>Ga0180009_10002088_pt1 | contig 23639 bp, 20 predicted proteins | sample OS_PC_MetaG_FD_123537 | JGI IMG/M metagenome (GOLD analysis project Ga0180009, IMG submission 123537) | Groundwater microbial communities from the Aspo Hard Rock Laboratory (HRL) deep subsurface site, Sweden - OS_PC_MetaG | ecosystem: Environmental > Aquatic > Deep subsurface > Groundwater...
ATAACACTCAAAACAGCCCTTATTTTCTCTATGCACGCCCCGCACGGATGTCCCAAGTCGTCTCCATAAATCCGCCGATCCTTTTGGCGGATGCTTTTTTCCCTTTACATTATTCACTCTTCACTGTTCACTATCGACTATTCACTTATTCCATACAGTACGGTTCACATAGTCGGTATAGCTCATTATGATTCGAAGAACCTTTTTTGAAACATTATCGGTGTCATAATCATGGATGAGTTTGAATGTCTGTTTAGGGTTGAGATGTTTTATAAATTTACCGCATTCTCCTTGCTGATATTTTTTTAAAACTGATAAAAAGGCATTTATCTGGAATCTGTTAAGTTTTTCAAACCTCTCAAAATGTCAGTAAAATTATGCAATGGTTGAAAGGCATAAGCTCTCGAATTTTGCTGTCGGAGTTTACGCATCTGCAAAAGCAATTTTGGGGTAAGCACCTTTGGGCCAGAGGATATCTGGCAGTAAGCTCGGGCAATATTACCGACGAAATGATACAGCAATATATTGAGGAGCAAGAAGGTGAACCCGTCACAGATGATAGTCGATTTCAAATCGACACCTAATAAACCCCTCGTCTTATAGACGAGGGTTGTTTAGTTTCCCGCATTTCCCTGATCGTCTCTTCCCAGCCGGTTTTTAAATCATACTGGGGCACAAAACCGAGTTCCTTTTGAATGAGACTGCCGTTAACGGCAATATCTTCGATGTATTTATCAATAATCGCCCTGGTAACCGGGGGTTTTATACCAATGGCGTGGCTTCCTTTTTCGATTAAGCCTATCAATGTTCGCGTTGGCCCCACGGGCAATGACAACCGGGGCGGTTTACGGCCAAGGGCAGAGCAGATGGATTCAATGATTTCATTCAAGGTATGAAACCCGCCATCCGTTACATTAAATACCCGGCCTGCCGCAGCGGGATGAGAAACAGCCAGCGCAGCCGCACAACCAACATCCTTATCATAAACCAGCGTCCGCCGATTGAGACCGTTTCCGATAGGGATAAAGCGATTCCCCGCCAACGCCCGCGTCAGCCGTTCGTAGTTCCCCTTAATGCGGGAACCATAAACCGCCCCCAGACGCAACACGGTTCCTAACGGTTGACCGTCGGCGCCTCTTGCATCCAGGACAATCTGTTCGGCAGCACATTTGGTCTGCGCATAAAAAGTGTCAGGACGAGTTGGCGACATCTCATCGAGCACGCGGCCATCTGAAGGCCCATACACCGCAATCGTACTGAACAACACAACGCGCTTCACACCCGCCTTGATTGCAGCTTCAACTACCGTCGCTGTTCCGCCAATATTGACGCGCTCGTATTTTTCACGTAATTCTGGCGGCGGATTGACAATATGCAGGAGCGCCGCCATATGAATGACTGCATCCACGCCTTGCATTGCGGATTGGACCGCCGCTTGATCAGTGACATCGCCAATCAAAACTTCTACGCTTTGCGGGAACATGGCCGATGTAGGAGTATCGACCGAGAAGGATCGTATCCGGAAACCTGCTTGATCCAAAGCATGAACAACACGCGGGCCAACCGCACCGGTGGCACCAGTGACAAGAATAGTTTGAGTCATCTCTCTCTCAAATACATTCCCTATAAACTTCGGCATACTTCTCTACCATGTTTTTTTCGGTAAAAAGCTTGGCGCGCTGGAGAGCATTACGTGAACAATTTTCATAAAAGATAGGCTCATCACATAGTCTTTTAATAGCAGCAGTCAAAGCAACTGGGTCACTGGGTGGAACTGTTATGCCGGTTACTCCATTCAAACTCACAAACGGCACGCCTGACGGTAAATCGGTGTTAATAACTGGTAATCCATAAGACATGGCTTCGGCCTGAACAATACCGAAAGCTTCGCTGGCATCGGTTGAAGGTAGTACAAAAAAATCGGCATTTTTATATTCTATGGGGAGATGTTTATTCGGAACGTCTACTAAAAAAGTGACGCGTGAATCAACTCCCAGCTTGTTGGTGAGCTGCCTTAAATTACTCAACTCTTCGCCGTTACCAACAACGCGCAGTAGTACTTCCGGTAAATCTTGCAGGGCGCGGATTAGATACTCCACCCCTTTGTATTTTCGAAGCTTGCCGACAAAAAGAATGGTGGGTTTCGCCTGATTAAGCTTCCGCGCTGTTGACATAGTCTCAGCTCCCTTAACATGTGAGTAGGCCAATGGAATGACGCTGCACTTGTGTTGGTATGGCTGCAAGGTGGGAGAATGTTCGAGCAAGTTGGGGCCTATTAAAACGATTTTGCGCGCCATTTCAAGAACGCGAATCAGGGACGGACGGAAAAGAGGGAATAGTTTTCTCCAGCGTGTATTGGCCGGATCCGCACACCAGGTCACAACCAGCGGTTTTGAAATATATTTATATAGCATTTCAGCATTTGGGAATGGTGAATGTAAGTGTACTAAATCAGTCTCTGAAATTAGATGCCTCATTTCTGCCCCGAAAGATAAGCTTACGGGCTGACTAAAAAGTCTAAGCTGGCAAGTTACACGCCGCACAGGGATTTCGTCAACTCTTTCCCAAGCGGTTTTGATACGAGCAATGTGGTTGAGTGTTAAAATGCTGGGCGAGATTCCATGTTCAGGTATTCCACTGCATAGCTGCCTGGCATAAGTTTCCATGCCGCCTACAGATGGATAGTAGTACCTGAATTTTGCACGCCGGGTTCTTTGAAAAGCAAATAAACCATCTGGGCACCTTTTATGATAAGGGTTTAGCAGTCTAAAAAATATCATAAAGGAGGTACCCAGATGGTAAAACAACGAAAAAAGCATAACAGGAAAAACCGTAACAGTAAAGGATTTAATAAGGATCATGCGGATGCCAGAAAGATCAATGCATCGACCGGATATGAGACTTGCACGGAGCAGCTGAGTCCATTTGGCGGGCTTTTGGCGTTGATTAAATTCTTGGATCTTATTGGGTTTAAGGAAATTATTCACTCTGCGTATCAAGCCCCGTTGCGGGAACCCAAGCTGGGACACTACCGGATGATGACCGGCATTTTAATGCTTTTGTTTATTGGGTTTAACCGGATCTGGCATTTTGTATATATTCGTCTGGATGCGATGCTGTGCGGCTTTTTCAGAGTCACCCGGCTTCCAGCAGCCAGCACATTTTGGCGATATGTCGACAGCCTTGGAATCAACCAGGGCAAATCGTTGCTTAAGGTGATGGATATCCTTCGTGAACGGGTCTGGCAGTTATGCAACATTCAGCTTTATCGGATCCGGGTTAATATCGATAGCACCGTTGAGACTGTTTACGGCAACCAGCAGGGGGCCAGAAAGGGACACAATACAAAGCACCGGGGCAAAAAGGGGTTGCGGCCGATTTTAGGCTTTATTGAAGAGACCCGGGAGTATCTCACCGGAAGGCTGCGCAAAGGCACAACGGTCAGCGGCAAGGAGACTGCCGTCTTTATTGCGAGTATAAAAGGGCATTTGCCCGGTTGCGTGAAGCAGGTATTGTTGCGAGCCGATGGTGAATTTTTATCTTGGGAAAGTGTAGCGGCGGCTATTGCTGCCGGGTTTCAGTTTATTATTGCCAATAAGGGCTGCGAGCCGCCTTTTGAACCCGGCCAGTGGTATCGGCCATACAAGCGCCATGAGATCGAATTTAACAGCTGCACCTATCAACCGATCGGCTGGGGTTGTGTTTGTCGATTTGTGGCTATGCGAATTCCAAAAGAGCAGGAACAGTTCCCCAAGGAGCCGGTGCAGAGTATGCTTTTTGAGGATGACAACTACACCTATCGGATCTTTTGTACGAGCCTTTTGGGCAAAGCGCATAAAGTCATTGCCGAATACGACAAGCGCGCCGATGTTGAGAATCTGGTGGGTGAAGCCAAGCGTGAAGGACTGGAGATGATCCCATCTGCCAAGTTTAAAAACAACTATGCCTTTTTTCAGATAGTGATGCTGGCCTACAACATTTGGCGCTATATGAAGATGATTGCCCACAGGAGCCTGTCACAGGAACAATCCAATGCTGCCGCCGAGCACAGTGGTGTTTTGAAAGGGATCGTGGAAAATACGGTGCGCATTGCCCGGTTGAAGCTGCTCTTTATTGCAGCCAAAGTGGTCAAAGATGGGAATGTGAATAAGGTCAAGTACTCGATCCATGATGCCAGAACGCCGGCGATGTTGCATGTGCTGAAATTTTTGGACAAAGCACGCTCAAAGTGGAGGTTCTGGCGACAGGGCGGTATCTGTCCCCAGCTTTTCGCGAGCGCAACTTGAGCAAGAATTTTCTTGCACGATTAAATTCTGATGAAAAACCATAAACTTATTCGAAGCGATAAAATCATGAATACTTCTTGAAATACTTTTTTGTGGTAGACATTGGAGATATCGATGTAGTAAAGAGCAACTATCGGTAGATGTAAAATGTAAACCAAGTTGACTCAAAAAGGGTTTTACGTGCAAAATTCAGGTAGTACTTCACAATATTAAGTACTTTCATTTATCGCCTCTTCTAAGAATTTAAAAACGCTCTTGGCCGGTCCGACCCGCCTTCCCAGACAGCACTTTCTCAAAAATACCCAGCGTTTCCTCAGCGCAACGCTTCCACGAAAACTCCCTCACCCTTTCATAACCTTTAGATACCATAATGTTCCTCATATCACCGTTCACAAGAATCTTATTCATTGCATCAGCCAAGCCCTTCACATCATTGGGATCTACCAGCAGGGCCGCATCACCGGCAACCTCCGGCATCGACGACACATTGGACGTTATCACTGGAACGCCATAATTCATGGCTTCCAGGATGGGAAATCCGAACCCTTCATACAGGGAAGGATATAGCAGACAAAAGGCATTTCTGTAAATGAAAGAAAGACGAACATAATCAACATATCCCGTAAAATGTATCCGGGACCGATAGCGATGCGCATCCAAGAGGTTCATAACGTCTTTGGTTTTCCACCCGATATTACCGACCACGACAAGATCGACATCTTCCCTTTCAGCGTCCAGCAATGCGAACGCATCCAGGATAGCCTTTAAATTCTTCCTGGGTTCAAGCGTCCCCACAAACAAAAAGTACTTTCCAGGAAGCTTTTCTTCATCGGATACAGGCGAATTAATATGCTCTGAAAAAGTGGGGCATCCCGGATAGACAACGCCAATTTTTGTTGGTTCTACCTGATAATGTTCTTGAATACCGGAAGCCGTCGATATTGAATCGGCAATCACATAATCAGCCCGCCGAATTGACCGTCGCATTAACAGACGTTCCACGACGAGGTTGGGCAAAGACATTGTCCGGGGAAACAACACATGGACAATGTCGTGAACCGTTAGAACCGTTTTGATGTTTTTCGGCATAAAGATCGGCAACTGATGGCGCGGACCCCAAAAAAGATCCAGCTTCACTGCGGATGCAATGCGTGGAATGCAGCACTGCATCCATAAGGTGCTGAGCTTTCTTTGAGGAACTCGTCCCTCGATTTTTTTCCATCTCGGATTAACCGCTTCGAAATAGATAGCCCCATTGGAAATGAGGTAGTAATGATTCTCCTGATCCAACTCCTGGAGCGCCTGCAGCAGACTATTTAAATATACGCCGATTCCCGTTAATTGCGGACAGGAAATCGGACGCGCATCGACACCGATTATCATGATTATTTTACCCCATAGGTAAGTGAGATTGGAGGGGGATTTTTGAACTTGTTTTCCAATAGCACACTGACAAACTTCAAGAGACCAAATTGAAGAAGCAAACACCGGAAGTAAAGCTGGATAAGAACAGCAAGGCGCTTAAATTCTCCCGCGACCTGGAATCGGTGTCCGGTTTGCTCTGGAATATTCAAGCGTAGTATCGTAAGGAGTTTGCTGTGCTATTGGGCTGTGAGGGATCTGGGAATGCGGATGTCGGAACTTTCACGCAGACTGAAATTATCTCAACCTGCCGTGAGTCTATCTGTTAAACGTGGTGAAAAAATCGCAAAAGAACACCAATATTCACTCCTTGACGATACAAACTTATAAACTGAAGAACGTCCCCTATTTCCTCGTCCCCTATTTCCTTCACAGCCGTAAGTGCGTTAATCAAGATGTGACCCCAAAGAGCACAAAGAGCAGAGTTCCTCGGCGTCGCCCAGCTCGATGTAACTGAAGCCCTCCCGCAGATAATAAGCGAGCGCGAATTTGTACACCATCGAATTGGCGGCAAACTCGTCCCCCGCCGACCCGTTCCCCCGATGGCAGTCGGAAAAGACGATGTAGCGACTTTCAGCGTTCAGCTCAATCTCGAAAGTTTTCATAGTTTCTTAAAACCGATGTGTTAAGTTTTAGGTGTTAGGTTTTACGTAACACCTAACACGTAACACGTAAAACTGTCTTTTAATGACTAACATTCTCCGCCCGCGTAACCTTCAGAAATGTTAAGAATAGTATCTTCAAATCAAACAAAAATGACCTGTGATTCAAATAATACGCGTCAAACTCCACTTTTTTCGGAATCGGAATATCATCCCGGCCATTTATCTGCGCCCAGCCGGCCCTTACAAAGAAAGTCATTGATAAGCCAATTGACCCCATTGATCTCATCGTTTCTCAGCTTCTTTATATGCGTTTAATAATTTTTCAATCACCTGTTTTCCAGAGAAAAATCTGGCTCTGGTTATGCCTTGATTTATCAATTTTTCCCTTAGATTCTGGTCTTTTTGAATCCTGGCCATTGCGCTGCAAATATTGCCGATACTTTTTCCATTAAAAAAAAAGGCGGCATCAGCAGCAAACTCTTTAACGACTTCAATGTCAGATGCAGCAACAGGACATCCACACGCCATTGCCTCAATCACAGGAATTCCACAACCTTCAAATAAAGATGGGAAGATCAAGGCACTTGCGCCGGAGTATAGCAAAGGCAGTTCATGATAAGCAAGACGGGGCAACCAGATTACATCTTCCTCTAAATTGAATTTTTTTATTTCAGCCTTGATTAACTCCTTTGTTGCCCCTGTATCGGTTCCCGAATCCCCTCTCAGCACCAGAGGCCAGGGATTTTCACCCTGCTTTTTAAAATCCGAATAAGCGTTAATCAGACGGATATGATTTTTATGGGGATAATAATTTGCCACATACAGCCAAAACTTTTCCGGCAGCTGATATTTATTTTTAAATTCTTTTATTTCAACCCCTTGAGAAGGCTTGAAGGACCCGTTTATAATGACTGGCAGAACATGCAATTTGTCTGTTTCAGGTTTTAAAATTTGAATGATATCCAAAGCAGTGGTATTTGAAATCGGCAATATTGATTTTGCTTTTCTGGCTGTAATATTTAGCATGATTTTTAAGTACAATTGCTTCATATGGGAATATGAATCTGGTTTTCTCAATGGAAGAAGATCATGAATCGTTACCAAACCGGGGATAATTGAAAACGGGGACAGCACATTTGCAAACCAATGAAAACAATCAAATCTGTATTTCCAGGCATAATAGTGAAGAATTGTATTTTCATATAAAATCCGATGCCATGCTTTTAAAGGATTAATATTGATTAGAATTTTTTGAAAATTTTCCTGATCCGGAACCAGGCACTGACTCTGACTGGTTACAAAAACAATATATGTATTTTGTTTGTCCAGATCACCTAAGGCAGAGATTAAATTTTCAACATAATTCCAGACCCCTCCGATGCCATCATGCATGTGTAGAAGATTTAATCCTATGCGCATTTGGGCACTATCCTTTTCTTAAAAAACACGGAGAGATATGTCATACAGGAAACAGTTAAAATAATATCAGATATAACCGTGGCCCAGGCAGCGCCTTTGATACCAAATTGAGGGATGAATATAAAGTTCAATAAAATATTAACTATTGTACAAATCAGGGCAATATACATATAGATTTTTTGCTTGTCTATGGCGATCAGCGCTTGGGTTACCATGGTTCCGGGATATAGAGCAATGACCGACAACAATAGGATATGAAAAACACCTATACTGTTTTGGTATTCTTTTCCTAGAAACAGATCAAATACAAATTCGCCGGCAACATACATAATCGGGCAAAGAATTAAAGAGAGAATGATCAACAAGGTCAATAGTTTTTTATAGAATTCATAAAATTTAATATCCGGCATATTGCCGTATTGGGATAATCTTGAAAAAGTGGCTGCCATAATGACCCGAACCAGCAGCATAACCCCTTCTATGACCATATAGGCCCCACTGTATATCCCGACATCACTCATCTGCATATAACCGGCTATCATGACCGAATCAATTCTATAATAAATAATACCCAGGCTGCTCACAAGAGCTAAAGGTAAAGCTTCTTTCAGAACAGAGACTATTTTTTCTTTTTTAAATGCAAGTCCGCTGTTTTGGAACAGGTTTATTTTCTTTTTGGATATGAACACTGCAATGCAGATGAATGCTATACAAAGACTCAATGAAAATGAAATGGAAATAGCAGGTGCTGATTTGTAAACACCCAGAAATATAAAGCATGTTAACAGTAAAATCAGCCGTTGCCCCACTAAAATAAAAGATTCAAGCCTCATTGTTTCAAGGCCCCGGAAATAGCTGAAAATAATTGTATTGATAGAAAAAAAACAAAACCCAAGCCCTAAAATGTTCAGGGTTAAGAAAATATGGCTGTCAAAAAAGAAGGAAACAATGAAGATCAAAAAAAAACCAAAAAGCGTAGTGCCTATATTTATAAAAGCAATGGTGGAAAATCTTTCAAAATTTCGCCTTGCAACCCATTTGACTGCCAGATGATCCAATCCAAAACTCATCACCGTATAAAACAGATAGCAGACACTCAGGGAAAAAGAAAAAACACCAAACTCCCGGGCACCTAAAACCCGGGCAGAAACCATTAAAAAAACAAAAAAAAGGAGTCGCCCCAGAAATTGACCAACCCCCTGAATATAAAAATTGGAAAGGATCTTCTTATCTTTTGTCAATTCATCATATATATTTTTAAAAAAATAAATTTCTATTGTTCCTCAGAAACACGACCAATTATAATTGTCAGATTTGGGTCCAGTGGGATATTTTCGCCATAGTATAAATAACCTATAGCCAGTTGGATCAAATCTCTCAATCCATAGGCAATCCATTTTAATATCCAATTTTTATGGGCACCGGTTTTTTTCGTCCTGGCGCCATTGTACACCCCTTTTACTTCCAATCCTGAAAGTTGGGCAATATCTTGAATTTTGGCTCCGGTCAAAGCCGTTATGTGGGTTGCATCACTGTGCTGTAGAAACCGGCCAAATGGACTTGCGCCATTGGGCGATCGTACGAGGATCATCCCCTTTTTTGTAAGAATGGTTTGAAAAAAATCAAATAAACTAGAAATTTCTTCCATGGTAAGATGTTCAAGAACATCAAAAAGGAAAATACCATTATAATTTTTATCTGAGCCGCGAACAACCTCTTTAACATCCCCCAGATAAACTGTGTGGCCTCGTTCTTTAGCCAGGGTGTAAAAGTCATTATTGATCTCCACACCGGTAATATTAAAACCTGATTCCCGGGCCCATTCAAGAAAAAGGCCTTCGCCAAATCCGATTTCCAGAATGTCATCCCCTTTTTTAACACCTGCCCTGGCAGTTTCTATTTCAAAAAATTCCGCATATTCTTGAAAATTGCTGTTACCATACCAGAGCTTACGTTTCTGATAATTTTGGATTAATTTTTCTTTTATATCCTGTACCAAGATTTTATTCCTATGAAAAATCCATATCTATTATTTATACCTTACCAAAAACAGGCCTTCTTTTGTGTGGCCGATTGACGAGTTGAAAAACTTTAAATATGTATTTTGAAAAAACTTTTATCATATTCGTATTCACATTATTTTCCCGGCATGCCCTTACAACCTCTTTATTCAGTATCCAATTGCTCTTGAAATCCCGGGTACTGACCCCCCCTGTTCTCATTTTTACCAAGACTTTTGGCAGGCAGCTATGGGATATTTTATGGGTTCCTAAAAATCTCAACAAAAGTTCAAAATCCGAGGCTATAGCATAATCCTCTTTAAAGAACCCATATTTTTCATAACAGTCCCTGTTAACAAAAAAGGCAGGATGTGCCGGCATATGGCCATAGGCAAACATCTTTGGGGTGAACCCCTCCGAATTATAGTATCGCACAATTGCATTCAAATTTTCAGGGGAAACATATACCAGGTTGCCATAGACCGCCTCTACTTTTTTCTTTTTAAACTCTTCAACAACCGCAGAAACACACGCTTTGTCATAAAAAATATCATCTCCATTCAATATACCCACAATTGATCCGGTCGCCAGTTTTATGCCCTTGTTCATGGCATTATAAATCCCAGAGTCGGGTTCAGAAATAAAATGCCGTATTTTTGAGCCATTCTGTTCTATTATGTCCCGGGTCCCGTCTGTGGAAGCCCCGTCAATGACAATATGCTCGATAAAAGGATAATCCTGATCTGCAACCGATGTAATGGTATCCTGAATGGTTTGACGACAATTAAATGTAACTGTTACAATTGATACTTTCATTTTTTATAATTGGCATCCTGAAAAAAAGTAATATCTTTTATGGCAACACTCTGATTCCTGTTTTCTCTAATATTTTTACTAAGTCCCAGTTTATAGGGATTATAGCTATCGCTTGCTCTGGTTCTTATTGTCAGAGACTGGCCTTTGATCCCGGGGATATGATAATTTAAATGCTTTGTGTCTTTCTTATTCCATTTCACCAGGTCTATCAACTTATCATTAACGTATATTTTCATTTCCAGGATGCCGGAAGATAAATTTTCAGGTTCCGCATACATGGAAAAACCAAAATAATCAGTTTCTGCATTATTTTTTTTACGTGAATCCTTGTCAGCCCAGCGCATTTCAACTTTGTTTACCTCCTGAGATTGGTACAAACCATATTCATACAACCCTTTTACCTCTTTTTTTAAATAAAACAAATTGAGGGCATGTCCTGCAATAACCATAAAAACGAGTAGGTACAAAATTTTGGACAGGTATTTTGTTTCAACACCTGGTGTTTTCTTTTCCAAATCACTATTTATAGGATATATGATGGCAAAAAGAATAAACCAGAAAAGAAATTGATGCGTTGATAAAATAAGATGGTGTCCGGATAACATTGAAAGCAGATATGCGGATAGTCCTAATAGCAATCCTTTACTGTGAGTGCGGTTTGTTGCCTGCAACCCTGCTCTAAATGTAAAAAATAGAATTAACAGAAACAGAGACAATGCTGGAATGCCTGATTCAGCTGCAAACTGCAAATAATAATTATGCGCATTCCTAAGTTCGCCAGAATTCGCTTTGTCTTTAGAATAATAATTTGAAATTTTAAAAAAAGATCCAATACCGCTTCCCGTTAGGGGAAATTCCTTGATAATTCCCCAAGCCTGGTTACAGAGTTTAAATCTTTCTACTACAGTATTGTTTTTAAAAACCTTAGTATAATCCAACCTGGCTGCATATTTTTGTGTAAGAACATTGTTGGCTTCAACTTGCGGCATCAAATAAAGAGCACCACCTATCCCGATCATACAAATAGTTATGAAAATGATCTTTTTCTGTCTTTTTAAAACTATAATCCCCCAAACAACACCAACAACGAGAGCACTAAGCAGTGCTGCAAAACTTCCGGACCAATATAGGCAAAGCAGAAATGACAAAGCAAATAAAAAATTGATTTTCATATATCTTCTTTTTTGAACTAAGATATATGAAAAATAGAAAAATAAAATCAAAATATACCCAGCATAGGAATGGACATCCTGGAAAGGACTCGATACATAAAATAAGCCAGTTTTGCTTAAAATTTTTCCAATTATTTCCTGAAATGAAAAAATGAGGACTATCAGGGCATGACAATAAATAATTGGTATAATAAATTCTGATTTTTTTTTGTCTTTTAACTCTAACTCGAAAACTCTATAAAGGAACATACCCTGCAGCACAATATAGCCGGCTTCCATGAACCAGAATGGATCGAACTGACCCATGATGGAAGCATATTGGAGTCGATATAAAGAATAATCCAGAGGGTATACACACAAAGATGCGATGATTGAAAGGAATACAACACCGGTTAAGACATCAATAAGCTTGCTGATTATACTTCCTGATATTAAGCTTTTTCTTCTCCAGAAAAAAAACTTAGTGAACCATGATATATAGATAATTGAGAAGAAAAATCCTACCAATGGGACAGACTTCATGAAGCCCAGTTCCTGTATTCCACTGATTAAAGGGATACAGGCGACAAAAAGATACAAGACCCAGATTGTTTTCCACCAACAGAGAGCAATACCTATAAATACAGCAATCATTCCAACAAATTGCACAGGCCCTGTCAGATAATTCAGATATACTAAAACAGATCTAATCGATAATATATAAAATATTAGAAAGATAACAGATCTTAAAACATTGCTTAGACTGTGTATTCTTACCATTATAACAAATCTCTTTTTTTTGCAGAGGAGATGATTATAACAGAATAAATAATCTGGAAAATCAAGAATGGGAGAAATATCAGTAACCGGAATTGGTTTGGTATACAAATCATCCAGCAGGCGCCTAAGCCTTGAGCAAACCCTACAGCACAATAAAAAAGAGTCACCCTGGTATGAGAATGACCCAATTGATTAAACAATTGATATAGATGTGTCCGGTGTGCTTGAAATACATTTTCTTTTCTCAAAAATCGACGTATGAAGGTGAAAAAAGTATCGTAAATAAAATGAAATAATAATAGCGGAATGACAAGTAAAGAAGTGTGCGCATTATCATACAGAGATGCGATGATGGCAAGGGTGGCAAATGTAAACCCTAAAAACGTGCTTCCAACATCACCCATAAATAATTTTCCTTTTGGAAAATTGAACACTAAGAACCCTGCAGTACCTGCAATTAATGTATAACAAACAATATAGGTAAAATTGCTTCCCTGGCTAAAAGATATAATTGCCATAAAAATCGCAGTAATAACTGCATTCCCGGCAGCCATTCCATGGAGCCCATCCATAAAATTATAGGCATTTGTAAGGCCGAGTATCCATAAAAAAGTTATTAAATAACTTATTATTTCCATGGGATTGTTTCTTAAAAAAGGAACATCAATATGAGTAATTATAATGCCAAAAGACATGACAACTATAATGGCAATAATTTGTGTCACTAATCTTAAATATAAAGGTTTCTGCTTATAATCGTCATATAGAGACATGCAGGCAATTAATAAACTGGAAAAAATAAACCCTTTGAAGAACCTACTGATTATCATTGTTTCATCTGCAACAAAATATATGATCCCCATTCCTAAAAAAAATGTCAGAACAATGGCAACCCCACCAATTGTAGCGGTAGGTGTTATGTGAGACGACCGTTGATTTGGGATATCCAGAATGTTTGAGCGTCGTATTATTATCCAACATATTGTACTGGAAAATATAAACAGACCGAGCCCAAAGAAAAGGTGTCTTATGAAAGAAATATAGGTCAATAAATTAGTATCCTATTTTGATGACTGGTGTCATCAACCCCCATTATAGGTTGGAACATATTCAGGGATTATTTTCATCAACATTGTCCGGATTTTTTCCTCATCCTGCTTTTTTCATAGTCATGATTTTTTAAATTGTTCAATTAATTGTTTTTCTAATTGCTTTTATGATGTCCTGCTCCACAGGATAATAGACCCTTTCCAAAGAAGCACTGGCAGGAGCGGGACAATCCGGCAAACATACACGTACAGGAGAACTTTTCATAGCCTCAAAAGCTTCTTCAAAGACCATTGCCTGTACTTCAGCAGCAACGCCAAAACTCTTCCACCCGCCATCGGTAACGACCAATCTTCCGGTTTTCCTTACAGATGCAAGTATACATTCTTTATCCAAAGGTTTTATTGTCCGAAGATCTATAACCTCAGTATCAATGCCAACCTGTGCCAACTCTTCGGCTGCATTAATTGCAACATGGGCCATGTACGAAGTTGCAATCAAAGTCACATCATTCCCTTCTCGCCGGACCGCCGCTTTACCAATGGGCACCTCATACATTTCATCCGGGACTGATCCTTCAATATTATGCAACCAGCGATCATCCAAAAAAACTACAGGATTATCATCTTTTATTGCCGCAATCATTAAACCCTTTGCATCATAGGGCGTGGACGGCATAACAACTTTAAGCCCGGGAATATGTGCAAACATAGCCTGCAGTGCCTGGGAATGCTGGGCTGCCTGCTCACCACCTCTATTTATGCATCCCCATATAACAACCGGGACAGATGCTCTTCCACCATTCATGTAATACCAGTTAGCAGCTTCATTAATAATCGGATCAATGGCATACATCATAAAGTCAATTCTGGGATGCACTACAACAGCTCTCATTCCGGCAATAGAAGCTCCCACTGCAGCGCCTGTCACTGCATTTTCCGAGACAGGTGTATCTATAATCCTTTCCTCGCCAAATCTTTCAAGAAGACCCGTTGCAGTGTTTCCAACATACCATGGGCTTTCAACTCCCTGGCCTATAAGAAAAACAGATTCATCCTGTTCCATGGTCTGATGAAATGCTTCATTAATAGCAAAAGCATAATTCAATACTCGATTATTTGAAGACATAGTTCATCACCTCACTTTCATCGGGATAAGCACTGGTATCAGCAAACAAAAAGGCTTCTTCTATTTCTTTTTCAATCTGTTTTTTGATATTTTCAATATCTTGATTATTTAATATTTCATCTGTAACAAGCTTTTTTCCAAAAACTTCAACAGGATCTTTTGCCCTCCACATTGCCAATTCTTCTTCGGGTCGGATATCTGTATGGGTTCCCTGAATATTGTCATCCGGCCCTACATGCCCTCTCAGCCTGTAAGTCTTGCACTCAATAAAGACAGGCCCGTCCCCTTGTCTGCAATGTGCGACAGCTTTTTCTGCAGCTTCATAAACCTCAACTACATTATTCCCATCTACCACAAATGACAATATATCAAATGGTTCTGCAATCTTATAAATATCATTATTGGGTCTGCACTTCCTGATGGGCATATGGGTTGAATATAGATTGTTTTCACATACAAAAACAATTGGGAGTTTTTTAAGACTGGCAAAATTCAAAGATTCATACAACACTCCCTCACCAGTAGCGCCATCCCCAAAAAAACTAACCACCACCATATTCTGCTTACGAATTTTTGAAGCAAGAGCTGCACCAAGCGCCAACGAAATAGTTCCTGCCACAATAGGAGCAGAACCCAGCATCCCTGTTTCAGGATTAATAATATGCATGGAACCGCCTCTCCCCCTTGAACAACCCGTCTTCTTACCATAGACTTCTGATACCAGTTCCTTTAATCCGCCACCTTTGGCCAGATAGTGTCCATGAGACCGATGCCCACCAAATATACAATCTTTTTCCGCAAGTGCACTGCAAACACCAACTGCAACTGCTTCTTCACCAGAACAAAGATGAACTGGGCAACGAATATCCCCTCTAAGGATAGGCTCAACAAAACTCTCCTCGCACAATCGAATTTTCAGCATTGTTCTATATAAGCCAATCAAAAATTTATTTGAATATTGTTTCATAACTTCCATCCAGCCCCACAAATTTAATAATTAACAGAAAAAAAATCCAATCAAACACATTCTTTTGCTTCTCTATTGGTAACGATTTTATCTGAACCAAGTGGTGGATAAGGTATCAACTTTTCTTCTCTTCTTGCAACATGTATTACATCTTGAGGAGCATTAATTAATATAAGCAGCTTGTTCACCCCAAAAAGTGCATTTGAGCGGGAAAAAATAGCAACTATAGTTAAACAAATAAGAGCCCCGTCAAGTAACAAATTTTGGTGTTCCGCATATACCAGGCATAAACGACTTTTCCAGGGCCTGATTAATTGATTATAATCAATATCAGGATCACTGCTATCTTTTAAAATTTCATTTTCATCAGAAAAGACAATAGATGAAAAATCTGTTATTCCAGGTTTCAGAGTAAGGATTTTCTTCTCAACATCAGTATATAAATCGGTTTCCCTTTTCACATTTGGACGGGGACCAACCAGACTCATATCCCCTTTTAGCACATTCCACAATTGTGTGAATTCATCCAATTTAAATTTTCTTACAAAATGTCCAACCAAAGTAATCCTGGGGTCATTGCCTGAAGTTGAGTCCACTCCTGTTTTATCAGCATTCATAACCATGGAACGAAGCTTGACCATATTAAACTGTTTTTCGTTTTTGCCCACTCGCGGTGCTATATAAAAAGGCGAATGCCTGTCCTGGCGCCAAATTAGGAACATTACAATTAACAACACAGGGCTTAACAGCAACAGGCCAAAAAAAGAAGCAAGAATATCCATCAATCGTTTCATAGAACCTCCAAAGATATTCACAAATTTCGCAAATTAGCGGATGTATTTACTGGGCATAAAATTCTTGAATAGTCTGACAGATATACTCCACATCATCATTCGACAATGCTGTGTGCATAGGCAGCATAAAGCACCGCTTAAAAAATGCATCCGTCACTGGCAAGCGCACATCGTCAAACCCCAGATTCTTAAACTGATGCACAGCCTTGCCTGCCCACTGAATGATGGTTCGAACACCACGGTCCGTTAAAAATTCCCTTAAAGAATCGCGTTGCCCGGCTTCCAGTTCATAATTCTGATATACATCGAAATGATCACCATCACTTACCGGCTCCGGCGGCAGAGTCAGATCATTGATGTCTTTAAGGTCGTCATGGTACATGCCCGCAATTTCACGACGTCGGGCAAGCTCCTGATCAAAAGTCTTCATTTTCAAATTAAGAACTGCTGCCTGCATATTATCCAGCCGGCTGTTGGTTCCCCAGGTCACTACCTCACCATTTTCATCCCGACCATGATCACGCAGCAAAAACAGTTTTCTACCCATGTCGTCATCATTGGTGACCACAACGCCTCCATCGCCAAAGCATCCCAGCAACTTTGCCGGATACAGACTGAATGTACCAGCTTTTCCGAATGTCCCGGCATGTTTTCCTTTATATTGGCTGCCTAGGGCCTGGGCTGCATCTTCTATGATGAGCAAACCATTTTGATCGGCGATTTTTTCTATGACATCCATATTGCAGGTACGGCCATTGAGTTGTGTCGGCATGATGGCCTTTGTTTTCGAGGTAATCCGATATTCAATATCATCCGGGTCCAGCATATGATCCGGCCCGCATTCGGTCAGCACCGGCGTTGCTCCGGCAAAATGCACTGATGCCGCAGTAGCAATATAGGTATGCGACGACAGAATCACCTCATCTCCCGGCCCAATGCCCGCAGCTCTCAACGCCAATATGAGCGCATTGGTACCGTCAGCCACTCCAAATGCATACTTCACCCCCAAATAGGACTTCAACCGATCTTCAAACTCTTCCAGATCTTTTTGAAGAATAAAAGCTCCCCGGCTCAGCACATCTTCCAGGCAAGCCATGATCTCTTTTTTCTGCCGCTCAAACAGGGCCGAATAATTAAAAAAAGGAATATTCCTTTTTGCTCTCATCTTATGAAACTCCTTTTCCTGATCTATAAAATTTTTATTTTTTGACAGCCTCACAATAATTACCTTGTGTTGGCTGTCAGGACTGTCTGTTCCAATGGGTACAGGAGGGGTATAAACACAGGTTTCCTTAGTAATTTCAGCAGGCATGGTAACCATACTGCCAAATACCAGTCGTTTTATTTTTTTTTACCGGACCTTTCCTCCGGGGCGGAACACCCGCGTGCAACCAAAACAAATTTAAAGGCTGACCGGCGCACATGCACCAATCTGTCAATGGCATCTGAAACTTTGGCAGCATGGCTTTGCCCGATGATACGGGCCAAAATGGGCATGAGATAGCTGACAGCGCCGAAGAAACGGACCTCGGAATTTTTAAATCCCCTTGATATGGATTGAATACGATCCAATGTCGGCATTCGAAGTAAGGTACTTTTAGTGCGATCACCCTTCCGGTAGTGAATCCAACGATTGAATCGATAAATCGGATTATGGTTTAGCGAGTCCACGCAAATAAAGATGCCGCCCGAACGCAGCACGCGCCTTACTTCTGCATCCACCAAGTCAGGCTCCCCATAACTCAGGCTGCCAGCACATGTAACAACATCAAACGAGTTGTTTTCGAACGGCAAGGACTCCATGTCCGCGACCCGAGTTCCCACCTGACCTCTGTCCTCTGTCCTCTCCCCCCCCCCGATCCGTTGCGAAAGCACTTCCAACGAGTGACTGGAGATATCGCTTGTCACCACCCTTGCACCAGTCTGCGTTAGCGCGTATGTGTGCAGCCCCGTGCCGGAGCCAAGTTCAAGAACATCCTTATTTTGAAAGACAAATTTACGGATGCACTGCTCGTAATATATGTAGGGCGCCCGGTAAATCGGTGGAATCGTCAAAGAACCAAGACCCGGGACAGATTCGGCTATAGAGATTCCTGTCGCCAAGAGAGACCGAGCACGTTTGTCATATCGAAGATGTTCGGTTTTCTTGTCGTTGTTCATTACAATAAAATCACTATCCCTTTGTTACCAAAGCTGTATTCTTCAATGAAGGTAATGCGATACGGCTGACTTATTCGCGTCTCTTTTCTAAGACAAAGGTAAAAATCCATGCAATGCGCTGTACATACGGAATCTTTTCCAATACCAGGTCAAGCCGGTCCAATAACGGGAACAGCCATGGAAACTTTCCGGATGCATAGCCAGCCACATGCCAGTAACGAATCTCTTTTACATCGAAAAAACGCGAAGCGAATTTAACATCGGATAGATCAAGAATGTGGGCTTTCTCCCACTCCGTTCTCATGTCAGGCGTCAGGAAACGGTACACCTTGATAGCCGGGTTGTAATCCAGGGCTTCCACGGCGAGAACCTTTCCGCCTGGTTTGAGGATACGTCGCAGTTCGGGAAAGGTATAGGACAAATCAAGGTGGTGCAGCATCCCGGAACAGACGATAGCATCGATTGAATTATCGGGAAGTTTGGTGTTTTCCGCGTCCGCTTGAAAGAAGCGGATGTTGTCATTGAAACCTGCCGCTACTGCGGCATCCCTGGCATTCTCAACGGAGACACCGGAGATGTCAAAGCCCAGACTCAACGCGGCTCCAGTTTGCGCGGCGAAGATGGCATTCCCCCCATTGCCGCATGCATAGTCGAGAAAGACCTTATCCTTACTCTCTGTGGATATCCAGTCTTTGACAAACTGTCTTGAGCGCCTGGTGGCCAGATAGTACTTCTTGTTTCCGTAGTACTTTTCGTAGGTATCAGAACTTATGGTTTTCTCTATCCTTGATTGATCGCGGTCTCTATCATGAAATTTCAATTCTTTCAGCTTGCGTTCAGCAAGTCCGGCTTTCCATTCCTGGTCTGAGATTTTGTCAATCTTATTGATTTCTTCGAGCAAGATTTTTTTTTCATTCGTTGTTAATGCCATAATTTGATCTCCGTATTCCTAATTTTCTGAATCTCTATTCAGGGTAACTTGCATAACTTCAGGCATGATTATGAATCCCTTGAGAACTTGCCAGCATTTCGAGATGCTTGACCAGACCCCCATAAACCATCTCAAACGAGAATCGCTCTGCGTAAAGTGTGCGCGCTTTCTGGGACATGCTCTTTTGTAAAGCAGCATCTTTCGTCAGAGCCTGAATGCAATCATGCAGGTTCTTGCCGGTATCAGTGCCATAACGTATCCCCACACCATTCTCGGAGATCAGCGACGCCACCTCACCTTGCAGGGGACTCAGGATGGGTAGGCCGAGGGACAGGGCATCGACAATTTTGTTGGGAAGGTTCCTCGTAAAGTTCTCAATGTTCAAGTAAGGGGCGAGTGCAGCCTGGCTGCGTTCTGCCAAGGCTTCAATCTTGGGCAGGTCCACCCAACCTGGAAAATGCACATTTGGCAGGCCAGCCATCATTGCCCTTAGTTCAGAAGAGGAACCGCCATCACCGCAGATGACAAATTCGCAGGAGTTTATTCCATTGACTGCCATCTTCGCTGCCTCCTGCACGGGCCTAAAGTCAAAGGCTGGGGAATGACTACCTACAAAACAAACGCGCGGCCGTCCGTCATCTAAGATACCTTGCCCTTCCCACCAACGCCGTGCCTCGTCTAATTGCGATGCTGAAACTTGTCCCAAGGGGGATGTGAGCGGAAAGACGCCATCCATGTCTGTTCGCTCACGCTTTGCAAAGCTCAGCGCCCAATCGAGAAAGCCATTCGCCATGGCAGACATACCAGTCGAATCCCGTATCGCCCTCCGTGCCAGGTGGAAATAGGGCCAGAGAGCCATACGCCCCAAGGGTCGCAAAGGCGCTGGCACGGCATCCAGGAACAACGACGGCCACTGATCCTTCACATCAACCAGCGAAGGCACTCCGCGCCTTGCAAGCCACCGCGCCAGCACTGCCGCGGTTTCAATTGGTGGATAGCCAATAAATGCCACATCAGGAAGGGATTCCGCATGATCAAGCATCTTTTTTAAATTAAACGCCAGCCCGGCATGATCGATAAGACGACCAAAACCAATATGGCGTTGATAACCCCTGCTGGGGATCAATCGTATTTCGAGGCTATCTGAAACTCTGATGCTCTGTGCAGTCGAACTGCGGTGGCGCTTTTCCTGGTGATAAAAAGCCGAACTCCACAACACAACTCTATGGCCAGCTTGCACCAGAGCATTGCTCAAATTCATCGCCCGCATCGGACGGGCATTGTCCTCATCAATATGCAGCGGCTCGCCAGTTTGAAACACCCAGATCAGAAGTGAGTGTGAATCGCGTATGTTCATATAGTCATGTATCCAAGTATATTTCCGTCTATCACTTTATGGCGTCTTTCATAGGGCATGCAAACACTAATCGACACGCTTACCTTAAAAGAATTCTCAACGAACTCGAACAGATATCTTCTGGTGTATAGGATGAAAAACGGAGGTTCAAGGAGAATTCCTTTTTCTGCATGTCCGACATGGACTCCTGGACCACGTCAATTTCATGCCGATCTGTCGTGAAATCCAGTTGTTGAAACAGGGCCAGATACTCGCTGGCCTCCAGCCGGTTGTAGTATGCAACCTCGTTTCCGGCAATCCCCTGCCATTCGGTTTCGCTGTAACGCAAACAGAAATAATACGGATAACAAATAAACACTTACTACCATGGTCGCCAATACATGACCATATATTATCCATGCACCATTTAAGAGCAATATTATGTAAAAACTTAAGGTTGGTATACTTTTTTTTCTAAATAGCCTTAGCTGAATGAACTGTAAAATAAACCCGATAACGGTGGTCCCCATAAGGACACCAAACCAGCCAAAATTTAGCCATAACTCTGCAACAAAACTGGGTGAAACGGTATGGTGGAATTCAACTCCAAATAAAGATAATAGTCGTATGGATTTCCCGTATAGGAATGTGCTTGGATTATTAAATTCCTCAAAATAAATATAAGCCATATAGGAAGGATCCAGTAATACACGGCTAATAAAAAATCTTTCTGCGGTATTCCATATGCTTGTTAAGTCTAATGGAAGGTTATATTGTGTCCTTGATACAATCCCTCCAACAAGCATAGCGAGAGACATTATAGCCAAAATAAATATTACAAGACGAATCTTGGATTTTGATAGGAAATGGATTTTGGATATTAATTGGTTATTCTTAAAATAAATAGCCAAAACAAGAAAAATAAAGAGTGAAAAGAAATACACTCTTTCAAATGTTAGCAAAGAGGCAAACATCGCCCAAAGGAGTGTAATCCAAAATAAATATTTCCATCTGCCTTTGTATACATAAGCCATAAAATATGAATACAGTAAGCAAAAAGGTAAGAAAAATCTTACCATCATCGCATGAGCATAGTGAATAGTATCAGGCTCCCTATAAATACTAGACCTTAGCATCTCACCGCCCATTTCACCATATGCAACAAAACTTCCTAATAATGGAACATAATCCGAAGTAAGGATATAAATTGTCACAGTTAGAATCGACGAAAGAAACATTAGTATCCAAAAGGGGAACATATATGAGTCATGCCGTGTCTTCGACAAACTTGAATATAAAAAATCCTTAACTATTCTATAAGGTCTATAGGGATTTAGAAAAAGCACATTTGCCAATAGGACACCTAGTGGAAACGATATTAGCACACTCTGCACAGCCAAGAAATAAGTATATCTAATGGGATGGGTCGAATTGTAGAACCATTTTATTGATGGAAGTGACATCAGGATAATATAGGCGACAATAAAAAAAGAAGGCAGTGTCAGACGAGTCAATTTTAATGAACTGCCCAAAAACATTTTTTTAAAAAGAAAAAAGCTTAAAAAAGCTAAACTTAAAATATTAACTATGAATAGATTATCACTCATTTATGTTGCTCCTAAGCCAAATATAAAATGGATAAATCCTGCACCCCTTGTAACAAACACTATCAGAAGAATGTGTCAGCACAATACTTGGCAGCCTCCTTTACAAAACGAGAAATCTTTCGTGACTTAAAAATACTGGTCGTAGTGTGCTCCCAATGTAAAACCCGCAATTTTGTATCATAAACTATGGTTAGACCCAGGTGTTTCGCTGTCTCTGCAATGAAGATTTCTTCTCCGAAAAGAAAAACCCCGTGATGCAAAGTACCGCCCGACTCAAAATATTTCCGATTATAGACGACAAAGGAACCATGTGGAGCATAAATCTGTTGCGGTACAAGAACCTTCTGATTTGAATTAGCGTTTGATTGAACCAAACTACGATTTAAGATGAATAGAATCTTATTTTTCAGTAAAGCCAAAAGTTGGTAAATCATAAATATGGGATAATATCGAAAAGTCCATTTATAGAAGTGCATACGGAAGCGAGCCGGCCGCTTTCTAATGTATGGGTTTTGATCCCTTCCCGAAACGGCTGAAATAATTGACGGAGCTATAACTGCAGGGTGGCTCACTGAGTATAAATCACAAAATTTTGACAGAAAATCAGGTTGAATTAGATCAATATCCGTATTGCATACAATAATCCAATCTGGCAACGGAAATTCTTTGATATATTCACGGAGTCCTAATGCAGCACCGCCGTAATATCCGAGATTTCTACCTGGTACACGCAGCCATATCTGCCAATATTTATTTGCCAAAGCATTCAACGGACCGTCTGATAGAGGAGTCTCGCTATTATCTACAATAATAACCCTCTGATCAAAAATCCCTTTTTGGGCAAGTAACGCTTTGACAAAACCAGCGGTTTCTTCATCATTGTTATAATTAACGCATATTGTCAGAATTGATGGGGTTAGCATACTATAGCCCTCCTGGCTTTGATGCAATCAGTACAATTCCCTCACCTATATTGCCCTTAAAATTGAGCATGATATGCTGGAATAGTTGAATTGCCAGCCCTTTAAGACGTAATAGCAAGTTCAAGTGCTGAGGGAAACCACCTGGGATACTGCCATCTCTACGAATCAAAGAGCTGGCGCACCATATTTCCCACGTCGAACGCGCCGTTGTGCGTAATGTCTCAACTGTAAACCCCACCTCCTCAGCACAAATGCTAATCGTCTGTG
>Ga0180009_10002089_pt1 | contig 23630 bp, 21 predicted proteins | sample OS_PC_MetaG_FD_123537 | JGI IMG/M metagenome (GOLD analysis project Ga0180009, IMG submission 123537) | Groundwater microbial communities from the Aspo Hard Rock Laboratory (HRL) deep subsurface site, Sweden - OS_PC_MetaG | ecosystem: Environmental > Aquatic > Deep subsurface > Groundwater...
CCGACCGCAACCGGTGAAGAGCAAGCGCAGGCGCAGGCAAGCCCCGCGCCCCACGCAAAACGGTCGAATTTTTCCAGCGATGGGGAGGCCCGGCGGCCGACGCGAAAAGGCCGTGACCCCGATCAGGGGACGCTACTCTGATTTCGAAGCGAAGGGCTTAACCAGCCTACGACCGGCGTCAGTGCCAATCGACCGCCTTGACGCTGTCCTTGCGACGCGGCATCAAGACTTGTTGTGCTCGCGCGATCAACGGCCCGAATTGCCATGGGGGGGGTAACCATATGAACCGGTTGGAGACGATCTTCGGACTCAAAGGCGAAGCAACGATCCGTTATCTCGATGGCGAGTTCCAGGTCATCTCGTCTGGCGGATTCGTGCGATGCGCGGTCACGGGAAAGCCGATCAGCCTTGACGAATTACGCTATTGGAGCGTCGAGCAGCAGGAGGCGTATGCCTCTCCGGCGATTTCCCATGCCCGCTTTACCGAGCTGCAAAAACGCACCGGCCGGTGACTTTTGCGGTGACTTTTGCGGTGACTTCCCCAGTGACTTCCCGGGTTCAGCCACTCAACCTGCCGCGATCGTCGCGGGATCGATGAGTTCTTGCAGCCGCGCTAAATCGCGTACGTCGAATGCAAGAACAATCCGCAGCGACCCGGATCGTTCGGCAAGATCAGCGAGCGCCCCGCTCTTCCCCTTCAAACGCACAAGATCCTTTTGCGTGGTGACGAGACGCGCGCCGGCGCTTGCAGCCAGCCTGACGAGGTCTCGAGCATCGTCTTCGCAATAGGCATGGTGGTCCTTGAAGAAGCGCTCGGCAACGATCTCGGCGCCAGCGGCCTTGAGGGAGGCCGTGAAGCGAGAGGGATTGCCGATGCCGGCGTAGGCGACGACACGGGCACCGGCCAACGACCCATCGTCCAATTCAGGTTCGACGGCCGCCGACAGGACCGGGCCGGGAAAGGTGGCGCGCAAGTATTGGAGGATCGCTGCGTTGTCGCCGCCGCCGTTGACGACGATGGCATCGGAGAGGTCGAACTGCACGTCGAGGGGAGCGCGCAGCGGCCCTGCCGGGATGACTTCACCGTTGCCCAATCCGCGCACCCCGTCGACGACGGCGATGGTCAGTGACTTGGCCAGTGTCGGGTTCTGCAGGCCGTCATCCATGATGATGTGGGTCGACGATTTCGCCGCCGCGATGGCGCGGGCGCCGGCTGGCCTGTCGCGCGCCACCATCGTCGGCGCCGCTTCCGCCAGCAGCAACGATTCGTCGCCAACTTCGCGCGCGGTATCGATTGTCGGGTTGACCCAGACCGGCCCGCTTCGACGGCCCGAATAGCCGCGCGTGAGGAATGCGGGCGAATGGCCACGCGCCCGAAGCAGCCGGGCGATCAGCAAGGACAAGGGCGTCTTGCCGGTGCCGCCCGCGGTAAAGTTGCCAATGCAGATCACCGGCAGCGGCGAACGATAGGGTTTGGCGTTCCTGAGCCGGCGCGCACCCGCCCATGCGAAAATGCGCGATGCCGGCTTCAGGGCCTTGACGCGCGGATCATCCGCATCGGCCCCATACCACCAGGAGGGTTCCTCAAGAGGCACGGTCAAGTTCCTCGGGCATGGCGGCGGGCCGCGGCAGCATCTCGATCAGGGCGTCGACGGTTCTGTCCAAGGCCCCCGCCAACTGATCGACGGCAGTGACCCCCTTGGTGCGAAGGCCCGCGAGCGCGGCTTCGTCGGCAAGCAGCCCGCTTACTGCCGCGGCGAGATTTTCGGCGTTGGAAACGTCGCGAACGGCACCGCTGGCGCGAAGCCGGTCGTAGATGTCCTTGAAGTTCGCGGTGGAGGGACCGGTCATTACCGCGACGCCGTGGCGGATGGCTTCAATAGGGTTCTGCCCGCCCTTGTCGACGAGAGAGCCGCCGATCAGCGCTATCGGCGCCAACGCGTAGAGCATGCCGAGTTCGCCGATGGTGTCGGCGATGTAGATGTCGGTCGCCGCGTCGGGGAGCTGGCGCAGAGACCGCTGGGCGACGCGCAGGCCCTTGGCTTTGGCCATCTCCGCAATCGCGGTTCCGCGTTCGGGATGACGCGGCGCGATGATGGTCAGAAAGCCGTCGTAAAGGCCGGCGATGCGGCGGTGGGCATCGGCGACGATCTCGTCCTCGTCGGGATGCGTGCTGGCTGCGATGTATCCCTGGCGTCCGCGAGTCGCCGCGACGAGTTCGTCGAATGCCTGCTGGTCGACGGGCAATGCCGGCGCATCGATCTTGAGGTTGCCGGCGACTTCAACGCGGCGCGCGCCAAGTTCGCTGAACCAGCGGGCGAACTGGCTGTTCTGGGCCAGCACCAGATCGAAGCGGTTGAACAATGGGCCGGATATGCCGGGCCGTTTGCGCCACCGCTGGTAGCTGCGCTTCGACATGCGCGCGTTGATGAGCATCAGCGGAATGTTGCGGGCGGCCGTTTCAAAAATCAGGTTCGGCCAGATTTCAGACTCGGTGAAGACGGCGGCGTCGGGTCGCCAGTGGACGATGAAGCGGCGTGCAAAATTTGGCGTATCGAGCGGAACGAACTGGTGGATTGCCGTGTCGCCGAGGCGTTCACGGGCCAATTGCGCGGAGGTGCGCGTGCCCGTCGTCAACAGGAAACGGGCGACGGGCCGCTTGCGGCGAATGCCTTCGATAACGGGAAGGATGGCGTTCGTTTCACCGACGCTTGCAGCGTGCAGCCAGATCAGAGCGCCTTCGGGTCTGTCGATGCCGGTGCGGCCATAACGCTCGGACCGCCGCTCGGCACTCTCCTTGCCTTGTCTCTCGCGATAACCGAGGACAAGGGGGGCTGCGGCTTCGAGCGCGCGAGTCGCGGCGCGGTAAGTCTTGATGCCGAGGCCGGCCGATAACGGAGCCACATCTGGATCACGCGCCCCGGGTGGCGTCGACCGGGTCGGGTCGCCCCCGGCAAGGGAATAGGCGCGCGCCGTTGTTTCGTTGAGCGATGCTTCCAGCTTGCGGCGCAACGACTCCTGCAGTTCGTCGCTCGCGTCGCGCGGCACGTCAATCGGCTCGCCCATCGCGAACGCGAGGTTCGAATAGGGGAGGTTGAGTGTCAGCCGGCTCCACGTGTTGAGCGCGTGGTAGCGCGAGGTGGCCGCGGCCAGCGGCAGGATCGGCCGCCCGGACAACCGCGCCAGCGTGATTATGCCGGCACCTGCGCGCCGCGCCGGGCCAGGAGGAACGTCGGCGGTGACGACCATGTTGGCGCCGCTCTTCAGGGCTGTCACGGAAGCTTTCAGCGCATAAGCTCCGCCGCGGTCCTTCCTGCGGTCGCCAGCGCCGGCGCCGCGAATGAGTTCGACGCCGATGCGCTGCATGGCTTCGCCGATCAGCTCGGCGTCGCCGTGACGCGCAACCATGGCTGCAAAACGCAGATTTTCCGGGCGGCTCATGGCGAGCATCATGAATTGCCCATGCCAGCAGGCACAAATCGCCGGACTGAGCGCCACGAAGCGCTCCTGCATGTCGGGCGGATCGAAGCGAATCCGGCTGGTGCGCGCGACAAGCCGTATCATCCGCGCGAGATTTGCCCCGGCGAATCGCATCAACTTCGATTTGTTGGAGTGGGAGAGGGCCATTGACGAGCTCAGAAACGGGCGCGAACGCAACCTCACATTCAATTGATCCGCCCCCGGGGGGCCCCGAGAACAGGCTTGGGGCATCAGCCCGGCAAGGCAACACGGTCTTTGCGCCGCAGCGCCGAACCGCAGTTATTTCCACCTTTGGCGGAGAGAAGCGGGAAGCCCTTGCCGTCGCCTCCTATACCGCATAATACCCGCCGGTTAGCAATGTGCGTTGTTTGCATGTATTGAAATGCTCGGACCGGCGGCTGAAGCTGGCTTTCCGGTGTATAAGGCTGCGATTCGCGGCTCTGGAGCGAATGTGGGCGGGGCAAACGTAGGTAATCGGCAGCCAATGGCGGGACTGGCCAAGAGATACAAACGCGCCGTAAAGCGCTTCAGCATGGCCTGGCGGACCGGGTTGATCGAGCACAGTCCGCAATGGATGCGCCGGATCTTCGGCCCGGCTGCGACCTATCTCGACATGACGCTGATCGATCACGGTATTTTCCGCTTTCTCTACCTCAACAAACACGCTCTTGCCGACGACGCGTGGCGGAGTGCCCAGCCGGCGCCCCATCATCTGAGGCAGTTCAAGCGCGACGGGCTGAAAACCATCGTCAATTTACGCGGCGAGCGAATGTGCGGCAGCTACTGGCTCGAGGAGCAGTGGTGCCGCGACCTGGGGCTCAAACTCGTCAATTTCCAGGTGCGCTCGAGGGCTGCACCCTCGCCTGAAGAATTCCGCCGGGCCAAGGCACTGTTCGAGCGCATCGAATACCCCATGCTGATGCACTGCAAATCGGGCGCCGACAGAGCCGGTCTGATGAGCGTTCTCTACCGGCATTTCCGCGAGGGCATGCCGATCGAGATGGCGCGCGAAGAACTTTCGTTACGCTACGGCCATATCCGGCAGGCCGATACCGGCATCCTCGATTTCGTTTTCGATCGCTACGTCGCCGATAACGCGGAGCAGCCGATCTCATTCATGGACTGGGTTGAAACGCGCTACGATCCTGAAGAAATCGCCGACACCTTCAAGTCGAACGGCTGGGCCAACCGATTCGTCGGCACCGTGCTGCAGCGCGAATAGCGCGAGAAGCATGAACTCACCGGCTTCCTAACGCTGCTCGACAACGCCGGCGTCGGTTACGTCACCGTTTCCGGCAAGATCGGCGCCGCGCGCCAATCGCGCATAGGCGCCATCCCTTGCGATCAGTTCGTAGTGGCGGCCGGTTTCGACGAGGCGGCCGTCTTCCATGACGCAGATGACGTCGGCGTTCTGCACTGTCGACAGCCGGTGGGCGATAACAAGCGTGGTGCGGTTGGCGGTAAATCGCGTCAGCGCTTCCTGCACCAGTTGCTCGGATTGCGTATCGAGCGCACTCGTTGCTTCGTCGAGCAGCAGGATCGGGGAATCTTTCAGGATCGCGCGCGCAAGTGCGACGCGCTGGCGCTGCCCGCCCGACAGCCGCAAGCCACTGGCGCCGATGCGGGTCTCGTAGCCGCGGGGCTGCTCGAGGATGAAGTCGTGGGCGGCGGCGGCCGTGGCCGCGGCAATGATGTCCGCTTCGGACGCCTCAAGACGGCCGAGCGCGATGTTGGCGCGTATCGTGTCGTCGAACATCGTCACGTCCTGACTGACGAGCGCTATCGATCCGCGCAACGATTGCAGCGTGACTTCGCGGATGTCCTGACCGTCGATCAGGATGCGCCCGCCGGTCACGTCGAACAGGCGCGGCACCAGATTGATGATCGTCGACTTGCCGGCTCCCGAACGTCCAACAAGCGCCACGGTCGTTCCGCCGGGGACATCGAGGGTGAAGTCGATGACGGCATCGCGGTCCGCGGTCTGCTCGTAGCCGAACGATACCTTTTCAAAGGTGATCGCTCCCTTCCCGACGGCGAGCGGCCGGGCGCCCGGCCGGTCGACGATTTTCGGCTTTTCGTCGATCAGCCCATAGAGGCTTTCAGCCGCCGCCAGGCCTTCCTGGACGCGGCCCGTTAGGTTGCCGAGCGCGCGAATGGGCTGGGCGGCCATCAGCAGTGCCGTCACGAAGCCCATGAAATCGCCGACCGTCGAGATGCCGTTGGCAATGCGCCAGTAGGCAAAGGCGATGACGCCGGCCACTGCCAGTCCGCCCAGGGCTTCGAGAATGGGATCGAGCTTGGCGCGGTTGCGCACCGCCTTCATCTTGAGGCGGAACACATCCTCGAAACTGCCGTGCATGCGCTCGGAGGTATAATCCTCAAGCCGGAAGGTCTTGATGAGCCGCGTGCCGGTGAGGTTTTCCGACAGCATCGAGGTCATATCGCCGAGTTCGATCTGGGTCTGCTTGGCGACCTTGCGCAGGCGTTCGGAGATCAGCGCGATCGGCAGCGCCGCAATCGGATAGACGCCGAGCACGAACAAAGACATCAGCGGGTCGAGGTAGATCATCGAGGCGACGAGCGCGATGACCATCAGGATGTCGCGGACGGCGGTGTTAAGGCTCGCCTGCAGGGCCGTCTGGATAAAGTTTATGTCGTTGGTCAACCGCGACAGGAGCCGTCCCGGCGTCTCGCGGCTCAGTCTTGCGAAGTCGGCGCCGATGAGATGCGTGAAGGCTACCTTCTGCATGTCGGTCGCCATGCGTGTAACGATCCGCTGGGTCGTGACGGTCTGAAAATAGAGGAAGATGCTGCGCAGGAGCGTGATCGCGATGATGCCGGCCAGCACGATGAGCAGATTGTTGCCTTCGGTCTGCATCAAGGTATCAAAAGACAGCTTGATGATCATCGGATAGCCGCCCGTCACCGCCGCGAGACAGGTCATCAGGGCGAAGGCTACGAGAAGCTGGCGCCAGCGGGGGAACACCCAATCCTGCATGAATCGCCACAGGAGTTCGCGCGAAGCCGCATCGAAGGCCGACGGCTTGCACTGCGTGGGCGATTCGACAGGGTCCTCGGGAGGACTAGCGGCGTCCTTGCCGGCCGACTTATACCGGCTTGCGTCCTGTGTGGCGTCGTCGGTCACTCCGCGGGCCCGTCTTTCAATGGTCTAAGCCGAAGTTGGAATTATAGGCGAAGCGTGATGCGTCACGGGTTCTTTTCATCGGGCTCGATGAGGCGGTGCATGTGAACGACGAAGTAGCGCATTTGCGCATTGTCGACGGTGCGCTGGGCAGCAGCCTTCCAGGCGGCGTGAGCTTCGGCGTAGTTGGGGTAGATCCCCACGATATCGAGTTTGCTAAGATTCTTGAACTCGACTTTCTTGAGATCCATCAGTTCCCCCCCAAATACCAGATGAAGAAGCTGCTTGCCGCTGGTTTCGACCTCGTGGCTCATGGTCTGCTCCGGATTCTGTTTATCCCAATCTGCAGCCGCTGCGCGCATGTTGCGGTGCAGTGCATTTCCTGCACGACCGGGGGCGTAAGGGCAAGGCCCCACGGGCGACTGATCCAAATCGGCGCGCGCGTAAGTGGACTAGGGCATGTTTGATTAACCGCGAGACAAGTCATCCTTGTCATAATGATCGAACGGCCGCGAAAAGACGGCCGTTCAAGTTGACAGGTAGGCTGACGGCAACGGCACGGAGGAGCAGTCTTCCCCGTGCCGTTTGCTATTTGCGGGGGCGAGACGACGCTACCTCGCCATCACGACCGCAAGATCGCCAAGCAATCCCGCCGTTAGCATCCATCCGACCGTTCGGTTGGCCTTGAAGCGGGTCAGGCAATTGTCGGGATCGTCCATATCGAGGCTTCGCACCTGCCAGGCGAAATGCGCCGCGATGGCGCCAAGACCGAGGTAGGTCGCAATCGGCGCGCCGGCCAGCCACACGGCTCCCGACCAGAAAACGAGCGCGGCGGCGTAAAGCCCGGCAAGCCACATCTTCGTTTTCGAGCCAAACCGGATCGCGGTCGACTTGAGGCCGAGGGATAGATCGTCTTCCTTATCCTGGTGGGCATAGATGGTGTCATAGGCGATCGTCCAGGCCACGCATCCCGCATAGAGCAGAAGAGGCGCAGCGGAGAGTTCCCCATGGACCGCCGCCCAGCCGACAAGGGCACCCCAATTGAACGTCAGGCCGAGAACGAGTTGGGGCCAGTAGGTATAACGCTTCATGAAGGGATAAACGGCAACAAGCGCCAGGGAAGCGATGCCGAGGACGATGGTGAAGTGGTTGAACTGGACTAGAACCGCCAGCCCGACGAGCGACAGGGCGACGACGAAGGCCAGTGCCGCCTTCGGAGCGACCTGCCCGGAAGGGATCGGCCGCGAGCGGGTGCGCACGACCTGGGCGTCGAAATCGCGGTCGACGTAGTCGTTATAGGCGCAACCGGCGCCGCGCATCACGAAGGCGCCGATGGCGAACAGGACCGCGTACCAGGCGGCGGTAATTGCGACGCCGGCACTTCCCGACGCCTTGACGTAAACGATCACGGCCAGCGCCAGCGACCACCAGCACGGAAAAACCAGTAGCCACATGCCGATCGGGCGGTCGGCGCGGGCCAGACGCAGGTAGGGCCGGAGCGAGGCCGGGGCGTAGGTGTCGACCCAGTTGCCGCGCGCGGCGTCGGCGACGGTGCCATCATCAGAACCTTGGCCCGAGGGTCTTGTCCGCCCATCAATCGGTGGCGTGTCCATCGCAGCGCCGATGCCCCTTGCAATTGATCCTCGCTTCGATAACACGGGTCGCATGGCAATTCACGATTTCAACGCAGAGCGACTTTTCGTCGATGCCCCGCTGGCGGCGGGTGTCGCGCTTTCATGCACCGACGACAAGGCCCATTACATCTTGAATGTCCTGCGGCTCAAGGCCGGGGACGCCATCCTCGTCTTCAACGGCCGCGAGGGCGAGTGGCGGGCGCGGCTTAGCGATGTCACGAAGCGCCGCTGTTCGCTTGTGCCCGAGGAGCAGGTGCGCCCGCAGGATAATGGTCCAGACCTCGTCTATCTGTTCGCGCCGCTCAAGCGTTCACGGCTCGATTACATGGTGCAGAAGGCGGTGGAACTGGGCGTATCGCGCCTGCAGCCGGTGTTTACCCGGCGGACTGTTGCCGACCGGGTCAACCTAGAGCGGATGCGCGCCAACGCCATCGAGGCTGCCGAGCAGTGCGGGATCCTGCGCATCCCGGAAGTCAGCGAACCGGTGGCGCTGACAGCACTGATCGATGTCTGGGACGAAAACCGCCGCATCATCTTTTGCGACGAAGCCGCCGCGCAGACCGACCCGGTCGCGATCCTGTCGGGCCTCGAGCAGGGGCCGCTTGCCGTTCTGATCGGACCCGAAGGCGGATTTGCGCCCGAAGAGCGCGAAGCGCTCAACGCCCGAACCTTCACGACCGCGATCCCGCTCGGGCCACGCATCATGAGGGCGGACACCGCCGCGGTGGCGGCCCTGGCGCTCGTCAACGCCGTGCTCGGCGACTGGAAAGCGTTGAAAAAGTGAAGACGAAACGGCCGGATCTCATGTCGATGACATGAAGCCCGGCCGTTTCGTGAATTTCAGATGCTGTCCGAGACACCGGCGCCGGTTTTCACCGGCTCAGCCATCGGCGGCCTGAGGTTCGGATTTCGCTTCGGGCTTGCGCTTGACCGGTCGGCGCAGGAAGTCCGGGATCTGTTCGTTGGCGCCGAAGGCCGACTTGTCGGCCCCGCCCGCCCCGCGTTCAGAGGTGCGTTCGTTATGCTGGCGCGGCGTCGGCTTCGGCTCGCTGCGCGGTTTAGCGGTCTCACTGGCGGCATCGCGGCCAGACCGTGCGGAGCGTTGCTGCTGGCCGTCGCGACCTTCCTCACGGGGTTGCTGGTCACGCCGGGCGTCGCGCTGGCGTCCACCGCCGCGCTCGCGGCGGCTGCGGGCTGGCGGACGACCCTCTTCCCTGGCCGGTTCCCTGGCCGCCGTGTCTTGCGAGGAAACCTGCGGCTGCTCGGCACCGGGCTGGTCGATAGCGATTTGATCGGCCGGCGGCCGTTCGCCCCTGGGCTGCTCGCTTCTGGGTTCGCGGGGAGTTCTCGTCCGGCCAACGCGTGGCGCGCGCTTTTCGTCGCCGCCCCGGCTCGGTGCAGCGCTGCGCGAACGGCGCCGTTTCTTCGACTTGGAATCTTCCATGTCCTGTTCGCTCGGCGGATCGCCGATCCAAACCGTGCTGTCGCCGGTAATCGCCTCGATCTGCTTCAGCAGCTTCAGATCTTCGTAGGTCACCAGTGATGTCGCCGACCCCTGGCGACCGGCGCGGCCGGTGCGGCCGATCCGGTGCACGTAGTCATCCGACTGCCAGGGCAGGTCGAAGTTGAAGATGTGGCTGACGTCCGGGATATCGAGGCCACGGGCTGCAACATCGCTGGCCGCCAGGAAGGTGATCTCGCCGGAGCGGAACTTGTCGAGCGTTTCGGTGCGTGCCGACTGGTCCATGTCGCCATGCAGAGCGCCGGCATTAAAGCCGTGCTTCAGGAGGGATTTCAGAAGGATCGCGACATCACGCTTGCGGTTGCAGAACACGATGGCGTTGCGCACATCCTCGGCGCGCATCAGGTCGCGCAGAGCTTCGCGCTTGGCCCAGTCCTCGCCGTCCTCGCACCAGCGGAAGCGCTGCTTGATGGTTTGTGCCGTCGAGGCGGGCTTGGCCACTTCGATGCGGACCGGATCACGCAGGAACTGGTTGACGAGGCGCGTGATCTCCGGTGGCATCGTTGCGGAGAAGAACAGCGTCTGGCGCTTTGGCGGCAACAGTTTGCAGATCTTCTCGATGTCCGGAATGAAGCCCATATCGAGCATTCTGTCGGCTTCGTCGATCACCAGGATCTCGACACCCATCAGCATGACGCGGCCGCGCTGAAAATGGTCGATGAGACGTCCGGGCGTGGCGATCAGCACATCGACGCCGCGATCGAGCTTCTTGGTCTGCTCGTCCATCGACACGCCGCCGATCAGGAGGGCGACGGTCAGCTTGTGATTGACGCCATATTTCTCGAAGCTCTGCGCCACCTGGGCCGCGAGTTCGCGGGTCGGCGCCAGGATCAGGCTGCGCGGCATTCGGGCCCGGGCGCGTCCGGTTTCGAGCCGCGAAATCATCGGCAGGGTAAACGAGGCCGTCTTGCCGGTGCCGGTCTGGGCGATGCCGAGAACGTCACGGCCCGTCATGGCGACGGGGATGGCTTGGGCCTGGATTGGCGTGGGGTCAGTGTATCCGGCTGCTTCAACGGCAGCCACGACTTTCGGGCTGAGCTCCAGCTCAGCAAAGGTCTTGGTGGTCAATATCTGTCAACTCCCGTCACAGGATAATGCCCGCGCGGGATTTCAGTGCGCGGAACGGTCGGTCAGGTCCGCGCACGCTGGCGGCGCGGTAAGGCTCGGATTCGCAGGGGAACTTCTCAATAGCCATCGACGGCTTTCGTCGACCGGGCGAGAAAACAAATGAATCACTTGCCCCTGCGGTCGAGTGTCTGTCGCATTACACATAACTCGTGATGTAGCAAGTAATTCCACAAGCTGTGGACGTTTTGTCATCCACGATTGTAGCAAAGCGGACAACTTTTCGTAGTTATCTGCCTAATTCTCCAGCAATTGTGGCGAAACAGTGCTGGACTGCTGTGGCTACGCAAATCTACTCTTCGTTGATCCAGCGGGCGAAAAGTCCTCCAGCGACCGCCCCGACGATCGGCGCCACCCAGAAGACCCAAAGTTGCACAAGCGCCTGCATGTCGGCAAACAGCGCTACTGCGGTTGCTCGCGCCGGGTTCAGCGCAGCATGCGAGACCGGCCACAACACCAGATGCAGCACCGCGATCAGAAATCCGAGCCCGATCGGGGCGAAGCCGGCGGGGACGCCCGATGACGTCGCTCCGACGAAAAGCAGCAGGATTAGTGCGGCAGCCACCGTCTCGGCAACCATCACGGCTGCGAAGGGGAATGTGCCCGGGGCATCGAAGCGATTCGCAGCGGCTGCGATGCCGGCTGCCGACCCGGCCGGAGCATTGCTGACAATGAGCCAGAAACCGGCGACCGCGACGATCGCGCCGAGCACCTGGGCGACCACGTAGGGCACCGCGAGACGCGTTTCGAAGCGCCCCGCCGCGACCAGGCCCAGCGTTACGGCCGGATTGAAGTGGCAGCCCGAGACCCCTCCGAGCGCAAAGCACATCGCGGTAAAGGTCAGCCCCGCGGCAAGGGCCGGGGCCAGGCCGCCCACCGCCGCTGCCGAACCGATCAGCAGCGTGCCGCAGAGGACCGCGACGTAGGCAAACGTGCCGATTGCTTCGGCGATCAACGCTTTCGAAGACATGCACCCCCTCCGGATGTCCGCCGGCGCTGTTCCCCCGGGAACTGCGCGAAACCCTCTATTAGCAGACAATCGCTCCTGTGGGCGACATCCACCAGCCGGCGCCGAATGGCGTTTTGGACCGGCTGCAGCAGTGGTCCTGATCCGGCCTGCGACGACAAGCCACCCCGCGGTCTGGAACGGCAGCCGCTGTCGAGCGTTTGGATTTCATGCGCTCGCCACGATGGCCTGAGCGGAGTGCCGCGAGTCAAGCCCACTCTGATGTAAACGCCTTATGACTTTAACGATAAAGACATTTTCTTTATTACTGGGAGCTGGACCCGTGGCCTGTTTGCAAGGCAGTGCCGATTTTCGCGGATCGGCCGGATGGCGGTCGCTTGCAAAGCCTAAAGACGAGACTGAAGGCGCGTTCCATGAGTACCGATAGCTTCGGATATATTGCCGGACAGACAAGGCAGCAGGATATCCGCTCGCTGAAAGCGCGCGATAACCTGACCAACTTCGGCTACATCGGCTTTATCTACCTGATCATGGCCGTTACGCTCGGCGTCACGCTGTGGAGTTATGCCGCAGTCGCCGAGGCGGGTCGCTCGTGGTGGTGGAATGCGCCGATGACGGTCCTCGCCATCGTGGTGATCGGCGCCTCGCAGCACCAGCTTGGCGGGATCGTTCACGAAGGCACGCACTATATTCTGTTTGCCGACCGCAAGCTCAACGAACTTGCCTCCGACTGGCTGGCGGCCTTCCCGATCTACACCTCCACCTACGCCTTCCGCCTGCATCATCTCCCGCATCACCAGTTCGTCAACGATCCCAAGCGCGATCCGAATTTCGACCAGGCTCAAGAATCCGGCCACTGGCTCGACTTCCCCATTGCCCACGTCGACTTCCTGATGGCGATCCTGAAGCAGCTCAATCCGGTCCGGCTCGTCAGCTACATCGTCGCGCGCGCGAAATACTCGGCGGTCGGCGTCAAGACCAACCCCTATGCCAATCCCGAAAAGCCCGGCTGGCCGTGGACGATCCGGCTCGGCGTGCTGTTCATGGTGGCGATCCCGGCATTGCACGTGATGCTGATCTCGCTCGGCGCCGCAGGCTTCGCCGAGCGCTGGCTGATGTCGGGGATCGCACTTGCCATGCTTGCTGGTTCGTGGGTCGCTCTGATCGCCTACTATCTCAGCGTCCCTGAAGAGGCCTTCGCGCAAAGCCGCATCGATCCGGTCATCTCGCACCGGGCCACGACGATCGCCCGTGTCAGCTACATGGCTCTCGTCTACGGAGCCCTGACGGTCGCCGAATACTTCTCGGGCTTGCCGGCCTGGGGCTACTTCGGCCTGTTGTGGATCCTGCCGCTGTTCACGACGTTCCCGCTGTTCATGGTGTTGCGCGAGTGGATCCAGCACGGCAACGCCGACCGCGGACGCTACACGAATTCACGCATCTTCCTCGTCAATCCGCTGCTGCGCTACGCGGTCTTCCCGTTCGGCATGGATTATCACCTGCCGCATCACATCAACGCGTCCGTCCCACACTACCGCCTCAAGGACCTGCACGCGTACTTGCTGGAAACCGATGCGAAATACGCCGATCAGGCCCTCGTAGTAGAAGGTTGGCGTAGCTCGGATGCCGACGGGTCTCCCGCCATCGTCGACGTCCTGGGGCCGCGCTTCACGCCGCGTGGAAATGCAGCCCATGTCGACGACGAAACGCTGGCTGAAGCCGACGTCAACGACAAGGCGGCAATTTCCGCACAGATCGCAGCTTCCCGGCAGGCGGGATCTTCATCAGCAACAAGATAATCGAAGGCTGACTTGCCGGCTCGCCTCGCCTACCGCCGCTCAATTCCGCCGGGCAGCGAAAAATTCCTTCAACAACAGCGCGGCGCGCTGTTCATCGATGCCGGGATAGACTTCCGGGGCGTGGTGGCACGTCGGTTGCCCGAAGATGCGCGCACCATGCTCGACGCCGCCGCCCTTCGGGTCGATCGCGCCGTAATAGAGCCGGCGGATACGGGCGAACGAGATCGCCGTCGCGCACATCGCACACGGCTCCAGCGTCACATAGAGATCGCAATCGCCGATGCGCTCCGAGCCGAAGTGCAAGCAGGCGGCGCGCAGAGCGACGATCTCGGCGTGCGCGGTCGGATCGCGAAGTTCGCGGGTGCGATTGCCGGCGCGGGCAACGATGTTGCCAGCGTGATCGACGATAACGGCACCGACCGGAACCTCGCCGCGGGCGCCAGCGGCTTCGGCCTCTTCGAGCGCAACTGCCATGGGGGAGTTAGAATCGTCAGGCATGCATGGGCTCGGCTTCCGTTCCGTTCAGACGCCGCCTTTCACGGGCTCAGGGCGTTGGCCCCGACCTGCGGTTTCATCTCTTCGTCGTCGAGATCGCCGGCGAAGGCACGCGAACCGTCGCGGTCGTAGATGTCACGCCGGAACTCGACGGTGCCATTTTGTTCTCCCCAGGCCGTGATGTAGGCGAAGATGACCGGCACCGGCCGGGTCAGCGTCAAATCGAGCGGCTGGCCCGCGGCGATCACGGCTTCGGAGCGACCGGGCTGCTCCCAGCCGAGTTCGTACTTCGCAATCCAATCGGTGAAGTTCATGACGTTCTCGACGCGAACGCAGCCTGCCGAATAGGCGCGGCTCGCCTGGCCGAAAAGCTGCTTCATGGGCGTGTCGTGCATATAGACCGTTTCCGAATTCGGCATGTCGATGCGCACAAGTCCCAGCGCATTCCATTCTCCGGGATCCTGGCGGAAGCGCAACTGGTCGTGGTCGACGTTGTGCCAGTCGATCGTGTGGATTGGAACCTCCTCGCCATCGTAGCTGCCGCGGAAGGCGCGGATGTGCTCGCGATCCAGGTAGCCCGGGTCCTTGCGCATGTGCGGGACGAGATCGCCACGCGCGATGCTGATCGGCACGCGCCAGTAGGGAAAGAAGTTCAGGCCGAGGATGGTGGCGCGGATCTCGGGAGTCTGGCGCTCGGTGCGGCCGGCGATCACGCGATGGCGCTGCTGAACTTCGAAATTCTCGACGGCTTCAAGCTGGAAGGCCGGCGCGTTGACGATGACATAACGATTTTCGATGCGTTCGTTCAAAAGCTGCTGGATGCGGTTCAGATTGAGTTCGAGCTGCTGCAGGCGCATCTCGGCGGTCACGTTCAGCGCCGCGAAAGTGGCGCGGTCGACGCGTCGCGTGATGCGCAGGCCGTGACGGCCCTGAAAAGCCGCAACGCCGCGCTCGCAGGCATCATCGTATTCGAAGTTCTCGTAGTAGCCGCCACCCGGGGCCATGTCGCCGGTCGCTCGCAGGCGCTGGCGCAGTATCGGAACGCGGTCGTCGTAATCCCCGGGGCGGATCGACTTTGGACCGGGAACCTGCGGCCAGCCGCCTTTGCTGACTATTCTGCGGTAGCGCTCGATGCCATCGCGGGTCGCAGCCAGCGTGACATCGCTCAGCCACGGCGTCACCCCGGTGCGAAGATCGCCCATCTCGTATTTTTTGCGCTGTACGGAATCCGGCCTGCGCCTGTCGTCGGGTTCGGTGCCGCGGCCAATGATCGATTGCCACCACTCATCCTGGGCGTGCGCAGCGCGCGCGAAGGGAAGCATTCCCGTCGCCGCCGCAATGCCGAGCGACTTGCGCAAAATGCTCCGCCGCGTCTCCAAGGACACCTTCCTGGTGTGCTCGCTGGTCATCGCCCCTACCTATATTGAATTGGTTGCGGCTCAAGCGCCTGCCCCTACCGCGCCGAGCGCGACTCTGCGTGGCATAGGTCCACAAGCCATGTGGCCAAACAAAGACGGTCATTCAACCCTTGGCCCTCTTCGCGCGCCTCACAATCGCGTTGTCACGGCCCTTTGCTGGATGGATCGCTCCGTAGCAGGCAAAAGAAAGAGCCCACTGCAAAGCCGCAGCAGCCCCTGCCGACCGCCGATCCCGCCAAGTTCTCCCGGCACGCCATTGGCATGGGCTGCTCAGGAAAGGTGATCCCAGCCCAGCCGGTCCAGCTGCATGAGTTTTCCTGCAGACTCGCATACCGCAAGACCGGTACCGGCGACGACCCGCCCAATCCGCGTCACGCGAACTCCCGCCTGCGTGGCGGCTTCAACGAAGCCGGCCTCGGAACCGGTGGCAAGGGTTGCCAGCACCTCATAGTCGTCGCCACCGGTTATCAGTTGCTCAAGGCGGAGTTTTCCAGCAGTCCGCAATGTGACGCAGGCGGCCGACAACGGAATAGTCGACGCGTCGATTTCGATGCCGACGCCGCTGGCCGCGGCAAGCCGCGAAGCGTCGATGGCGAGGCCGTCGGACACATCCAGCGAAGCCGTTGCGAACTGCCGCAATGCTGGTATCAGTTGAATGCGCGGCGTCGGCGTCCGATTCCGCGACAGGAGGCTTTTGCGGTCGCTGTCGTCGAGATGGCCGCTCCACTCAAGCGCCTGGCAATCGCCGCGATCCAGTGTGAGTCCGGCGAATGCATCGCCGATGGTGCCCGAGACCATCAGGATATCGCCAGGGCAGGCCCCCGAGCGGCTGATCATGCGTCCGGTCGGCACGGACCCGAACGCCGTGATCGTGACGGCGAATGCGCCGGTCGTGCGGACGGTATCGCCGCCGGCGAGTTGCAGCCCGAAATCGTCCTGGGCAGATGCCAATCCCGACACAAACCCATCGAGCCAGTCGCCATGGCCAGCAGGCAAGGCAAGCGACAGCAGATAGGCGAACGGTTCGGCGCCCTTCGCGGCGAGATCGGAGACATTGACGGCCAGCGCCTTGCGAGCGGCCATCGCCGCTGAAGGCGGCGTGCCATCAAAGCGGAAGTGGACGCCATCGATCAACGTGTCCATCGTGACGACGAACTCGCAGCCGGCGGGTGGCCTCAAAGCGGCGGCATCGTCGGTCAGCCCGTACGCGCCCGGCAACCCGTCAGACAACGGTGCGAGAAGCCGGGCAATCATTGCGTGTTCGGATTCGGCCATCGCGTGTCCCGGAGTATGTTCGACGGGCTGCCAACCAATAGGCGTGTTCAGGTCTTTTCCCGGCGCTCGCCTTTGCCGTGATCGCCCTTGCCCTCGAATTCGGCGGGACGCAGGCGGTGAGCCAGGCGGTCCAGCACACCATTGACGACCTTGGGTTCTTCCTCATCGAAGAAGGCGTGGGCAACGTCGATATATTCGTTGATGACGACGCGGGCTGGAACATCGAGGCGCTCCATCATCTCGAACGCTCCGGACCGCAGGATGGCCCGCAGGATCGAATCGATGCGCACAAGGCGCCAGCCGATCGCCAGTTGCTGGTCGATCAGAGGATCGAGATCGCGCTGACGACGGACGACGCCGCGCAGAAGTTCGGCGAAGAAGGCGGGATCGGCACCGGCAATCGTCTCGCCGGCTTCCGAGTTGGGAAAGCGCAGGGTCGTGAACTCGGCGATGACATCGGTGACGTCCGCGCCGCCGACATCCATCTGATAGAGCGCCTGCACCGCACCGACGCGGGCGGCACTGCGCGCGGCCTGCGCGGGCTGCTTGCCTTTCGATTTCGGTTTCGGCTTCGGTGTCTTGTGTGTGTTCGAGGTCATTGCGGCCCCGCCGCAAAAGCGCGCCGCAGTTCGATCAGCCCGAGGCAGGCGCGCGCGGCATCGCCGCCCTTACCCCGGCGTCCGCCGCTTGCCCTCTGCATTGCCTGTTCCTTCGTGTCCACCGTCAAAATCGCATTGCCGAGCGGAATGCGATTATCGACGGCAATCTGCATGAGCCAATGATTGGCCTGACCTACGACGACGTCGTAGTGTGAAGTCTCGCCGCGAATGACGCAGCCCAGAGCGAGTACGCCATCGAAGCGTCCGCGAGCGATGTTTACGCCGCGCGGGACAATTCCGGCATCGACGGCGGCGCCGAGGGCCTGCGGAATTTCCAAAGCGCCTTCGACGAAGATCGTTTCGAAGGTCGCGCCGCGGGCTGCAAGTTCGGCGGTGGCGCCGGCCATCAGGTGTTCGGCGACGTCGGCGTAGTACGGCGCGGCGATGATCAGCACGTGCGCTGCGACCGGGGCATCATCGGCCGAAGCCGCGCGTGCCTCGCTTGGGGTGCGTTCGATCATGTCCCAGGCCTCACCCAATCCTGCGCGTTTCGACGATGCGCAGGCCGAAGGCTTCGAGCCCGACATAGTTCTGTGTCGGCGAATTCGTCAACAGGATCATGTCGCGGACGCCGAGATCGACGAGGATCTGCGAGCCGACACCGATCTCGACCTGGCGCTTCTTGCGCTGGTCGTCGCTCATGGCGTCCTTGCCGGAGGTGCGGTTCGTGATCCATTCGGAGACGGCATGCGGGCGGACATCGCGGATCAGGACGACGACGCCGCGGCCCTCCTCGCCAATCAAGCGCATCGACTGCTCGACGACGCGGCACGGCTCGACAGCTCCCGCTCCGGCAAGGTCGACCAGCGGGTTGATCGCATGCACGCGCACGAGCACCGGTCCCGGCTGTGAGAGATCGCCCTTGACGAAGGCGATGTGTTCGGACGGTTCGACGGTGGTTTCGTAAACGTGCAGGCGGAACTCGCCGCCATAGACGCTCATCACCGCACTATCGGAAATCTGGCGAACAATCCGGTCGTGACGCAGGCGGTAGGCGATCAGATCCTCGATGGTGCCGATCTTCAGGCCGTGCTCCCGGGCAAAGATCCGCAAATCCGGCAGCCGCGCCATGGTGCCGTCGTCTTTCATGATCTCGCAGATGACGGAGGCCGGATTGAGCCCGGCAAGCCGGGCGAGGTCGACGGAGGCTTCGGTGTGGCCGGCGCGGATCAGGACGCCGCCGTCGCGGGCGATCAGCGGGAAGACGTGGCCGGGCGAAACGATGGATTCGGCGGCCTTGGTGGGATCGATGGCGGTCGAAATCGTGAGGGCGCGGTCGCGCGCGGAGATGCCAGTCGAGATGCCTTCGCGGGCTTCGATCGACTGCGTGAACGCCGTGCGGTTGCGCGACTGGTTGGAGCGGACCATCTCGCTCAGGCCCAGTTCTCCCGCCCGCTCGCGCGTGATCGCCAGGCAGATCAGCCCGCGCCCGTAGCGGGCCATGAAGTTCACGGCGTCCGGCGTCGCCATCTGGGCGGGGACGATAAGATCGCCTTCGTTCTCGCGATCCTCGGCATCGACGAGGACGACCATGCGACCGTTGCGCACTTCCTCGACCAGCTCGGCGGTGGTGGCGAGCGGCATGGACAGCACAGCGGCGGCGGCGTCGTTCACTGGCGAAACTCCATCAGGCGCGCCACATAGCGCGCAAACAGGTCAACTTCGAGATTGACCTCATCGCCGACCCTTTTCTCACCCCAGGTCGTCGCCTGCAAGGAATGCGGGATCAGATTTACTCCAAAGCGGCTGGAACTGACCTCATTGACGGTCAGCGACGTGCCGTCAAGTGCGAGAGAACCCTTCGGCGCGATATAGTGCGAAAGGTGTTCTGGCGCCTCGAATGAAAAGCGGAAGCTGTCGCCATCCTGACGGATATCGACGATCTTCGCCAGCCCGTCGACATGACCCGAGACGACATGACCGCCCATTTCCGCTCCGAGCCTCAAGGAGCGCTCCAGGTTGACGCGGCGGCCGGGCTGCCAATCCTTCAGCGTCGTCTTGGAGCGCGTTTCGTTGGAAACGTCGACGCCGAAGACGGCGCCGTCGCCTTGCGGCGTGACCGTGGTGACGGTGAGGCAAACCCCATCGCAGCATATGGAGGCACCGATGTCGATCGATGCGGCGGGATAAGCGCATCGAATCGCGAAATGGCCGCCATCGCGCGAGGCGATCCTGCCGATGTCGGTGATGATGCCGGTAAACATCTGTCTCTCCTCAATTCTTCAGGCCTCAATTCTTCAGGCCTCAATTCTTCGGGCCTCAATTCTTCGGGCCTGTGTGCTTCACGGCAGCGGCCGGTCGTGGCGAAAGGTCATCATGTCGTCGGGGCCGAGCCGGCGACGGTCAACAGGCTGGAGCGTCAGGCCGGGCAGTAGACGCCCAAGGAAAGGCGGAATAGTCAAATGCCCCCGGCCCAACGGTTCGCCAGCGGCGCCAGCGCGAAACAGGCGAACTTCGTCGGCGAGGCCGGCTTCGGCGAAGCTGCGCCACAGCGCCGGGCCGCCTTCCACCAAGAGCCGCGTGATGCCCTCGCCGACGAGGGCCTCGCAGACGGAGGGCAGCCACGGACGCCCGCCGACATCGCCAACCTGCAGCACCCGGCAACCGGCGCGCCGCAAGGCCTCGGCGCGGTCCTGGCCCGCCGCCAGCGTTGGCGCGGCGGCCATGATCCATAGGGGCGCCCGCGCGGCGGTCGCCGCCATCCGGATCGAGGGCGCGGGGAGCTGTCCACCGGCAAGCACGACGCGTATCGGCGAACGACCGGCGAGGCCCGGCAGCCGGCACCTCAGGTCCGGGTCATCGTCGCGCAGCGTGCCGCCGCCGATGAGGATCGCATCGGTGCGTGCGCGCAGCATGTGGCCATGGGCACGGGCGACATCACCTGTGACGAACACCGGCTTGCCGGCGCCGCCGCGCGGCACCGCACCATCGGATCCGACCGCCAACTTCAGCTGGATGAAGGGCCGGCGCTCGGTGACGCGAACGATGTGGCCGCGTGTCAGCCAGCGGGCTTCCTCGTGCAGGAGGCCTCGGCTCACCGCGACGCCGGCCTGTCGCAGGCGGGCAAGGCCGCGCCCGGCAACGCGGGGATCGGGGTCTTCCTGGGCGACGACGACGCGCGATATACCGGCAGTCAGTACGGCGTCAACGCAGGGCGGTGTGCGCCCGACATGCGAGCAGGGCTCAAGGGTGACGTACATCGTCTTGCCGCGGGCGCGGGCTCCCGCCAATGCGGTCGCCAGCGGTTCGGCATGGGGGCGGCCGCCGGGGGCGGTGGTCCCGACGGATATGACCTCGCCCGATTTCTCGTCGGCGATCACTGCCCCGACGGAAGGATTGGGTGCCGTCGTGCCGAGGCCGAGGCGTGCAGCGCGCAGGGCGAGTTCCATCATGTGCCTGTCGAAAGACGACACCCGGGGGGCGGTATGGTCGGCGGCTGACAAGGCTCAATGCGTCTCGCCGGAGGACTTGGCGCGCGGCAACCTTGCCGCAACCGCCTTTGCCTCCGGTCTGCCCGGTTCGCTATCAGCCCTGTCGCCGCCCTTGAGCGGTTTGCCTGCATCTGGAATCGTATCGCGGGCGATCTCGCCGAGCACGCTTTCGAAATCGGCGACTTCGCGGAAGTCGCGATAGACGGAGGCAAAGCGGACGTAGGCGACCGGATCGAGCCCGCGCAGCGCATCGATGACGAGTTCGCCGATGACGGATGAAGCGATCTCGCTTTCGCCGGAGGCTTCGAGCTGGCGGACGATGCCGGAGACCATGCGCTCGACCCGGTCGGCATCGATCGGGCGCTTGCGCAATGCGACGTTGACGGAATTCACTAACTTGTCGCGGTCGAAGGCGACTTTGCGGCCGGAGCGCTTGAGGACCATGAGTTCGCGCAGCTGCACGCGCTCGAATGTCGTGAAGCGGCCGGCGCAATCGGGACACACGCGGCGGCGGCGGATCGACGAGTTCTCCTCGGTCGGCCGGCTGTCCTTCACCTGGGTATCCTCGCAGCCGCAAAATGGGCAACGCATGCCGGTTCTCCGGAGTGGCAAACGAAAAGGCCCCGCCCTGGTCGATCCGATCGACGGCGGGCGGGGCCACGATATAAGCCGTGCTCAGTCGGTTGGCAAAGGGGTATCCCGCAGTCCGGCGGCTTTATCGTGCGCCGCACGGGCTAAATCCCCGCTGCAATTCCCGAAGACGATCAGGAATAGATCGGGAAGCGCTTGCAAAGCGCGATCGCCTTCTCTCTCGCGGCAGCTTCGACGGCTGCGTTGCCGTCGGGACCATTGGCGGCGAGCCCATCGAGAACCTCGGAAATCAGTCGGCCGATTTCCTGGAATTCGACGACGCCGAAGCCGCGCGTCGTGCCGGCAGGTGCGCCGAGGCGGATGCCGGAGGTGACCATCGGCTTTTCCGGGTCGAAGGGGATGCCGTTCTTGTTGCAGGTCATGTGCGCCCGTTCCAGCGCTTTTTCCGCGATGTTGCCTGTGATCTTCTTGGGCCGAAGGTCGACGAGGATGAGGTGGGAATCGGTGCCACCGGAGACGAGGTTGAAGCCGTTGCCGACGAGCACCTCGCCCATGGCCTTGGCGTTGTCCATGACGCTCTTGATGTAGACCTTGAACTCGGGGCGCAGGGCTTCGCCGAAGGCAACCGCCTTGCCCGCGATCACGTGCATCAGCGGACCGCCCTGGATGCCGGGGAAGATCGCCGAGTTGATCTTCTTGGCCAGATCGGCGTCGTTGGTGAGGATCATGCCGCCGCGCGGGCCGCGCAGCGTCTTGTGGGTCGTCGTCGTGACGACGTGGGCGTGCGGGAAGGGCGATGGGTACATGCCGGCTGCGACGAGGCCGGCGAAATGGGCCATGTCGACGAGGAAATAGGCGCCGACTTCATCGGCGATCTGGCGGAAGGCGGCAAAGTCGATCTTGCGCGGGTAGGCCGAGCCGCCGGCGATGATCAGCTTGACGTTGTTTTCCTTGGCGAGGCGGCGGACCTCTTCCATGTCGATCAGGTGGGTTTCGCGGTCGACGCCGTAGTGGAACGGCTGAAACCACTTGCCAGACTGGTTGACCGGGGCGCCGTGTGTCAGGTGGCCGCCGGCTGCGAGCGACAGGCCGAGAATGGCATCGCCCGGCTTCAGGAGCGCGTTGAAGACGCCCTGGTTTGCCTGGCTGCCCGAATTCGGCTGAACGTTGGCGAATTCGCAGCCGAACAGTTTCTTGGCGCGTTCGATCGCCAGTTCCTCGGCGATGTCGACGAACTGGCAACCGCCGTAGTAACGCCGGCCGGGATAGCCTTCGGCGTACTTGTTGGTGAGCACCGATCCGGCAGCTTCGAGGACGGCTCGCGAAACGATGTTTTCGGAGGCGATAAGTTCGATTTCATGCTGCTGGCGGTCGAATTCCTTGGCAATCGCCGAAGAAACTTCCGGATCGCTCTCGGCCAGCGTTGCGGAGAAAAAGGCATTGGTTGCGGCGCTGGATGCGTCCGTTGCTGTCGACATCGGGATTTCCTCGTGTTCTGGCGGTGTTGTGTTTGACCGGCGGGACCGCCGGGGCTCATTGAAAGACGCCGGACGGCGCAGGAACTAAAGTTCGTACCTACCATCGTCTCATCCTAACGGACAAGACAACGCGGTGAAACTACGCATGTGAGCGGGCGCTGGACCAGTGAAAGTGCGGCTGCATGGCCAATGGGTAGGTCGTCGACTACCCAGACAGGCGAGACGGAATTGGCCCGCCGACCGCCGCGGCGATTTCCACCCCTGTCCGACAGCCCGAAGGGAGATGATTATTCCGCGGCCAGCTTGACGTAGTGGCCTTTGGCGACGGGGCAGCGCTGCCAGAGTGCGCCGAGCGAGGCGACGAGATGGTCCATCAGGGCGTCCGTGTGCATCGGTCCCGGCGTCAGGCGGATCCGCTCGGTGCCGCGCGGCACGGTCGGATAATTGATCGGCTGCACATAGATGCCATAGTGATCGAGCAGCGCGTCGGTCACCGCCTTGCAGTGGACCGGATCGCCGACCATCACCGGCACGATGTGGCTGGGGTTTTCCATGACCGGCAGGCCGGCCTCGGCAAGGCGCGCCTTCAACGTCGCGGCGCGCTCCTGATGGCG
>Ga0180009_10002090_pt1 | contig 23624 bp, 25 predicted proteins | sample OS_PC_MetaG_FD_123537 | JGI IMG/M metagenome (GOLD analysis project Ga0180009, IMG submission 123537) | Groundwater microbial communities from the Aspo Hard Rock Laboratory (HRL) deep subsurface site, Sweden - OS_PC_MetaG | ecosystem: Environmental > Aquatic > Deep subsurface > Groundwater...
CCTTAAGTTAACGGCATTGGGTCGGACCTCAGCCCAACTATAGACATCTTCGATATGGATGGTGTTCTGGTCGGCACCGAACCCGTTTACATGGAGATTAGAAGATATGATTGTGGGGGACTTCACGGCTTCGAGCATTCAGGCTATCGCCGGGCTTCTTGGAGTTTTAGTCCGTTGAAAAGCTTCGTCAAGTCTTTCAAGACCCTCTGGATTGTTTTCGTTTCAATCTGGCTGATCGCCTTGACCTCCCTGGAAGCCCACCCTTTCGATTACACCGATGTGGAAAAGCGAGCCCGCGTCCTGGCTCAAAGCCCTTACCAGGCCCCGGAAGACCCTCTCCCTTCTGATTTCCCCAAAATAGACTACGAGGTGTACCGGCGCATACGATTCGACCACAAAAAGGCGATTTGGGCTGACACATCCCTTCCTTTCCGTCTCGAAACGTTTCACAGGGGGTACATATTTCCTGACCGCGTCCGTATCCACACGATTTCAGAAGAAGGGCAGCCGACCTTGATCCCCTATTCCCCATATCTTTTTTTTGTCCTGAAGGACCCCGCTAAACCCTTTTCCTTGCCCCCCCTCTCTTCTGATATAGGGTTCAGCGGTGTCCGGATCCACAATCCCATTAACGGGAATTGGGCGGACGAGATCGCTGTTTTTCAGGGAGCGAGTTATTTTCGGATGAAAGGCAAAGGCCAGGTTTACGGCCTCTCTGCCCGGGGGCTTGCCATTGATACCACCACCGGCTCAGAAGAGTTTCCTGCATTTGAGGAAATCTGGATCCTCCGCCCAGGAAAGGGGGATACCACCATCACGGTCTTTGCCCTTCTCAACGGTCCGGCTTGCTCCGGTGCCTATGAATTCAGGATCAAGCCGGGAAGGGCTACCATAGCCGATGTGAAGGCCAAAGTTTTCTTTCGACACGGGGTGAAGAAGGTCGGGCTGGCTCCCCTGACGAGCATGTTTTGGTACGGGGAAAACACTTTCAGCCGACCTCCGGAATACCGCCCTGAAGTCCATGATTCCGACGGCCTTTTGATGACATCTCCAGATGGAACATGGTCCTGGCGGCCCCTCCAGACCCTTTCACAGCACCTTGTGGATCACTACAGGCTCGACTCGCCTCTGGGCTTCGGGCTTCTTCAGAGGGATCGAGCTTTCAGCAGCTATCGCGACCTCGAGGCTACCTCTCATCTCAGGCCGAGCCTGTGGGTGGAGCCGAAAGGGGATTGGGACAAGGGGCATGTCGTTCTCTGGCATATCCCCACCACGAATGAATACGCAGATAATATTGTCGCTTTTTGGGCCCCCGAAAACGCCCCGAGGGGTGGCGACATCCTCGATTTTGCCTACCGCCTCTACTGGACCAGTGAAGAGCCGCCGGGACACACGGGCGGCCGGGTTTTCTCCACCCACCTTCTCAACCTCTATGGCAACGATGATCTTTATAGATTTCTGATCGACTTCACTCCACCATCCAAGAAAAAGGCTATTACGAAGGAGTCCTCTCCCCCTCGGGCCACGATTCTGTTTCCCCCGAATGGAATCCTCCTCGAGAATTATGTGAAGGCCAACCCTGACCAGCAAACGTGGCGCCTCGTTTTTGTGGTCCGGCTTGCCGATCCCCAAAAGCCCACTGACCTCCAGTGCTTCGTAGAGGACGGTCAAGGCCGCCGTACAGAGACATGGCGATACACCCTGGTGCCTCAGTCCCCCCAGCGTAAGTAGCCCACGAGATCCGGAATCCTCTTGTGTCGATAGGGGGCTTTGCCCGGAGGCTCCAGGAGAAATTTCCCGGACTTAGGGAAGCCGACATTATTCTCAAGGAATCTCAGCGATTGGGAAAAATTCTGGGTCGGATACGGGATTATCTCAAACCAGTGGAGATTCAGCCAAGAAAATGCTCTGTCAATGATCTCCTTCGCGACTGTGTCGACCTGCTCTCTCCCGAGTTAACCAGCAGAGGCATTCGATGCCGCCTGGAACTGACTGTTTGATGAGGGAGGACAGAGCATCGGATTGCCCCTTTCCTACCGATTGCTCAAGGATATGGGCGTAAAAGATGGGGGTTCTTATCATCTCATCTCATCATCATAGGCAGGGATAATCATCCTGGTTTTACTTAAGGGCGCAGTTTAATCTTTTGTCCCACCATAATCATTGACCCCTGGATCCGATTTAACTTTTTCATCGTTGCCACGGAAACCCCGGTCTTTTTTTCAATAAAACTCAAAGTATCCCCCGGTCGCACCACATAGAATTCATCGGAGACCGTCTCAGTACGGTAGGATGCAATTCTAACCTTTTCTTTTAAAAGGGCCTTCAACTTTGCTCCCATGCCAGCAGGAACTTTCATGCTGTATTGCCCTGCTGGCAAGTAATAGCTGATTATCTGCGGATTGAGATCCCTGATGGTCTTTAAATCCGTACCCAGATCCTGGGCAAGATCCGGTATATGCAGCGGAACGCGGACATTTACCGCCACTTCATCGCACAGGAAAGGCCGATAGGTCCGTTCCTCTGCCATGTTGTATCCATATCGTTTCGGATTCTCCATGATCATCTTAGCGGCTGCAATTCTGAAGATAAATCGTTCGGTTTCAAAGGGTAGCTCGAGCCTGTAATAGTCTTTCACTCTTTGGACCTTTATCTCTTTTTCAAGTCGTGCTTCACCACAATTGTATGCAGCGAAGGCGAGTGTCCATGTGCCAAATTTATCCTTCAGGCTTTTCAGGTACTTAAGGGCTGCATCCGTGGATCGCTCAAAACTCCTCCGTTCGTCGATCATGCGGTCTTTACGAAGGCCTTTTGTTCGCGCAGTATCTTCCATAAACTGCCATGTCCCTATCGCACCCTTGCTGGATTGGATGTAGGGGATGAGGGAACTCTCGACAACGGCAAGGTACTTCAAATCCTTGGGCATGCCTGCTTGAGCCAGTTTCTTTTCAATGTGTGGGAAATACCTGCCGGCCCGCTTTAGCCACAGGAAAACCTTTGCTCTGTCCCAAACAGCGATGTTGAATTCACGGTCCAGCATTTCCCAAACAAAGCGGTTTTCAAGGGGCAGGGGCTCACCACAAAGGCTCACAGATTTTGGAAGGGGATAATCATAGAAGCTCTGAACAACTTCTGCCCGAGCTGATGATGTTACAGACGGCATGACCCCCATCAGGGTATTAAGGGTCAAGAGAAGTGCGGCAATTCTGAATAGAGTGAATAATGCAGGCATCGGAAACGCTCATTTTAAATCAAAATTTTACAGTAGGTCCTGAAGACATAGTCCTTTTGATAAAAGACAATCCATACTAATTCAATTACAGGGCCGAGAGCAAGATCTAAAATTTCGTCTAATGTTTAACCAATCTTATCTGTTTTCTTCTCATTGCCCTTTTTAGGACATTGATGACCCGATCTTCAATCCCTTCCCAGGAGGATGACATCTCTTTCTTTATCAGAATCTCTTTCGGCTTGATACGGATCTCCATAACACCATGAATAGCCATGATCTCCCTGACAGTCCAGGCTCCAATACTGCCTAATGTTTTCAAAAGATACTCAGATTCTTTGGATAAGGGTTTTTTGAAATGCTCTACACCGATGGGCCGAAATCTCTTCCCGAAGGAGGGAAGACCTCATCTCGGGATTGGGGCGGCGGTAATTCAGTGACCTCCGGCAAAGCCGGGGGTTTACGCCGATTAATTATCTATATGTCGACCAACAGTGCCCTGAAGAATTTTCAGCTTCTCTATATCCTTGTCCTTTTCCTGCACCATGCTCTCCATTTTCACTCCAAGACCTAATTCCACAACATCATGGGTGGCCTTTTTCATTGACACACAATGCCAAATTACTTATACTTCGCCTTAAAAAAAGGGGGTTCTTAGCATTTAGAATCAAGTCAATCCTGTGATCCTGTAAAATATTCTCTTGCAACCCGCACAATAAACACCTATAATGTATATTATCCAGATAATCCACAACGGAGTTGTTGCATGGAAATCGATCGACAATTGCAACTTGCCCCTTTGCTGGCAATGAAATCATTTTTTCTTTTTGGGCCGCGTGCCACAGGCAAAACCACCCTCATCCGTCAACAACTAGCGGAAACAGCCACCATCATAGATCTTCTTGATTCACGTTACTTCCTGAGGCTGTCCAGCGCTCCGCATGAACTGGAATCCCTCATTGCAGCAGCCCCTGACGACATTATCGTCATTGACGAAATCCAACGCATTCCGGAACTTCTCAATGAAATCCACCGACTCATTGAAAGCCAAAACATTACCTTTTTACTCACAGGTTCAAGTGCACGAAAACTACGCAGGGGTAAAGCAAACCTCTTGGCCGGTCGTGTTTGGGACGCCAGGATGTTCCCTCTGATTCACCGGGAGTTGCCTGATTTCGATTTAAACCGCTACCTGCGATACGGCGGTCTGCCTGCCGTCTATTTGAGCGATTATCCGGAGGAAGAGCTTGATGCCTACGTAAACACTTACCTTAAAGAAGAAATACTGGCAGAGGGTCTTATAAGGCGTCTTCCGCCATTTTCACGGTTTCTGGAGACCATTGCATTGACCAATGGCGAAATGATCAACTTCACCAAGCTTGCAAATGACTGCCAGGTGCCTCCCTCAACAGTTACTGAATATGTCCGACTGTTAGAGGATACACTAATCGGCTTTCTCCTGCCCGCCTGGACCGAATCCAAAAAGCGCAAAGCGATCAAAACCGGAAAATTCTATTTCTTTGACCCTGGCGTCACACACATGCTGGCCAGGACTGAAACACTGGACCCCAACTCCAATCTTTACGGAAAAAGTTTTGAGCAATTCATCTGTATGGAGTTGCGGGCTTACCTGAGTTACAGGCGAAAAAAACTCCCCCTGACTTACTGGAGATCAAAAAACGGTCATGAGGTGGACTTCTTGTTAGGCACCAAGACAGCCATAGAGGTAAAAGCATCCAAAAAGATCAGCAGGAATGACTACAAAGAATTAAAATATTTAAAAGAGGAAGGTGTATTTCAAAATCTCATCCTGGTTAGCCAGGACCCGGTAAGTATCCGTACCGATGACATCCTGACCCTGCCATGGCAAAAATTTCTCTCCGACCTGTGGAGAGACAAGTTTATATAGGGGATCGTTTGCATTTTAAGTTACGATAAGATGCGGAACTAAACCTATTTTCCTGGTGGGGGGATCGAGGTATTATAATTTTCAGCTTGATTTTTTTAAAGGAGACGGGTTCTTGTCCTTTTCCTGCACCATGCTCTCTATTTCCACTCCAAGACCTAATTCCACAACATCATGCGTGGCCTTTCACATTGACACACAATGCCAAACTGCTTATACTTCGCCTTAAAAAAAGAGGTTCTTATCATCTCTTATCATCAAGATACATCTATTAACCGCCCACAGGCTTGTTGAGAAATGAAGGATTTACTATGAGTGAAAAGAAATTTGATTGGGATCAATTTAAAGTGCACAACAAATACACCGACAAAGAACTTGAAGCCTTCAAGTCGGACCCACGAAAGGCGAATGCAGCCCCAAAGCTTTTCTCACGCGAGGTGGCCAAAAAATATCTTGTTATTGAAGTAGTGGAGTCTCATGGGTGCACTGCCGGGATGAAAGTAGGAGATCGTCTTTTTTTAGGGGCCTGGGAGTACTTGACCTAAGAAGGAGCAGTCCCAAGTGGTGCGCACATGCTCTCACCGGAATAGTCGCGATTGCCAATATGGCACAGGATAGATATGTAGCGGGAATGAACCCCAATGATATGCTGTATAACCATATCCCATGTATGGATGTTGGGGCCAAGCATGGCTGGGGGCAGGTTGCCATGAAGGCCTACGTCATTGATGAAAACGAATTGCCTGATTAATTTCATTAAATAGGGAAATTTAAGATTGTCCCTAAAATCACTAAAATGCCTATTTCCCTCGAAATAATCGGCGATATTTCCGAAATCGAAACGATTGCAGTAGGCAACTCAATCCGGGAGATCGCGCGCCTGCGAAGAAGCTATGGTTCCGGTCGTTGGAGAAAAATGAAAGGAAAGGCGACAATTCGACTCCCAGATGGTATAATATGTAAAGCTGAATTACATTGGTATGAGGCCCATGGTATTGGGCGAAAGGATATAAAAATTAAGAAGATTCTCTGGTAAGAAAAATGGAGCAAAAGAACTCAAAAAAGATGTTTGTTGTCTGCATCAAAAACGAAGGCTATGCCGCGTCCCTGGAATTGCGCAAGATCTATGAAGTCATACCTGATGAGCGTGCTGCTGACCATCAAATGATTCGAGTGGTTGACGAATCTGGCGAGGATTATCTATATCCCTCTGATTTCTTCATCCCGATCGATTTGCCAAAGCCTATCGAGCAAGCTCTAGCCCTGGCTATGTAACCATAGATGAATGGGAATGGGGCACGTCCTTAAATACATTTCTTAAAAAAGGGGGCAATTCTCGTTTTGACTCTTCTTTAAAGTCTACATGAGTCAAGAGCAGACCTTTAATGGGTGATCCCTTTTCCAGACCTTAAAAAAATCCCACGTAAAACGGGACGCTCTTTAACAATTTAATTTGAACTGTATCTACTTGATATTTATGATGCTTTATATTCAGAAATGTATATCATTTTATTAATTCAACCCCCCATTACAGCTGTTTCCATTCTCTTACTAAAGGTAGTGTGCATAGGCAATAAACCATTTTTTATAACGATTAATCGAGCTATTAAATTTTAAAAGAGCGTCCCGCTCTCACGCTCTCACGCTCAGTAATCTTATGCTACAATGAAGGAAATTATGAATGTGCTTAAGAGGTTTATTGGTCAACTCCTGTCCCCTCGCACCTTTAAATTTACGAATAATCTAAAAGGTGCTTTTCTTGAGGCTGTAAAAGAAACCTTGCAGTTTGACGCATCTGTTAGAGATTTGTCTCAAACTTGGTTAGCGGTATGCCCTCATACATATTTTTCAGAGTTATTTCTTGAAAGTGAGAATTGGAATGTCCCGTTTGTGCAAGCATTTGAGCGTTCAGATATGGTTGATACTCAAGGTTGTTACCAATTAACTCAAGCTTTCTATTTACGACATTTATTTCGCATAATAGTTCAGGATGAAAAATATAGAAAATACTCTCAAGAGACAATAACCCATAACATACTTTCTCATATGAACTTTGGGTCAAAAATTCTTGCTTTTGCTACTGATTTTGAGAAAGCCATAGATAACATGGCCTCGGTTGAAGATTTCTCAATGTGCTACGTGGAAAAAATTCTACAAATACAGTACCCTATAAGAAATAGTCTTGACCCAATTTTAAACTCTATTTGGATGGATGCTGATTCGTTATTTGGCCTCACCGTATTTACGACAGAGTCAATAAAGAGGGCGAAGTATATAGACAGTCAATCGTCATTAGATTCGTAGCAAGGCGCTAACCTGTCGTTATATTTTTTATGGGAAAAATCACTTTATTCAAATTCAGGAGCATAAACAAATACCTAATCGATACACTCGTTAAAGGTACTATATATTGTGCTCGGCCGATCCGCTTAAATGATCCTTTTGACTGTCAAGTAGATATTAAAAAGGCCGCTAAGAAGGCTATTTCTCTTTTGTCAGGAAAGAAAAAACAGAATCTTGTAAAGCTGTCAAAACCTAATGGCTTTTTTGATAATATTCAAAAATCCATTAAGAGTGTTGGTATATGCTCTTTTTCTTTAGTTTTAGAGGAGCCACTCCTTTGGTCACATTATGCTAACGAACACAAAGGTCTTTGTTTGACTTATGAAATTCCATTTCAATCTTTTTTTGAACCATCAAAAAAACTTGAGGGTACAATTAGACCCGTCGATTATGGCGAAAACCCACTAACAGAATGGTTTATAAAAAATGCTCCTGAAAAGGTAAAAATGGATACTAAAAAATTTTCAAACGAGCTTGTGGAAAAGGTTCTATCTATAAAAGGAAAAGACTGGGGATATGAGAAAGAGGCGCGGATAATTTGCGGTAAGGAGGGGGCTTTTCCCATCCCGAAAGATTTTCTTAAGCAAGTATGTTTTGGCATGAATGCACCCGAGTCTGATATTAGTCTTATAAAACAAATTATAGACAATGCTGGATATTCCGTTGAATATTACCAAATTGAACGAAGCGAACAAGACTTTGGTATCAAAACAGTGAAAATATAACCTTGCTCTTGCAGCCGACAGATAGTCGCTGCGGCTGAAGAGCCCGTTGGGCGTAAATTTAATTCATAAATGGAGCAATAATGCCAACAGTTTTTCGTTCAGGGCCATATCGCTTTTTCTTTTATGCAAACGACAAGGATGAACCCTATCATGTCCATATCGAGCGTGATGAAAAAATTGCAAAATATTGGCTTGACCCTATTCGGCTCCAAAGTAGCGGTGGATTCAATCGCCTTGAATTGAAGCGAATCAGGGCTATAATAGAGGAAAATCAATCTATTTTTATGGAGGCTTGGAATGCCTATTTCGGCAATTGAGATTGAAATACCCTTCGCAGTTGACGTCCATGTGACCGATGACACCCTTTCCGTTGAGCTCAGCGACGGAAGAACTATTTCTATACCCTTAGGCTGGTTTCCACGCCTTGAACAGGCGACTGAACAGGAAAAAAAGAACTGGCGGCTTATTGGTAAAGGGCATGGTATCCACTGGGAAGATATAGACGAAGATATTAGCGTTGAAGGCCTTGTCACCGGGAAACCATCGTTTGAAAGCCAGTCGTCGTTCAAGCGGTGGCTTCAAGCACGACAAACTCGCCCAACAATGGGGTGAACAGCGACCAGAAAATGCTTCGCTCCTTCGTCGCTTCGCCTTTTCTGGCACGTTACCCCAGCCCGTTATGCCAGGAGATCATAAATAGAAGGAGTGATAAAATGTTTAAGTCAATTCTGACAGGATATATTGATAGTGCGTTATCTCATGCTGAGCATGACAAATTGGAGGACGGTTCTTTTTCTGGTCGAATTCCTGGATGTAAAGGAGTAATTGCTTTCGGAAAAACACTGTGTGAATGTGAGAATGAATTACAGTCTACACTTGAAGACTGGATTTTCGTTGGACTGAAGTTAGGGCACCAACTCCCTGTTATTGACGGGCTTGGAATGGGGGACGACCTTAAATAATCAAATATCTACACTTCTGATTTGAGTTATTTGATTATTCAAGGTCGTCCCTGAAATATGATGCAATGAACTTTTCGGTCATCCTGTGTGCTTCCACATCTGTAAACTGCTTGGGAGGGTGTTTAGTGAAGGGTGACTTCACTCGACGTAACGATCGTAATATATTTTGAATACCTGCCGTCTAGATCATTCACTGAGATCCATTGATACTCATTGCGAAATTCCTCCCAGATCAGGGCCAGAGTCTCTTTAAGGATGGATACTGCTTCAGGCTCGGAGTTAGAGACATAGGCCATAAAATCTTGGATAAACACCTCTTCAAATCCGGGCATCTCATAGGGTCGTGTACTCCTTCCGGCCCTTAGAAGGTGAAATAGATCTTTTGCCTGTACAAGGGATAAGCCTGAAAAAGATGGTGCCATCTTTAATAAGAGACGTCCCCACAGGTTGAAGATAAGTGAATGAAAGGTCATTTCCGGAGACTTAGTCAGCACGTTATTACTCGGGTACAACTCTGTCAACCGCTCCATCAGGCTATCCAAAACCATCAAACTGCGGAGGACCTTCATACATGCACCCAATTCTGAAAGCCATTCAAACTCCCTGTACTCTTCCCCCTCCTCTAGACCCATATAGAATCGGGGTCTCTTCTCTTTCAGTCCCGAAAGTATGCCCCCCCAGTGCTCTCCCCAGAAGGCCGGGTCCAAACCTTGACTCAAAAACCAGCTACCCTTTAACCAGCGTTCCGCCTCCCATTTCAATTTCAGTGCAAGGCCAAAACCCACGCGAAAGAGGGATTCAAGTGGATGGTCTTTTAGAACTTCTTCGGCTGAAGATATATCCTTCCCGCATAATTTTTCCAGAGCCAGATTGAGAAACCCTGCCGCTTTCCGGCATGTCTTGATCAAAACATCAACCTCATGGACCATGATACTGTCTGCGGACAGTATCTGATTACAAAGACTGGCAAACTCCAGGCGCAACCGATCTAGCAATAGAGGGTCCGTGCTCCTGGAAATGGTTTCGGTGAGCATGTTCTTGGAATCTGCATGGTGGAGATGGGAGACAGGGACCATGGCCGTGCCCCCATCATCAAGAAAGATACCAGGTAAGGATGGCCTTTTCTCCCTGATGAGATCCTCTGGATTTAGTGGAGCATAGATTTTCAACGACTCTTCGTATGGCAGAAAGCCGTGCTCAGCAAGACGAACATTCTTCAATCGGTACATCTCTTCTTCCACTTCAGCAGGTAGAACACCTGCAAGTCCATGTAAAAAGGCCTGGTATCGGTTAAAATCCTCGTTGGCCATCACTCGAATGATGCTCTCTATGGTGTCCTGGTATTTTGAATCGATGGCTCTGATATGAAAGATACCGTCAATACTGAAAAAGCCCTCCGGAATGTCGTAACCCTCATCTTCTGAGTTCACCACCACAACCTCAACACTTCTAAAAAAATGATAAAAGCCAAGGTATTCACCTTCACTAAATAACCACCGGACAAGCCGCCTGCAATCGGCCTGCTGGATTCGCTCCATCCAAATGGAGGTGCTCTCCATATCCAGTCGGTCCTTCCTCCAGATCTCCAGATCAAGCAGGTACTCCCATTGATCAATAGATGCCAATTCAAGTAGAGGGAGACAGTCATCATCGCCAACCTTTTTGATCAACCAGAAAAAATCTTCACTCGTTAGCCCCTGGACAAGTTCTCCAGGTTGATCCGCCTCCAGAATCCGATTCAGGATCTTACTGCTAGGAAGGGCGTGGAGATCCCTTACCAGATCCCGGCGATCATCCAAAACAGGCTTACGTTCTCCATCATTGGGTCTTTTTTTGTTGTTTTGAAGTTTCATTCCAGAGTCTTAGGAATTACCGAAACGGTGAATTAATTGGCTGACGGTTTGTCCCAGCTCTTAATAAATTGATCGATCCACTCTTCAAAGGTCAGATATTTACCCGTTGCATGATCATAACAGGGTTCAAGGGGCTTGTCATCTCCATCATTCCTCTTCTCTTCTGCAAGCTGTTTTAGAATTTTTGACAGTTCCTCCTTGGAAAACCCATACTGCTGTGCAAGTGTCTTTGTCCCCGGGGTATTTCTGTATATGGCAGACATCTGCCATAGAGCCTTGAAACGGAGATCCTGGATCTCTTCTTCAGGTAAGCCAAAGGACGTAGCCAGAAGAGCCGCTCTCGCATAATGTCCTCGGTCCATTTCAGCCTTCAGCTCTTCTTTGTTTGGCTTTTCATCCATATTTTTAAAGGTGGGGAGATCTGATGATTTAATGTTGAAGCCCGGGCAGGCGCTCTCCTGCCCGGGACAGAGATTTATAGGAATGGTTTAATACATACCTCCTCCCGGAGGCATTGCTGGTGCCATGGGTTTATTCTCCTCAGGTTTTTCTGCCACCATAGCCTCGGTAGTCATAAGGAGTCCTGCAACTGAAGCCGCATTTTGCAACGCAAATCGGGTCACCTTAGTGGGATCAATGACGCCTGCTGCCATGAGATCCTCATATTCACCCGTTTCCGCATTAAACCCGAAATTAGTCTTGCCTTCCATAACGCGTTGAACAACCACCGAACCCTCAAAGCCCGCATTGTTGGCAATCTGCCTGACTGGTTCCTGAAGGGCCCGTTTTATGATATTAACCCCTAATTGCTCTTCACCCTCTAATTTCATTTTTTCCAGGGCTTTCATGGTACGGATAAATGCAACACCACCCCCCGGGACAATACCTTCCTCCACAGCTGCTCTGGTGGCGTTCAGAGCATCTTCTACCCGATCCTTCTTCTCCTTCATTTCAGTCTCGGTGGCAGCTCCCACATTAATAACAGCTACGCCTCCGATCAGCTTGGCCAGACGCTCCTGAAGTTTTTCCCGGTCATAATCACTTGTTGTCTCGTCAACCTGAACTCTGATCTGTTTGACGCGACCTTCCAGGGCGGCCCTGCTGCCCCCGCCATCCACGATGGTGGTATTATCCTTGTCCACATTGACACGTTTGGCGGTCCCGAGGTTATTGAGAGTCACATTCTCCAATTTCAGACCAAGATCCTCACTGATGACCTGTCCGCCTGTCAAGATGGCGATATCTTCCAGCATAGCTTTGCGCCTGTCACCAAAACCAGGTGCTTTCACAGCCGTACACTGTAAGGTTCCACGGATCTTGTTTACAACCAGTGTGGCAAGGGCTTCACCTTCCACATCCTCTGCTATGATCAAAAGAGGTTTACCCATCTTTGCAATCTGTTCCAAAATAGGTACCATATCTTTCATGCTACTGATCTTCTTCTCATGCAGCAGAATATAGGGTTCATCCAGGTTGGCTTCCATCTTCTCTGCATTAGTGACGAAGTATGGGCTTAGGTAACCGCGGTCAAACTGCATCCCTTCAACAATCTCCAGGGTCGTCTCCATACTTTTGGCTTCCTCTACGGTAATAACACCCTCCTTTCCCACCTTCTCCATAGCTTCTGAGATTACATCACCAATGGTGCTATCATTGTTCGCAGATATGGTCCCAACCTGTGCGATCTCCTTCTTCTCTTTGGTGGGCTTGGATAGTTTTTTCAATTCCTCCACCACAACATTGACGGCCTTCTCAATTCCCCGCTTTATGGCCATGGGATTGGATCCTGCCGTTACCAGTTTGGAACCCTCACGATAGATGGCTTGGGCGAGGATGGTTGCTGTGGTGGTGCCATCTCCTGCCACATCAGATGTTTTTGAAGCCACTTCCTTGACCATCTGGGCACCCATATTCTCAAATTTGTCTTCCAGCTGGATCTCCTTTGCAACTGTCACGCCGTCCTTAGTGGATTTGGGTGAACCCCACGACTTCTCAAGGAGTACGTTCCTTCCTTTTGGGCCAAGGGTCACTTTAACGGCTTCGGCCAACGTGTCCACACCACGCATCATCTTTTCTCTAGCCTTTGCGCCGTACTTAATCTCTTTACCTGCCATAGCTCAAAACCTCCTCATCATTCAATGATACCGAGGATATCATCCTCTCGCATTATTAGGTGTTCAACACCATCAATTTGTATCTCATTGCCCCCGTACTTACTAAAAAGCACACGATCCTTCTCCTTCACATCCAAAGGGATACGCTCTCCATTCTCGTTCAGCTTTCCAGTGCCCACGGCGATTACTTTACCTTCCTGGGGCTTCTCTTTTGCTGTATCAGGAATGATAATGCCACCTTTAGTCTTCTCTTCCTCTTCAATCCTGATAACCAGCACCCGGTCATTTAACGGTCTAATTTTCATTCCTCCAAACCTCCTTTCATCAGTTATAATTATAAATTTGTGCCTTTTCCAAAACTATAGTTTTTTGGTCATCGAACTTTTTTAAAAGGTCTAACCATTTGATATTATTAATCTATATAAAATACGCTAAAAATATAAGCACGTTTTATAAATTGTCAAGGGCTCCTTAGATTTTCTCTCATCCATAAAAACATGCTTTTTAGAATGATGTTTCCCTTATCCACAAACAGATTCCCACGATGCATTTGCAGAATAAAGAGGGATTCTTGACTCTTACAATTTTTTTGCAAAGGATAGATATATATGTTAGAAATAATTTTAAAGAATCAGTTTTTTTTAAAAGATTGGAGAAACTGTTGGTGTAAGTCACTTCCCTGCAAGAGACCAACTGGCTCAGAGTAATATAAAGATGGTTAAAGGAAACAGATGGGAAGATCATTACGCCCGCCGTGCCAGGAGAGAAAAATGGCTTGCAAGATCGGTCTACAAACTGAAAGATATAGACAAAAAGTACCATCTACTCAGTAGGGGACACAGGGTGTTGGATCTGGGATGTTACCCAGGTTCATGGTCACAATACAGCATCGAGAAAGTAGGCCCAAAAGGTGCAGTGATAGGCGTGGATCTCAGAGAACCTGAAGGTCTACGGGCCCAAAATTTTCATTTCATAAAGGTAGATGTTCTCCAATTAGATGAAGATAGATTGGCAAGAGAGATCAGACCCATCGATGTGGTCATCAGTGACCTGGCTCCCCAAACTACCGGGGTCAAAGTTTTGGATAATAGCCGTTCTATGGAACTGGCCAGAAAAGCCTTGAATATCTCCACTGTTATGCTCAAAAGAGAAGGGCATTTTTTATGTAAAATTTTTGAGGGGGAAGACCAGAAAATATTCAGAGATGAATTTTCACACTATTTTAATCAGACTCGCTCCCTAAGGCCATCGGCGGTCCGAAAAAGGAGTAGAGAATTGTATCTACTTGGTTTAAGATTCACTAAATAGTCAATGGATTGAATAGTAAAAAGCTTGAAATCAGGAGGTGGTCAATGTCCGGTCATTCAAAATGGAGTTCAATCAAACACAAAAAAGGGGCTGCAGATGCCAAAAGAGGCAAGATATTTTCGAAACTGATAAAAGAGATAACCGTAGCAGCCCGCTTGGGGGGAGGAGACCCGGATGGCAATCCACGTCTGAGAACTGCTATTCAGGCCGCAAAAACGGAAAATATGCCCAAGGATAATATTGAAAGAGCGATCAAGAAAGGTGCTGGAGAACTGGAGGGGACCTCATACGAAGAGGTCAATTACGAGGCCTATGGACCCGGTGGAGTGGCTATTCTCATTGACTGCCTGACCGACAATAAAAATAGAACAGTGGCTGACATCAAGCATCTCTGTGACCGTTACGGGGGTAGGCTCGGAGAGCCGGGCTGCGTGGCCTGGATGTTTGAAAAAAAGGGTCTCATCGTCTTTGAAAAGGAGGAGGTGGAGGAAGAGAAGCTCTTGGGGGTGGCCCTTGATGCAGGAGCGGAAGATGTCAAGGAGGAAGAGACAGAATTTGAGGTCATAACTGACCCGGCTGAATTTGAAACAGTTAAAACGGCCTTTGATGATGCAGGGCTTCGCTATAATTTTGCAGAGATCAGTATGATCCCTCAAAACACCATCAATCTGGAAGAGAAGAAGGCCCAGCAGATGTTAAACCTGATGGAAGCCCTTGAGGATAACGACGATATCAGCCATGTCTATGCCAATTTTGATATCCCCGATGAGGTCATGGAGTCTCTAAGCTGATGCTTGTGCTGGGGGTTGATCCCGGCTCCATAGTTACTGGATACGGTCTGGTGGAGAAGAGAGATAACCAGATGACCTGTATCCATGCAGGCATCATTAGCTCACCTGGTAAAATCCCTTTCTATAAGAGAATCCATAAAATCTTCCAATCGATGGTAGAGATAATGACCCATTACCAGCCCCAAGAGATGGCCATTGAGGATATCTTTTTTGCAAAAAATGTCAAAAGCTCTCTTAAAATTGGACATGCCAGGGGAGCTGTCTTGATAGCGGCTGTCCAATGCGATATAAAAATATTCGAATATACCCCACTGGAGATAAAGAAATCGGTTGTAGGCTATGGGCGCGCCACCAAGGAGCAGGTCAGTTCTATGGTACAAGTCATTCTGCAACTGAAAACGAAACTTGATTTTGACGCATCCGATGCACTGGCCACGGCCATATGCCACCTTAACTGGACAAGATTTGATTGAAGACCTTTGAATTATCTTAACCTAACATTGATGAACTCGTAAAAAGTCGTCACTCCGGTGAAAACCGGAGTCCAGACCATCTGTAACCATTTGAAACGACTGGATTCCGGCCGTTCGATGAGCTCACGGTCCTGAGCTTGTCGAAGGACTTCCGCCGGAATGACAAAAAATGGTGTTTTTCGACTTTTTACGAAGTCGTCAACATTGGAGACATATTTTCAATGATCGCGCATATTAATGGCATTCTAATGAAAAAAACGACCCAGTCCCTCATTATAGATAATGACGGAATCGGATATGAGATCATAGCCCCTCTATCAACCTTTTATTCCCTCCCCGAGGAGGAAAATAGAGTAAGTCTTCACATCCATACCCATGTGAGGGAGGATGCCTTCATCCTCTTCGGCTTTAAAACCCTCCTTGAAAAAGAGATCTTTCGGATGCTCATATCCGTTTCAGGTATAGGCCCAAAACTGGCCATTAATATTCTATCGGGGATAGGCCCCGATGAACTGCTTGAAGCCATGGCCCGTGGGGATGCATTTCGACTGCAGTCCATCCCGGGTGTGGGGAAAAAAACGGCCGAAAGGATTGCACTGGAATTAAGAGATAAAGCCATTGGAGTCAGACCTGATCTGGACGTTTCCACTGTTCAGTTTAAAACCATTGAGGAGAAAAAAGTTGTTGATGATGCCCTGTCTGCCCTTTTAAATTTGGGTTACCCAGCAAGATCAGCTAAAAGTGCGGTTCAGAAGGCACTCTCTGTTGTGAAGGACGTTGACCTGGAAGGATTAATCAAGGAGGCCCTCAGACTACTTGCTTGATGGAATGAGATAGGTTTTTATGGAAGACACGGAAGAGAGAATGATTACTCCCGAACCTCAACCCGATGAAATCCCGTCGGAAATAAACCTGAGGCCCAAAAGCCTGAATGAATATGTGGGCCAAGAAGAGTTGAAAAGAAACCTCAGGGTGTTTATCGAAGCGGCCAGGGGACGTTCAGATGCCTTGGACCACGTCCTTTTTCACGGCTCTCCCGGCTTGGGGAAGACCTCCCTTGCCCATATCATAGCCAATGAACTAGGTGTAAATATCAATAGCACCTCTGGCCCGGTCATCGAAAGAGCCGGGGATCTGGCAGCCATACTGACTAGTCTTCAGCCAAGGGATGTGCTTTTTATCGATGAAGTCCACAGGCTCAGCCATGTGGTGGAAGAGATACTCTACCCTGCCATGGAGGACTATCAACTTGATATCATTATTGGACAGGGACCTTCAGCACGAACCATGAAGATTCCCCTTCCCCCATTCACGCTGGTGGGTGCCACAACCAGGACAGGTCTGTTGACGCCTCCACTAAGGGAACGTTTTGGAGTGATATTGAGGGTGGAGTATTACCGTCCTGAAGAACTGCAAGAGATCATCACAAGGTCTGCCTCCATATTGGAGATCCCCATTAAAAAAGATGGTGCCTTTGAGATAGCCAGGAGGTCAAGGGGGACACCCAGGGTGGCCAACAGGATTCTTCGTAGGGTAAGGGATTATGCACAAGTTGAGGCCGATGGGGTCATTACACGAGAGGTTGCCATGCAGGCATTGGATATGCTGGAAGTGGATCATCAGGGCCTCGATAAGATGGACCGCCATATCATGCTGACTATCATTGAGAAATTTAGTGGTGGACCCATCGGTCTGGATACCCTTTCGGCTGCCGTAGGTGAGGAAAAAGATACTCTTGAAGACGTCTATGAACCATTCTTAATCCAGAAGGGTTATATTAAAAGGACACCCAGAGGGAGAGTGGCCACCAAACGGGCCTATGGCCATTTTGGCATCAGCATAGAGGGTGAAAAGGACCAGGTTCAGAAGAGATTGTTTTGAATCAGACGCACAGTTTTTTTCAGATAGCTCCCATTACGATCCCCTAACATGTCCCATAAAAATCCCTTGTAACAACACCATTTTCAAAATAATGATTGAATTTAAGAATGAATAGATAGCTTGTTGACAAGAGATGACATTTAAATTACTTTCATCGAGTAATTAGATCGTCGGAGGGTTGGCCATCTCTAACTTTTCTCAAAGCCAGATACAGATAACCACATTCCATATACTCAACCAGGATCGGAAGTATCTGAGATCCCAGCTCAGGCTCCACACCAAATGGAAAAAAACTGTATTGATTATTCCATTAATAGCCAGCGAGTTTACGGATCCAGAGAAACTCCCGGTGTTTGAAAATATCCTGAGACAACTGACGGGCATTCCTTACCTCTCACGGATCATTTTTGGCCTGGATGGGGCATCTGAAGAAGAGGCATTCTTGCTGAGGGATCTGATTCAAAAGTATCGAATCAGAAACCATCTGATCCAGTGGAATAATGGCCCTGGTTTCAGCAGTATCTACAACCAGTTTAATGAGGCTGGATTCGATATCCAGGAACCGGGTAAAGGCAAGAACATGTTTCTCAGCTTCGGGATCGCCATCGCTCTCGGGGCAGAATCCATCGGGCTCTTGGATGCGGATATCAAGACATTCAAAAGGGTCCAACTGGATCGCCTCTTTTACCCGGTAGTGGCTCTAAACTATGACTTCTCTAAGGCATACTATGCCAGGCTCATGGGAAGACAATTATATGGAAGGGTGAAACGGCTTCTCCTCGATCCCCTGCTCCTGGCACTCAAGAGAAAGTTTGCGGAAAGCCAAGAAGATAAGATGCTCCATCTAATCGAGTTTTTGCTGGGATTCCAGTATCAGCTATCAGGCGAAGTGGCCTTTCACGTGGATCTCCTAAAGAAGATGCGATTTGCCACCAACTGGGGAGTGGAGATATTTACGCTGATCGAAGTATACAGAAAGGCATCCTCCACGGCCCAGGTGATGTTTTCGGAAGAGCCCTTTGACCATAAACATCAGGAGGTTTCAGAAGGTGACCAGACCAAAGGGATCAATCGCATGGCTGTTGACATCGTAACGACCCTCATGAACGCCCTGGTCATCGAAGAAGGGCTCGAAATCAGTGATACCTTTTTTCGGGATCTGGCCATTACCTACCAAGCCGTGGCCGAGGAGCAGATCAAAAAATATTCAGACGATGCGAGCTTCAGCAATCTGGTGCACGATCGTGATACTGAAGAGCATATGGTAAAAAATGTCTTTCGAAACTCCATTCTTTATGCCGGTGAATTGCTCACATCCCCTTACAGAATGACAGAGAAATTTTTAAGGTTTGTGAACACCCATCCCGAGTTTAAGCCATTTCTGGAAAACGGACTCGCCGAAACCATTCTATCAGTAGAGAAAAAGACGCAGCAGAGTGTTTTTCAGATGCCCCAGACTGTATCCTGGGAGCGGGTGTCCAATAAACTACCGCGCATCTTCTATGACTTGATAGAAGCCGTAGAGAGTGAAAAGAGACGATTCGCATGAAAGAAGCATAGCGAGATGATTTCGTCAATGAACTACCCCGCCGCAGAGCAGCGCGGGGTATCTACAAAGGCATTGTAACGCCGCAAGCGGCGGGGAATTAAGCCCTTGTCCGCCTCCGGCGGATTAAAAAGATTGACTTGAGAAGTGTTTGTATGATTTAGAACGATCTACCCCCTTTATTTCAGCGAATGGAGGGGGAGTTTTTTCCCTAACGATGATCCCCGGCCTGAGAATAACCAAAGAGCTGGGTCCTAAAGGTGGGAATGCTGCTGTTTTGGAACTGTTAGGTGAAAAAATGTAGGGAGGTATCTCTTCGAAATGTTAGAAAAGGAAGTTAATCCTGAAAAGATAGAAAAGGCCGAGATGGTGGTCTGTATTCCATCTTACAATGAGGCCGATTCCATCTCCTTTCCAACTATGCAGGCTAGCGAAGGGCTGACTAAATATTTTTCTGATAAGCGTTCTGTTATCATCAATTGCGATAACAATTCTCCGGATAATACAAAGCAGGCTTTTCTAGATACACCCACTGAAATACCCAAAATCTACCTCTCCACTCAACCCGGAATCAAAGGAAAAGGCAATAATTTTAAGAATCTCTTTCAGAAAGTGGTTGATCTCGAACCAGAGGCGGTTGTGGTTGTGGATGCTGACCTGAAGAGCATTACCCCGGAGTGGATTAAACACCTGGGAGAACCCCTGTTCAATGATTTTTCATATGTGGCCCCCCTCTATGTGAGGCACAAATATGATGGCACTATCACCAATGGTATCGCCTACCCCCTTTCAAGGGCGCTATACGGCAGGAGGGTCCGGCAACCAATAGGAGGAGATTTCGGCTTTAGCGGCAAGCTTGGCCGGGTCTACCTTGAGAGCAAGATATGGGATGAAGCGGTAGCCAACTTTGGAATCGATGTCTGGATGACCACCCTTGCCTTTAATCAAAAGATCCAGATCTGCCAAGCTTTTATGGGAAGGCCCAAGATTCATCGCGCTAAGGATCCGGCTGCCTCCCTTGGCCCCATGTTCAGACAGGTAGTAGGGACCATCTTCTCCATGATGACCCATTTTGAATCATTCTGGAAAAAAATGAGATATAGCAAACCCACGGCCATATACGGTTTCGGTCTAGGTGAGGTGGAGATGCCTCCCAAGGTAGAGGTCGATACAGAGAAGCTCATCCAGAGATTTCATGAAGGCTTTAATCAGTACAGTGAGATATGGGAAAAACTCTTATCCAATGATGTATATCAGAAACTGTTGGAAATAAAGGGGATGAAGGAGAGGGTATTCACCTTCCCCACAGATCTGTGGGCCAGACTGCTGTACGATATGGCCGTTGCCTACCGGGATTCTATTTGTGACAGAGATCTTATGATGGATTCACTCATTCCTCTCTATTATGGCAAAACCCTCTCTTTTGTGAAAAAAACAAAAAGAATGTCTATGCTTCATGCAGAAGAGGCAATCGAAGAGGATTGCATGACCTTTGAGATGAGCAAACCATATCTTATTAGGCGATGGCAGCAAAAGTGAATTGTCATCGGTCATTCGTCATTTTTAATCTATCTCACCAAGATAATCCTCACATCCATCACGTTGGTATTGGTGGGACCTGTAATAAGAAGCTCGTCAATCTCTTTGAAAAAGTGATAGGAATCATTATTTTCCAAATAGGTTGATGCATCCATCCCCTTACTCTTCCCCCTATCTACTGTCAACGGATCCACAATGGCTCCAGCCGCCGGAGTGGGCCCGTCATTTCCATCGGTTCCTCCACTCAGGACCACCATTCTTGGGGGGAGATCCGTGATCTCCATGGCCGTGGCCAGGCAGAACTCCTGGTTCCTTCCTCCCAAGCCCTTTCCTCGAATGGTTACAGTGGTCTCTCCTCCTGATACAATGCAAGCAGGTGGATTAACAGGCCAACCTGAATTCAGGATCTCCCTGGCAATGGCCGTGTGCACCTTCGCCACCTCCTTTGTCTCTCCCTCCACCATGGAGGAGAGAATAAGAGCATTATATCCCATGTTTTCGGCCTCATCTTTAACGGCCTCAAGGGCAAGAATATTGCTACCTATGATGAAATTGTAAACCTTCCGGAAAATAGGGTCTCCTTCTTTGGGCGTCTCATGGACCTGGTGCTTCACTCCATCTGTCAAATACTCCTTTATGGAGACCGGAATATCTTCAATAAGCTTATATTTTTCAAGGATCGTCCATACGTCTTCAAATGTACTCATATCAGGAACAAACGGACCTGATGCAATCACATCCATCTTGTCACCCACCACATCGGAAAGCATGAGATTAACTGTGGTGGCGGGAGAGGCTGCCCTTGCCATCTGTCCCCCCTTTGTTGAGGAGATATGTTTTCGGATGGCATTAATTTCATCAATACTGGCCCCACATTCCAAAAGCCTCCTGGTCACGTCCTGTTTTTCACCCAGGCTTATCCCTCCCACTGGTTGGGGGAGCAGAGCTGATCCACCCCCTGAAATAAGGGAAAAGATCAATACATCCTCTCCAGCACTATCCAGAAGATCTAGGATCTTTTTGGTCCCATCAATCCCATTCTGATCCGGCAAAGGATGATCAGCCTCTATGATCTTCGTAAAAGATAGTTCTTCGGTAAAGCCATATTTAACATTTATGATCCCTTTAGAGATGCGATCCCCAAGAAGATCTTCCATAGCCTTAGCCATGGGAGCGGTCGCCTTTCCACCGCCCACAATAAAGATTTGACTGTACCTTCCAAGGTCCAGTTCTGTCTGAGCCCGATTCTCCTCACCTAAAGTCAGACTATCCCCCTTCAGGCGTACAAATCCCTTTATAGCCTCATAAGGATCCACCCGCTTTACTGCCACATTAAATAGATCAACCACTTCTGAGCGCATCTGACTAAGAAGATCTCTGGAATCTGATGACATCGTTATCCACCTCTCATTGCTGATGAAATCTTTTAACACCTATCTTACCATCTTAAAAACTCAAAGTGTAAGAGGAAAATCATAATGACGGCATAGTTTCATGCCCGCCTTTATGTGGGAGATGAAACCACAATATATGGTGTATTTTCTTTTTTGAGACACAATTATTTTTCCAATAAATTCAAGGATCTAGCTGACATGGAATGACCTTTTTCTACAACATATTGTATTTTCTCTTGACATTGACCACAACAAATTGTATAAAGCGTTAAATTTTTCGAAAAAAAATCCTTCTGAGGGTCATTCTATGACTGAAAACAGAAAAATAATGGATAGAAGGAATTTTTTGATCAAATGTGCCTCCTTTATGGCAGGGAGCCTCATTGGCCTTAATAGTTTTTCAAAGGCATTTGCCTATGGGAAATGCAAAGAAAAATCCCTTTTTCAACCCCGAATATCCCTGATAATCGATGATATCGGATACAGTTTCACGCGTACAAGGAGATTTTTAGAGATCGGGGCGCCCATCACCTTTGCTATTCTGCCCAGACTCCCCAATACTCATGATCACGCCAGAGAGATCCATGCTCATGGGCACGAAATTATGCTTCACCAACCCATGGAGCCTTACAACTCTAATCTTGACCCTGGTCCTGGGGCACTTTACGTGGGAGATGGGACCGGAAGGATAGTAAGGATTATGGAGGAGAATCTATCAGATGTTCCTTTTGCCATAGGGGTTAACAATCATATGGGTTCAAAATTCACATCCTGTCAAAAGGAGATTAAGGAAACCCTCATGGTTATCAAGGAGAGAGATCTCTTCTTTGTCGACAGCCTTACATCAAGTCATTCCATGGCCTATAGAACAGCCAAAAAACTTCAACTGGCAACAGCCTGTAGAAATATTTTTCTGGATGATGACCCTTCTGAATCTGTCATTCTCTCTCAGCTCGTCAAGCTAAAAAGGTATGCCTTCGCATATGGTCACGCCATAGGAATCGGCCATCCCTACACAGAAACAGCCAAAGCCATCGGCCGATTCATGAGGTCCAATGAAGAATCGGATCTATGTTTGGTTCATATATCCAAGTTAATCCGCACATGATGGCTCCAACTTACTCCCCTTCATACACTCTGGAAGGCAATTCAATATATCTTTTACCTGCCTGATGAGGAGTTCTCTGCTTCCGTCACCTGCCTTTTTTCGGCCAATGCATTATCTTTTATGCCTCTTGATGGACTCGCTGATGTTGCGGAATATACTTCAAAGGCGATTCTCACATTATCGGCCGGCACTTAGTTCATTTCCCTCAAAATCCTTTTTAACTGACCATTATTCCCTTGATAAACCATTAGATCTGATTGTAGATTGTCACTTAATATCGTAACATTTTAGCTTTTTGAAAGTTATTCAAGTCCAGCCGTGGAGGTCTTTTTCAAAAGCCGCCTCATAAAAATACTTCCGATGCTCGTGGAACGCCCCCAGGCATTTAATAAACCTATGGAAAAGGCAGAGAAGATGTGGGGGGCAAAGGAGGACGTCCTCTGGGGCTATCC
>Ga0180009_10002091_pt1 | contig 23622 bp, 24 predicted proteins | sample OS_PC_MetaG_FD_123537 | JGI IMG/M metagenome (GOLD analysis project Ga0180009, IMG submission 123537) | Groundwater microbial communities from the Aspo Hard Rock Laboratory (HRL) deep subsurface site, Sweden - OS_PC_MetaG | ecosystem: Environmental > Aquatic > Deep subsurface > Groundwater...
ATCACACATAAATTTATATATTCAGGCTAACTCTAATACAAACATGATTTGCAAGAGGTGTAATTATAACCCTGATAAGGGGGATTTGTTCTGCAGGAAATGCGGTGAGGAGCTGCCAACAGATGAGACTTTCCAGTGCGAGTGCGGCGCAGAAGTATGCAATGATGACAGGTACTGCCACAAGTGCGGCGCAATGTTCTCATCAGGAACATGCAGCAGCTGCAATGCTGATTTGGCTCCAAATGCCAAATACTGCAGTGAATGCGGGACAAAGGCTGATGAGTCGGAAACAAGCGAAGAGCCTGCAACCTATGAAACGCCTGCTTTTATGAGCGAGCCTTCTTACAGCGAGCCAGAAACATCTTCTAATGAATCTTCTGAAGTGCCAAAGATAGAAGTGTATGATGAGTACGGCAATGTAAGGCCAATTGATGAAAAAGAAGAAGAGCCTAAAAAGCCAAAGTACAGGATGTCTGGCGACGGCTATTACGAGCCTTAGGCAACAAGGTAATTATGATTAGCTTTCTTAATCTTAACAAGAACTCTCTGCCCTAATTCAAACTTTCCCTTAACCGCAACAGGCACGTAAGAACCCGTTCTCCCCAAATAAGAATTATCCTTTCCTTTTTCATCAATCAATACAAGCACCTCTCTTCCAACTGCCTTTTTCTTTTCTTCCAAAGAAAGCTTTTGAAACACTTCCAGCATTGCATCGCACCTTTCCCTTAAAACCTCGCTCCGCAACTGCTTCATCAGCCCTGCTTTTGTCTCAGGCATTGCCCAGTACCTGTTTAAATTCAGCACAGAAGGCTTTACCTGCTTAATAATTGCTATTGACTGCCTGAAATCCTTCCCTGTTTCATAAGGAAACCCAACAATAATGTCTGTTGAGATTGTAATGTCAGGCAATTCTTTTCGTATGCCCTCAACAATTGAAACAAACTCATTAGCAGTATACTTCCTGTTCATGTCCTTAAGAACATTATTACTTCCGGCTTGTATTGGAATATGCAAAAATCTGAACATCTTCTCATTTTTAAAACAAGAAACAAGCTCTTTCAAATACTTCTTAACAAACTGCGGATTAGCCATTCCAAGCCTTACTTTGAAATTGCCATCAATACCACAAACTGCTTTTAACAATGAAGGCAAATCACTTCCAATATCCATGCCATAGCATCCAGTGTCCTGCGCAGTAAGCCATATCTCTTTACAACCTTCCTTAACACATTCTTCAACTTCAGAAACAATATCATCAACAGCATAAGACAATAAATCACCTTTAATCGCCTTTACAGAGCAATAAGAGCATGCGCCTAAACATCCAGTGCTTATAGGCACAATCCCAATTGCCTTATTCTTCCTTATCCTGGGCATGCGCGGCTTTTTAACTGCTTTCTTCTCAATAACCTCAATCCTTTCACCATTCAGCAGCTTTTCAACAGCAGAACAAACCAATGCAATGTTGTGCGTGCTTACAATTGATGCAGACGGAAGCTCTTTTCTTATCTTTTCAATCATGTAAGAAGGAATGCAGCCTGCAAGAATCACTCGTTCTTTTGCTTTTTTTGCAGCATTCATTCCCTTGTTAAAGCTAGGGCCTTTCACATTGCACACGCTAATTATTGCAATATCCTCATTAGAATCAACAATCTCATGCCCTGCTTCTTTCAACAAGCCTGCCATTATCTCTGACTCAGCCAGGTTATTGCTGCATCCGAATGCAATCAACTTAATTCTCATCTTATTCACCAATCAAAGGCCGCAGCACTGGTATTGAATATTCTCTTTTCTTCAGTGTTTCAAGGGTGTCAGAAACAACAACCGCCTCTGCATCTTTTGGCATTTTATCAAGAACCTGCATCCTGAAGCCATAAGCATATTTTTCAATCTCCTTTAAATCAACATCTGCCTTTTTCACAAAAACAACCTCGCATCCCCTTTTCATCATAAGCAAGGCAGCCCTTACTGCATTCTTGTCTTCAACCAAAACAGCAACTTTCCCGCTGACTCCTATGGGAAGCCCGCCTGGGCCTTTTAGTGTCTTATTAAAAACATATGCTTTTCCATTAAACAATTCAATGCCTATTTCCACATCAGGATTCTTCAGGTCAACCTTTGCATTTGTCTTTTCCGCTATAAAAGCCCCAATCTCTGTGTTCATTTCAATGGATGTTCCAAGCAGCTTTTCAAGCCTGTGCGCGGCAACCTTAAAGCTGCCTTCTGAGTAATGCTTTAACGCCTCCTGCTTAATCTTTTCAATGTCAGCTTCCATTTCAACAGCAGGGCTTATTGAAACAATGCCAAACACATATGCAAGGCATTCGCAATTATCATTGCTGTAAACAATAATCCTTCCTCTTAGTCTTTTTATCTCGCCAAAAGCAATATTGTTCATCTTAAGGCAGGTTTTTATGTTTTTCACAAGCTGCTTTTCAAAATCATTCCTGTTCGCGCCTTTCAGCGCTATTTCCCCGTATCTTACAATTATGGTATTATGCATTGTCGTTTCACTATGCTCCCAGAGCATATAACCTGAGAAAAAAGCATCCTTTAAAAAGCTTTAGTGAAGAGCAAGCTCCATCATTTTCACGAGAAGCTGGCTGTGGTCCATCCCTCTTACTGCAGCTGCCTTGACAAAATCAGATTCTCCTGCAATATAGCAGTTTGGATTGACATCAATCACATAAACATTATTATTCTCATCAACCCTTACATCCGCTGTTGCATATCCCCTGCAGCCAAGGGCCTTGAATGCTCCGGTTGCGGCATTCTCAATTTTTTTCTTAAGCTCCTCATCAACCTTGGCAGCGACAAATGAATCAGTGTTCTTGTAGAGATTGCTGTTCTTGCTCCACTTTGCCTTGTATGAAAGCATCTTTGGCTTGCCTTCTTTAAGGTTTTCAGGAAAGTCAATCTCAAGCATTGGAAGCGCTTCAGGCTCACTGTTGCCAAGCATTGGAATGCAGAATTCCCTTGAAGGAATAAATCTTTCGACAAGCGCCTTGCATTTATTTTCTTCCATTACCTGCTTTATCATCTTTCTCATATCTTCCTCATTAAAGACAACATTGTCAACTTCAATGCCTTCGCTTGCGTGCCCGTATTCCGGCTTTACAATTACAGGGGTTTCAAGGCTCATCTTTAATTCCTCTTCTCCTGTCTCAAAAACCTGAAACTCAGGCGTAGGAATATTATTTTTTAATAAAAGATTCTTTATGTTTAGCTTGCTCAGGCTTGTCAGTATTGTTTCTGCAGTGTTTCCTGTGCACGGAACATTTGCTTTTTTTGCCATCTCTGGTATAATCACTTCATCTCTCATGTCATCAAAGCCGTCGCAGAGATTGAATACCAAATCATAATCAGAAACATTAATATCTTTGCCTTTATCATAAATCATTGCGGTTATCTCGTGCCCGCTTTTCTTCATCTCACTGATAATGCCTTTGTCAACAGGCCAGAACTGTTCGTCAGTGTCTGACTTTGAGCAGCATAACGTTAATACTTTCATTTTGCCTCTGAAATCATATTTTGTTTTCTTAATTTAATTTTTCTTTTGTGCGGTTTTGAACCCCGTCGTCAAATTTTATGAAATAATTTCACTTTATTTCTGTGTTTTATTAGCATTTTGTAATATTTAAACGTTTCTTTTTTTCGGAATCCCTGAAAAAATTTTGCAAAACCTGAAATTTTTTTGTTTTGAAAGAAAAAAATTTATCAAAGCTGAAATTATTGTACCCATTTATGCCTTGTTCCCATTATTTGGTTTGAAGAATTTGAAAGCAAGAGCAATCGTCTTCCTGAAACTGCATTCTCTTGCTTATCGCAGCCCTGTATGCGGATGAATCAGGAAACTCTTCGCTCGAAACTCCGTTGATTATTTGCCTGGCGTGTATCCTTGCAGCATCAAGGCATATCTCTTCAATGTCCCTTCCTGACATTTCCTTTGACATCTTTGCAAGCCAATCTGATTCTTCACCGCCAATGTGCCCCGCATAATGCCTGAATATTTGCGCCCTCTCTGCTTCTCTGGGCAGCCGGAAATCTATTATGTTATTGCCAAACCTGCTTATCAGCGCATTGTCCAGGTCATCCCGCTTGTTTGTCGCGCCTATTATCATGGTATTATCTTTTGATGAAAACCCTTGTATGTGCCTCAGCAATACTGAAAGGAGCCGCCTTGTTGCCTCGTGCATGTTCTTGTCCCTTGCTGTTGCAAGCGAATCTATCTCGTCAAGGAATATCATGCATCTTTCAAATTCAGAAGACCATTTGAATATTGAGCTCAATATCTGTTCAGATTCGCCGTACCAATAGCTCATCATTGACTCTATAGGGATATATACAAGGTTTGTTGCTGTTTCGTATGCAATTACCTTTGCCATCGTTGTCTTGCCTGTTCCCGGCGGCCCTGAGAACAGCACTGCTTTTGGCAAAAGATTCCTAAGCCCTGTCCTTTCCTCAAGCCCTTTGTAAACATCAGGGTGCTTGAACGGAAGAATCACTGCATCCTCGACAAGCTGCTTTACATCCTCATATCCTGCAATGGAATCAAAAGTGTATTTTTCATCCGGCTTGTAAAGAACTGCGCCAAGCTTGCCAAGAGCTTTTTCAGGAGTCATCTTCTTAGGCATTTTTTCCGGCAGCGCCATCTTTGCTATTATTTTCAGCATTGCCTGCAGTTCGATATCATTGAAATCCCTTATCCTTGAAAATACAACTGTGTCATTTAATTCCTCGCGAAACCTGCTTTCAGGCCTTAATGTGACTGAAAAATACTTGTTTTTCTGCTCTTCTGCATCTTTTCCATAGGCGTGCTTATTGCCTACTGAAACGCTATAGCCAAATCCGCAGTCGATTGCCAAATCTCGCCTGTAAACGCTGCTCATTATGTCTGCAATGTCTGTAAGAAACCCCCTGCCTGCTGCAGTCAAAAATATGACTTCTATATCGCCTTCCTCATATTTAAATTCCGGCATTGAAACAGGCAGTGTTTCCGCTTTTGTTGCCTTGGTTATCTCTTCAAGGCAGTTGTTTACAGCCTGCTTGACTTTTTCGAATTCCATTTTTATCCCATGGTATATCCCTTTGTCAGAAATAGCTGATATATAAAGTTTATTGTTGTGCTGCACACTACCCCCCTTATTCCAAAGCAAGTGCACGAAATAATAGGGCAAGAGCCATTTTTTATGGTAAACAGCAAACTTTTTATACGTTCCAATACATTATCTCTATGAAAAAGATGGTGCTTTTGAGTGAAAATGCAAGGCTTGTGCTTGAAACAAGGTATCTTAAAAAGAACAGCAAGGGGAAAGTAATTGAAAGCCCTGAGCAGATGTTTAAAAGAGTTGCAAAAGCTGTTTCATTGCCTGATAAAAAATACAGGCAGAATCCAAAAACAGCGGAAAAAGAGTTCTATGATATAATGTCAGAGCTGAAATTCCTTCCTAACTCGCCAACGCTGATGAATGCAGGCACTGAAAAGCAGATGCTTTCAGCTTGCTTTGTGCTGCCGATAGAAGATTCGCTGGAATCTATCTTTACTACATTAAAGAGCATGGCATTAATTGAGCAGGTTGGCGGCGGAGTTGGGTTTAATTTTTCTGCATTAAGAAGCAAAGGCTCAATGGTCGGCTCAACCCATGGAGTGGCCTCTGGGCCTGTCAGCTTTATGCGCATTTATGACGAGGCGACTGACGTTATAAAGCAGGGCTCGAGAAGAAGGGGCGCTATGATGGGGATACTTAATGCGAATCATCCTGACATTGAAGAGTTTATTACAGCAAAGCAAAAAGGCGATATCTTGAATAATTTTAATTTATCAGTAGCGGTAACAGATTCTTTCATGAAAAAATCAAATAATTCAAAGCTTTTCAGGCAAATAGCAGAAAATGCATGGGGTTCTGGAGACCCTGGATTGGTTTTCATTGATGAGATTAACAGGAAGCATCCGCTTAAGGAGAAAGTGGAATCTTTGAATCCCTGTGGAGAGGTTGCGTTATTACCTTACGAATCCTGCAATCTCGGCTCAATAAACCTTTCAAAGTTTGTAAAAAATAACAAGGTTGATTTTGAGGAATTGAAAAAGACAATACACACTGCAGTGCATTTCCTTGACAATGTGATTGACGCAAACAAGTTTCCATTGAAAGAGACAGAAATAATAACAAAAGCAAACAGGAAGATTGGGCTTGGAGTGATGGGCTTTGCAGAGATGCTTATACAGCTGAACAGTGCTTATGACTCTGACGAGGCTGTCGCATTTGCAGGAAAGCTCATGAAGTTCATAAGAAAAGAGGCAGAGGATGCGTCTTTTGGGCTTGCAAAGAAAAGGGGCGCTTTCCCAAATTTCAAAAAAAGCAAATTAAAAAGGAAATTAAGGAATGCAACAGTCACTTCAATCGCGCCGACAGGCGCAATATCAATCATTGCAGGCACTTCATCAGGCATAGAGCCTTTGTTTGCAGTATCTTTTGTCAGGGAAGTGCTTGACAATAAAAAACTGCCTGAGACAAACCCGCTTTTTGAAAAGATTGCAAAAGGGCGCGGGTTTTACAGCAGAGGATTAATGGAAGAAATCAATAAATGGGGAAGCGTGCAGAAGCTTAATATTCCTGCTGACGTTAAAAGATTGTTTGTCACAGCGCATGAGATAAAGCCTCAATGGCATGTCAAGATACAGGCGGCTTTTCAAAACCATGTTGGCAATGCAGTCTCAAAAACAGTAAATCTTCCTAGCAATGCATCAATAGAAGATGTAATGGCTGTTTATTTATTAGCATGGAAAATGAAATGCAAGGGAATAACTGTTTACAGGTACGGAAGCAGGAAAGAGCAGGTATTGTATGCAGGAAACAATGAAATAAAGGTGCACCATGAGTTTGCAGGCGGGTGCCTGAAAGGGGAGTGCAGTTTTTAGGAGCAAGCTGCAGACAGCTTGAGCATCAGGGGAGCATGCGCTTTGCTTAGCTCCTAAAAGCAGACGGAAAAAAGGAGAGAACAAAAATGAAAGGGAATATCTTTTTGATTACAGGAAACGGAGCTGGAAAAACAACGGCTGCATTAGGCGCTGCTTTAAGGGCATGCGGGCACAAGCAAAGCGTTCTCATGGTGCAGTTCATGAAAGGTCGTAAGGATATTGGAGAATTTAAAATACAAAAGCAATTGAAGACATTTAAGGTTTACCAGTTTGGGAGAAAGCAGTTTGTTGATTTAAAGCATCCTGAGCTTGAGGATATGAAAAAAGCGCAGGAAGGGCTTGAGTTTGTAAGGAAGATTAAGAAATATCCAGAAGTTTTAATTCTTGATGAGGTAAATCTTGCAATATCAACAGGAATGTTAAAAGCAGAGGAAGTGATTGCTGTATTAAAGAAAATCCCTGCAAGGTGTTCTGTTTTCATCACAGGCAGGTATGCATCTCCAAAGTTAATGGAATATGCTGATTACGTGAATGAAATACTTCTTTTGAAAGCGCCTAAAGAGATAAAGACAAGGAAAGGAATTGAGTTTTAGAAATAGAATTTAAAAAAAGAAAAAAAGAAAGAAGTTTATTTCCTTCTTCCGGGCTTTGCCATCTTGGCTCTTGAAGCATTCATCTGCTTGTCAACATAGTACAACCAGCCTGATTCTCTCTGAAGGCCGCACTTGTGGCAGACTTCCTGCTTTGGCTTGGCTTTCTTCTTGCCGCCGCCTCTTGCCATTTTAGCTTTTGCAAGGTTTCCCTTCTTATCGACGAAGTAAAGGAATCCTTTTTCTCTCTTCATTCCCGGATGTTTACATAAAACTTGTCCCATTTTATTTACCTCCATTTATACCCTCACAATCTTTGTTGTAAGGATACTGATATTGTGTGATAGGGGGTATATAAACTTTTCCGAGGTAGCGACGAGGGGGGGAGATGGCTGTTTCTTAGCAAAGCTTATAAAGGGGTTCTTGTTTCCAAGCCGGATGGAAGACGTGCTTGAAACAATGGCTGAAATGGAAGTTGAGCTGAGGCCTTTTGAAAGCTTAGTTCTGACTGTTGAAAGAGGCGGCGAATCTGCTTATACAAGGCCACTGCCAAAGTATGAGCTGCCAAAGGTTAAGGAAAAGCCTGAGCCTGAATGTGTTCTTGAGGATGATTTTAGAGGCTTTCCCAAGCTTTAACCACTTGCCACTTGACAAACCCACGCGTACGCCTTTTATAGTATTCTGATATTTATCTTATTAAAGGTTAAGGGGGGCGGCTGCGGAACTCCCTCGAAAAAAGAGGTGCGGCCTGCCCTTACTCCTTCTTCTTTATGGTAAAAGAAGGAACGCAACATCGTGAAGTGACAAAGGGGTGATTGGCATTATCAGAAGCTCATTTATAATGCTTGACAAGGTTGGATTGAAAAAAGAAAATTCAATCTGGAAGCAGGGCATTGAAACATGGAATGATTTTCTCGCAACTGAAGTAAAAGGAATCTCAAAAACAAGAAAGCCTGAATATGACAGGATTATACGGCTTGCAAAGCTTAACCTTGATTATGAGAATACATTGCATTTCAGGGAAACACTGCCGTCTTCTGAGATGTGGAGGATTTATCCGGAGTTCAAAGACAAAACAGCTTATTTAGATATTGAGACTTCTGGCTATTATATAACAGTTGTCGGCATATACAATGGATATGAAGTAAAGCATTTTGTAAAAGGGTTTAACTTAAACAAGGAAGCATTGCTTCGGGAATTATACAAATACAAGGTTCTGGTTACATTCAACGGCTCTTCATTTGACATTCCTATGCTTGAGCGCTTTCTAAGGCATAAGATAAGAATAGCGCATATTGACTTAAGGCATGTGTGCGCAAGAATCGGATTAAAAGGCGGCTTGAAAAGCATTGAAAAACAGCTTTGCATTAAGCGAATGAAAGAGGTTGATGGAATGACTGGCGAGCAGGGCGTATACTGCTGGGAAATCTTTCAGCACACCGGCAAAAAGGAATACCTTGACTTATTGCTAAAATACAATGCAGAGGATGTTCTTAACTTAAAGCCGTTGGCTGAATATGCTGTGAAAGAGCTTTGGAAAAAGACAAGGGGCGCAATTATTAAATAGTCTGGTGCTATTGCAATTTGCATGGCAGAGCAAATAAGAAAGCTTCTTGAGGATATTGCTGAGAATCTTGCGCCGTCATATGGCGGAAAGCTTTATGTGGGAGAATACAAGCCGCTTTATCCGGGGTTTCTTCCGTTAGACGAGCCGTTCCTGTACATTGCAGAGGAAAGAGAAGTTGTAAAGCACTGGGAAACAAGGAGATTTCTTGGCTTGATGAAAAAAAAGATGCGCAAGAAAGAAACAAAGCTGAAAATAATTGCTGCTTTTTACACATTTGAAAAAGAAGGAGGGAATAAGCTTGGCATTGTGCTTGCTGATCATAAATCCGAGGGTATTTTTCGCGCGTATTTAATAAGAAACGCTGAGCAATATAATATTGGCCGGGTAAGCTTTCATTTGATGCACTAGAATTCAACAGGTTTATAGATTACTTCATCAGCCATGTACGCATTAAAAGGCTCTTTTGCAGCAACTTCTTTCATAAGTGAAATATGCTCCTGCCTTGTAAAAACCCTTCTTCCTGTCTTTGTTTCATAATTAATATCAAGAGTTGCGTCAATTATCAGGCCTTCGCACCCTGCAACAAAATGGCTTTGCTTTGGAAGATGGAGAAGCTCTGCCTCAAGCCTGTACTCTCCTAATTTTTTTACTATTTCAATGCTTGTTCCCTTGCATTGGCCAAATTCTGGCTTTGCAGAGCACGCAGTGTGCAGTATTGCAAAAATCCTTACAAATCTCTCCCAATCCATAGCATATATAATGCAGGAATAAAGCTATAAGTGTTTCGACTGATAATGTGCAAAGCTTAAAAAGGCAAAATACAATTAATATACTGAAAAAGATGGCTGATAGTGAATTTTTGAAGCATTATGGAATACAGCTGCCGATTGCAAAAGAAGCAAAGACAAAGCAGGAAGCATTGGATGCTGCCAAATCAATCGGCTATCCTGTTGTTCTAAAAATAGTTTCTAAAACAATCCTGCATAAGAGCGATGTCAAAGGTGTGAAATTAGATATAAAAAACGAATACCAATTAAGAGAAGCGTATGAAGGCATGGAAAAAAGATTAAAGAAAGACATTGACGGCTTTATTGTGCAAAAGATGTATGAAGGGCATTATGTGCTTGTTGGCATGAAACGCGATTCCCAGTTCGGGCCTGTGATTGCTTTTGGGTTAGGAGGCATATTTGTTGAAATCATGAAGGATGTTTCTTTCAGGATAGCTCCTGTAACTGAGAAGGATGCAAATGAGATGATGAAAGAGATAAAAGCGTATCCTGTTTTGGAAGGCGCAAGAGGGGGGATAAAGGCAAATGCTGCTCTTCTTGTGAAAGCTATTCTTGCGGTGTCAAAGCTTTCAATGGAGAATTTAGATATAAAGGAGATTGACTTGAATCCGATTGTTGTGAATGAAAAAGAGGCTGTTGCTGTTGACGTTAGAATAATAAGGGGGAAAGATGAAAGACCTTAATCTGCTTTTCAATCCTAAGAGCATTGCAGTAATCGGCGCTTCGCGCGATGAGAAGTCAGTGGGGCATGGCATATTAGTAAATCTTTTGAAAGGCGGGATGTTTGCAACAAGGCATAATGAGCCTTTCAAGGGAAATGTTTATCCAATCAATCCAAATGCAGATGTGATACTCGGCTTGAAATGCCACAAGTCAATAATAGAGATAAAAGACAAGATTGACATGGCTGTTATTGCTGTGAAAGCCCAGCTTGTGCCTTCTGTGTTAAAGGAATGCGCAAGAAAGCAGGTAAAGGCAGTAATTGTCATTTCGTCAGGGTTTGCAGAGTTTTCAGATGAAGGAAAACAATTGCAGAAAGAAATCACGGATATTGCAAAAAAAGAAGGGATTATTTTATTAGGCCCGAATTGCTTGGGCTTGGTGAATACTTATGCTTCACTGAATGCCTCTTTTGCGCCTGCAATGCCTCCAAAAGGAGAGATTGGATTTATCAGCCAGTCAGGCGCATTGGCAGACAGCATTATTGATTGGGCTCTTTGGAAGAATTACGGCTTCAGCAAATTAGTCAGCTATGGTAATGCAGCTGGCATTGGCATTACCCAGCTTGTTGAGCATATGAGCAATGATAAAGAGACAAAGGCAATTGCATTGTATGCAGAGAGCATACCTGACGGAAGAAAGTTCATGGCTGCTGCCAAAAAATCCAAAAAGCCTATTGTTGTCTTGAAAGCAGGAAGAGCGGAAAAAGGCATGAATGCTGCAAAATCCCATACTGGGAATTTAGCAGGCTCTTATGATGTTTACAAGGCTGCTTTCAGGCAATCCAATGTGCACATAACTGATAATGTTGATGAATTGTTTGAGGCTGCGCAGGTAATGGCTTACCAGCCTCGATTAAAAGGAAATTCAATTGCAATTGTCACTAATGGCGGAGGCTGCGGCGTTATAACAGCTGACAGCTGCGCAGAGCACGGCATGAATCTTGCTGTTTTGGATGAAAAGACACTTTCTGCTTTGGACAAGAGCGGGAAGATGCATCCTGCTTATTCAAGAAGCAATCCATTGGACATTGTTGGCGATGCGCTGCCTGACAGGTATGATGCTGCATTGAATGCTGTACTCCAACAAAAGGATGTTCATGGCTTGATTATGATACAGACGCTGCAGACAATGACAGACCCTGTTGAGAATGCAAGGGTTATATTAAACGCCAGGAAGAAGTTTCCTGACAAGCCGATAATCGCTGTTTTCATGGGCGGGAAGTTTACAAGAATGGGTAAGCTGTTCTTGGAGTCAAACAAGGTTCCTGTTTATGCGTACCCTGCAAAAGCAGTATTGGCTATGAAGGCGCTGCTTCACAAGAGATAAGCCAGACCGCCGGGATGCGCTTTTAGTTTTATTTCTATTCCCGGGATTTCTTCATTAATTCTTCTGCAGAGGTTTTCTGCAAGATTTATAACAGGATAGAATCTGTATGCTGTCATGTGCCGCTCATCTAAAAGGGCCTCTTTTTTTTGTAATTCTTCATACTTCTCGCTTGCGAGGATGTTTACCAATTCCTCTGCCCTGTATGGATCTATCCTTACCTGTGAAACAAAGAGTGGTGAAACAACAAAAAAATCTGTCTGGTTATCTTCCCCTTCAAGAGCCAAATCTAGATAAGTCTCAATATCTCCAGAAGAGGGCAATCCTTCTATTACATAAGCTGCTTTTTTTAATATCCTTTTTAATTCTTCAACTGCTTTACCTGGTATATCCCGGGATATTGTCAGTATATTCTTTAACGCAATATCCGCTTCCCTGTCCATAAATGCCTTGGGATGTGTATGAAAATGAGATTTTGCCTTGCCTTTAACATGTTCAGGCGGGGCGTGCATTACAATGCCCTCCATAAGCAATCCATCTTCCCTCAATTCATTTATTCTTTCGCCGGATAAATTATACCACTTTCTATCATCATGCACGTAAAGCCAGCAGGCTTCCTGCTTTTCTTCTTGTGCTGTTCTAACAAGGTCTGCAACGCCTTCATTAAGGCTTTTTGCTATGCATACCGGTTCAAAAGAAACTCCTATATTGCCTATAGATTTATTATATGTTATTGTTGGGGGATTCTGGCTTTCCATCTTCAATCCACATAATCATCATACTCAACGCCGTTATGGTATGCAATCTCTGCGCAGAATGGCCTGCCGTTATTGTATAAGCGGGATGCATATAAATCGTCATTTATATTCCCTAACAGGCCTGCGACCTTCCTGTTATCTGCATTAGGAAGGCTTGCCTTAAGCACATAATTCAGGCCTGCGCCCTGTGCAATCCTTACAACATTGGCAAGCCCCGGGTCACCTGCTGTATCAAGGTTTCCGGCGCCCTCTATTACTTGAAGGCTTAATTCAGGCGGAGTCCGGGCAGTAGTTCTGATTTCAGGAATCTGCTCTAAGAGATCCTCTATCCTGCCATTGTATTGCAAAAATCCGTATGCTTCGCCTGCTTTTGCCATACGATTATGAGTATGTACTGGTATATAAATATTTCTATTTGTAGTTACTTTATAAAGGTTACAGAATAGGCTTAAAAGGCTAAATCCTTGGCTTAAACAGCTAATGGGAAGCCTGCCTCCGGCATGATTAGATTGTTTCTATTATTTTAAAACAATAAATTACAGCGAAGCTCGGCCTTTTTACCTAACTTTCCTTGCTATTGTCTTTGGCTGCATGAATAACCCAACATAATCAGGCCCGCCTGTTTTTGAATCAGTGCCTGAATGGTTAAATCCTCCAAACGGATGCACTCCAACCAATGCGCCTGTGCATTTCCTGTTAAGGTAAAGGTTGCCTGTATGGTATTCTTCAGCAGCTCTTCTCAGCTTTTCCTCATTCTCTGTGAAAACAGCCCCTGTCAATCCATACTCTGTGCTGTTTGCTATTCTTAAAGCATCATCAAAGTCCCTTGCCTTGATTACAGCCAATACAGGGCCAAAGATTTCTTCCTTGGCTATTCTTGCATTCCATGCAACATCCTGTATAATTGTCGGTTTTATGAAATATCCTTTGCTGCAGTCACCGCTGCCTCCAAAAACAATTGTGCCTTCTTTTCTTCCAATCTCAATGTATCTCATTACCTTGTTAAAAGCGTCCTGGTTTATTACAGGACCCATGTGGTTTGCAAAGTTTTCTGCAGGACCTACTTTTAATTTTTCTGCTTCTGCTATCAGCCTGTCAATGAACTCATCATATACTTTTTCATCAACAATTGCCCTTGAACAGGATGAGCACTTTTGCCCCTGTCTTCCGGCAAAAGCCATTATTGTATGAGTTACTGCAAGTTCTAAGTTAGTTTCGCTGTCAACAATGTGCGCATTCTTTCCGCCCATCTCTGCTATTAATCTCTTCATCCAGATTTGCCCTTCCTGCGGCTTTGCAATATTTCCATAAATCTCCAACCCCACTTCTTTTGAGCCTGTAAAGCCAACATATCTTGTCTTTGGGCTGTTGACTAAATGGTTGCCGACTTCAAGGCCGCTCCCAGGCACAAAATTCACTACGCCTTCAGGCAGTCCTGCTTCCATTAATAATTCAACAAGCTTCGCAGCTATTACAGGGGTGTCAGATGCCGGTTTTAAAACAACTGTATTGCCTGCAAGTAATGATGCCATTACTAAGCCTGCTGGTATTGTAAATGGATAGTTCCACGGCGGAATAATTGCGCCAACACCCAATGGAATGTTTTGCACGTACCCTTCTTCATCTGCTTTTGCAGTTACTTTCTGCGGCCTGCATAATCTTTCAGCATGCCTTGAATAAAAATCAAAGAAGTCAACTGTTTCTGCAACCTCTCCATCAGCTTCTGCCCAGGTCTGGCCTGACTCAAAAACACACCACGCATTGAACTCATCCCTTCTTTCTATAAGAAGGTCTTTTGCCTTCATCATAATATCTACTCTTTTTTCTATAGGGGTTCGTTTCCAGCTTTCAAATGCTTCTGTTGCAGCATCCAATGCATCCTCTGCATCGTTTACATCTCCCTTGCCTGCAAGTCCTATTAATTCTTCTTTTTTTGAAGGGTTGTAGGAATATATTGAAGGCCCTGACATTCTTGCCAGCCCACCTATTAACATTGGATATATTTTCCCAAACTCGCCTCTTACTTTTTCCAATGCCTTAAGCATCCTTGTCTTGTTTTCCTCTTTTTTATAGTCCCTGTATTCGCAGTTCTTAAACGTCTTTTTGAATCTTGTTGCCATTTGTATCATCCTCCGTTAATTCTAAGGCTGTAATAAACTGGAAGTATTTAAATCTTATTGAATAAGCCCGAGAATCTGCCTTGCTTCATCTGGAGTTGCAGGCTCTCTTTTATACTTTCTTGCAAGCCTTACAACTCTTTCAACAAGCCTTTCGTTTGTTGCCTTGTCATTATTTTCCCTGTCAAACCAGATATTATCCTCAATCCCTGTCCTCACATGCCCACCATTGAATATTGCATATAAGTTCATCTCAAGCTGGCTTTTGCCTATTCCTGAAACAGTCCATATAGAGCCTTCTGGGATATCAGTAAGGCACCTGAAGAAATACTTCCCGTCCGCAGGCATTGCTCCCTTCAGCCCAAGAACAAAATTAAAATACAATGGCGCATCAATAAGTCCCTGCTTATGCAAATAAACAGCATTTGGTATCATGCTTGAGTCAAATATCTCAAGCTCAGGCTTTATCTTATACTGCTTCATCTGCCTTGCCAGCATTTCAATAATATCAGGAGGATTTACATAAGCTATGTTTGGAAAATTCACAGAGCCTGTTGTCAGTGATGCCATCTCAGGCTTTAAATACAAAGCGCTGCCTCTTTCTTCCTGAGTTCTTCCCCTGCCTCCTGTTGAGATATTTATTATTAATTCAGGACATTTTCCCCTTATCCTTGTCACAATGTCTTCAAACACTTTCGGCTCAGATGTGGGCATGCCATTTTCATCCCTTGCGTGCACATGCACAACAGCAGCTCCTGCATTATAGCAGGAATAAGCTGATTCAGCAATTTCTTCAGGAGTTACAGGCACATAAGGCGTCATCTCTTTTGTAGGCACGCCGCCTGTCAGCGCGCATGTTATGATTATTTTACCCATTTATTCTCTCCATTACTGCTTTTATGCTTGTTTCAAAAGTATTTAAAATAGTATCAAGCTCCTGCCTTGTTGTTGTGAAGTGCGGGGCAAGCATCACGTGGTCACCTTGTTTTACTTCATTTCCATCAACTTTTACTTTCATCCGGGTTCCCTGGAATATCAGCATTCCATTTTTCCAGCACTCCTGCTTAATCATGGCAGCTAGATTCATATTTTCAGGGAAAGGCTCTCCTGTTATATTATCTTTCACAAATTCAATGCCTGCCATGAAACCAAGTCCTCTAACATCGCCGATATAAGGAATTTTCTCTTTCATGTCCTGCAGCCTTGCAAACAAGTATCTTCCATCTGCCTGCACTTTTTCAAGCAAATGCTCTTTTTCAATATAATCAAACACAGCAGTTCCAGCAGCTGCAGCTAGTGCATGCCCTGAAAATGTAAAGCCGTGGACAAAAATACCTTTTGAAATGCCTTGGGCTATCTTATCCTTGCAGACAACAGCTGCCAAGGGAATGTAGCCTGAGCTTAATCCTTTTCCTAAAGTGAATATATCAGGCTCAACTCCATAATTCTCAAACGCAAACCATTTTCCAGTCCTTCCTATGCCTGACATTACTTCATCAAAGATAAGCAGGATATCATTCTCATCGCATATCTGCCTTATTCTTTTGAAATAGTCCCTGCTTCCTTCCAAGCCGCAGCAGGAAGCGCCCACAACCGGCTCTGCAATGAACGCTGCTATATTCTCTTTTCCTTGTTTTTGTATTATCTTTTTAAGGCTTTGAGCGCACTCAAAATCACAAAAGCCTTTTATTTTTCCGTAAGCGCAGCGATAGCAATAATTTGGAGCTGCTTTTGGCTGGCTTTTCATCATGGGTGCATAAAGCTTCTGCCTTGCCGGATTTCCTGACAATGAAAGCGCGCCTAATGAATTGCCATGATAGCTCATCAGCCTTGAAACAATCTTTATTTTTCTTTTCTCCCCTTTATCGTGCCAGTATTGCCTTGCCAATTTAATGGCTGTTTCGTTTGCCTCTGAGCCGCCTGACACAAAATAAGCTTTTCCAAATTCATGGGAAAGCTTAGACATAATCTTATCAGACAAATCAATTACAGGCTTGTTAAGAAATGCGCCTGTATGGGCAAAGCAAAGCTTTCCTGCCTGTTCTTTTATTCTTTCCTGAATAAATTCATTGTCATATCCCAATGAAACAGCAACAACACCACCGCAAGCATCAAGATATTCTCTCCCTTGCTCATCAAGGATATATATGCCTATGCCTCTTGAAGCAACAGGAAACTCTTTTTTCAAATCCCTTGTAAACACGCAATTACCCACGGCTAATAGAATATTCTGCTTGTTTAAAAATTTATCTTCCAATAATATCTGTTTTACCCTAAAAGATTATAAACCGGCAATACATTACCTAATTTGGAGGCGGGTTTTTATGAACAGGGATACAGCTAATATTTCACTTAAGACAAGCATGCCAGGGCCAAATGCGCTGGCAGTTGTTGCAAGGGACGCAAAGGTGCAGGCGCCAAGCACGCAGGAATATGCTTTTGTAAGGGCTTATGATGGAGATGAGGTGGGGGCCTTCTGTACAGATGCTGACGGCAATGTTGTTCTTGACTTTACAGGCCAGATAGGGTGCAACCCTCTTGGCTACGGCAACCCAGAGGTTCTTGAATTGCTGGCAAAGCTGAAGCCTTTTATGCCAATGAAATTCGCAGGGGCTGATTTTTATGTGACATCAATAAACGGGTTTCCGTCTCCAACTGACTTGAAAGAAAAACTGATAGAGGCAACCTCCATGTTCGGATTTGACAAAGTATTCTGCGTAAGCACTGGAACTGAGACAGTTGAAAATGCATTAAAAAGATGCTATGCATTACGCGGAAGGGGGTGCTATGGCATCGGCTTTGAAGGGGCGTTTCATGGCAGGACAACAGGACCATTATCATACAACCAGAGCAAGAGGGTGCACAGGGAAGGGCATGCTTTATTGCCAGGGGTATTAACAGTGCCTTTCTGCAGCGAAAGCAAGGCTGATTGTGACTGCGGTTTCTGGGTAAGGGATAAACGGCTTGGGGCAAAAATAAGTAAGCTGGAGAAAATGCTTAACAAAGACATAGGCGTGTATCCGCCTGGTGAGATTGCCTGCATATTGTTTGAGCCTGTACAGGGCGAAGGAGGATACATAGTGCCTTCTGCTGATTTTATTGCAGAGCTAAAGAGGGTGGTTTCAGAATATAATATCCCATTGATTGCAGATGAAGTGCAGACAGGGCTTGGGAGGACAGGCAAGTTATGGGCAGTGGAACATTTTGGGATAATGCCTGACTTAATCTGCTCGTCAAAAGCCCTGCAGGTTGGAGCAGTTATTGGAAAAGAGCGGATGTTTGCGCAAAATCCCGGATCCATATCAAGCACATGGTCCGGCGGCCATATAATGGATTCCATTGTTGGATATAAAACCCTTGAAATATTAATGAGGGACAGGCTTTGGGAGAATGCTGAGCAAATGGGAAACTATTTTCTTGGGGAGCTAAGGCAGCTGCAGGCAAAATATTCTGTTCTGACAGATGTAAGAGGGCTTGGGCTGATGGACGTGATGGATTTTGAAACTCCGGAGAAACGGAATGCATTCAAGGACGAGTCATTCAAGCGCGGATTTATGGTAATTGGGTGCGGCTATCGCGGAATAAGGTTCCTGCCGCCATTGGATGTTACAAAAAGAGAGTTAGATATTGCGCTTAACATGACAGAAGATGTGCTGAAAGCAATCTAAGATTAGTTTTTACTAAAGCAGAGCAAATCAGGCCTTCCAACAGAGAAATAATCAAAGCCATAGTCTTCCATGTGCCTTGTATTAATAATATCCTTTCCGTCAAACACAACAGGCGCTTTCATCAGCTTTTTCATCTTTTCAAAGTCAGGGTTCCTGAAGTCATTCCATTCAACTGCAATCACAACGCCTTCAGCTTCCTTTAATGCACCATACATGTCATGGGCAAATGCTAATCTCTCCATATGCGGCTTTAAATTTTCATCCAAAGACAATGCAAACAATGAATGTTCACTTCCAGAAGGCTCGTATGCTGCTACAGAAGCCCCTCTTAATAAAAGCTCTTTAATCATGTGCAGTCCTGCTGATTCCCTTACATCATTTGTCTCTGGCTTGAATGTTGTGCCCCAGACAGCTATTTTCTTGCCTTCAAGGCTTCCATAATATTTTTCCATCCTTGGAAGGAACACTGATTTCTGCGCCTCATTCATTTCTATTATCTTTTTCAAATATTCCAAATCAAGCGTATTCCCCCTGTACATTGACATTGTATGGATAAGCTCTCTTACGTCTTTTGGAAAGCATGAGCCGCCAAAGCCAAGCCCTGCATAAACAAACCTTCCAACCCTTACATCCTTCTTGACGCCTTCAAGCACCTTTCTCCAGTCAGCGCCAAGCTCCCTTGAAAGGTTAGCCATGGCATTTGTCAGTGAAACCTGCGCAGCTAAATAAGTATTTGATGCATACTTTACCATCTCTGCGTCAATGTTGCTCATGAACATTATTGAAACTTCCCTGTCCTTGAAAGGGGCGTATAATTCTTCCATTTTGGATGCTGCTTTTGCGTTTGAAGTGCCAACAATAATCCTTGACGGCCTTAAACAGTCTTTCACAGCCCTTCCTTCTGCCAAAAATTCAGGGTTTGAAACAACATCAAACCCATTCCTTGTTTCACTTGCTATAATATCATGCACAACCTTGTATGTGTTTGGAGGGACAGTGCTCTTGTTGACTATTATCTTGTAAATGGGTGTTTCAGATTCATAGTTCATTGCCTTTGCAATGTCCAAAGCAACATTCTTTACATGGGTTAAGTTTGCAGAGCCGTCCTCGTTTGAAGGAGTGCCGACTGCAATGAAGATTACTTTTGCCCCTTTTACAGCTTCATTTATGTCTGTTGTGAAACTTAACCGCTTTTTATCATAATTCTCCTTTACAAGCCTTGGCAGGTCAGGTTCTAAAATTGGAAGGTCATTTCTCTTGCCTTCGCAGAACTCATTCAAATGGATGATTTTCTCTTTTACCTTGTCAACGCAGGTTACAGAATGGTTGACATCTGCAAAAGCAGCTCCCTGCACTAATCCCACATATCCTGTGCCTATAACAGCTATTTTCATTATTGAAAATGATTAAAATGCGGTTTATATAGTTTGCGAAGAAGAAATTGAGTATAACCAAAAACAATATAAGCTTAATGTTGTTTACCCTCTTATATACTGAGAATAGGGAGGAATCTACAATGGCACACGATTGCAAATGCAGTGGGAAATGCACGAAAAGGCTGGCTCTGGAAACAGCTGTTGGCCAGTACCATAAATGGGATGACATGGTATTTAAAGCAAAGGACGGAGTGCCTCCTTTGGTTAATGTTCAAATGACGGCATATACAATGGATTTTTTCTTAAGGGAAACACAGCTTTTGAAGCTATTGTTTGCACCAGATCCTTCACATTCTGAATCTACAAACACAAACATGGCAACTGTTCTTTATGACAGGGATAAGCTTGTGGGCATTGCGATTGAGTATGGTAATAATGAGAAAGCGTACATTGCAATGGACGAGCTTGATGCTGATGATTTCAGGGGATTGGCTGACTGGCAGCAGAACCCAGGGCTGCATGCAGCTGAGATGAGGACAAGGATAAAGGCATATACAGGCAGGGAAATTGGGCTGATAAAATGCGCTGATTTGAAGGGCTTTTTTGGCAATCTTGGAAAAGTTGTTGAAAATGATAATACATTAGAGATGCTTTTAGAAGGAGTGAAGTTTGCGTGCAGCGCAGTAAGCGCAGGGCATTTATCAATACAGCCTGAGCCGAAGTTCTTTGGATATTTGAAAATGCTTAATGATTTGACAAAAAGAATGGATGTAAAGATGATTAGCGGGGCTGCAATGGCACTCGGGAGTGTTTACGATTCATGCCTGGACCTAGCTGAAAAGGTAAACATCAGTTTGCCTGAAGGGGTTACAATGGGGCTTGTGCTGCAGAACAAGAGAGGGAATTTTGCATCTGTTGAAGTTTTTACTGCAGTAGGATATCTTTATTTCCATGACTACGGCGATTTAATTCCTGTCAGGCATCCTGGCGTGCCTTTGAAAGAGGCAATAAGGGATGTGAATGAGGAGTTTAAGCAGAACCTTACAATTGGATTGTCAACAGACTTCCTGTACAATGCAACGCACGCTGCAATGACTGCTTCGCCGTACAAGCTTGGGAAGGCTGTGTTTAATGCTGTTAGAAATGGAGAAATTGTGGTCTGCTAGAAAGCGGCTTTATTTCCTGTTTTTCTTTCTTTTTTGTGTATAAAATGCAATTTTTGTCTTATTTATATTAATTTCTATAAAAGTAGAAACATTTATAAATAAACTTTACTACTTATTAAACCATGAAAAAGATAGAATTAGTCTTCAGGGAGCTCCTGTTTCAGGCAATTGAAAAACAAAACAGGAGGTTTACGCAGCTTGCGCTTTCAAGGGAATTAGGGCTTTCAACGAGCATGATAAGCTTTGCCCTAAAGCCATTGAAAAAAATGAATGCTGTTGAGGTAAGGCAGAGGGGTTTTTCAGTCATTGACCCGCGGAAAGTCCTTTACCATTGGGCAAGCGTGAGAAACATAGAAAAAGACATTCTTTACAAAACAAGGGCTGAAATGCCTGTTATTGAAATAGAGAAGGCGATGCCTGATAATATAGTGTACGGCGCGTATTCTGCTTACAGGCTGAAATTCAAGGATGCGCCTGCTGACTATTCAGAAGCTTATATTTATGGGGATGAAACATTAAAAATAAGGTTTCCGGAGACAAAAGGCCCTGCAAACCTCTTTGTCTTAAAAAAAGACCATTTGATGGAAAGATACGGGAAGCTTACAACAATGGCGCAGACATTTGTCGATTTGTGGAACATTAAAAGCTGGTATGCAAGCGAATACCTGAAGGCACTGGAGGCGAGGATAAATGAAAGACTTCTGGAATAGCGCGATAACAGAAAAAAGCTGGAACATATTGCTGGGTCTTAAGAAATTGCCTTTTGAATTTGTTGTAATAGGCGGCTGGGCAGCTTACCTCTGGACAAAAGCGCACAAGTCAAAGGATATTGACATTTTATTAAAGAATTTTGAGGACATGAAATACCTGAAAGAGCATTACACACTTAAGAAAAACGATAATCTTAAGAAATATGAGATAAAGATTGAAGAGATTGACATTGACATCTATGCGCCTTTTTACTCCAAGCTTGCGCTGCCTGTTGAGGAATGCCTGAAACATACTGCTAAAATTGACGGCATTGAAGTTGTTTCCCCTGAAGTATTGCTTATATTAAAGCAAGGGGCTGAAATTGACAGGAAGGATTCTGTGAAAGGCGCTAAAGACAGGATAGATGTAATGTCGCTGCTTATTTATTCTCCGATAAATTTCAGGAAATATTCTGAATTGCTTAAAAGCAATAAGATCGAGCATTATTTTCAAAGGCTGAAAGAGATAATTAATTCATTTAGGAACATTGAATATCTGGGCTTAAACCCGCGCGAGTTTAGGCTGAAAAAGCAGGAACTTCTTGAGAAGCTGAAGAAAGTGTGAAGGTTTCGTCACGCAGGCCATTGTTTTTTTTTGGAATCTTTGGATTTTCTCAAACCGCAAGGCTTATATATATGTTGTTACTGCTAAAATGTAACAATAATTATTATTTAGGGGGTATAAAATGGAAGCTTATCAGACAACAGCAATAATAAAGGCAGGGGAAACAGGCATTGACAGGCTGGTTGCTGCGCAGTATGCAGAAGCCTGCATCGAGAGGGTTTCTGCTGCATATGATATTTCGCCTTATGAAACGCAGCTTGGGGCAAGCCAGGAGAGTGACAAGACAGCATACAGGAAAAGCACAGGGCTTGCCAAAAGGGTTAAGAGAATTCTTTTAATGTGCGTTGGAAAGGCAGAGCCAATAAAGCCGTCTGAAAGGACACTGCAGCTTGAAAGAATCTTAATGGCGGATAAGGAAATGAAAACAAGCGCTGCCGTATTTAAAGAAATTCCCCCAACAATAAAAAGGAACACAGAGAGGTATGATGCGCTTGTTTCTCAGGAGCAGAAATTGGTTGCGAAGATTTCCGGCGACACGGCTGATTATGAAAGCGCTGAAAAGGACAGGGTTGTAATAGGTTCTATATTGGATTATGCGGCACTTTCTGATGAAAGCAGGAAAAGTATAGGTGAGGCTGTAATGGGAATGATGGGACTTGATGTTGACATTTCTGATGCTGAAACAAGGCAGATGGCTTACACAAGGCTGTCTGCTGAGAACAAAAGCCTGATTGAGAAAATTGAGATTAATTTTCCGTTTGATGAAAGGGAGCTTGCGTCAGCAAGAAGGCAGATGCAGGTAATAAAGCAGTATGATGAGAAAAAAGTAAGAAAAGGCTTTATTCCTGCAATGGACAAGCTGCATGAATTAATGTGCGAGCTTAACGAGGCAATGAACAAGGCTGATGTTGAAGGGCCAGGCGCTGACCTTGAAGGCATAAGCGAGAGATGCGGGCAGCATATTGCAGAATTAAAGGCAATGAGGGAGCAGAAGGAAGCTGAAGCTGAGCTTGAGATAGAAGTTGTAAAAGAGATGGAGCAGCTTGAGCCTGCGCCGCAGGCTGAAGAGGATATAAAGCTAAGAATGTACAGGGCGCTTGGGCTGGATTCTGCCCAATATAGTGCGCCTGTTGCTGAAGAGCCTGTAATAATAGAAGCTGATTTTACTGAAGTGAAACTGTAAGGTAAAAAATGATATACAAAATAAGAACAGAGCTGGAAGAAGGAGTTAAGCTGCTTGCAGAGGCTGAAGATGCCTTGAAGGCAGATAGGATAGGCACTGCATTCTGCCTTGATGCCGGAACACTTTCAAG
>Ga0180009_10002092_pt1 | contig 23621 bp, 25 predicted proteins | sample OS_PC_MetaG_FD_123537 | JGI IMG/M metagenome (GOLD analysis project Ga0180009, IMG submission 123537) | Groundwater microbial communities from the Aspo Hard Rock Laboratory (HRL) deep subsurface site, Sweden - OS_PC_MetaG | ecosystem: Environmental > Aquatic > Deep subsurface > Groundwater...
CGCGAGAAGAAGGAAAAAGCCGAGAAGCTCGCCGCCAAGGCAAAGGTCAAGCGCGCCGAACTCGCTGCAGCGCCTGCAGCCGAGGGGGCTGCCGCCCCCAGCGAAGCCGACGCCAAGAAGGCGCTGATCGCAGCCGCACTGGCGCGCGCACAGGCAAAAAAGGCCGAGGTTGCGCCAAAGAACGTTGACCAGCTGCCGCCCGAGGCCCAGCGCGAGATCGAGGAAATCGAGGCGCGCCGGGCTAAAATCCGCGAACTGGCGCGACAGCCGCTGGAAACCGACGAGAAATAATCCTGAATGCCCGCCCCATTTATTCTTGACCGCAGCAGCGTCACCCAGGTCATGGCCTGGGTGCTGTTGGCCCTGCTCCCCGGCATCGCGGTCTACGTCTGGCTGTTCGGACCGGGCATCCTGGTCACGCTGACGCTCGCCACCGCGACCGCACTGGCGGCCGAAGCGGCGATGCTGAAGCTGCGCGGCTATCCGGCCCAACCCTTCCTCACCGACCTGTCCGCCATCGTCACCGCCTGGCTGCTGGCGCTGTCGCTGCCCGCGCTCGCGCCCTGGTGGCTGATCGTCACCGGCACGCTGTTTGCGATCGTGGTGGCCAAGCACCTGTACGGCGGGCTGGGGCAGAACATCTTCAACCCGGCGATGGTCGGCTATGCGGTGCTGATCGTGTCCTTCCCGGTGCAGATGACACAGTGGCCGGGTCCGCTGTCGCTCACCGACGCACCGCTCACGCTGGCGCAAAGCGCAAGCGTGATTTTTGGCGGCGGCATGCCGAAGGCCACGCTCGACGCGGTGACCATGGCCACCCCGCTGGACGCGCTGCGCACCGGGCTGTTGCAGCAGTACACGGTGGATGAGGTCATGACGCAGCCGATCTTCGGCCATTACGGCGGCATCGGCTTCGAGTGGCTGGCCGGCGCCTTCCTGCTCGGCGGTCTGCTGCTGTGGGCGCTGCGCATCATCAGCTGGCAGGTGCCGCTGGCCTTCCTCGCAGGCATCTGGCTGGCCGCCGGCTTCCTGCATTTCTTCGACGCCGGCCGCTTCGGCGCACCGTGGTTCCATCTGTTTTCGCCGGCGGTGATGCTGGGCGCCTTCTTCATCGCCACCGATCCGGTGTCGGGCGCGACCACGCCGCGCGGCAAACTGATCTTCGGCTTCGGCGCGGGCCTGCTCACCATCATCATCCGCACCTGGGGCGGCTATCCGGACGGCGTCGCCTTCGCGATCCTGCTGATGAACCTGTCGGTACCGCTGATCGACACCTGGACCCAGCCGCGCATCTACGGCGAAGCCCGGCGCCGCGACAGGGAGCCGCCCGCATGATCCGGCAGGCGCGGGTCGCCGCCCGCAACGCCCTGCGTACCGGGGTGATCCTGTTCGTGTTTGCGCTGGTCGCCACCGCGCTGCTGGTGTTCACGTTCTCGCGCACCGAGTCGACCATTGAGCGCAGCGAGCAGGCCGAGAAGCTGTCCTTGCTGGGTCAGGTGCTGCCGCCTGCGCTGTACGACAACGACCTGCTCGCCAGCCAGCAGGGGGTGGCACCGCACGAACTGCTGGGCACACGCCAGCCTTCGGCCATGTGGATCGCCCGCCGCGGCGAAGCCATCACCGCGGTGGTGCTGGAGGCCATCGCGCCGGACGGCTACAGCGGCAACATTCACCTGCTGATCGGCATCGGCATCGATGGCACGGTCACCGGCGTGCGCGTCACCGCGCATCGCGAAACGCCCGGGCTGGGCGACTACATCGTCCGCAGCAAGAGCCCATGGATCGAGCAGTTTGCCGGCACCTCGCTGATCCGGCCCGAAGCCCGGCGCTGGAAAGTGGCCAAGGACGGCGGCCAGTTCGACGCCCGCGCCGGCGCCACCATCACGCCGCGCGCCGTGGTCAAGGCGGTGCACGGCGCGTTACACTACTTTGCACGCCACCGCGCCGCGCTGCTGGCCGAGGCCGCCGCACCCGGAAAGGAGACCACCCCATGACGCTGCAGGAATTCAACACGCTTTTCCAGAACGGCCTGTCGAAGCAGAACGCCGGACTGGTGCAGCTGCTGGGCCTGTGCCCGCTGCTTGCGATCAGCAATACGCTGGTCAATGCGCTGTCGCTGGGGCTGGCGACCATGCTGGTGATGGCGTCCGCCAGTGGCGCGGTGTCGAGCGTGCGCCATTTCGTTCCGCACGAAATCCGCATCCCGGTGTTCGTGCTGATCATCGCCGCGCTGGTCACGGTGATCGACCTCTTGATGAACGCTTTCGTGCACCCGCTGTATCTGGTGCTGGGGATTTTCATTCCGCTGATCACCACCAACTGCATCGTGCTGGCGCGCGCCGATGCCTTCGCCTCCAAGAACCGTCCGCTGCACAGCGTGGTCGATGCGATTGCGATGGGGCTCGGCCTGACGATGGTGCTGGTGGTACTGGGCGGCATGCGCGAGCTCGCCGGCCAGGGTACGCTGCTGTCGGGCATCGACCTGGTGTTCGGCGAGGAGGCGAAGCAATTCGTGCTGCACGTGCTGCCCGGCTACCAGGGCTTCCTGCTCGCCATCCTGCCGCCCGGCGCCTTCATCGCGCTGGGACTGCTGATCGCCGCGCACAATTGGCAGAAAGCCCGCGCCGAACGCCGCCCGCATGCTGCCGCGCCGATGCCGGCATGAAGCCGCCGCTGAAGCGGCGCGTGCCCAAGCCGCGCAATCCCTATGTGCCGCTGGTCATCGCCCGCAAGGCCGGTGCGCATGACAAGACGCCGGGGGCGAAACGCCAGGCCGAAAAACAGGCCCTGAAAAAACGCCTGGGCGAGCAGTGAATGCGATGAGCGCCGCACCATGAATCCAGCCAAGCGCCACGAAATCTTCAGCCGCCTGCGCGCGGCCAATCCGCATCCCACCACCGAACTCGAATACACGACCCCGTTCGAGCTGCTGGTGGCGGTGGTGCTCTCCGCGCAATCCACCGACAAGGGCGTCAACCTCGCCACGCGCCGGCTGTTTCCGGCGGCCCGAACGCCCGAGGCGATCTACGCGCTGGGCGAAGCCGGGCTCGCGGATTTCATCCGCACCATTGGCCTCTACAAGAGCAAGGCGAAGCATCTGATCGCCGCCTGCCGCATGCTGATCGAGCTGCACGGCAGCCAGGTGCCGGCCGACCGCGCCGCGCTCGAGGCGCTGCCGGGCGTGGGTCGCAAGACCGCCAACGTGATCCTGAACACCGCCTTTGGCCAGCCGACCATGGCGGTCGACACGCATATCTTTCGCGTGGCCAACCGCATTGGGCTGGCCCCCGGCAAGACCGTGCTGGAGGTGGAAAAGAAACTGGTCAGGACCCTCCCCGCCGAATTCCGCGTCGACGCCCACCACTGGCTGATTCTTCACGGACGCTATGTGTGCCAGGCCAGAAAGCCGAAATGCGGCGAGTGCATCATCGCGGACCTGTGCGAGTACAAGGGCAAGACCTGGCCCGCGACCGTCACCAAAACGGAACAACGGGCACGCACAGCCCGGACTGTCCCCGGCATCCGCGCGCCGCGCCAGCGGGCGAAACCCTGAGACCGGCCAACTCATGTTCAACCCCAGCCGCGATCAGGTCCGCCAGTTTTTTTTCGACGTGTGGGCAAAATACCGTGCCGGCCAACCGCTGGCAGGCGCGGAACAGCCGGCGCTGGAAACGGTGCTGGCGCATCCCGAGTACCACGCGCTGCTCGACCAGCCGGAGCGCCACCGGGAACGCGACTACCTGCCGGAATCCGGCGAGACCAACCCTTTCCTGCATCTTTCCATGCACCTGGCGATCGCCGAACAGGTGTCGGTCGACCAGCCGCCCGGCATCCGCGCGCGTTATCAGGCGCTGCTCAAACGCTACGGCAACGCGATGGACGCCCAGCATGACGTCATGGACTGCCTCGGGGAAATGATCTGGCAGGCGCAACGCGACCAGGCCGCATACGACCCGACAGCCTACCTGCGCTGCCTCGACCGCAAGACCGGGCAGTCCTGAACTGACGAAGTTCGCACTTCATTTTGTCGAAATCCTGTCGATAAACCCTTAGGACGCTGTTTTGCGCATTCCGCGCCCGTCCGGTGCTGTGCTTCCCTGATTGCTGCAACGATGGGCCAGACCTGGCCCTGGGTACGTTTGGCCCGGTTGCGCGGACATCAGGGAAACACGCCGCGAATACCGCAGTGCCTATGCTCCATCGAACGGGTTGATGAATGAAACAGCTTGAACAACTCAAACTCAGCGGCCAGCTGCCCACACCTCGCGGTGTCGCGCTGGCCATCCTGACGATTTCGCAGCGCGAAAACGCCACGCTGGGTGAGATTGCCCGGGTGGTGCAGACCGATCCGGCCCTGTCCGGCCGGCTGATCAAACTGGCCAACAGCGCTTCGCATATCGCACGTCCGGTGGTCTCGGTCCAGGAAGCCGTGGTGCGCCAGGGCATGGCCACGGTGCGTCACCTGGCCCTGGGGTTTTCGCTGGTGGATCAGTACCGCGACGGCGTCTGCCAGGCGTTCGACTATCAGGAATACTGGTCGCATTCGCTGCTGATGGCGCTCGGCATGCAGGCGCTCGGCATGCGGGTGCACGTGGCCGCGGTGGACGAGTTGTTCATCTGCGGCCTGCTCGCCCAGGTCGGCAAGCTCGCGCTGGCCACGGTCTATCCCGAGGAATACAGCGCAGCCCTGACGGCGCAGAACACCCATCCCGCACAGCCGGCCATCGAACACGAACACACCTACCTGGCAATCGATCACATTGAACTCGGCGTCGCCATGATGGCCGACTGGGGCCTGCCCAAGGTGTTTACCGGGCCACTCGCACACTACGAGGACGACGAGCCCCCGAGCTATCCCCATGACTCGCGCTCCAACAGCCTGCTGCTGATGCTGCGCCTGTCGCATCGCCTGGCCGACCTCGGCCTGGCCAACGCCGACATGCGCCCCAAGCTTCTGAAAGACTGGATGAAGCTGGCAGTCGAACTCGACATCCAGCCGGATCAGGCTGGCGGTTTTCTCGACGAAGTCATCACACAATGGCGCGAATGGTCCGAGCTGTTGAAGATTCCGGCCACCGTGCTGCCGTCGTTTTCCGATATCTGCCACGGCCATCACGAAGACGAGGACGCGGCGCAGGTGCATGCATCACCGCTGCGCATCGTCGTGGCCGACGGCAACGCCGCCCATCGCCGCAACACCATGGCCCTGCTGACCAAGGACACCGAGCACACGGTCTACCCGGCAGAAAACGGCACGGCCGCGCTGGCACTGGCGATGGAAGTCCTGCCGCACGTCATCATCGCGCGCGTCGATCTGCCGCTGCTCGACGGCTACGAACTGTGCCAGGCATTGCGCGCAACCGATGACGGCAGCCGCATGCACCTGCTGCTGAGCGGACAGGAAAACGATGAAAGCCTGCTGACCCTGGCCTACGAGGCGGGTGCCGACGGCTATGTGCCGCTCGACATCAGCGCAAAAAGCCTGCACACCCGCCTGCTCGCTGCACAACGCATGATCCAGCTGCAAGCCGCGTGGGAAAAAGACCGTGCGCAACTGCGCCAGATCGCCGCCGAGCTCGCGGTGGTCAACCGGCGCCTGGCCACCGCGGCGCTGACCGACCAGCTGACCGGACTGCCCAACCGACGCTCCGCCATGGACCAGCTCGAACAGGCCTGGAGCGCGGCATCGCGCTCGGGCATGCCGCTGTCGGTGATGGTGATCGACATCGACCATTTCAAGCAAATCAACGACACCTATGGTCACGCCGCCGGCGACACCGTGCTGCGCGAGGCCGCTGCCAACCTGCGCACGTCGGCACGACGCGAGGACAGCGTCTGCCGCATCGGCGGCGAGGAATTTCTGGTGATCTGCCCCAACACCGACCTCAAGGCCGCGATGCTCTCGGCCGAGCGCCTGCGTGCCAATCTCAGCGAAAACCGGATCACCCTCGGCCAGGCCACCAAATCGCTCACGGTCAGCATCGGTGTGGCGACCCGCGAGCCCGGCACCGTCGACGTCGACGCGCTGGTCAGCAGCGCCGACCAGGCGCTGTATGCCGCCAAGGAATCCGGGCGCAACCAGGCCTATCCCGCCCAGCAGCGGCGCCAGGTCCACTAAAGACCGAACCTTAAAAGAAATGGGCGTGGCCTGTGGCCACGCCCATTTTTCGAACCCTGCCAGCGCTCAATACTTCAGCGTCAGCCCCTTCTGCTTGGAGAAATACATCGCCAAGTCCAGCATGTCCGCGTCAGACAGGGCTTTCACCTGCTCGGCCATCAGCGGGTTGTTGCGCTTGCCCGACTTGTAGTCCTTGAGCGAGTGGTACAGGTAATCGCGATGCTGCCCAGCCAGCATGGGGAAGGACGGCACGGCGCTGACACCGTCCGCGCCATGGCAGGCCGCGCAGGATGCCGATTTGGCCTTGCCGGCTTCGTAGTCGCCCTTGGCCTGGACCGGCAGCGACGTCGCCAGTGCGACGGCGGCGAGGATGAACAATGGTGTTTTCATGATGTTGTCCTCGTTTAGTTGGCCGGGCCGCTGTAGGACGACGCGTAATACGCCGCGAGATCTTCCATGTCCTGTTCGGACAGGCTGCCTGCAATGCCCACCATGCTCGGATGGCTGCGTTCGCCGCTCTTGTAGGCCTTGAGCGCGGCGACGATATAGTCGGCATGCTGGCCACCCAGCTTGGGTACGCTGTATACGCTGGGATAGGCGGTACGCCAGCCGGGAATGCCGTGGCAACCCGCACACATCGAAGTTTTGAGTTGTCCGGCCTTGGGGTCGCCCGCCGCCTGAACAGGCATGGCCAACGCCAACAGCACGGACGCGCACAGCGTCATCGTGGTCGTTTTCATCTTCCTCACTCTCTCTGGTTGAGTTGTCGTTAGACCCCGTCTGACGCAGGGCTTGCCCCGGATTATAAAGCGGTAAGGCCTGTTTGATAAACGTCCCGGACCTCAAAAATCCTTTTATACCAAGGGTTTATAGTATTATTCCCTAATATGCTTCTGGAGATACCGTGATCGACCTCAAGGCCTGCCCACTGTGGCTCTATCGTCTGCTGCCCTTCCTGCGCTGGTGGCCCAACCTCACGCCGCAGACCTTCAAGGCCGACAGCATCGCCGCATTCACCGGCGCGATGATCGTGCTGCCGCAGGCAGTGGCGTTTGCCACCATTGCCGGACTACCCCCAGAATACGGTCTCTACGCCGCGATGGTGCCGGCCATCGTCGCGGCCTTGTGGGGATCGAGCTGGCATCTGGTCTCGGGGCCGACCACCGCGATCTCGATCGTGGTGTTCGCCTCGATCAGCCCGCTGGCCGAACCCGGCAGCCCACAGTTCATCGGACTGGTGCTCACGCTCACGCTGCTGGCCGGCCTGATCCAGCTGGCCATGGGCCTGGCGCGTCTGGGCACGCTGGTCAACTTCATCTCGCACACCGTCATCACTGGCTTCACCGCGGGCGCGGCCATTCTGATCGCCGCCAGTCAGATCAAGCATTTCTTCGGGATCGACATGCCGCGCGGTGCGCATTTCCACGAAGTGCTGATCCAGTTCGGCGCGCACATCCCCGACATTCAGCCCTGGGTGGCGACCGTGGGCGTGGTCACGCTGATCTCCGGCGTGCTCGCCCGCCGCTATCTGAAAAAGCTGCCCTACATGATCGTCGCCATGGTGGTGGGGGGCGTGGTGGCAACGCTGATCAACTTCCAGTTCGGCGCCGACGCGACCGGCATCCGTACCGTTGGCGCGCTGGTGGCCTCGTTCCCGCCGCTGTCGCTGCCGGATTTTTCGTTCGCCGCGATCCAGCAAACCCTGTTTCCCGCCACCATCATCGCGATTCTGGCGCTCACCGAAGCGGTGGCGATCGCACGCTCGGTCGCCGCGAAATCGGACCAGCGCATCGACAGCAACCAGGAATTCGTCGGCCAGGGCCTGTCCAACATCGCCGGCAGCTTTTTCTCCGGCTATGCCGGCAGCGGCTCCTTCAACCGCAGCGGGGTGAACTACGCCTCCGGCGCGAAAACGCCGCTGGCCGCCGCCATGTCGGCGGTGTTCCTGCTCGCCATCGTGCTGCTGGTCGCGCCGCTCGCCGCCTACCTGCCGGTCGCGTCGATGGCGGCGATCCTGTTCATCGTGGCATGGAGCCTGATCGACTTTCACCAGATCCGCGAAATCCTCAAGCGCCACAAGCGCGAGCGCATCGTGCTGATTATTACCTTCGTCGGCACCCTGGTCGACCTGGAAAAAGGCATCTTCCTCGGCATCCTCGTGTCGCTGCTGTTTTACCTCTACCGCACCTCGCAGCCGTCGATCCGCGAACTGGTTCCGTCCGCTGCCGGCCGCGAAAATCCGCGCCGAAAATTTGTACCGTTCGACGATAACAATCCCGGCTGTCCGCAGCTCACCATACTGCGCGTCGAAGGCTCGATTTTTTTCGGCGCTGTCGAGCATGTGCAAAAGCATTTCCGCAACGTCGACGAGGCCGACCCGCAGAAAAAGCACCTGCTGCTGTCGGCGCGCGCGATCGGCATGATCGATCTGGCTGGGGCCGAGATGCTGGCCAAGGAGGCCACGCGCCGGCGCCGGCTGGGTGGGGGCTTGTACCTGGTGGGGGTGCAGCCGGACCTGTGCGAAATGTTGCGTCGCAGCGGCCAGGTCGATGTCGTCGGCGAGGACCAGATTTTCCGCCACAAGGGCGATGTTCTTCAGGCAATTTATCCACGGCTCGACAACGAAATCTGCCGCACCTGCACCGCGCGCGTATTTCATGAATGCAACGTGGCGCTGCCGGACGGCACGCCGCGCGAAGTCGCCGACAGGCAGCTGGTTCAATAAGCGGACGTGGCTTGCGCGCGCCGCCAGGTCCACGGCGGCATCGGCGCGGCGTCGCGCCACAGCCCGCGCCGCGCGTGCTTCGCCTCGTTCTGCAGCGCCAGCAGCGCGTCGCCGGCAGCGCGCGATCCCGACCATGCATGACCGCGCCGAACCAGTTCCGCGTTCACCGCGAGCGTTCCCACGCTGAGCCGTCCCAGCGTGCGGCCGTAGTGATCGGTGGCGACGATCTCCAGGGTTGCACGCTGCTTCAACGCCATCTCCTTGAGCGCGCGGGTCGCCGCGTCGCCGTGCGGCTGCGCCGCTTCCGGCGCGTCGATGCCGGCCAGGCGAACCTTGAGGAAAGCGCGTGATGAAGGGGAGTAATGATCGGGTTTGAACAGCACGGTATCGCCGTCGATGACGACGATGACCACGCCCTGCAGCGTGTCCGCCCAGGCTGAGCCGGCGAACAGCAGCCAGGCCACCATCAGGCATCTCACCCGGCGAGCATCTCCGCGGCGTGCTGCCGCGTGGTGGCGGTGATTTTCATGCCGCCGAGCATGCGGGCGATTTCCTCCACCCGTGCAGCGGCATCGAGCCGTTCGATGTTGGACGAGACGAACCCCCCGTTCGCCTGCTTGCTGACCTGCAGATGCTGCGTGCCGCGCGCGGCCACCTGCGGCAAGTGGGTGATCACCAGCACCTGCCGGGTTTCGCCCAGCTTCGCCAGCCGCCGCCCGACCGCCTCGGCGACGCTGCCGCCGATGCCGACATCGACTTCGTCAAAGATCAGCGTCGGCACGCCGGCCATGCCCGACAGCGCGGTCTGGATCGCCAGGCTGATGCGCGACAGCTCGCCGCCCGAGGCCACCTTGCCGAGCGGTCCCGGCGGCAGGCCGGGATGGCTGGCGACCAGAAAGCTCACGTCTTCCAGCCCGTGTGCACGCGGCTCGTGAGTGGGCTGCAACACGATGTCGAGGTGGCCGCCGGCCAGCGCCAGTTCGTGCATCGCCGCCGTCACCTGCTTCGACAGCGCAGTCGCCGCCTTGCGGCGCTGCGCGCCGAGCTTTTTCGCCTCGGTCTGGTAGCCGGCCCAGGCGGCGGCTTCGTTTGCCTGCAACGCATCCAGATCGTCGCTGGCGGCGAGTTCGGCAAGCCGCGCCTCGAACTGCGCCAGCAAGCCGCACAGCATTTCCGGCTGCACGCGGTGCTTGCGCGCCAGACGATGCATGTCGGCCAGCAGACGGTCGAGTTCGGCGAGCCGCTCGGGGTCGAGACTGAGATGCCCGACATAGCGGCGCAGCGCATGCACCGCTTCGGCCACATCAGCACTGGCTGCATCCAGCAACCCCGCAATCTCGCCCAGGCTGTCGTCCACCGCCTGCATGGCGGCCAGCCGCGCGCTCATGTCGCCGAGCTGACCCGATACCGCACCCTCGTCTTCGTCCAGCCCCTGGATCAGGGCCTGGCTGCCTTCGAGCAGCGTGGTAACGTGCGCCAGCCGCGCATGCTCGGTCTGGATCTCGTCCCAGCGCGCGAGGTCGTCGCCCAGCGCACGCAATTCCTCGACCGCCAGCGTCAGGCCCTCGCGTTCGATCTGCCGCGCCTGGCTGTGGCCCTCGGCGTCGAGGCGGCGCTGACGCGCGGTCTGCCAGGCGTGCCAGTCGTCATTCACGGCAACAGCCAGCGACTGCGCGCCGGCGTAGGTGTCGAGCACTTCGCGCTGGGCTTGCGGGCGCAGCAGCGCGTGGTGCGCATGCTGGCCGTGAATGTCGAGCAGGAATTCAGCAGCGTCCTTCAGTTGCGCCAGCGGCGCGGGGCTGCCGTTGACGAAGGCACGCGAGCGGCCACCAGCGTCGATCACGCGGCGCAGGATCAGCGTGCCGTCGTCCGACGCGAAACCGGCATCGTCGAGCCAGGCCGCAAGCGCAGGCAGGCCGTCAATGACGAATTCGGCGGCGATCTCGGCACGCGCTGCGCCCTGGCGCACCACGCCGCCCTCGGCGCGGTCGCCTAGCGCCAGCGCCAGCGCGTCGATCAGGATGGATTTGCCGGCGCCGGTTTCGCCGGTAAGCACAGTCAGCCCCGGCGCGAAATCGAGTTCGACGGATTCGACCAGCAGGTAATTGCGGATGGATAAATGCGACAGCATGGGCGCCTCTACAAACAGCTTAGAGTTTCTTGCCCCAGTGCAGCTTTTGCCGCAGGGTGTCGTAGTAACTGTAGGAATGCGGATGCAACAGGGTGATCGGGCGGCTGGCGCGGGTGATCCAGACATGGTCGCCGCTCATTAGATCGAAATGATGCTGGCCGTCGAAATGGACGCGCGCGTCGTCGGCATAGGTCAGGTGCAGTTCGATGCGCGAATGGCTGCTGACCACGATGGGCCGCGCCGACAGCGTGTGCGGGCAGATCGGCACCAGCGCCACCGCTTCCAGCGTCGGATGGACGATCGGCCCGCCCGCCGACAGCGCATACGCCGTGGTGCCGGTGGGGCTGGTGACCACCAGGCCGTCGGCGCGCTGGCTGTAGACAAACTCGCTGTTGATGGAGATTTCCAGGTCGATCAGGCGACCGGAGCCGCCCTTGCCCACCACCACGTCGTTGAATGCCGTCGCTTCGAACACGCGTTCGCCCGCTCGACGAACCTGGCCGTTCAGCAGGATGCGCTCTTCGGCAACGTACTGTCCGCTGAGAATTTCGGCCACGGCATCGAACATGCTGTCGACTGTGACGTCGGTGAGAAAACCCAGCCGACCCTGGTTGATGCCGATCAGCGGCACGCCTTGCGGCGCCAGTTCGCGCGCGATCGACAGCATGGTGCCGTCACCGCCGAGCACCACGACGACATCGCTTTCGGCCGCCAGATCATGCAGGTTGCGCTTGGTGAAATCCTCGATGCCGAAATGTTCCGCCGTCTGGCTGGCCAGCAGTACCGCATGGCCGCGCGCGCGCAGAAACTCCGCCAGTGCGCGCACGGATGCTTCCATGCCCTGATTATCGTATTTGCCGACGAGACCGACGGTGTGGAAAGGGGTTTGCATGAAGGGCGATTATATAGGGGTCAGGGGCTAGGATTCAGGGGTCAGGGGGTTTTGATTCGCGGCTTGCGGCCGCGTTCTTCCCTGAATCCTGATTCCTGGCCCCTGAATCCTTATAATGTCCCCATGCTCAACGACCGCGCCCGCATCCTGCTGAAAACCCTGGTGGAACGCTATATCAGCGAAGGCGAACCCGTAGGGTCGCGCACCCTGTCGAAACACGCGGGGCTGGATCTGTCGCCGGCGAGCATCCGCAACATCATGGCCGATCTCGAAGACATGGGCTTCGTCACCAGCCCGCACACCTCGGCTGGCCGGGTGCCGACGCCGCGCGGCTACCGCTTTTTCGTCGACAGCCTGCTGACGGTGCGTCCGCTCGATCAGGTCTCGGTCAACCAGCTCGAAAGCAGCCTGACGCCGTCCGATCCGCAACGGCTGATCGCATCGGCCTCGACACTGCTGTCCGAGCTCAGTCAGTTTGCGGGCCTGGTGATGACGCCGCGCCGCAACCCGGCCTTCCGCCAGATCGAATTCATGAGCCTGTCGGACAAGCGCATCCTATTGATCATCGTCACCATGGAAGGCGAGGTCGAAAACCGCGTCATCCTCACCGACAAGCCCTACAGCGCGTCGGCGCTGACCGAGGCGGCCAATTTCTTCAATAAGAATTTCGCCGGCCACCGCTTCGACCAGGTGCGCGTCAAGCTGCGCGACGAGCTCGGCCGCATGCGCGACGACATCACCCGGCTGATGGCGGCTGCCGTCGACGCCGACAGCCAGGCGCTCGACCCCAGCCAGGAACACATGGTGGTGTCCGGCAGCCGCCGCCTGCTCGATGTGGAAGAGCTCTCCAGCAACATGGGGAGCCTTCGCCGCCTGTTCGATGCCTTCGAGCAGAAAACCGGCCTCTTGCAACTGCTCGATCAGTCGCGCAGCGCGGCCGGCGTGCAGATTTTCATCGGCGGCGAATCCGATCTGCTGCCGTTCGACGCATGCAGCCTGGTCAGCGCACCCTATTCCGTCGATGGCCAGGTGGTCGGCACGCTCGGCGTGGTCGGCCCCACCCGCATGGCCTACGAACGCGTGGTGCCGATCGTCGACCTCACGGCCAAAATTCTATCCAGCGCGCTGTCGCACCACTGATGCGCTACTTCAAAGAGCCTGAATACACCCACGGCCAGCAAGCCCCAACCGGCGTCCTGCTGGTCAACCTCGGCACCCCCGAGGCGCCGACGGCCAGGGCGCTGCGCACCTACCTGAAGGAATTCCTGTCCGACCCGCGCGTGGTGGAAATTCCGCGCGCCGTCTGGTGGCTGATCCTCAACGGCATCATCCTCAACACGCGGCCGAAGAAATCCGCTGCAAAGTATGCTGCGATCTGGACCCCCGACGGCTCGCCGCTGAAGGTGCACACCGAAAAACAGGCCAAGCTGCTGAAAGGCTGGCTCGGCGATAAAATCGCCAGTCCGGTGAGGGTCGAATACGCGATGCGCTACGGCAACCCCTCGATGGCCGACACGCTGGCGCGCATGAAGGCGGCCGGCTGCGAACGCATCCTGATCCTGCCGGCCTATCCGCAGTACGCCGCGTCCAGCACCGCCACCGCATTCGACGCCGCCTACGCCTGGCTGGCGAAAACCCGCAACCAGCCGGCGCTGCGCACGGTGAAGCACTACCACGATCATCCGGCCTACATCCACGCGCTGGCCACCAACATCCGCGACTACTGGCAGATGCATGGCCGCCCCGACGTGCTGCTGATGAGCTTTCATGGCGTGCCGCGCTATACGCTGGAGAAGGGCGACCCCTACCACTGCGAATGCCTGAAGACCGGCCGCCTGCTGGCGGGCGCGCTCGGGCTGGAGCCCGGCCAGTTCCGCCTCACCTTCCAGTCGCGCTTCGGCCGCGCCGAGTGGCTGCAGCCCTATACCGACAAGACGCTGGAAGCACTCGGCCGCGAAGGCATCGCGCGCGTCGACGTGGTCGCGCCGGGCTTTACCGCCGATTGCCTGGAAACGCTAGAAGAGCTGGCGATGGAAGGACGTGCCGGTTTTCTCGCGGCAGGCGGCAAGGCATTCCACTACATCCCCGCGCTCAATGAAAAAGCGCAATGGATCGATGCGCTCGGCCGCATCGCGCTCGAAAACCTGGGCGGCTGGGTCAGCGAGACCTGGGACCGCGAGGCCGACGAACAGGCACGGCAGACCAGCAAGCATCTGGCACAGAACCAGGGCGCACCACGCTAGCCTTCCCGGTACACCGTCGCGCCGCCCCCGCAGCACCAGCCATCAACAAAACCTTTCCACATATAAGGTTTTATATGTTGACTGGCACGCTTCAACCTTCGAATATGGTCTTTACGGACTAGTTCTTCTGGTCTAGTCCTAACATGAGGTGACAGCACGAACGTGTGTCTGTTGCCATTCTGACCGTTCTCCGGAGGACACCATGCCCAGAATAATCACGCCCCTCGCCTTGGCCGGCTTCGTCGGCCTCGCTCTGTCCGGCCTCGCCAGCGCTGCGGACATCCACACCAAATCGATCTCATCCACCTGCATGTCCTGCCACGGCCCCGGTGGCAAAAGCCTCGGCGCAATCCCCAGCCTGGCCGGTCTGGACAAGGCGTACTTCGTCAAAGCCATGAAGGATTTCAAATCGGGCACACGCCCGTCGACCATCATGAAGCGACACGCATCCGGCTACACCGACGCCGAGTTCGAGGCCATGGGCGCGTACTTCGCCGGCCTGAAAAAATAATCCCTGCAAGGAGACCGATACCATGACCCTGAATCGTCGCGACTTCCTGAAAATTTCCGGCGCGGGTGCAGCGATCACGCTCACCGGCTGTGCCACCACCCAGTCCGCTTCCAGCCCCCGCGCCCACGTCGTCGTGGTCGGTGCCGGTTTCGGCGGCGCCACCTGCGCCAAGTACCTGCGCACCTGGGGCCCCAACGTCGACGTGACCCTGATCGAGCCGAACGACAAGTTCATCTCCTGCCCGATTTCCAATTGGGTGATCGGCGGCCTGCGCCAGATGAACGACATCACACACGGCTACGACAAGCTGCCCAGACACGGCATCAAGATGGTCAAGGACAGCGTCGTCGCCATCGACCCCGGCAAGCGCACCGTCACCACACGGGGCGGATCGACCCTCGGCTACGACCGCCTGGTACTCGCCCCCGGCATCGATCTGATGACCGACAGCATCAAGGGCTACACGGAAGCCGAAAGTGCCGGCAAGGTCGTCCATGCATGGAAGGCCGGCGCGCAAACCGCGCTGCTGCGCAAGCAGCTCGAAGCCATGCCGGACGGCGGCACCTTCCTGATGGCCATCCCGGGCACCCCCTACCGCTGCCCGCCCGGCCCCTACGAGCGCATCTCCCTGGTGGCCAACTACCTCTCGCAGGCCAAGCCGAAATCCAAGATCCTCGTGCTCGACAGCAACGCCGACATCGTGTCCAAGAAACCCCTGTTCATGGATGCCTGGACCACGAAATATGCCGGCATGATCGAATACCGGCCGGGCAGTGCGGTGATCGCCGTCAATGGCGACAAGATGACCGCCTCCACCGACTTCGATGAAATCAGGGCCGATGTGCTGAACGTGGTGCCCCGCCAGCGCTCGGGCGACCTGTGCGCGATGGCAGGCGTCCGCGACAAGACCGGCAACTGGTGCTCGGTCAATTTCGCCACCTTCGAGTCGGTCGCCGTGCCGAACGTGCACGTCATCGGCGATTCGGTGCAGTCCGGCCTGCCGAAATCCGGCCATATGGCAACCAACATGGCCAAGGTCTGCGCGGCTGCCATCGTCGAACTGCTGGCCGGCCGTCAGCCCGACGCCATCCCGGTCGTCGCCAACACCTGCTACTCGGCCACGTCCGGCAACACCTCCGGCTATGTCGCCAACGTGTACCGATTCGATGCGGCCAAGAAGGAATACGTCAACCAGCCCGAAGGCGGCGCCACGCCCAAGGGCGACGCCGCCAACTTCGTCTTCAACGAGTCGTGGGCAAAGAACATCTGGGCCGAAGTGCTGAGCTGACCAGGGGGCCGCTGCAAATAAAAAAACGGGGCCGCAGCCCCGTTTTTTTATCGGCGATTCCGGCTCTCCGACCGCCTACGCCTTCCTCACAAACTCCGACTTCAAGGCCATCGCACCGATGCCGTCAATCTTGCAGTCAATGTCGTGATCGCCCTCGACGAGGCGGATGTTCTTGACCTTGGTGCCCACCTTGACGACTGATGATGAGCCCTTCACCTTCAGGTCCTTGATCACCGTGACCGTATCGCCGTCCTGCAGCACATTGCCGTTGGCGTCGCGCACGACCCGTGCGTCATCCGCGGCCGCGGGCGCATCCTTCGGCCATTCATGCGCGCATTCCGGGCACACGTACATCGTGCCGTCTTCGTAGGCGTATTCCGAACCGCACTGGGGGCATTGGGGTAATCCGCTCATACCGGGTCACGTTGCAGGCTGGTGCTGCGGCTTATCATGTTCATGGTTTTCCCATCCCGTCCATTTTCCTTTACGCCGCCTTTCACGTGGACTGATCCGCATCCAACGCATCATTCCAGATGTCGTAAGGCCCTTTGGGTCGAACAACAATGTTCAACAGCATCGAGAGGTCGGAATACACGTCGGCCGGAAATCCATGGCGGCCACCGCGCGTGTCCACCAGCAGATTTTGCAGCTTGTCGAAGCAGCCCGGCGTTCCCCAGAACGCCAGGATCTCCAGAACCAGGCGCGGAAACTGCTCTTCAATCGGGCTCAGATCAGAAGACATGGTCTTTCTCCCTTCCACGAACGCATGGCCACGCAGCGACACACGACGACGTCGGCAAGCAAATCGACGCCACGGATTATCCCCGCTCGTACACCACAAAATCGAATTGCAACGCATCGCCCTTCTCGCCGGTATGCGAGGTGCGCGAGACTTCCCTGAACGCATGCGTGTCGTACTCGGGAAACCAGGCGTCGCCCGCTGCCCCGATGTCGACCTCGGTCAGGTACAGCCGATCGGCCAGCGGAATGGCCTGGGCATAGAGTTCGGCGCCGCCGATGAAGAAGGCTTCGTCGGCACCCTCACACAGGGCGAGCGCGCCGGGAATCGAGTCGGCCATCAGGCAGCCTTCAGGCTGATAGTCTGGGTTGCGGGTGATGACGATATTGGTGCGCCCGGGCAGCGGGCGGCCGAGCGATTCGAAGGTCTTGCGGCCCATCAGGATGGGGTGGCCGAGCGTCAGCGCCTTGAAGTGGGCGAGGTCTTCCGGCAGCCGCCAGGGCAGGCGGTTTTCGATGCCGATGACGCGATTTTTGGCGAGCGCGGCGATGACGCTGACGCGCGGCTTCTTCGTCGCGCTCATACCGCCACCGGCGCCTTGATCGCCGGGTGCGGATCGTAGCCGCTCAGGGTGAAGTCCTCGAAGCGGAACGCGAAGATGTCCTTCACGTCCGGATTCAGTGTCATCGTCGGCAGCGGACGCGGTTCGCGGGAAAGCTGCTCGCGCGTCTGCTCGAGGTGGTTGGAATACAGGTGGGCGTCGCCCAGAGTGTGGACGAAGTCACCGGGCTTGAGACCCGTGACCTGCGCCATCATCAGCGTCAGCAGCGCGTAGCTCGCGATGTTGAACGGCACGCCGAGGAAGATGTCGGCGCTGCGCTGATACAGCTGGCAGCTCAACTTTCCGTCGGCGACGTAGAACTGGAAGAAGGCGTGGCACGGTGCCAGCGCCATCTTGTCCAGATCCGCTACATTCCACGCCGAGACGATGATGCGGCGCGAATCAGGATTGGTCTTAAGCGTGTTCACCACGTCGCTGATCTGGTCGATCGTGCCGCCGTCGGGCCGGGGCCAGCTGCGCCACTGGTGGCCGTAGACCGGACCGAGATTGCCATTCTCATCCGCCCACTCGTCCCAGATGCTGACGCCGTTGTCTTTCAAGTATTTGATGTTGGTGTCGCCCTGCAAAAACCACAGCAGCTCGTGGATGATCGAGCGCAGGTGGCATTTCTTGGTGGTGACGAGCGGGAAGCCATCGGCGAGGTTGTAGCGCATCTGCCAGCCGAACACCGACAGGGTGCCGGTGCCGGTGCGATCATCTTTTCGGGTGCCGTGTTCGAGCACGTGGCGCATCAGGTCGAGATAGGGTTTCATCGTAAGTATCGTCAGGGTTTTGCGGGGGCGGCCTGGACCGCCTGCGTATCGTTTGCTGCCATGGGATCGGTCAGCGCACCGTCGAAGAAACCGGCGAACCGGGTTGCGGGCGCGTGGCCGTAGACATTCCAGAATGCGATCTCGAAGTCGGCATCGTCCTGCACCGCCAGCACCAGCGCGCGGAAACGCGCCTCGTCGTGCGCCTTGAGCCAGCCGACCAGCAGCATGGACTGGCGGTAGAACTCGTGGATGCCGAGCCCGGACGCCGCGGCGCGGTGGCGCCTGTCCGGGGTATCACGCGCGCCGAGCTTGACCTGGCGGCCGGCGCGGATGGCCGCATAGGCCTGGGCATCGGTCGCGTATTCGGCGCCGCCACCCTCGGCAGTCAATGAGGCCCAGCCTTCGTGGAACCACACCGGCAGCGTGCTGTGATAGTGGCCGATACGCTGGCCCAGATGCAGGTGGGCCAGTTCATGCGCCAGCAGCGCGGGCAGGCGGTGCTTTTCGCGACCGTCGAGATTGGGCGACAGGATCAGGCGATTATCGGGGATGACGGCGGCCGACAGTTTGGGCGTCAGCACATGGCGCTTGAAGCAGGCCGCGCTGCCGCACACATGCACGCGCGGCGGCCGGACAAAGGGCAGGTAATGCGCCGCCTCGACTTTCGCGATCGCCGCCGGCAGCGCCGCCGACACCCGCTCGCCGTAGGCCTCGTAGCCCGGCTCGATCCACACCCGCGCATCGCCCGTCAGCGGAACAAAGCTTTCCAGCGGGGTGAGCGCGCGCGGGTGGCTCACGGTCATGGCGCAGCCGGACAGCAGCACGCAGACCGCTGCCACGATCACGCCCGGCAGCGACCAGTTTGTAGAGGAATTCGGGCAGTCCATTTTCCGTAATATTGTTTAAATTTGACGTGGGTTTCATGCGCACGCACTTGTACCCGCTGCACATTCCATCGCCCACCCAAGAAGGGCCACCCGGTCCGCACACCTCGCATTATCCACCCTGCCCGGCACCTGGGCGTGGGCCGCGTTTCCGCCCGCCAGCGCGTTCCAGTCCGGCAAAGGCGAAAAACGGAACGTGCCGGGCATGCAGCCGGCGCCGCTATCAGTCGCTGGCCGTCGGCGCCATCAACTGCCAGCGGCCGTCGATCAGGCCTTCCAGCGGCGGGTACTGCTGCTTGTAGGCCATCTTCGGGCTCTCGCCGATCCAGTAGCCAAGGTAGAGATAGGGCAGTTCCAACCGTTTCGCCAGTTCGATCTGCCACAGTACGCCGTAGACACCGAGACTGTCGCGGTCGCGCGCGGGATCGAAGAAGGTGTAGACGGCCGAGATGCCGTCTTCGATCTGGTCGACCACCGCCACCATCACCAGGGTTTCGCCGTCGCGGAATTCGACCATCACAGAATCGACGTTGGACGACAGCAGAAACTGCGTGTACTGGTCGGGGCCATCGCGGTCCATGCCGCCGCCGGCGTGGCGGCTGCCGAGATAGCTGCGATACAGCTGGTAGTGCTCGTCCTTGAAATCGAGCGGCAGAAAGCGCGCGCTCAGGTGCCGGTTGCGCTTGAGGCAGCGGCGCTGGGTGCGGTTGGGCGTGAAACGGTCGACCTCGACCCGCACCGGCACGCAGGCGTGGCACTGCTCGCAATGGGGACGATAGGTGAACTGCCCGCTGCGACGGAAGCCGGCACGGATCAACGCGCTGTAGGCATGCGCGTCGATCATGTGGGTGGGGGTGGCGACCTGCGAGCGCGCGCGCCGGCCCGGCAGGTAGCTGCAGTCGTAATGCGCGGTCAGGTAGAACTGGATGCGCTGAAAAGGCGGTTCGGTCGGATGCATTACGTGTCAAAGGTCCAGGGGCCGCTTCGATGCGGCAAGTTTACCAATTCCGTCAGCCGTGCCGTGAATGCCGTGCGCGGCATCGTGCGGGCGCCCATGCTGGCCAGGTGCGGGGTTTCCATCTGGCAGTCGATGAGACCGAAATCCCAGCGCTGAAGTTGCTGCGCCAGCCGCACCAGCGCCACCTTGGAGGCATCGGCTTCGCGGCTGAACATCGATTCGCCGTAGAACATGCGGCCGATCGCCACGCCGTAGAGGCCGCCGACCAGTTGGCCGTCGCGCCAGGTTTCCACTGAATGCGCATAGCCCGCATCGAACAGGCGGCTGTAGGCCGCAATCATCACCGGCGAAATCCAGGTGCCGCCGGCGTCTTCGCGCGGCGCGGCACAGGCGCGCATCACGTCGGCGAAGGCACTGTCGACGCGCAACTCGAAGCCGCCGTTGCGCAGTCGCCGGGCCAGCGAACGCGTGATGCGAACCTCGCCCGGCACCAGCACCATGCGCGGGTCGGGACACCACCACAGGATCGGCTCGCCGGGATTGAACCAGGGAAAGATGCCGTGACGGTAGGCATCCAGCAGGCGCGCCACCGACAGGTCGCCGCCCATGGCCAGCAGGCCGTTGGGGTCGGCCAGCGCGGTGTCGACCGGGGGAAAGAATGTGGGGTTTTGGAGACGTTCCGTCATGACTTCATGGTATCGGATTCAACAAGGCTTGCATCCCAACCTATCCTAGTATTAAGATATTGATATCTTCAATATTATTTAAACGAGGTCGATCATGAAAAAAACCCTGCTTGCCCTGGCATTGATTGCCGCCCTACCCGCTTCCGCCCTGGCCGACAACTGGATGATGCGCGTGCGTGCCATCGACATCGCGCCGGACGTCAAGTCATCCAGCCTGCCCGGCGTCGACGTGTCGGACGAATGGGTACCGGAAGTCGACTTCACTTATTTCGTCACCCCCAACCTCGGGCTGGAACTGATCCTGGCAACCGCCCGTCATGAAGTGACACTGAACGGCGTGAGCCTCGGCAAGCTGAATCACCTGCCGCCGACGCTGCTGCTGCAGTACCACTTCAACCCCACGTCCAAGATCAAGCCGTATGTCGGCGCCGGTCTGAACTACACCCGCTTCTATAATGTCGATTTGCCCGGCTTCAAGGTCGACAGCAACAGCGTCGGCGGCGCGTTGCAGGCGGGCGTGGACATTGCAGTTACCAAGAATGGCTATATCAACCTCGACGTCAAAAAAATCTGGATCGACACCACGGTCAAAACAACCGCAGGCGCCACGGTCACCGATCTGGACATCAATCCGGTCGTCTGGGGCATCGGCTACGGGTTCCGCTTCTGATAACACGCGTTCCTTGACGCCAGCGGCGGGTCCGACCTCTCTCCCGGATCAGCCGTCTGATCGCGTCCTTTTGCGGGGCGATTCGTGAGCCGCTCGTCCGGGCTCACGGACGCCCCTTCTTTTTCGGGCTGCTTTCACTGCGGCCTGCCGGTGCCGGACGGCGCCCACTATCCCATCCAGTTCGAAGCCGACACCAGGCAGGCCTGCTGCCGCGGCTGCCAGGCGGTGGCGCAGACCATCATCGACAGCGGCCAGGGCGCCTACTATACCCACCGCACCGCGTTGCCTGCGACGCCACGCGAGGCAGAAACCGAGCTGGCGCAGATGGGCCTGTACGACCTGCCGGAAATCCAGGAAAGCTTCGTCCGCGTTGAAGCGGAAAACATCCGCGAGGCCGCGCTGATTTTGGAAAACATCGTCTGCGCCGCCTGCATCTGGCTCAACGAGCGCCACATCGCCGCACTGCCGGGCGTGCTGTCGGTCGAGATCAACTACGCGACGCGACGCGCGCGGGTGCGCTGGGACAACAGCCGCATCCAGCTCTCGGCCATTCTGAAAGCCGTGTCCGACATCGGCTACATCGCCCACCCGTTCGACCCGGGCCGCTCCGACGACATCCACCGGCGCGAGCGCAACACCGCGATCAAGCGGCTGGCGATCGCCGGCCTCGGCATGATGCAGGTGATGATGTACGCGCTGCCGACCTATACCGCGACCGACATGACCGACGACATCCGGTTGCTGATGAGCTGGGCAAGCCTGATCCTCACGATTCCGGTCGTCGGCTATTCGGCGTGGCCCTTCTTCATCGGCGCCTGGCGCGACGTCAAGCGGCGCATGCTGGGGATGGACGTGCCGGTGGCGCTGGGCGTGGGTACTGCCTTCATCGCCAGCGTCTACAGCACCTTTTCCGGCCACGGCGAGGTGTATTACGACTCGGTCACCATGTTCGTGTTTTTGCTGCTGACCGGGCGCTTCCTCGAGATGAACGCGCGCCGCCGCGCCGGCGCCGCGGTCGAGGAACTGGTGAAATTGATTCCCGCCGCCACCACGCGGCTGCCGAACTGGCCGGCGCGCGACGAGGAGCAGGTACCGGTGGCACGGCTGGCGGTGGGCGACCACGTGCTGGTGCGCCCCGGCGAAACGCTGCCGGCCGACGGCGTGGTGGTCGAGGGCGACAGCGCGGTGAGCGAAGCGATGCTGACCGGCGAATCGCTGCCGGTTTCAAAAAGCGTGCATGCCAGCGTGGTCGGCGGCAGCCTCAACCAGGCAAGCCCGCTGGTGGTGCGGGTCGACAAGCTGGGCGCCGACACGCGGCTGGCCTCGATCGTGCGCCTGCTCGACCGCGCCCAAAGCGAAAAACCGCGCATCGGCCAGTTGGCCGACCGCGCCGCCGCCTGGTTCGTCGGCCTGTTGCTGGTGATCACTTTCTTCGTCGGGCTGGCGTGGTACACGATCGATCCTTCGCGCACCCTGTGGATCGTGGTCTCGATCCTGGTCGTCACCTGTCCCTGCGCGCTCGGACTCGCCACGCCCGCCGCGCTGACCACCGCCACCGGGCGGCTGACAAGATTGGGGCTGCTGACCACGCGCGGCCACGCGCTGGAAACGCTGGCGCGCGCCACCGACCTGGTGTTCGACAAGACCGGCACGCTTACCCACGGCCGCCTGTCGGTGCGCCGCGTGGTGCCGCTGGGCGGCCGCAGCGCCGAAGACGTCAGTCGGATTGCTGCCGCGCTGGAAGCGGGTTCCGAGCATCCCATTGCACGGGCGCTGCGTGAAGCCGGTTCGGCAAGTTTCACCGCCAGCGACATCCGCAACACCCCGGGGCGCGGCGTCGAAGGCATGATCGACGGCCAGCGCTATCGCCTGGGTTCACCGCGCTACGCCGCCGCCGGCCAGACACCGCCGCAATCCGGCGACGGCGAGCACCCGGAAAGCGCGCACGCGAGCTGGGTGGCGCTGGCGCAAGGCGACGACACCCTCGCCTGGTTCGCGCTGGCCGACACGCTGCGCGCAGATGCAGCCACCGCACTTGCTGCGCTCCAGCAACTGGGCGTGCGCCTGCACCTGCTGTCGGGCGACGCCGAGCCCGCAGTGAAGGCCATAGCGCAGCAACTCGGCATTGCCGAATGGCACGCCGGCGCGTTGCCGGAAGACAAGCTCACCTACGTCAAGGCGCTGCAGCAGCAGGGCCGCATCGTCGCGATGGTCGGCGACGGCATCAACGACGCGCCGGTGCTGGCCGGCGCGCAGGTATCGATCGCGATGGGCGAAGGCGCCGACGTCGCGCAGGCCGCCGCCGACATGGTGATGCTCGGCAGCCGGCTCGGCACCCTGGCCGAAGGCGTGGCACTCGCCCGCAAGACGCAGCAGATCATTCGCCAGAACCTCGGCTGGGC
>Ga0180009_10002093_pt1 | contig 23620 bp, 22 predicted proteins | sample OS_PC_MetaG_FD_123537 | JGI IMG/M metagenome (GOLD analysis project Ga0180009, IMG submission 123537) | Groundwater microbial communities from the Aspo Hard Rock Laboratory (HRL) deep subsurface site, Sweden - OS_PC_MetaG | ecosystem: Environmental > Aquatic > Deep subsurface > Groundwater...
CGGGATGACATAAGGGGGCTTTTATTCCGACTGGCCGCGTTCGGACGGGCGCGGATGCCGCGGCTCTGGTATACTTCGGTGCATCCCATCACCGACATATGAAGAACATGCACATGCGCCTTGCGCTCCCGTTCCTTGCGGTCGTCCTCTTCGGCCAAGGATGCTTTGGCGGGACAAGCTCGACATCGACCGGCCCGGACGGCGGCGTATGGAAGACGACCGACCGCGGTATGACGTGGGCGAATAAGCGTGCGCTCGTCACGGGCGCCAAGATCACTGCGGACGCGGCCACCTTCTCGGTCGTGACCATGGCCATGGACCCCCAGGATTCCTCATCCCTCTATGTCGGCACGGCAGAACACGGTCTCGCGTATTCCCTCGACGGAGGCGATTCGTGGCAGCGTGGCAAGTCGCTCAACACCGGACGTATCAACGCCATCGCCGTGGATTCCAAGAACAAGTGTACGGTCTACGCCGCGAGCGCGAACAGGATCTACAAGACCGAGACGTGCGGGCGCGACTGGGCGACGGTCTTCGTGGACCCGCGGACCGACAAGTCCTTCACCCAGCTCATCGTGGACTGGTACAACCCGACGACGCTATACGCCGGCACCTCGGAAGGCGACATCTTCAAGTCCATCAACGCCGGTGTCTCGTGGCAGGCGGCCACGCGCATCGAGGGGACGCCCATCTCCGCCATCGTCATGGACCCGCGCGATTCGCGTCTCGTCTATGTCGGCACGCAAGGCGACGGCATCTGGCTCACCAAGGACGGCGGCAACACGTGGCTGCAGGTCAAGAAGCAGTTCGGCGACGAATTCCGCGACGCGCGACGTGTGACGCGCATCGTCCTCGATCCCAAGACTCCGGACATGCTGTACGTCGTGTCCAAGTACGGCATCATCGTGTCGCAGGACCAGGGCGAGACGTGGAAGGCGTTGAGCCTGACCGCGCCGCCGGGGACCATCACCATCCTCGCGATGGCCGTGGATCCGACCGACAGCAAAAAACTCGTCTATACCAGCCCGACCACCATCACGACTTCGGATGACGGCGGCGTGACATGGACCTCTAAGAAGCTCCCGACCACGCGGCAGGGCGCGTTCCTGCTTACGGACCCGAAGGACGGCGGAACCCTCTATCTTGGGACTATCCCACAGAAACAATAAAAAGACGCCGAGAGCGGCGTCAGAGAGGAGAGCGTCGTTGGCGTCGACGTTCCTATTTGAGGGTGAAGAGAGTGTAGTCGTAGGTACAGCCACATCCCCTCGGTTCGGAGATGTGTTGACGTTCGACGACACCCCTGTTTTCCAGGTCGTCCAAGACCCTCAGTTCGGGTTCGTCGTCATGAGCCCCTCCCCTGTATCTGGAGTAACTGTATTCGATTTTGCTTCTTTCTTCGAGTTTCCTGACGACTGCCGCTCGTTCCTGTCGTGTCGTGCCATTTCCCATGTGAGTAGACTCCCGTTGTTTGTAAGGTCCGACGGACCGATTCCTGATATCCATGGTAGGTTTGGACGGATAGGCGGTCAATCTGTTTGGATGAGTGTCGATTCGTCCCGTATTCATTGACGATTGTATCCGATGGGACGTGAATGGCATTCGGTGTAATTATTTATCTGACGATTTCGTTCACTTTCGGACATCGTGTCGATATTTCTGACGTCAAGATACCTTGACGCGAGGGACGATGTCCGGTAGGGATGGTATCGGAGGAATACAGCATGCCTGGCCTGAACCTTTCACATATCACGCATCTATTGGTGACCGATGCCGAGCGGCTTCGGAACGGCAATCCGAGCATCGCCCCGGGCCTGGAACACCTTCTAGCGAAGGCGGAATCGCCGGAGACGCCGGAGCGGGCTCTCTTACGACAGGGTCAGAAGCTGTGGGCACGTGGGTTTGGTCGGGCGCTCGGCTATCCGACGCTTAACGCGTATCGTGAGTCCCTCCCGATGCCAAAAACACCGCCACGCCGCATCTCGAAACGGTTCCCGATACCGCTCCTCGTCGAGGCGCGTGTCGGTCTCATCGATACCTGTCGGCTCGCGGGGCTCCTGTACGACGGGAGCGAGGAGACGTTTGTCGCGTATGACAAGCGACGGAAGACGATCACCTCTCCGTATTGGATTCGTCTGCAGGACGGTCGGATGCATCGGGGACGGTCGGCGCGGGAATGCCGAAAGCGCTTCGCGCGTGACGAGGTCGGATTGACGGCGTTCGAGGGTGTAGCCCTCTATCTTCAGGATCCGACCGTGGTTGAACGCTTTTTCGTCGATCTTCCAGGCTCCGTCCATCGGAGGAACCCGGATAGCGAGGCGTTCCTCGGTGAGTGGGACGGCATTCCCGGGCTCTACTGGGCCTGGAACGACCATCCTCATCCCGAATGCGGTTCCGCCTCGCGTTGGCGGTCGCGTCGATGATGTCTGACCCGTCCGTTTGGGCGGGTCTTGTTTTGCTCGGGGTTTGACGGGAACGCCGAAAAATGGCAAAATTGCACGTACATTCTTTTCTATGGCAAATCCCATCGACGCTGCGCGTCCCGAGTTCGACCAGGTCATCGAGCATCTCAAGAAAGAGCTCCAGAATATCCGTTCCGGCCGCGCACACGCCTCCATGGTGGAGGACCTGCCGGTGGAGGCGTATGGTAGCTCCATGACGCTGAAGGGCGTCGCGTCCATCACGGTGCCTGACGCGAAGACCATCCAGATCGAGCCGTGGGACAAGAACCTCGTGAAGGACGTGGAGAAAGCCATCCAGTCCTCGGCGCTTGGGTTGAATCCGAACACGGCTGGGACGATCATCCGGCTCGTGATGCCGCCCATGACCGAGGAGAACCGCAAGAACCTCGTGAAGATCGTGGGGCAGAAGGCAGAACTCGCGCGCATCAGTATCCGCACCATCCGCGAGAGCACGCGCGACGATATCGCGAAGGAGGAAGATGCGAAGCTCATCGGCGAGGACGAGAAGTTCCGGTTGCAGGAGACGCTCGATAAGGTCGTCGCTGAGCTGAACGCGGTCATCGAGAAGATCGCCAAGGAGAAGGAAGAGGAAATCATGAAGATCTGATGTATGGCCATCACCCCTGACACGAAGATGGACCTGCTCATCTCGCTCTGCAAACGGCGAGGTTTTATCTTTCCCGGGTCCGAGATCTACGGTGGTTTCGCGAATTCCTGGGACTACGGGCCATACGGCGCGCAGTTGAAGAAGAATATTCGCGACGCGTGGTGGGATCGGTTCGTGCTCCGGCGCGGCGACGTCGTCGGCGTCGATACGCCCATCATCATGAACCCGAAGGCTTGGGAGGCGTCGGGACACATCGCGACATTCACGGATCCGCTCGTAGACTGCAAGAAGTGCAAACGTCGGTTCCGCGCGGACCATCTCCTCGAGGCGAAAGCCGCGGAGCCCGGGTACGACAAGGAAAAGCCGGTGGACCTCGTGGGCATGGCCTGTCCGGAGTGTGGCGGCACATTGACCGACATCCGGTATTTCAACCTCATGTTCAAGACGTTCGTCGGTTCGACCGAGGATACGACATCCGTGGCGTACCTGCGGCCCGAGACCGCGGGCGGCATGTTCGTGGCGTGGAAGAACGTCCGCGACACCATGCGCAAGCGCCTGCCGTTCGGCATCGCACAGACCGGCAAGGCGTTCCGTAACGAAATCACGCCCGGCAACTTCATCTTCCGCACACGCGAGTTCGAGCAAATGGAAATCGAGTATCTCTGCCGTCCCGAGGACGCGCCGAAGGCGTTTGAAGCGTGGCTCGGCGAGATGAAGGCGTGGGTCACGGACGTGTTGAAGCTCGACCCGTCGCACGTCGTCTATCGTGAGATCGAGGACGCGGACCGCGCGTTCTATTCGGCGCGGACCGTGGACATCGAGTACATGTATCCGTTCGGCACGAAGGAGCTCTACGGCATCGCGAACCGCACGGACTACGACCTCAGCAGGCATCAGGAATATTCAAAGGAAGACCTCCGTTATCTCGATCCGGAGACAGGGGAGCATATCTTACCCTTCGTCATCGAGCCGACCTGGGGGTTGGACCGTAGCGTCCTCGCGGTGCTCGCCGAGCATCTCGACATCGATGACGCGCCGACGGCCGACGAGGGCGACGCCGAGCCCCGCATGGTCCTCCGCTTGCCGCCACTCCTCTCGCCCGTCAAGGCCGCCGTTCTTCCGTTGCAGAAGAAAGGCGGGTTGTCCGAGGAAGCGCATGCCCTTGCGGACCGGCTCCGTTCGGAAGGCATCGCGGTCGAATACGACGAATCCGGTTCCATCGGCAAGCGGTACCGCCGGCAGGATGAGATCGGCACGCCGTGGTGCATCACGGTCGACGCACAAACGCCCGAGGACAAGACCGCGACGGTGCGCGACCGCGACGCCATGACCCAGGAGCGCATCCCTATCGCGGACATCGCCGCGTGGATCGCTGAACGATTACGGACATGACACGACCACACCCACGCAAGCTCAAGAACGGGATGACCGCCGTCCTCGTCCCCCAGAAAGGGGCGACGTCGATGACCATCTTCGTGATGGTGCGCGTCGGTGCGCGGTACGAGTCGCGCGAGACGAACGGCGCGTCGCATTTCATCGAGCACCTGATGTTCAAGGGCACCAAGCGTCGGCCCACCACCAAGATCCTCACGCAGACCATCGATCGGTACGGCGCGGAATTCAATGCCTACACGGGCAAGGACCTTACGGCGTACTACATGAAGATGGCGGCTGAAAGGACGGAGCTCGCCATCGACATGCTGCACGACATGCTGTTCCATTCGCTGTACGATCCAAAGGAGATCGACCGCGAGCGTGGCGTCATCGTCGAGGAAATCAACATGTACGAGGATAATCCGCGTATGCATCTGGAAGAGATCCTCGAGAGCTCGCTGTTCCCGTCCTCGACGCTCGGGTGGAGCATTGCCGGGCCCCGCGAGACCATCCGGAGCATCACGCGCGAGCAGCTCATCGCGTATCGGGACGCCTACTACATCCCGTCCCGCATGTCGGTCGTCGTCGCCGGGAAGATCGTGCCGGGCGTGATGACGATGCTCGAGAGGACGTTCGGAAGCGTGCCGGAGCCTCGGAAGGCCGCTGATCGCCCGTTCGAGCCCTTCCTTATCCCAGTGAAGCTCAAGGAACCCATCGCGCATCAGAAGAAGGAGACCGAACAGGTCCAGCTCGCGTTCGGGTTCCACGGCCTGCACTTGAAGCACGCGGATGTGCCGGCCGCGACCCTGCTCGGCTCCATCCTCGGCGGGACCATGTCGTCGCGTCTCTTCATCGAAATCCGCGAGCGCCGCGGACTCTGCTACTCCATCCGCGCGAGCCATGAGCCTCTCGAGGATACAGGGGCCTTCACGGTGGCCGCCGGTCTCGACCGTACGCGGCTGAAGGAAGCTATCGCCGCCATCCTGCACGAGCTCAAGAAGACGACGAAGACCCTCGTGGACGCGGATGAGCTCCGTCGTGCCAAGGACAACCTGCGTGGCCGCATCATGCTCTCGTTCGAGAATTCGGCGGTACAGGCAGAGTGGTTCGGCAGGCAGTGGGCGTTCCTCGGGGTGCTCGAGACGCCGGAGGAGAAGCTCCGTCGCATCGAGAAGGTCACGCCCGCGCAGATCCGGCGCGTTGCCAGCGCGATCTTCCGTCCCGAGCGGATGGCTACGGCCGTCATCGGTCCCTTCACCAAACCTTCGATTCGATCCATGTTGACTTGGTCATGAACGATATGAAGAAACTCATCGTCGCCAATTGGAAGATGCATTACGGACCCGTGAAGGCGGGTGGATGGATCCGTGCGTTCCGCCGCGAGCGGCTCCCGAAGGAGCTTGACGTCGCGGTCGCGGTCCCGTTCGTGTCGCTTGCCGCGGTCCGTGCCTCGCTCGGCCGCGCGTCCATCCCAGCCCTCGCGGCGCAGGACGCGTTTTGGGCGGAATCCGGTGCCTATACAGGCGAGATTGCACCGTCCATGCTCGCAGAATTCGGAGTCTCGGCATGCCTCGTCGGGCACAGCGAACGACGTCTGCACCTCGGGGAGACGGACGAAATGATCGGAAAAAAAGCGGTCGCGCTGCAGAAGGCCGGCATCAGTCCTGTGATTTGCGTCGGCGAGACCGAGATGCAACGGAAACGGGGACAGGCGAACAGGACCGTCCGGACGCAGCTCCAGGCGGCCTTGAAAGGTTTGAAGGGCGATGGACGCGCACCGGTCGTCATCGCTTACGAACCGGTTTGGGCCATCGGCAGCGGCCGTCCCTGCTCGCCCCTCGACGCCAAACAGATGCACGACGTCATCCGCCCAGTCCTGACCAAAGCGTTTGGCGCGACGTCGGAGGCAATCCGCATCATCTACGGAGGGTCTGTGGACGTGCGGAACATCGGCGAATACATGACCACGACCGGCATCGACGGCGCGCTCGTCGGTGGAGCCTCGCTCGATCCACGCGACTTCGGCTTGCTCTGCCGCGCGGCGGTACCCTCCTGACGATCCGACATCATGCTGTACTGGATCGCGTTCCCCGTCGCGTTCGTGTCCGTCATCGTCTTGACGGTCGTTCTTGGGCGTCATTGGAAGGAAATCCGCCTCCTCGATCCGACGTCCATCAAGGAAGAGCGTATGCGTCAGGTCCGGGAGAAGATCATCGTACAGCGGTTCGAAAGGGTCCGTGCCCATACGCTCGCGCCCCTCTCGACGGTCGTCAAGCGTGGCGCGCTGCTCGGCAAGACCGCCTTCCATGCCGCGTACATCAAACTCATCCAACTCGACCGGTTCTATAGGCAGGCGAAATCGCCGCTCGCGCATATGGCGCCGTCGGTACAGGACCGGATCCGTGGGCTTATCGAAGAGGCTCGCTCGCTCGCCCGCGACCTCAAGTGGGCGGATGCCGAGCGACGGTATCTCGAGGTCCTTTCCATCGATACCCGCAACATCGACGCATACAAAGGACTCGGGATGCTCTATCTGAAGCAGAAACTCTATCCGCAGGCGAAGGAGACGTTCGAGTTCCTTATGAAGATTCAGAAGGCGGATGACGCCTGTTTTTCCGGGATGGCGGAGATTGCGGAAGCGGAAGGCGACGCCGCGACGGCCGAAGTCATGCGCACCAAGGCCCTGGAGGACCAGCCACGTTCGCCGACGCGACATGCGGAACTCGCGTCCTTCTTTCTCGAACGCGGAGAGCCCGGAAAGGCCTGGCCGCTCGCCAAGCGCGCGGCGGACCTGGAACCGAAGAGCGCCAAGTACCTCGTGACCGCCATCGAGGCGGCTATCGCCATGGGGAACCAGACGGAAGCTCGACGCCGATTCGACAAGCTGCGCCTCCTGTCGACGGACCAACCACGTCTGCAGTCGCTGAAGGAGCGGATCGACGCGTTGGCATAAGCCTTTGACAGCTGGGCGGGAAACGCGTATCCTTTCGGCGCCACCAGTCCTTCGCCATGCCGGCGTAGCTCAGCGGCAGAGCAGCTGTTTTGTAAACAGCAGGTCGTCGGTTCGACCCCGACCGCCGGCTCCATCCATACGAATCACCCATCATCCCCTATGTCCCAAGAGACCCTGATCAAGCTCGAGTGCACGTCATGCAAACGTGTGATGTATCATTCGACCAAGAACAAGAAGACCATCAAGGCACGCCTTGAGCTTTCGAAGTTCTGCAAGAACTGCAAGAAACACGCGCCCCACAAGGAGACCAAATAAGATAAGACATGTTTTGCGGATGACGTTGCTTCGGAACGTCGTTCGCGAACGACATGCCGTTGTAGCTCAGCTGGTAGAGCATCTCCATGGTAAGGAGAAGGTCACCGGTTCAATCCCGGTCAACGGCTCCACGGCCAGCTCAGCTGGTCACCATGGGCGGTTACCGAAGCGGTCAAACGGGACAGACTGTAAATCTGTTGGCCTTGCGCCTTCCTAGGTTCGAATCCTAGACCGCCCACCAAAAGAGACCCCTGCGTACGGGGTCTTTTTTGTCCGCCTTTGCCCTTTCCGCACGTTTCCTTCACACTGACCACGATATGTCCGCGCATCGCGACTACCTGACGGCCTCAGATTTCTACCGGCTGTTTCAATGTCCGCATTGGTCGTATTACGAGCGGTTCGCGACCAAGGAGGAGCAGGCGATGCGACGGCCGGTCACCGAGGGCGAGAAACGGTTGTGGGATGGGGGTATCCAACATGAGAAGGAGGTCGTTACGAAGCTGTTCGCCGGCACGGAGATCATCGAAGTGCCGAAGACGACGGACGCGGAGGCTGATTGCGCCGCGACCGTCGAACTCATGAAGAAGGGGGTCCTGCTCATTTATCAAGGGACGCTTACGGACGGGGATTGGACCGGCCGACCAGACCTGCTCGAACGACGCGACGGCGAATCTGTCTTTGGTCCGTGGCACTATGTCCCTTTGGACGTGAAGAGCACGTATGCGCTCGAGAAGTATCAGAAGTTCCAGTTGACGTTCTACGCTGTCCTGCTCGAGCGCATCCAGAAGCGGTTCCCGGCTACGCAGGAGGTCATCAACGCGCATGGGGATCGCCTGCCGTTCCAGGCCGTCGAAATGCTCAAGGAGTTCGAGGAGACGGTGGTGGAGCTTGAGCGGATCCGAGCGGGGGAGATACCCGACCCGGTTCTCCGGAAGAGCTGTTTCGACGTCGGGCCATGGGGAAAACTCTGCGAACGGCTCGCGACGTCGACCGATGACATTGCCCAGCTCTTTAACGTCAACGTTCCGAAACTGCGCGCGCTCCGAGATTTGGGCGTTCGGACCGTCGCGGATGCGGCGGAGATGGATCCGGCGACGCTCGCGGGCACGTTGCCGGGGTTGACGCTTCACGGCCTCGAGGTCGTGAAGCTGCAGGCTCGTTCCCTGAAGGACCGGCAGGTCTTCGTCCGCGAACCCGTCGTGTTGCCGACCGCTCCGCTCGAGATCCATTTTGACATCGAGAGTGACCCGCCGAGCGGCATGGACTACCTGTATGGCATCTTCACGCGCGACGGTGGGACGGAAACATATCTTCCGTTCGTGGCCGAGACGTCGGACGGGGAGGGGGAGATGTGGAAACGGTTCCTCGCGTGGCTCGAGACGTTGCCGCCGGAGTATGTCGTGTTCCATTACGCTCCGTACGAGAAGGTGCGCCTTGCCGTGCTGGAAAAACGGTACGGCGGAAGTCCGTGGCTTGACCTGTTCCGCGAGCGCATGGTCGACGTGAAGGATATCGTGTCGTCTAGCGTGGTCTTTCCCTTATATTTCTATGGCCTTAAATACGTCGCGCCGTTCCTCGGGTTCTCCTGGACCGGCGACGTGAAGGGCGGTGCCCAGTCCGTGGATGTCTACGAACGCTATCTCGAGACCAAGGACCGTGCCCTGCTCGACGCCATCATCCAGTACAACGAGGACGACGTCCGTGCGACGGCGGTCCTGACGGACTGGATGAGGGTCTACGCGACGGAACGGACGAGCTACGACGAGCCGTATCCGTGGGTTCACTTCTGACTCTGTCGCCAGCCTCCGAGGCGGCGTGTCGGCGTTGCATCGGACGTCATGACGGTCGGTCGGGCGCATGCGAGCGCCGCGAGGATGGCTGTGATGGGGACCGTGAAGACGAGGCCGATGGTGCCGGCGAGGGAGCGGATGATTTCGTCCGTGACCGCATCGAAGTTGAGGAACTTCAGCCAAGAACCACCGAATTGCGAGTAGAGGAGGAGCGTGGAGAGCGACGCGCCGACGTAGGCGAAGATGAGGGTGTTGGCCATGGCACCCATATGGTCGCGGCCGATGACCATACCTGAGCGGAACAGGTCCCTGAACCCGAGGCGCGGATTGGCGCGGGCGATTTCGGTGGTTCCGGATGCGATGGAGACCGCGACATCCTCGACCACGCCCATGGCCGCAATGATGACGCCGGCGAACATGAGGCCGCGCGGGTCGAGCAGGGGATTCTTGGAGAAGAACAGCCGATCTTCTTCGCTCGCGAGCCCCTGCAGATGGGTCAAACCGCTGAAGACATGCGAGATCGCATACGCGACCACGACCCCACCGAGCGTACCGGCCATCGTGACCCAGGTCTTGCGGTTCCATCCCATGGTGAGGGTCGAGGCGATCGTGGTGAATGCGACCGCCAGCACCATCGCGACTGGGACCGGATTCACGCCGTGGAGGAACGAAGGGATGAGGATGAGGCCGATGAGGGCGATGGAGATCGCGATGGAGAACGCCACCTTGAACCCCTGCCATCCCGCGAGGAGGATGAGGACGCCGACGAACAGGACGATGAGCCAGATGATGGCTCCGAGCCGGTCGAACCCTTCGATGTAGGCGAGTGGTTCCTCGCCCGAGGGGTTCGGTTGGAGGAAGACGACGATGCGGTCGCCTTGGCGCAGTTCGATGTCATATGGGTTCGACGCGAGATCGCCGAGAATGACGCGCTCCGTGCCTTTTGGGGAACCTGAGAGGAATTCGATGGTGTAGGAAGCCTTAAGGTCCGCGCCGCCATCACGCTCGACGCTCTGCTCGGTCACCTTGCGCACGATGGCGCGTTCGTACGATCCGTCACCCTGCGCTTGTGTGGCGTCATATCGCGTCGGATCCGGTTCCGGGGTAGTCGCCTGGATTTCGCCGACTGGCTCTATTCCGGACGCGCTCGATGTCGATGTCGCGCCCGCATCCTCCGTCGACGTCGCGGCGTTCGTCGGCGATATCCAGACAAGGGCTGCCAAGAGGAAAAAAAGGATAACCCCCAAAAGAGGCCGATGGATACGTGACGTCATGCTTCCGGAGTGTAGCGCCCGACCCTTGCTAGTTCAAGGCTGTTTTGGTACCATCATCCCGCTCCGAGACGGGCTATGGCGCAGTTGGTAGCGCGCTTCGTTCGGGACGAAGAGGCCGTGGGTTCGAGTCCCACTAGCCCGACCACAGGAAAAGACGCCGAAGGGCGTCTTTTTCGTTGAGGTTTGTCATCTTTCATGCCCTCGCGTATCATCGTCGTCATAAGATATGAGCCTTATTTTCACTATGTCCAGACCATCAGGTATCGCCTTCAGTCTCGTTGCCGCGTCCCTCGTCCTGTTCGGGTGGGGGTGTAATCCGTTTCAGTCGGCTCAAGACAAAATCGCTGAGAAGGTCGCCGAAGGCATGATCGAGAACGCGACCGGAGCGGACGTGGATCTAGAAGAGGGGTCCGTGACGGTCACGGATGTGGAGAGCGGCATGACGGCGTCGTATGGCGAAAACGTGAAATTGCCAGACGATTTCCCGAGCGATGTCCCGATGTATCCGGACGCGACGTTGACGGGCGTCACCTTCTCGCGCAACGACGGCGTCAGCGGTTGGGTCACGATGACGTCGTCCGACGACGTCTCGAAGCTCGTCGCGTGGTATGCGGACGAGGCGAAGGGGAAGGGCTGGGAGTCGGACGCGAGCATGACCGTGAACGGCGCGGAATATCGCTCTTGGACCAAGGACGCGGCGACGATGACCGTGAACGTCACGAAGGCCGAGGATTCCGACGAAGTCGGCATCATGGTGACGTATTCGAAGGAAGCTGACGATTCGAGCGACTCGTCGGAAGAGTAAGAGGATGATTGAACTCGTCCCGATGGCATGTCGGGACGGGTTTTTCGTGTCCGCGTGGTATGATATGGGCATATGCCATGCCCGAAAGGTTTGAAGAATGCGAAACCCGGAATGCTGACCGAACGACGGACGCATCCGATGCGGGCTGTCTGGTCCGGTGTCGCGGCGGTACTCCTTGTCGTGCTCAGTATCCCCCTGTTCGTGGATGCTATCGAGGGGCAGACGATGGATGCCTCGCCGCTCGGCACGCAGACGACGGCACTCGTCGCCGCGCTCGGTACGCTCGGCGAACAGGTCTCGACGCTTAGGTCCGATATCACGGCCCTCCGTTCCGCGCTCACGAGCCAGAAGGTGGGAGCATCGTCCGAATCTACGTTGAAGGAGGGGATGCCGGAATGCCTGCAGGCGTGTCGCGCGAAGCTCGCGACGTGCCTCGGCCCTGAACCTCCGACGGCCGCGCCGGTCCGCATCACGCGCCTTATGCCGACGACGCTGTTGGCCAAGCTCGTCCCGCTCGACGCATGCCGGACGGACGCGAACACGTGCATGAACCAGTGCAGGCCGCGGACGACGACGATCCTGACCTGCGAGGATCGGTGTGCCGTCGCGCTGGGCGGATGCGTGGACGCGGCCGGGTTGGATGCGACGAGACTCGCGGATTGCCGACGGAGCAATCAGCAATGCCTCGTGGCGGCCTGTACCCAGGCCTCACCGGATCAGGAGTCGATGGACCGCATTCCCACGTCGAAATGCGCGGATCAGTGCCAACGGGCCCTGTCGATTTGCCGGTCGGGCGAGCAATTCGACCAGAAGGCTATCGAGGCGTGTGAGGCGTCCTTGAAGGTTTGCCTGACGACCATGTGTAGTGCTCCTGCGACGCGATTGTTGCCGATATCAGATACGGGTGCGGCCGCGATGCAACAATCGGCAGCGGGGCAGGGGACGGTCGTACCGGCCCCGACAGGCGCTGCGCCGACGGGCGCCTCATCGGGTCAGGTGTATACGGTCCAATGCGATAACGCGTGTACGGCGACGTTCCTTTCCTGCCGGGAGATTTATGCCGCGACGCCGGAGCTTCTGCCGAAGTGTGATAACTCGTACGGTGCATGTCGCGAAGCATGTCTGAAGGGCATCGACGGCGGGTATGATACGACAGTGCCGGCGACCGACGCCGATGTGTCTCGCATCGTCATCCCGCCATCGACATCTGATGCGCCGACGACGGACGTGGTGCCGGTCGGAACGACCCAGGACGATACAGCACAATAACGAGTACCTATCGCGAACGACGACCCCGCATCTTGTGGGGTCGTATGATTGACGTGGGACGCGATGGCCGATATCATCTTTTGTGCTATGACCCCTCCCCTGAAGCATCTCGCGATTATCATGGACGGTAACCGTCGGTGGGCCAAAGAGCGTGGCCTTCTGACGCTTCAAGGCCATCGTGCCGGCTATGAGCGCATGAAGGACGTGGGGGATTGGTGCCTCGACCGCGGTATTCCGAATCTCTCGGTGTTCGCTTTTTCGACCGAGAACTGGAAGCGGAGCGAGGAAGAAGTCACGTGGCTCATGGATCTATTGGAGGAAGCATTGACCAAGGAACTCCTGACGTTTCACGAGAAGGGCGTACGGCTTCGGATCGTCGGCAGGCGCGAGGGATTGCGGCCATCCATCCTCGCGGCCATCGAACATGCGGAGGACCTCACGAAGGACAATGTACGGGCGACGTTCGCGCTATGCATCAATTACGGTGGACGTCCGGAGATCGTGGATGCCGTCAAGAAGCTCATCGAACGGGGGACGAAGATGGAGGATGTCGACGAGGAGGTCATTCAATCCGTTCTGTATTGGCCGGAGATGCCTGATCCGGACATGGTCATCCGCACGTCCGGCGAGGAGCGCATCTCCGGATTCTTGATTTGGGAGGCGGCTTACAGCGAGTTCTATTGGTGCGACAAGCATTGGCCGGATTTCGACGAGGTCGAGCTCGACAAGGCGTTGGAGGAATACGCGTCGAGACAACGGAGATACGGGAAATAATCACGGACATGTCATCCTGAGTCCGACGAAGGACCTTCCGAATATTTTGAAGGTCCTTCGCTTCGCTCAGGATGACATTGTTCGTATTGCGGAAATATTCGGCATGTTCTATTCTTGTTCCATATGAAGACGTTGTTCGATGCGTCCGCGGAGAAGCGGCGAAAACGGTTCGCACCGTTGGCGGACCGGATGCGTCCTGTGACGTTCGATGAGGTCGCGGGGCAATCCGGTCTTACGGGAACTGACGCGGTCCTGCGGAGTCTGGTCGAATCCGGCGAGGTGCCGTCCATGATCTTTTGGGGGCCGCCAGGGTGCGGCAAGACCACGCTCGCCAGGGTCATCGCGTCAGTGTCCGGCATGGAGTTCGTCCAGCTCTCGGCCGTCACGTCCGGACTGCAGGACGTCCGCCATGTCCTCAAGGAGGCCGAGATCCGTCTCGATTTCCGGTCCCTGCGGACCATTCTCTTCATCGACGAGATCCATCGCTTCAATAAAGTACAACAGGACGCGTTTCTGCCGTGCGTGGAAGACGGCACCATCATCCTCATCGGCGCGACCACGGAGAACCCGAGTTTCGAGGTCAACGCCGCTCTCCTGTCGAGGTGCCGTGTGTTTGTGCTCAAGAAATTGGAGCCCGACGACGTCCGGTCCGTCATCGGCGCCGCGTTGAAGGATACGGAGCGCGGGTTGGGCAAGACTCGCGTCGTCGTGCCGACGGAGGTCATGGACGAGCTCGTGACGGTCGCGGACGGGGACGCGCGGATAGCGCTGAACGCCTTGGAGCTTACCGTGAAGGCCACACCTGTCACGTCGAAGGGCGGTCCGGTCGAGCTCGATCTTGAGCGTCTCCGCGCTGCTCTCCAGCGGTCGCACTTCCTGTACGACAAGACCGGCGAGGAGCACTACAACATCATCTCAGCGCTTCATAAGTCGTTGCGCGGGTCGGACGCGGATGCAGCACTGTATTGGCTCGGCCGCATGCTCGAGTCCGGCGAGGACCCGCTGTACGTCGCACGTCGCCTCGTCCGGTTCGCGTCCGAGGACATCGGTCTCGCGGATCCGCGGGCGCTTGAGCAGGCCGTGGCCGGATTCCAGGCCGCGCATGTCATCGGCATGCCGGAGTGTAACGTCATCCTTGCGCAGGTCGTCGCATATCTCGCACGAGCGCCTAAGTCGAACGCGCTCTACGTCGCCTACGGCAAGGTCGCGTACGACGTCCGGCGCCTGCCGAACGAACCGGTCCCGCTCCATCTTCGGAACGCGCCGACCGACCTCATGAAGGATTTAGGGTACGGGAAGGGGTATGTCTATAACCCGAACGCGAAAGGACCAGTCCAACAGGACTATCTGCCGGAGAAGCTGAAGGGAAGGAAATATATGCTATGATTCCTCCATGAAACGGGCCGTGCTCGGAGGTATTGGAGGTGCCATCATCGTGGGTATCGTCCTGTTGTGGTGGATAGGTCGGGATACGCCGGAAAAAGCCCTGCATGACGCGGTCGATCGGATTCTCGCTGCGACATCGGTCGGACAGCTGTCGCTTGAGGTGACATGGTCCGATTCGACGACGCGCGTCACCACGGGATGGAGTGCGGCCGGGCGGGTCGATCTTAAGGATCTTTCGAGACCGAAGGCCCTTGGCGTCGTCCGCGCCGCGCAGGGGGCGATGGGACCGACCGAACAAGTCGCGGATGCCATCCTCACGGACGATCGGATCGCGCTGCGGCCGAGAGAGGTCAGTCCCGATTTGCGGACACGACATCTCGAGGCGACAGGAGATGTGCAAGGCAAGCGGTTCGCTACGCTCCTGCGCGATCCGTTCTTAGATCGGACCGGTCATGCCGGGCTCATCGCGCATCAGACGGACGCCGAGATCCGGAAGGTCCTGCCGTCCGTCTCCGGCGTGTTGTCCGCCGTCTCATGGGAGCGCGTGCTTGGGACGAACGACGTCATCGTGCATGTGAAGACCGATGCGGCGTCCCTCCAGCCGTTCATGCTGGCGCTCGGGACGACATGGATCGGCGACAGCCCCACGCCGGAGGAATTGACGTGGATCGGACGGACCGCCGAGGACCTCGCGAAAGGGAGCTTCAGCATCACCATGAACCGTCGGACGCGTGTGCCTTCGCGTATCGAGGCGGAATGGCCGATTCTTGGTCCGAACGGGACGGAGATACGGAGGATGCGTGTCTTCGTACGTCTTTCCGACCTGAACGCGCCGGTCTCCATCTCCATCCCGGCTGATGCCGAGGAAGTCACGGACGATGAAGGGAGTGCCACGACGGGTAACGCATCGCTCCCGTCCTCGTCACTCAAGACCCTCCCTTCTTCCGCATCCTTCCCCGGGGTCGATCAGACGATGGGGGACGGCGTCACGGCGACCGGGACCTTCACGACGACGACCGGACAGTTCATCGACGAGAGCGACACGGACCTGTTTCATAAGTATCTTGAGGAACTGCGGCGATCCAGGGAGGGGCTGTAGGTATGAAGAAATTCTCCGTGCACGGGAGCCGTTCCGATGGCCGACCCCCTGATGTCAGGTTCCGGTTTTTACTCGTGATCCTGTCTGCGCTGTTTCTCCTCATCGTCGTCCGCCTCGCAAAGCTTCAGGTCTCTGACCACGCCCTCTACGAGGCGCTCGCGTCCAATCAGCATGACCTCGAGGCCCAGCTCCTTCCGACGCGCGGCCGCATCCTCGTCCGCGATCGCGCCGACGGGAATCTCTATCCGTTCGCGACGAACCGTGAAGCATGGATGGTCTATGCGGTCCCGAGGAACATGGAAGATCCTATCTCGGTCGCACATGAGTTGTCCGCTGTGCTTACCATCCCGGACGTGGACATCGTCACGAAATTGACCCGCGACGTGGAGGATCCCTACGAGGTCATCGCGAAGGACGTGAAGAAGGAATCGATCGAGCTGTTGCGCGAGAAGGGGCTGGAGGGCGTCGGATATGTCCGGACCGCGGCGCGGCTCTACCCTGAACGTGGCGTCAGCGGACAGCTTATCGGGTTCGTCGGACCGGACGAATCCGGTGCCCTTGTCGGAAAATACGGCATCGAAGGAGGCTTCGACGAACTGCTCGCCGGGACGGTCGGATCGCTCATCGCGGAGAAGGACGCGAGCGGACGCCGTCTCATCATCGGCGACAGCCGCATCCAGGAGGCCGTGGACGGATCGGACGTCGTGCTGACCATCGACCGCACCATCCAGTACGAGGCCTGCACGCGCATCAAAGCCGCCGTGGAGCGGCATTCCGCGGACATGGGGACCATCCTCGTCATGGAACCGGCGACCGGCGCCATCCTTGCGATGTGTTCCTACCCGGATTTCGATTCTGCGGAATACAACAAGGTCAAGGATCTGTCCGTGTTGAACAACCCGGCCGTGTTCGTGGCGTATGAGCCGGGGTCCGTGTTCAAACCCGTGACCTATGCCGCCGGCATCCATGCGGAGAAGATCGGCCCGAAGACCACATACGAAGACACGGGTGCGGAGGAGATCGACGACTTCACCATCAGGAATTCCGATGGGAAGGCATATGGCGTCCAGACCATGACACAGGCGCTCGATGAGTCGCTCAACACCGGAACTATCTTCGTCCAGCGACAGCTCGGCAAGGATCTGTTCCGGTCGTACGTGGAGGCCTTCGGGTTCGGGAAATCGACCGGCATCGAACTCTCGCCGGAAGGGAAGGGGAACATCTCCTCGCTCGAGAAGAGGGGTCAGATCTTCGCGGCGACCGGTTCGTACGGGCAAGGGCTGACGGTGACTCCCATCCAGCTCATCACGGCGTATGGCGCGCTCGCGAACGGCGGGAAGCTCATGCGGCCATATGTCGTGGAGGAGATTCGGCACCCGGATGGGGCGATTGAACGGACCAAGCCCCAAGAGGTCGGGACGCCCATCGATCCGCGGACGTCGCGTCTGATTTCCGGCATGATGGTCTCCGTGGTGGAAAACGGGCATGGGTCGCGGGCCGGGGTCCCGGGGTATTGGGTCGCAGGCAAGACCGGGACGGCTCAAGTCGCCAAGAAGGGCAGACTCGGCTACGAGAAGGACGAGACGATCGGTTCGTTCGCGGGATACGCGCCGGCGAGCGACCCGAAATTCGTGATGCTCGTGAAGATCGACCACCCTAAGGACGTGACGTGGGCCGAATCGTCCGCTGCTCCGTTGTTCGGCGAGATGGCATCGTTCCTCTTGAAGTATATGCACGTCCCGCCCGAGCGTCCGATCGGCACGGCACCGGCTCCGGAACCCGAGATGCCGGCGGTTGCATCCAGCGGGACCGCGATATAGGCTATAGATGTCTCATATGCAGGAGATTCTTCTTAGGTTCCTCACATGGTGCGTCAGACGCGCTATTCGGCGTGAACGTCCGCAAATCGTCGCGGTCGCCGGTTCGGTCGGCAAATCGTCCACGAAGCTCGCGGTCGGCATCGCGTTGAACGACGCGGACGCTTTTTCAGGCGTGAGGACATCAGCGAAGAACTACAACAACGAGCTGGGTGTGCCGCTCACCATCTTGGACCGCCATGCGCCGGGCCGTTCCGTCCTCGCATGGATGGGGCTCGTCGCACGGGCAAAGATGCTCGCGGTCGGGTTCGGGAAGATCGGCGCGAAGACGCTCGTGCTCGAATACGGAACGGATCATCCCGGCGACCTTCATCATCTCATCTCCATCGCCAAGCCGGACGTGGCTGTGCTCACGGCCATCGGCGCGGAACATACCGAATTCTTCGGGTCCCTTGAGGCGGTCGCGCAGGAGGAACGTGACATCATCCGTGCGCTCGGACCGGACGGCATCGCTGTGCTCAATACGGACGATAGCGCCGTGTTCGCGGCCAAGGATGAGACGAGGGGGACCGTCGTGACGTTCGGCGAATCGCCGGATGCCGACGTGCGGCTCCTGTCCTATCGCGTCGTCGTCGACGGCCAGAATCCCGAATCCTCAGGGCTCGACATCCACATCAACACCTACGGCACCAACGCGCAGTTCCGCATCACGGGCGTCTTCGGCAAGCCGCATGCGCTCGCGGTCTCAGCCGCGCTCGCGGTCGTCATCGGGTTGGACGACGATATCCACGCGGCCATCCAGCGCCTGCGGGACCAGTATCACGGCATGATCGGGCGCACGCGTCTGATCGAAGGTATCAAGCGGACGATGCTGCTCGACGATACGTACAACTCCTCACCGCTCGCCGCGTTGTCCGCCATCCGTGACCTGTCGGCATTCCCGGTCCAAGAGGGGAAGAAGCGCATCGCCGCGCTCGGCGACATGCTCGAGCTCGGCACCATGTCGGAAGAAGCACATCGCGAGGTGGGCAAGGTCGTCGCCGAGGCGGGGATTGACATGCTCGTCGCTTGTGGTACACTCGCGCACGTCGTCCGGGATGCGGCCATCGGCGCGGGTATGCCGGAAGACCACGCCTTCGCCTTCGCCAAGAGCCCGGAAGCAGGTCTCTTCATCCAGGAGCGCCTGCGGGAAGGGGACGTGGTCCTCATCAAGGGGTCGCAGGGCGTGCGTATGGAAAAGATCACGAAGGAGCTCATGGCGCATCCGGAACGGGCGAAGGAGCTGCTCGTGCGGCAGTCGGACGAGTGGGAAGGGAGATAAGGCGAGGCGCCTTCGTCTATCGGCTAGGACACATGGTTCTCATCCATGTAAGAGGGGTTCGACTCCCCTAGGCGCTACCAAACGGAATGCCACCCAACAAGGTGGCGTTTCGTTTTTGGTCTCTAGGGGAATTGAATCTTGACATCCCTGCGTTTTCCGACGAACCTTCCTGTAGTCCTTTGAGAAAGGGGAGACCATGACACGGAGCCCGGTCCGACAGGCCGATACGGGGGACGTGACCCATATTCGTCTTCCGTGCTGCAGGGGGACGCATCTCATCCGTTGGATGAGGAGCCGACTGTGCCCGATCGACATCGCCCATGAGCTCGAGGATGCCGAAATCATCATCCGTACGCATGAACGGGGCGTCGGGTTCCAGATTCTCGTGAAACGGTTCGATGCGACCGTGAAGACCCTCGATGTCGTCGAGTGGTTCGGTGAACGTTCCTATGACGGGAGCATGGCGGCCCTCTTCACATGGGTCCTGCTCGCGCGTCCGGTCGGGTGCTTCGCGACCATTCCGTCGGAAACGGATTTCCTCTGGAAGAGACCGGACAGGACCGACCTGTACACGCCATGTTATCGTTCGGACGGTGCGACAGGTGAAATCTACCTCGAATCCGTGAACGGGTTTTGGTCCCACATCTGGACCTTCGTGGCCTTCCGCGCCTGCGGATGACCTTCATTCTGATTCGTCCCGACATGCCTTGTCGGGGCGTTTTTTTGTCATCGTGTCAGCACGACGAGGGCGACAAGCGCCGCGAGGCCGATGCGGTACCAGACGAATACCATGAGGGATTTGCGTTTGAGATAATTGAGCAACCAGCGGATGACGACGAGGCCGACGCCGAACGCGGTCACGAAGCCGAGCGCGAGCGGAAACCATGTGATGTCCGATGGGGTCTCGGTCGCGATGTCGAGGAGTTTCTTCGCGCCGGAGCCGCCGATGACGGGGATGGAAAGGAGGAACGCGAATCTCGCCGCGGCCTCGCGGGTCAGTCCGAGAAGGAGACCGCCAGAGATGGTCGCTCCCGAACGCGAGATGCCCGGGACGAGCGCGAGCGCCTGGAACATGCCGATCCACCAGCCGCGTCCGACCGTCGGAGCCTCATCGCGTCGGGACGCATACCGTTCGGCGACGACGAAGAGCGCGCTTCCGGCCACGAGCGCGCCGGCCACGAGCAGCGCGTCACGAAAAAGGGTCTCCATCGTCTTTTCGAGCGTCAGGCCGAGGATGACGGCGGGAATGGTGCCGACGATGAGCGCGAGGACCATGTTCCGGTCGGCTGTCGGGACCGCGGCGCCGCGTCTCGTCACGAGACGGACGGCCGCGACGATGAGACGTCCGATGTCGCGACGGAAGAAGACGATGACCGCGAGGACGGTCCCGAGTTGGAGCACCGCGTCGAACGCCAACCCGCTCGCGGTATTGATGCCGAGGATGTCACGCAGGAGGATGAGATGTCCGCTCGAGCTGACAGGCAAGAACTCCGTCGCGCCTTGGACAGCTCCGAGCAGGATGGCGTCGATGGGGGTCATCGGGTGGCCGGTTCGATCGTGGGTTCGGTGCCAGGCGTCACTTGGACCGCATCCACAGCGGGCATGGGCATGATTTCGATGGGGCCCGAATCCTCGAACGCGTCGTCCGTCACGAGAGGGATGATGGTGCGGTATTCCTCGGTCCGTCCGTCCGGATATGTCGCTTCGCCCGTCCCGGCGAGGGCGGGGATGAGGTAGGTCTCGTTTGTCCCTTCGCTCCAGGCGTCATACCGCATGAACACGAGGTCCAGGGTCTTGATATGCACGGAGACATTGCCGCTTTCCCAGACATAGAGCGGATTCCGACCGCCGGAGCGGAGTCGTTTCTCTGCCTCTTCCTTTGAGATAAGCGGGTATTGGGACGATTCGGCGGCGCGGTCGAGATAGATGGACCCGCCCGTGACGCTCTTGTCCGTCGGGTCGATGGAGACGTTCGCGGCGCGCCACGGCCAACCGCCCGCATCCACGAGACGTTTTCCGTCGCGTACGCCCTCGTAGACGACATTGATCTGGTATCCAGGCCACCAGCAACGGGCGATGGACGTGGTGCCGACATCCGGAGCGACGATCGCCTTCATCGCGACGGCCTCGCCGCTCCCCGACGGTTCGGACGAGACGGTCGCATCTTCCATGAGCGGCATGGGACAGCGCATGTCCCCGTCACCCCACGGCTTCTCGACGCTGCCGGTGCCGAGCGTGACGCCGCCGAATCCCTTTTGAGCGAAGAACTCGTGCGCGATGCGCAGGTATTCCGCGTCGTCGACCGTCGGAGGCTCCCGTGTCCCGTCATCTTCCCTCATCATGTCGGACCTGTTCTTCCAGAACGACACCATGTGGTTGTTCGCGTCGTAGGTCCACTGCATGCCGTCGCCGTCGATCCAGGAGACGTTCAGGTTCGTAAGATTCGCGTCCGACCCGAGGGCTTGGCTCGGGACGCCGAGATCCTGCACGAGACGTGATGCCGACGGGAGGGGCGTCAGGACGGGGTCCAGCCGGAACACGTCCCCGTCCTCGGACCAGGAAGGCGTCGGGACGTCGAGGTCATAGGTCACGGTGCCGGGGTTCGGATAGGGAGCGGGGATGGGGCGTCCGATCGCGGACGATTCTTTCGTCTGTGCGGCATCCGTCGCCATCATGGGTGCGGCGACGGCAAGGTTGCTCCCAGCGACACCTCCTGTGCCGACAGCCCCATTCTCGGCAATCGCGGCACTGCCTAGCGACGGAAGTTTTCCGAAGGCCTTTTTTCCGGTGATGCCCTGCGCCGGCGGTTGCGTGACGGTCGTGTCCGTCGGGACGTCGGTCTTGGTCGGACACCCTTGACCGAGCAGCAGGGATGCGACGACGAGGGCGATGGTCGATGTGGTCATTTTCATAGGATGTGGGGGTTATGCTCCTCTAACGACCAAGACGGACGGGAATTACACGATCATCGGAAGTTTTTCGAGTTCGTACTTCTCGCCGGTCACGATGCTGTCGATGCGATAGGAGCCGTGCGTCGGCGCCTCGATGTAGCCGTTCCAGGCCATGCGCGCGAGTCCGCCGCTCTCGATCCAGTCGAAGAGCCATTCGTTGGTGTAACGCGGGTCGTTCTGCGAGACGCCGGCCCCGACCATCTTGAGCCAGACGCGGTTGAACTGTTCCTGCGAGCCGATGGAAGGCGCCATGATGATGGGAAGTCCGACCCCGGCATAGAACGACATTTCGCTCGGCTTGGTCCAGAGGATGTCGGTCTTACAGAGACGTTCCGTGAACTTGTGGAAATATGTCGGCCGATCCGGTTCCGAGTCGACGAACAGATTCCGTCCGAGCGCGCGCTTGAGGCCGGATGCCTTGATCTCGCGCACGAAATAGTCTGCGACCATCTTCTTGGTGCCGGCCTCGAGTCGGAACGTGATCTCCTCGCGGAGAAGCTGGTGCTTCAGGCTCTTCACGGCCGTCATGCCGAGAGCCTTCTGCGCGCCGGCCCCGCCGACGGAGAACATCACGGACGGCGGACGTATCTTCTTGTTGATGGAACAGGTCCCTGCGCCGAGCTCCGCGTTCAGCGTCTTGATGTATTTCGCGGAGAAGATGCCGTTCGGGTCGAGGTTGCAAAGCCGCGTCATGAGGTCTTTCTTGATGACCGTCCCTTCCGGACCGCCGATAACCTCCTTTGGAAGCGGAAATCCCGTCAGGAAGATATTTTCGCGACGGATGCCGTAGAGACGGAGGCGTTCGGCCACGCGGCCGTTCGGAGCGAAATACTTGATGCGGCTTCGTTTGGGATCCATGCCGACCCATGCGCGGCTCATGTCCGCGTCGCAGATGACGACGTAAATGTCGCCGGGGTAGTCGTAGATTTCGGCCGCGAACGCCGGGATGAAGAACGTGCAGATAAGCGGGAGCGGGTTTTTCGCGAGCTTGTCGATGAGATGCTTGCCGAGGCCAAGATTTTCGACCATTAGGTTCGTCTGTTTGACTTGGGCTGTCGGGGCCGAGAGGTCGCGGCGAGGATAGATGGATTCGATGCGCTGCATACGGTCCATGACCTCGAAGATGTACGGTCCGATGACCGGAAGGGGCTGGAGACGCGAGACGGCTTCATACATCCGTCGGCTTTCCTTCCAGAGCATCCGGTCCCGCTTCGGGATGCCGGGATAGTCGTTAGCGGTGATGACCCCGCCGTTTGCCGCGATGTCCCGAAGCGCATAGGCGGCGCGTTCGTGGCCGTAGCCCATGTTGACGGATACGACGTAGGCCTTCGGATGACGGTGGTGCGGTTTAGGATGATGTTTCGGCATATGATTGGGGTCAGTATAGCAGAGGGGGGTGAGGACGACAGGGTCGAGAATCTAG
>Ga0180009_10002094_pt1 | contig 23610 bp, 22 predicted proteins | sample OS_PC_MetaG_FD_123537 | JGI IMG/M metagenome (GOLD analysis project Ga0180009, IMG submission 123537) | Groundwater microbial communities from the Aspo Hard Rock Laboratory (HRL) deep subsurface site, Sweden - OS_PC_MetaG | ecosystem: Environmental > Aquatic > Deep subsurface > Groundwater...
CGTCGAAGTGCTGCGTCATCGGAACCTGGCCGCGCTGCCTCTGACATAATTCTCTCGTCAAGAATGCGGTGCTTTTCAGTGAGTTCTGCAAGATGACCTTCAAGCGACATCCGTGCTCCTCCGTTCGCGGTTTCATGACAATCGCAGCGTGACAGATGAATTTCGAGTTGTCCATTGGCCACCCTCTCACATTTTAACGAAATCCCCCAAAGCCGTTCACAACGGGTAAATCAAGCCGTCGGCTGCATATAAATTTTGCTGTTGTTTTGCAGATTGTTCACGAACCGGGCATCGGTTGGGCATACCTTGCGAAAAATGCCGAACAGAGAGATAGTTGCGCGCAACCGGGCATAAGGGCGCACAAAGCAAAGATGGACCGTAACCAAGAGCAAAGTCTGCGCGATGAACTGGTGGCGCTGCAGCAGCGACACCGTATGCTTGATGAGGAAATCGCCGAACTCGAACTGTCCGGCGGTGCCGACCAGCTCGCGATCAAGAGGCTGAAAAAGGAGAAGCTGGCGCTCAAGGACCGCATCTATGCGATCGAGGATCAACTGACGCCCGACATCATCGCCTGAGCAAATGACGCGGTCGCGTTCTGCATCCGAAACATCGAACCGCCCTGCTTTCGCCGATGACAATCCCTGGCCGATGACCCGGACGCCCCGTTCTAGAGCATCATCCGACCATACGCGATCGCTTTTCGCGCTTCGATGGTCGGATAGAGAAATGCTCTAGCATTTTAATTCTAGAGCAACCTTATCCGATCCACGAATCGCCTCCGATTCCATCAGATCGGATGTTGCTCTACTTTTGCTGGAAATGAACGCCTCCAGCCCCCATTCTATGCCGATGCGCCCCCATCGTGCCAGCCGCTGGCTCTATCCCAGACCTGAAGGACTTTATTGCGAACCCGGCGGTTTCTTCATCGATCCGGTCCGCCCTGTGGATAAGTCCGTCATCACCCACGGCCATGCCGATCATGCCCGCCGCGGCCACGGTGCGGTGCTGGCGACCCCTGAAACAATTGCGATAATGAAGATCCGCTACGGTGAGGCGTGCGCGGGCGCCTTCCAGGAAGCCGCCTACGGCGAAGCGACTGCGGTCGGCGGCGTTCGCATCGGCCTCGCGCCTGCCGGCCATATTCTCGGTTCCGCCCAGGTCGTATTGGATTACGACGGCAGCCGCGTCGTCATCTCGGGCGATTACAAGCGCTCCGCCGACCCGACCTGCTCGCCCTTCGAAGTCGTCCCATGCGACGTGTTCGTCAGCGAAGCCACCTTCGCGCTTCCCGTTTTCCGTCACGAGCCCGCCGGGCGCGAAGCCAGCCGGCTCGTCGAATCGATCCGCCAGCAGCCGGCACGCACGCACTTGCTCGGCGTCTACGGCCTTGGCAAATGCCAGCGCATGATCGCGCTCATCCGCGCAGCCGGCTACGACGCTCCCATCCACCTGCACGGCGCCCTCGTCGCGCTCACCGAATTCTACGCCAGCCAGGGCTTTGAGTTCGGCGCCTTGCAACCGATAGCGACGGACGCCAGGACAAACCGCCGGGATTTCGCCGGAAGCCTCGTGATGTGCCCGCCCGCTGCCATCGCCGACCGCTGGTCGCGCCGCTTCGAAGATCCTGTCACGGCGTTCGCCAGCGGCTGGATGCGCGTGCGCGGCCGTGCCCTCCAGCGCGGTGTCGAACTGCCGCTCATCGTCTCCGACCACGCCGATTGGCCCGAACTGATCGCCACCATCGAACAAACCGGCGCCGAGGAAGTCTGGGTCACTCACGGCCGCGAGGATGCGCTCGTCCATCAGCTGAGCCTGATGGGCATACCCGCCCGCGCACTGACCCTTGTCGGCTTCGACGACGAGGGGGACTGAGCGCGATGCAGCCGTTTGCAAAACTCCTCGACCAGCTCGCCTGCACCCAGAGCCGTAATCGCAAGATCGCGCTGCTCGCGGATTACTTCACCGCGACGCCGGACCCCGACCGCGGCTGGGCGCTGGCTGCCCTCTCCGACGGCCTGCCCTATTCGCTGCCGTTACGGCGCATCCTCCCCGAACTGATGGCCGGGACCGTCGACCCCGAACTCTACCGGCTCTCGCGCGATTACGTCGGTGACACCGCCGAGACCGTATCGCTGTTGTGGCGCGATCGCCGCAAAGGAGCTGCGTCTGCCACCGGCGACAATCGTTCCCCGCCCTCGATTTCCGACGTCGTCATGACGTTCGGGACGGCGCCGCGCGATTGCGTTCCCCGCCTGCTCGCCGAGACCCTCGACCGCCTCGACATTTCCGGCCGGTTCGCGCTTCTGAAACTGCTCGCAGGCGCACCGCGCGTCGGCGTCTCCGCCCGGCTGGCGAAGACCGCCCTGGCCATCGCCTTCGAACATGAGGTGGGCGAAATCGAGGAGGTCTGGCACGCCGTCGATCCGCCGTACCGCGAGCTGTTCGGCTGGCTGACCGGCAAGTCCGCGAAGCCCGACCCCGGCAGCCGTCCGGTTTTTCGCCCGCTGATGCTCGCCCACCCCATCGAGGATGAGGACTGGGCGCGTCTTGACCCCGGCGAACTTAACGCCGAATGGAAGTGGGACGGCATCCGCGTCCAAATCGCCGCGATCGGCGGCCATATGCGCCTGTTCTCGCGCACCGGCGACGACATCTCGAAAAGTTTTCCCGAAATCGCATCCGCCTTCACTCGACGCCATTGCGTCGTCGACGGCGAACTCCTCGTCGTCCGCAACGGCGACGTCGCCCCATTCAACGACCTGCAGCAACGCCTCAACCGAAAGACCGTTTCCGCCCGCATGCTGCGCGATTACCCCGCTCACGTCCGCCTTTACGATCTCCTCTTCGACGCCGGCGAGGATTTGCGCGGGCTCCCCTTCGAGGAGCGCCGCAAGCGCTTGGCTGCCTGGCATGAGAACGCTGCCCCGCCGCTGACGGACCTGTCGGCGACGGTTCGCTTCTCCAGCTTCGAAGAACTGTCGGCAATCTGGCAGGGCACTCGCGCCGATGGTATCGAAGGGCTCATGCTGAAGCGCAAGTCGAGCCCGTATCTGGCCGGCCGGCCCAAGGGGCACTGGTGGAAATGGAAGCGCGCGCCCCTCACCCTCGACTGCGTGCTGATGTACGCCCAGCGCGGTTCCGGCAAGCGCTCCTCGTTCTATTCCGATTACACGTTCGGCGTCTGGCGCGACGATGGACCAGCCACCCTCTCGCTTGAAGCAAACTACGGGAGCGAAACGGATGCGCACGCAGCGCCAGGCGAACTCGTCCCCGTCGGAAAAGCCTACTCGGGCTTTACCGACGAGGAACTGAGGAAGCTCGACCGGTTCGTCAGGACCAATACGTTGCAACGCTTCGGACCGGTTCGCGCCGTGGCGCCAACTCTCGTGCTCGAGGTTGCCTTCGACGCCGTCCAGTTCTCGACGCGCCACAAATCCGGTGTCGCCATGCGCTTTCCCCGCATCGCCCGGATCCGCTGGGACAAGCCCGCCGTGGAAGCCGACACGCTGACGACCATCAAGGCGCTGATCCGAGCTCCGGCCACGCTTTAAGGCTTTCGGCGGCAGAAAGCCTGGCGAGCCCAAGTCCGCCGCCGGCAACGACGTCCGCGGTCGTTCGCTACGAGGCTGCGCGCCGACACGCCGGGCCCAGGCGTTTCACCGCACGGCGATTGCGACATCCCGCAGCACATTGGCCTCGAGTTGCATCTCGTCCAGCCGATGCTTGAGCACGTCACCGATACTGACGATGCCGACAATCCGGTCGCCATCGACGACAGGAACGTGGCGGATCCGCTTTGAGGTCATCAGCCTGGCCACGTCGCCAACGGTCGAATCGCGCCCGCACGTCAGCACCGCCTTGGTACTGATTTGCCCCACACGCATATTCTCCAGCCCCGCGCCATTGTCGGCCAGCGCTCCGACGATATCGCGTTCGGAGATAATGCCGTCGAGAGCGCGGCCGTCATCTGAAACGATCATCACGCCGACACGCGCCGCCTTCAGCCTGATTGCCAGTTCGCCAAGAGTCGTAGTGGAGTGCACGGTCTGGACCTCATGGCCCTTCGTTTTGAGAATATCTGAAACAAGCATTACTTACACTCTCATGTTCTGGAGCGGGCGCTTGAAGTCGGGCGGAGGACGTCAAGCCTGGGCGAATAGAAAACGCCAATCGGAAAACGCGGTTGGTGTTCCGGACTGACGCTTGGCGAGTCGCGACCGCCGGAACATTCGCAAGTTCGGTATCGGCGATCCGCCCGCCTGGCTTCGGCCGCAAATACGAGGCCTCGGATCTTGAAATGATACCGCCATTAGGTTGGCGCAACAAGCCACTATACTGCCGACACGAGTTCGAAAATCAGGCCGTTTTCATCTCGCAAATGCGAAATTATCGCCCGCTTTCTTCGCCGCAGCCGGGCTCGATGCAGTCGCATCTGCGAAGAATGGAAATCGGGTGTTGCAACACCAAGCCTCGTCGGCTAAAAGCGCCGCTTTCCTGAATTCGCCAGACAGATTCGCCGCCACGAAATGGGCGTACGGCCCAAAGTATTCCACTATCGGCCGATGAGACGCTTCGAAACACGACCGACGACCTGAGTTTTGCAACCTGGGATTTGAATGAGCCAGAGCGCAGCGAACAACACCGTGGTAAACGCCGCGGTCGGGATCATCATGGGGAGCCAGTCCGACTGGCCCACGATGAAGCTTGCCGCCGCGATTCTCGATGAACTGCAGGTTCCCTACGAAGCCCGCATCGTGTCCGCGCACCGCACCCCCGATCGCCTCTACGAATATGCCAGGTCCGCTGCCGGGCGCGGCTTGAAGGTGATCATCGCCGGGGCCGGCGGCGCCGCCCATCTGCCAGGAATGGCCGCGTCCATGACGCTGCTGCCGGTCCTTGGCGTACCGATCAAGTCGGAGTCGCTGCGCGGCCTCGACAGCCTCTACTCGATCGTCCAGATGCCATGCGGGATTCCCGTCGGGACGCTCGCCATTGGAGCGCCGGGAGCCAGCAACGCTGGCTTGCTTGCAGCCCAGATCCTCGGCATCGAGGATGCCGCCCTCGCCGGGCGTATCGCCGATTGGCGCAAGCGCCAGAGCGACGCCGTCGCCATTGAACCAATCGACGACGGCGGCTGATTGAAACGATGAGCGCGCTTCCCCCCGGCTCGACGATCGGCATCCTCGGTAGCGGCCAGCTCGGCCGCATGCTCTCCATCGCCGCCGCGCGCCTCGGCTTCAAGGTCCATATCTATTCCGATACCTCCGGCCCTGCCTTCGACGTGTCAGCCCATACGCTAGGCCCCTACGACGATACCGGCCGCATTGCCGCTTGGGCGGGCGAAGTCGACGTCGTCACCTACGAGTTCGAAAACGTGCCGCTGGCCGCCGCCGCGGCAGCCGCTGCCGTAAGACCGGTCCGCCCGGGCGCCCGCGCCCTCGAAGCCGCCCAGGACCGTTTGATCGAAAAGCGCTTTATTCAAAGCCTCGGCCTTGCCGTCGCCCCCTTTGCCGTCGTCGACGATATGGCGAGCCTGACGGCTGCGCTTGAATCGATCGGCACCCCGGCCATCCTCAAGACCCGGCGGCTCGGCTATGACGGCAAGGGCCAGGCGCGCATCGCCAGGTTCGAAGAGGCCGCAGCAGCCCTCGAGGCCATCGCCGGGGCACCAGCGATCCTCGAAGGCCACGTCAAATTCGAGTGCGAAGTCTCCGTCCTGTTGACCCGCGCGCTCGATGGCACCACCGCAAGCTACGACGTTCCCCTCAACACCCACGTCAACGGCATATTGGCAACTTCGACGGTCCCCGGGCCTCTTCCCGATGCGACCGCCCGACAGGCAGTCGAAGCCGCCGGCCGCATCGCCGCTGCCCTCGATTACGTCGGCCTGATCGCGGTCGAGATGTTTTACGCCGGCCCCGGCGCTGCTCAACCTCTGATCGTCAACGAGTTCGCCCCGAGGGTGCACAATTCCGGCCATTGGACGCTCGATGCCTGCGCCGTCTGCCAGTTCGAGAACCATATCCGCGCCGTCGCCGGCTGGCCGATCGCCGCAACGGCCCGCCATTCCGACGCGGTCATGACCAACCTGATCGGCGCCGATGCCAACGAATGGCCGGCGCTTGCCGCCGAATCCGGGGCCTGCCTGCACCTCTACGGCAAACGGGACGCCCGTCCCGGCCGCAAAATGGGCCACGTCACGAGGCTGAAACCGATGAAGATGTGATATTGTTGCAGGACGGCCCAAAACAGCCGAGTGGACAATGCCCGAGGAACCGTGGTATCCCCACGCCCAATCCGTACATGTCCTACCGCTGTACGTCGGGCTCTCCGCCCGCGCAGCGACTCGCACCAACTCAATTGAAAACAGCAGGCTTCTGCCGCTCAAAGAAAGGATAGGGATACGCGTGCAGGTTCTCGTTCGCGACAACAACGTCGATCAGGCTCTCAAGGCGCTCAAGAAGAAGATGCAGCGCGAGGGCATTTTCCGTGAGATGAAACTCCGGAACTACTACGAAAAGCCTTCCGAGAAGCGCGCCCGCGAGAAGGCCGAGGCTATCCGCCGCGCCCGCAAGCTCGCCCGCAAGCGCCTCCAGCGCGAGGGCCTGTTGCCTTCGAAGGTAAAGCCACGGACCCCGGGCGGCCGCTGACGGCCCCAGTCCGGGCATGAAACCGAAAAGCAAAGGCCGGCCACGCACGTGTGCCGGCCTTTTTCGTTTCTGCCGTCAAGCGCCCGCCCGGCCCGATTGTCAGCCGGCCTGCGCCATCGACGACCTTCCCGCCCCGCGCAACCGGTCGATCCACGCATTGATCGCCTCGAACGATCCGTAAAGGTGGTGGTCGGAATGCCCGGCCTCTGGAAAAGTCACGATTTCGGCAGGTCCGCGCGCGCTGGCCGCAACTTTTCGCCCCATCTCGACGGGGATGACCCGGTCGGCCTCCCCGTGGATCACCAATAGCGGCACTTCGACGTGTTGCAGATGCTCCAGCGTCTCGTAGCGATCGCGCATCATCCGTCTCGCGGGAAGATAGGGATAACAAAGTTCGGCAACGTCGACGATCGACGTATAGGGCGCATCGAGAATAAGCCCCGCCAGCGGACGTTTGCGCGCGAGTTGCACGGCAATCCCTGAACCGATGGATTCTCCGTAAGCGAAGATGTCGTCCGGCGAGATGCCCCGTTGCGTCAGCATGTCGAATGTCAGAACCGCATCGGCAACGTTGGCGCGTTCCGAAGGGCGCCCCGTGGACCCCGAATAGCCGCGATAGCTCATCACGCAGATACCGCGCCCCACGCGCTGGTAATTGGCGATGCGTTCCGCCCGGTCGGCCAGTGTCCCGGCGTTCCCGTGCAGGTAGAGAAGCGTCGGCTGGCCGGGTTTGGGCGCCGAATGCCACACGATGATCTTGTCGCCATCCGGCGTTTCGAGGGTTTCCTCGCTGACGCCTAGAAGCCCCGCCTCGCCGGGCTTCGTGTAGGTCGGATCGGCCATGTACATCAACGATCGCTCGAGCTTCGGAGCGCCGATGATCACGACGAGCGCAACCAGGCAACCGAACGCAACAATACCTATCAGGAAATCCATGGAGACCTTCTGTGCAGAACCCTCGACGAACCGGGCAAATGTAAACGCCGTTCTGGAATGCGCAATTCCTAGGCCAAGCTTAACCCGCCGGTCCAGCACAGGTTCCAGATCGCCCCCTGAGGGTGGCAGTTGATCGCAGCCGGACGCAACCTTACTGCTGCGCCGTCTCGACCGGTCCATCGAAACATTCCAGCATATGCCGGATGCGCTCGCGACCCGGCAGATGTCCGAAGGCCGAGCCCTTGCTCTTGGCAAGCCACGGTTCAAAATCCACCACCGTCTGCCTCTGGAAAATTCCCTGGTCGCGGCCATAGGCGATCGCCCAGCAGTCGGCGTCTTTCTCGCTGTTGGCCGACGGATTGTACCAGTGGCCGAGCGCGTGGTGGGCGCATTCGTGCACGTAGAAGAAGATCTGCAGGGCGTTTGGCAGCGTCCGCATAACTTCGGGATCCATGAGAATGTAGGGAACAGTATTCACGACCCAGGCCCGCCCGACATCGCCAAGATCGGAAACCTGCAACGCGAGCACCGAGCGCCCGCGGAAATCCGTGCAAGTCATCGGCCGCCCGGCAATCCGAAACCCCGCCCCGGCCGCTTCCGTGTGGAGTGCCGAAGGCGCCAGCAGTGCCAGTGTCAGGGCCAAGACCGTTAACAGGCGGACCAAGGACGGCTCCTTTGTTCGCGAATGCGCAGAGCGTCATGATACATGACCGCCGCTCCGCGCAAAGCCTATCTGTGGGATTGGCCCCCGCGCGCTCGTGACAATTTTGTTACTCTGAAAAAGTCTCGAGCCATTCGGATGTTCCAGGAATTATTCCAGGAATTTCCAGATGTGCTCATAAAGGCCGTCGCGCACCAGCGTGTTATGGTCGCTCCCTGGCATCGTCACGAACTGCTTCGGTTCCGGGGCAAGTCTGAACAGTTCCTGCGCCTGCTCCAGCGGGATCGCCGAATCCTTGTCCCCGTGCGCGATCATCAAGGGCATCTTCACCGAGCCGATGTAATCGCGCGTGCGGAACTGATCCCACAGCAGCAGCGATACCGGGAAATAGGGATGGCGTTCACCGGCGACATCGACAAGGGCCGCAAAGGGCGCTTCGAGAATGAGCGCGCGCGCCTTCACTTCGGTGGCGAGCTTGGCGGCAACGCCGGTGCCGAGCGACAATCCGTGCAGCACGATGGTTTCCGGCTTGTGCTTATCGGAGAGCCACCCGAAAGCCGCCCGCGCATCCTCGAACAGGCCTTCTTCGCTGGGTGACCCCGTCGAGCCGGGGAAGCCGCGGTATGAAAACGCCAGCACGCCCTCGCCGTGGTTCGCAATTCGCTCCCAGCGCCATTTCTTGCGCTCCAGACCGCCACCCTTGCCATGGAAGAACAAGAACACCAGCCCGTCCTTGTTCTTCGGCGGCAGATACCATCCGGCAAGCTTTTCGCCATCGCTGGTCGCAATGGTGACGCGCGTTGAGCCCGCGATGGCGATCGTGCCGGGCTCGTTGAGCTTGCCGCCGGTATCGCTCGCATCGAAGATAAAACTGCGTTGAGCCGCAAACACGCCCGCCAGAAGCAGGATGTAGACAACGACCACCCCGGCAAGACCGTAACGAACCGCACGCAACACCATGGCAGGCCCCTAGAGTGCTTCCACGCGACAGTCCGAACAAACCACAAGACAGCCCGGACAAGAAAGGCTCCGCAACAAACCGTGACGGTTTTCCAGCGAAGCCTTTCCGATGAGTTGGCACAGCTTTTGACCGCAGTCGAAACAAAGCGTTCGACTATTCCGCCACCGACTTCGCGATCTGTTCGGTCATCTTCTTGGCGTCCCCGAGCACCATCACGGTGTTGTCGCGATAGAACACCGGGTTGTCGATGCCTGCATAGCCTGACGCAAGCGAACGCTTGTTGAACAGGACCGTACCCGCTTTCCACACCTGCAGAACCGGCATGCCGTAGATCGGCGACGTCTTGTCGTCTTCCGCGGCCGGATTGACCACGTCGTTGGCGCCGATGACGTAGACCGCATCGGCCTGCGAGAATTCCGAGTTGATGTCTTCAAGTTCGAACACTTCGTCGTAGGGCACCTGCGCTTCGGCGAGCAGCACGTTCATGTGGCCCGGCATGCGTCCGGCAACCGGGTGGATCGCGTACGACACCTCGACGCCGGCTTCCTTCAGCGCATCAGCCATGTCGCGCAGCGCATGCTGCGCCTGCGCCACCGCCATGCCGTAGCCCGGCACGATAATCACCTTCTGCGCGTTCTTCAGGATGTAGGCGGCGTCTTCCGCCCCGCCGAGCTTGACCGGCTTCTGTTCCCCGCCCGCTGCCGGCCCCACGGTTTCGCCGCCGAACCCGCCCGCGATAACCGAGATGAAGGAGCGGTTCATGCCCTTGCACATGATGTAGGAGAGGATCGCACCCGACGAGCCCACCAGCGCACCCGTGATGATGAGGGCGATGTTGCCGAGCGTGAACCCGATCCCTGCAGCCGCCCAGCCCGAATAGGAGTTGAGCATCGACACCACGACAGGCATGTCCGCGCCGCCGATCGGTATGATGATCAGCACCCCAAACAGCAGCGCCAGCCCCGCGATCAGCCAGAAATACTCCGTTGACCCGCCCGACTGCATGAACAGGATGATCAACCCGATCATCGCCAGAAGAATCCCGAGGTTCACCACGTGCCGCAGTGGCAGGATGATCGGCGCGCCCGACATGCGCCCCGACAGCTTTGCGAAAGCGATCACCGACCCCGTGAACGTGATGGCGCCGATGGCCGCTCCAAGTGACATTTCGAGGAGGCTTGCCGCCTTGATGTTGCCCGGCGTACCGATGTTGAAGGCTTCGGGTGCATAGAGCGCCGCCGCCGCAACGAACACGGCCGCCATGCCGACCAGCGAGTGGAAGGCGGCAACCAGTTCCGGCATCGAGGTCATCGGAATGTCGCGGGCGACCTTCGCGCCAATCCCGCCGCCGATGCCAAGCCCCGCGAGGATCAGCAGCCAGGTTGTCCATTCGCCGAGACCGGGCAGTTGCGTCAGCGTAACGACAATGGCGAGCGTCATGCCCACCATGCCGTACATGTTGCCCTGCCGGGACGTTTCGGGATGCGACAGGCCGCGCAGCGTCAGGATGAAAAGGACGCCCGACACCAGATAAAGGATCGCGACGAGATTGGGCGGGATAAGTCCATGCATAATTCGAATGCCCCCAAGGCGGTGACGCGGATGCCGGATGAAGAGACTGGCGCTGGAGGGCGCCTCAGTTCTTCTTCGGTTCCTTCTTCTTGTACATTGCGAGCATCCGGCTGGTGACCAGGAAGCCGCCGAAGATGTTGACCGAGGCCATCACCAGCGCGAGGAAGCCGAACACCTTGGCAGCCACGCTGCCATCGCTGGCGACACCGGCAATTCCAACCGCCAATAGGGCGCCCACGACGATCACCGATGAAACCGCATTCGTGACCGACATGAGCGGAGTGTGCAGCGCCGGCGTCACGCTCCAGACGACGTAGTAGCCAACGAAGATCGCGATCACGAACACCATGATCTGATAAGCCCAGGGGTCGACGTCGCCACCCCCGGCGGCAAAGGCGGGCGTGGCGATCAGCAGGCTCGCTGCGGTAACCGCGGCCAGCCCCCCGATAAGCCCCTTGCAAAGCATGTTCTTGTCCACGGCGGATCTCCTCAGGCGGCTGACTTGGTCAGGTTGGGATGCACCAGCGCACCCTCCTTGGCCACCAGCGTGCCTTGAATGATGTCGTCGTCCCAGTTGATCGCGAGCTTGCCTTCCTTCTGGTCGATCATCAGCGAGATGAACGAGAGCAGGTTGCGCGCATAGAGGCTTGAAGCATTGACCGGCACCGTGCCGGCATAATTCAGCCTGCCCACGATTCTGACGCCGTTCTCGGTCACAATCGTCTCGCCGGGCTTCGTCATTTCGCAGTTGCCGCCGCGCTCGGCGGCAAGGTCGATGATCACCGTGCCGGGTTTCATCGAGCGCACCATGTCGGCCGTGATCAGGGTTGGCGCCGGACGCCCCGGGATCAGCGCCGTCGTGATGATGATGTCCTGCGCCTTGATGTGGTTGGCGACGAGTTCGGCCTGCTTGGCCTTGTACTCGGCCGACATTTCCTTGGCGTAGCCGCCCGCCGTCTGCGCCTGCTTGAATTCCTCGTCCTCGACAGCAACGAATTTCGCCCCGAGCGACTGCACCTGTTCTTTCGTCGCCGGGCGAACGTCGGTCGCGGTCACGATGGCGCCGAGCCGGCGCGCCGTTGCGATCGCCTGCAATCCGGCAACGCCGACGCCCATTATGAAGGCTTTTGCCGCCGGAACCGTGCCCGCCGGCGTCATCATCATCGGCACCGCCGCACCGAACTCGGAGGCCGCATCGACCACCGCCTTGTAGCCGGCGAGGTTTGCCTGGCTGGACAAGACGTCCATCGACTGCGCCCGCGTCGTACGCGGCATGTATTCCATGGAAAACAGCGTCGCCTTGGTGGCGGCCAGTGCTTCGAGATCGGCGCGATCTGAGAAAGGATCGAGCATCGCTGCCACCACGGCTCCGGGCGCCAGGGCTGCCACGTCCTCTTTCGACGGGCGGCGCACGCGCAGGAGGATGTCGGCACCCTTCAGCGCATCGGCTGCGGTCGGCGCGATTTCAGCGCCCTGAGCGGCGTAGGCGTCATCAGAGATGCGCGATCGTGCCCCCGCGCCGGCTTCGATACGTACCTTGCATCGCGCCGCGACAAGCTTTTTGACGGTGTCCGGGGACACCGCAACCCGCGGCTCGTTATCGGGTTCGGTCGTGACAGCGATCGTGACCATGGATTTTTCCGATTGTCAGCCTGCCGAACGGCGGCCTGGGATAAGGTAAGCAGGAAAATGAGCGCCTTGAAACGATCCCTAAGTACAATTGGGAGTTTCGTTCAGCGGCGCGCGACCGGAAACAATCCCAGCCGCGCGCTTGAGAAGTGGCTTGACCGAGGAACTGATCGACCGTCGAACGGTCAGACCAGGAACACTGCCATCAGCACCAGTAGCGCCACGACGAAACCGATGAGCGCCTGGGTCCCGATCAAAAAACCCTTGTAAGTACGGCGATGCTCCTCGTAGTCCATGTCCTTGTGGCCGCCCGACAAATCGACGCTCATGTGGCAGGTTCTCCCCTTGACTGCTTGGAATTGGCCCAGGCCCGCGCCCGACGTGCAAAAATACCGCCAGCGGGCCTTCACGGCCAAGAGAGTGGAAGCGTTTGCGAATGTCAAGACAACTGGTTGCCGCAACTCCGACCCAGTTCGGCCCAGGTTCGGCTCTATGGCCATCAAGGTCGAGGGAAAGGGGCGGATATCCCATGCTGCGAACCCGGTTCGTCACGCCAACTGAGGCATTTACCGCCGCCGCGCTCGCTCGTGCCCGGTCGGCCTTGGCGCTCGTCGTGATGGTGATGGCCCTATCTCCGGCAGCGGCGCTGGAACCGGGCGATTCCGAAGCTGAGCTGCTTGCCTCGTGCGAAGAAAGGCTTTGCCGGCAGATTCTCGACAAATCCCCGCCCAACGGCATGCTGCGGTGCGACCTCGGCAAGACCTGGGGCGGCGACGACATCAACAAGGGCGCCGAGAGCAAGTCGATGTCATGGGGCTTCGGTGACGCGCAATGTTCCGTCGATCTGAAGGTCGATCGCCGGGATATCGTTGCGGCCCTGTCGGCGCCCAAGTACGAATTTTCGGTCCGACCCCATCAGGTCGCGTGCACCGTCGAGACCGCCGAAGGCAGCAAGCCGCTCAAGGCCCGTCTCGCGCCCAAGATTAAATTCGAAGGCGGCAAGGCCAAGAAGGTGTGGATCAAACTCGAAGACATCGAGGGACCCGAACCGTTGTCGTCTTTCGTCTGGACGACTGCCAAGCTGGAAGACTCGATTGGCATTTTCCACTCGGAAATGATCAAGCAGATCAACAAGTTTGTTCATGAGAAGTGCGAGCGGCGCTATGGCCGCCAAGCCATGCTCAAGAAGAAGCGCAAGGAAGCCGCCAAACAGCGCCGCGCGCTGATCGCCGAGCGGCGCAAGGCCCGTGCCGCCCGCCAGGCAAAGTTGAAGGCCGAAGCCGCGAAGACCGTGCAGGAAAAAGCAACTCCCGGCGGCGAGCAGACCAAACCCGCTCCCGCCACAGCGAAGGATCACGCGGCTCAGTAGGGCGTGAAAACGCACCCCCCGCTGTGATCCTCAAACAACCCCGGGCCGCCATTTTTTCCACAGGCGATAGATCGCCTGTCCCTGCCTCATTGCCGTCCGATTGTTGTCTCAACGAGCGCGCGCCGTCGGTCGCATTCCTTGAGGTCCATCGGGGAACGAAGACGGGCACGAGCCCGGCGGTCCGACATGCAAATCCTGCCGACATGCAAATCCTGCTCATCTTTCAAAACAGGGAAAATTGAAACATGCCGATCAATGGCGTTCGCATCACGCTTGCTTCCTCCCTCTTTGGCGCCGCCGCACTGAGCCTCAGCCTCCTTCTTGCTGCCCCTGCCGTGGCGCTTGATGAAAAGCCGACCGAAGAGCGGGACCTGAAGGCCTGCGAGCAGGATCTTTGCGCGATGATCCTGTCGAAGGAGGCAACCGGCGACGATCTCAAATGCGCCATCTCCAAGACCTGGGCGAAGGATAAGATCGAGAAGGGCGCCAGCACCAAATCCGGCCTCAGCTGGGGCTTCGGCGATGCCCGCTGCACGCTTGATCTCGTCGCCACGCGCGAGTCCATCGTCTCGTCGGTAACCAAGCCCGACAACAAGCTCGAAATGAACTCCCACACCGTCAAGTGCGAGATCGAGACGGGCGAAAAACGCGAAGTCACCACGATCAACGTGACGCTGGCACCCAAGGTCGCCTTCAAGGATGGCAAGGCCACCAAGGCCGAACTCAACATCACCAAGGTCGAGGCGCCCGCCGTCATCAAGGCCGTCATCACCGGCGCCGACTGGATCGAGAAGAATGTCGGCCTGTTCCACGGCGAAATGATCGAGGAGATCAACGAGTTCGTGGCCAAGAAATGCGCCAAGCGCTATCCGGAACTCGTAAAGAACTAATCTGCCGCATCAAGCTACAGACCGCAGTCGGCGGCTTGATCGGCAATGCATCAAATCGAAAAGCGCCCGCGGTACAGCCGGGGCGCTTTTTTTTGCTCTGTTTCGGACGACTTGAACGGCCGCCCGACAGCTGTCAGGCCCGGTCACCCGCGATCACCGTCGAATCGACTTCCCGGCCCAGCGCCGCAAAGACTGTCGCGACGATGCCGGGCGCTCCCAGCCCCGCCGCCTCATACATGGCTTCGGGCTTGCCGTGATCGAGGAACCGGTCCGGCAATACCATCGGGCGAACCTTCAAACCGTGATCGAGCGCCCCGGTCTCGGCCAGATGCTGCAACACGTACGAACCGAACCCGCCGATCGAACCTTCTTCCACGGTCACCAGGACTTCATGATTGCGCGCCAGCTGCGTGACCAGATCCTTGTCGAGCGGCTTGGCGAAACGCGCATCCGCAACCGTCGCCGACAGCCCGTAGGTGGCCAGTTCGTCTGCCGCCTTGAGGCATTCGGCAAGCCGGGTGCCGAGCGACAGCAGCGCTACCGAAGTGCCTTCGCGCACGATCCGCCCTCGCCCGATCTCCAGCGGCACGCCGCGTTCCGGCATATCGACTCCGACGCCTTCGCCGCGCGGATAGCGGAACGCAATCGGCCCGTCGTCATAAGCCGCCGCCGTCGCCACCATGTGCTTCAGTTCGGCTTCGTCCGCCGCCGCCATCACGACGAAATTCGGCAGGCATCCGAGGTAGGCAACGTCGAAAGCCCCGGCGTGCGTCGCTCCGTCGGCGCCGACGAGCCCGGCGCGGTCGATCGGAAAACGCACCGGCAGCTTCTGGATGGCGACATCGTGCACCACCTGGTCGTAGGCGCGCTGCAGGAACGTCGAATAGATCGCGCAGAACGGCTTCATGCCCTCGCAGGCAAGCCCGGCGGCGAACGTCACTGCGTGCTGCTCCGCGATCCCGACATCGAAGGTGCGTTCGGGGAAGACTTCGCCGAACAGGTCGACACCGGTGCCGCCCGGCATCGCCGCCGTGATGGCCACGATACGGTTATCCGCGCGCGCCTCTTCGATCAGGCTCTGGCCGAAAACCTTGGTATAGCTCGGTGCATTCGCCTTGGCCTTCACCTGCGCGCCGGTGACGATATTGAACTTCGCCACCCCGTGATACTTGTCGTCCGACTCCTCGGCCGGCCCATAGCCCTTGCCCTTGCGCGTCACGACGTGCACCAGGATGGGACCCTGCTTGGCGTCACGCACATTCTTCAGCACCGGCAGAAGCTGGCTGTAGTCGTGGCCGTCGATCGGTCCGATGTAATAGAAGCCCAGTTCCTCGAACCATGCCCCGCCCTGCCACAGATGGCGCGTGTACTCCTCGACCCGCGCGGCGCGCCGTTCCCAGCTCTTCGGCAGGCGTTTCGCCAGCTGCTTGGCGATGTCGCGAACGTAGAGGTAGGTGCCGCTTGACGTGACGCGCGCCAGATAGGCCGATAGCGCCCCGGTCGGCGGTGCAATCGACATGTCGTTGTCGTTGAGGATGACGATCAGCCGCTCGTCGCGCGCTCCAGCGTTGTTCATGGCTTCGTAGGCCATGCCGGCCGACATCGCCCCGTCGCCGATCACCGCGATGACGTTGTTGCTCTCACCTTTGAGATCGCGTGCCACCGCCATGCCGAGGGCCGCCGAGATCGATGTCGACGAGTGCCCTGCACCGAACGCATCGTATTCGCTCTCGGTGCGCTTGGTGAATCCCGACAATCCGCCCGGCTGTCGCAACGTGCGGATGTCGCGGCGCCGCCCGGTCAGGATCTTGTGCGGATAGGCCTGATGCCCGACGTCCCAGATGAGCCGGTCCTTTGGTGTATCGAACACCCAGTGCAGGGCGATCGTCAGTTCGACCACGCCGAGACCGGCACCGAGGTGACCGCCCGTCACCGAAACCGCTTCGATGAGTTCCTGCCTCAGCTCGGCGGTGAATTCGGGAAGGTCGCTCTCCGTCAGCTTCCGCAATTCGGAAGGATCGTTGACGAGATCGAGAAGGGGCTTGGGGGAAGGTTGCAAGAGTTGCCTCTTCGTCGCCTGAGGACGCGCTCACTATTTGTTACGAGCAATCCGGCCAAGCGGACCGCTCAACGGACTATAGTCAGTTGTGGACGATCGCCTATGCGTTAAAAGGCCGAAAATCCTGCGACATTTACGGGACTTTACCGGAAGCGGACCAGTTTCAGCCGTACCGCCTCCGGAATCGAACTCAGAATCGAGTCCAGAACTTGGTCTACTGAGCGCCGTCAGGGATCCAGCGGTTCGGTACCGCTCGGGCGGCCGGACGCATCGGTTGTGATCTTCTCCACCTTCGCCTCGGCCTGCGCCAGCAGGCGGTTGCAGTGGGCTTTGAGGGCTTCGCCGCGCTCGTACATGGCGATCGACTGCTCCAGTTCGACGTCGCCGCGCTCCAGCTTGCCGACGATGCCCTCAAGTTCAGCCAGCGCCTTCTCGAAGCTGAGCTTCGCGATATCCGCGTGTTGTCCCGCAGCACCCTGTCCCGCACCGGCCTGTCCCGTTGCCGTCATCGCGATATCCTTCCCCGCAAGGCTTTTTGTCAGCCGGCATCCATCATGGCCCGGACGTGCACTCCGACCGACCGCGCCAGCGCGCTCAGATCATAGCCCCCCTCGAGCATCGAGACGAGCCGTCCGTCGCATTGTTTTTCCGCATACGAAACGAGCGTTTCCGTGGCCCACAGGAAATCAGCTTCGACCAGGCGCAGGCTGGCAAGAGGGTCCGCCTCATGCGCATCGAAGCCGGCGGAAATGAGGATCATGTCCGGGCTGAAGTTCTTCAACGCCGGCAAAACGCGCGATTCGAACGCGTCGCGGAATCGTTCGCCGTCATCGCCGGAACGCAGCGGTGCATTGCAGATATTGCCGACACCGGCTTCCGAGACCGCCCCCGTACCCGGAAACAGCGGCATCTGGTGGGTGGAGGCAAAGAACAGATCCTTGTCCGACCAGAAGATATCCTGGGTCCCATTGCCGTGATGCACGTCGAAATCGACGACGGCGATTCGCTCAAGACCATGTTTCGCGCGCGCATACATGGCCGCGATTGCCACGTTGGCAAAGATGCAGAACCCCATCGCTCGCTCGGTTTCCGCATGGTGTCCGCACGGTCGCACCTGGCAGAAGGCGTTGCGGATGCCCGAACCCTTGTCGACCACCTGATCGACGGCCCTGAGACCCGCACCGACCGCACGCAAAGCCGCTTCCCAGCTCCCCGGCGACATCACCGTATCGCCATCGAGGTGCACACGGCCTTCCCCCTTCCCCGGCCGCTCCCGCTTGATCATGTCGAGATAGGTCTGCGGATGGGCAAGCAGGATTTGCTCTTCGACATCATCGCGCATCGGTGCCGCTTCGCGCACGAGGTCTGCGAAGTAGTCGTGCGCCAGAACCTTGTCGATAGCCCGCATCCGGTCCGGCCGCTCCGGGTGGCCTGGGCCGGTATCGTGATCGAGAAAACTTTGATGGGTGAGAAGCAGGGTCGACATGAGGGTCCTGGCTTTGGCGCGTTTCCGTTGGTGTTTTTGTCACTTCGAATTCAGCAATAGCCGATCGAACGCGGCTCTGTCACCTGCGGGTCGGCGCGCCACCGGCAAACCGCCGGGACTTCCCGGCTGATGGCGGCGAGGCTACCTGAGCATCGAGAGTGGCGCGATTTGCACGCCTTTGGGAGGCCGGATCTCTTCCGGCACGAAGAAATCAGGCGCCAGCGGCATCGAGGGATCGACCTTATAGGCCTCGAAATCCGTGATGCCTCCGACCGTATTGAGGAACGTGTCGTCGATCAGGAAATTGCCCGAGAACTCCTTCGCATTCTGCATGAACACGAGATGCGCCGCATCGGCGAGGATGTCCGGCTTGCGGCTCATGCGCATCAGCTTGTCGCCGCCCAGGATATGCTCGATGGCCGCGGTCGCAATGGTCGTGCGCGGCCACAGCGCGTTGACGGCGATGCCATCGCCGTTCAATTCGTCCGCAAGCCCGAGAACGGCGAGACTCATGCCGTATTTCGCGATCGAATAGGCGACATGCCCCGAGAACCACTGCGGCTTCATGTCGAGCGGCGGCGACAGCATCAGTACATGCGGGTTCGACGCCGCCTTGAGATGCGGCAGGCAGGCCTTCGTTACCAGCATCGTTCCGCGAGCATTGATTGCGAACATCAAATCGATGCGTTTGGGATCCGTGTCGGCAAGCGTCGACAAAGAGATCGCCGAAGCGTTGTTGACGCAGATATCGATACCGCCGAACGTTTCGACAGTTTTTGCGACCGCCGCCGCGATCTGGTCCTCGTCACGGATATCGCATTGCACAGCGACAGCCTTGCCGCCGGCGTCCTCGATTGCCTTCGCCGCCGTATGGATCGTTCCCTCGAGCTTGGCATGCGGCTCGGCGGTCTTGGCCAGGATCGCGACGTTGGCGCCATCGCGCGCCGCCCGCAGACCGATTGAGAGCCCGATCCCCCGGCTCGCCCCCGTTATCAGCAACGTCTTGCCATTCAGGTCCGCCATCTGCGCCACCTCCTCGAATCCCGTGATTGCAACGGAGGCTAGTGGCCCGTCGCGCCTAAATCGAAACGTCGCCGCAACCGCTGATGATTTAGGCGCGACATGAGGGCCACTAGAGAAATCATAAGCTTAGTGTGGCGTTCAGCGCGCCTTAATTGACATCAACCGTGCCGCACCCATCTGTCGATTAAGGCGCGACGCCACACTAGCCGCATTCCGCCGCGCCGTCACCGCTTCACGCGCTGCGATAGCCCAGTAGCCGTTTGACAGCCCTGACCGGCATCATCAGCCAGCCAAAAACGATGACCGACAGATGGCCGATCAAAGCGAACGGCCCGACAAGCGGCAGGAAGATCACTACGAACACGAACCAGCGGATGAGCCGCGCTGCATGATAGCCAAAACCGCCGCGATACTCGGCCCGTTGTTCCGGGGGCCAGATAGCATCAAACCAATGGCGTGCAATATCCAGCCCGATGACCCCCATGACCATCGCGCCGATGTAATAGAACTGCCAGTCCGATGGGATGCCCGGCACAATGCGTTCGTCGAGTTCCTTCTGCCGCTCTTGTGACGTCATGAAGGCCTGCACGCCCTCGGTCACGACGTGGCCCGTCACATCCGACACCGCGTCCCCGACCCACGTCCCGACGCTATCGACGACGTCCCGGCTGGCGGCATCCGGGAGTGCTTCGACCAGCACGCGCGCTCCGCCCTGGTCGGAGGCCTTGACGACGAGGTCACCGCGCTTACCGGCAAGGGCATCGAGGAAGTCGCCGAACGAGGTCTTCTCCAGAGCCTTGCCGAGTCCGCCGACTTCCACCGTCTGCCATAGCCAGTTCTGGCCTCCCGGCTGCAGGGGCTTGGCGGCATGCAGCACGACGAGATTGACATCCGCGTCGGCCGCCGCCGCCCTGATCGCCGATAGTGACAGCGCCTGCTCGCTGCCGGACGACGGCAGGACATAAAGGATATCCCCGTCGATCCGCCCGGTCACCACCGCGGTCTGTCCACGGATGTTGAACAACTCGTTTGCGAGCCGGGACGGATCGATCTCGTCGGCCAGCGGCACCTTTCGCGCCGCATCGAACTTTGCCGATGGCGAAAGTCCTTGCTTGCTCCCGGGCTTAAGCGACAGCACGCGGATATCGGCGCGCGAAAGGCTGCGCCTGAGCTGCCACATCGCCTCGCGAAAGTCCGCACGCTTACCGATGGCCACCAGCACGTTGTCGCGCACCTTCGCGAAAAGCTTTGGCGACGCTTCTCCCGCGCCCGCCCGGCGCACAATCGGGTAGCTGGCCTTGCCGACGACCATGTTGAGCCGCGCTCCAGCGGGCAGGTCGTCGATAGCGCTCTGGCGCAGGAAGACGCTGTCTTCGCTGAGGTAGAGGCTCAGTCCCACGCCATCGGGGGCATCCGGGGCCAGTGCCTTGGCAACGCGGCCCATTTCGTCAGGCGTCGCAGCGGTGAACGCCGCCCCCTCACGATTGCTGAACGTCCAGTGCCCCTCGGGCGTGACGTGCGCGGCGAGCGGCAGATGGCCGTCGGCGTGCTTTGGTAGCCGCTTGACCAGGCCGGCGGCTTCCTCGAGCGACCCCACTGCGATGCGCGAACCGAGCTTGGCGGCATCCCCACCCGCTTCGCCGGCCTCCGTCAGTAGCTTCGTCAGCCAGTGCGCCTGTACGCCGCCAGCCGCTCCGATCGATGCCCCGATCGTCAGGCCGGCAGCCAGGAAGATCGTTACGACTGCCCCACACGACTTTAGGAAGTGTGGGCAAGGATATCGCCCACACGACTTTAGGAAGTGTGGGCAAGGACATCGCCCACACGACTTTAGGAAGTGTGGGCAAGGACATCGCCCACACGACTTTAGGAAGTGTGGGCAAGGACATCGCCCACACGACTTTAGGAAGTGTGGGCAAGGACGTCGCTGCCATCTGCGCATGATCATCGCCCTCCGTTGGCTGGCAGTCAGCGATCAGTTGCCGGACCGCTTCGTCAGAAACGCGTTGAACGCAGCCTGCGCTTCGGGCGACCCCAACCGCTCCTTGAAGATGCGCACTTCGGCTTCGATGCGCTCACCCAGCAGCGTGACATCGCCGCGAATGAGCGAACGCGACATCGCCAGCGCCGCTGCCGGCTTTGCCGCAAGCCGCTGCGCTGCCGCCAGCGCCGTCGACTCGATCTCCGTCTCCTCGACGACCTTATTGACGAGGCCCGCCGCCTCCATCCGCTCGGCGCTGAAGGTCTCCCCAAGCCCCAGCAACTCGAAGGCCCGCGCGTAACCGAGACGCTGCGGCGCCAGCAGGCTCGACCCGGCTTCCGGCACCAGTCCGAGATCGACGAACGGCGTCGCGAAAATCGATCGGCGGCTCGCGTAGACGAGATCGCAGTGGAACAAAACCGTCGTCCCGATCCCGATCGCGAGCCCATCGACGCCGGCAACAACCGGTTTCCGCAACATCGGCAACAGCCTGACGAACCGCAGGACGGTATCGAGACCGTCGCCGGCCGAGCCGCCGCCATGGGCAAGAAAATCGGCAATGTCGTTGCCCGCCGAAAAAACCCCCGGCGAACCGAAAAGCACATGCACGCGCGTCTCAGGGTGCCGCTCTCCCGCCTCGAAAGCCTCCGACAGTCCCCGGTACATCGCCGTCGACAACGCGTTCTTCTTTTCGGGCCGCGCCAGCCGGATGACATTCACGCCGGCCTCGCTCCGCGCCTCTATTCCAGAAGCACTCATGCCGACAGCCTTTCGGTCGGAATGTTCGTCAACGCCTCCGCACCCGTCATCACCGACGCTCCCAGACCCGGCGCCGCAACCGCGATGTTTTCGGCAAAGAAGCGCGCCAGGCCGACATGGCGGTCATGTCCCGCAGACTTGCCCTCACGCAACGAAAGAAGCGCCCCGCTCGCCAGATAACAGCCGCCGGCCGTAATCCCGAATAAGCGCAGATATGTCGTCGCCCCGGCAAGCGCGGCTTCGGGATTGCTCCTCAACTGCTCACCGATCCACAGCGACGTCTCGGCCAGTGCAGCGAGCGCCTCGCCGAGCCGCTCGCCCATACGCCCGAACTCCGGCCGGTTCGACTCCCGAACCTCCTTCACGATCTGACCGAGATCCTGCAGATAGGACCGCATGACCTCACCCTCACCGAGCGGCAGTTTGCGCGTCACGAGATCGATGGCCTGGATGCCGTTGGTGCCTTCGTAGATCGGCAGGATTCGCGCATCGCGATAGTACTGCGCCGCCCCGGTTTCCTCGACGAACCCCATCCCGCCGTGCACCTGCACGCCGAGCGAGGCGACCTCGCACCCGACGTCCGTCGAGAACGCTTTCGCAACAGGTGTCAGCAGAGCTGCTCTCGCGCCCGCCCTTTGGCGTGCCTCCGGATCGCTGGCGCGTTGCGCGAGATCGCCTTCGCGCGCCGTCACCAGACAGATAGCGCGGGCCGCCTGCGTCATTGACTGCATCGTCACCAGCATTCGCCGCACATCGGCATGTTCGACGATGGCCACCGGTGCTTGACCGCCATCGGGGCCGCGCCCCTGGCGGCGCTCGTTTGCGTACTCGATTGCCCGCTGCGTCGCCCGGTCCGCGACCGCGACGCCCTGCATGCCGACCGCCAGCCGCGCCGCGTTCATCATGACGAACATGGTGGCGAGGCCCCGGTTCTCTTCGCCGATGAGATATCCGACGGCCCCGTCCTTCTCGCCGAAGTTCATCACGCACGTCGGACTCGCGTGGATGCCGAGCTTTTCTTCGAGCCCGGCGCAGACGACGTCGTTGCGCGCGCCCAGCGATTCGTCCTCATTCACCAACCGCTTCGGCACCAGGAACAGCGAAATTCCGCGCGTGCCTTCGGGAGCATTCGGGAGGCGCGCCAGCACGAGGTGAATGATGTTGTCGGCCATCTCGTGATCGCCGTAGGTGATGAAGATCTTGGTCCCGAAAATCCGGTACGTGCCATCGGCCTGCGGCACCGCACGCGATTTGATGAGCGCCAGATCGGAGCCCGCCTGCGGCTCGGTGAGGTTCATCGTGCCCGACCATTCCCCTGAAACCAGCTTTGGCAGGAAGCGCGCCTTGAGGTCGTCCGATCCGCCGATGTGGATCGCATCGATCGCACCCTGTGTCAGCAGCGGACACAAGCCGAACGCCAGGTTGCTGGCGTTCCAGAATTCACAAACCGCCGTCGACACCACCTGCGGCAAGCCTTGCCCGCCGAATTCTTCCGGACACGGCAATGCGCTCCATCCGGCCTCGCTGAATTGCTTGTAGGCTGCCGCCCAGCCCTCCGGCGTCAGCACGGTGGCGTTTTCGAGCTTCGAACCCTGCTTGTCGCCGCTCCTGCTCAGCGGCTCGAGGACTTC
>Ga0180009_10002095_pt1 | contig 23610 bp, 20 predicted proteins | sample OS_PC_MetaG_FD_123537 | JGI IMG/M metagenome (GOLD analysis project Ga0180009, IMG submission 123537) | Groundwater microbial communities from the Aspo Hard Rock Laboratory (HRL) deep subsurface site, Sweden - OS_PC_MetaG | ecosystem: Environmental > Aquatic > Deep subsurface > Groundwater...
CAGAAGTGGCAAGGCGGGGGCTGGACTGCTCTTTATATTATCTTCTTGGTGAAAACCTGCCTTTTGAAAATCATTTCGACAGTCTCACCAAAGCCCGTGAATGGGGATTCAAGATATCTGATCATATAAGCTTATGCCGAACCCAGGGTGATATTCACGAATTTATTCAATACTGGGATAAAGCCAGGAGGGAATTACCGTTCGATATTGATGGAGTGGTGATCAAGGTCAATTCATACCGCCAGCAGGAAGAATTAGGTTACACAGCAAAATCTCCACGCTGGGCCATTGCGTACAAGTACAAAGCCGAAGAAGCCGTAACAAGACTTCTTTCGGTCGATCACCAGGTAGGGAGAACCGGTGCGGTAACACCCGTTGCAAACCTGGAGCCTGTCTTTCTTTCGGGTACGACAGTAAAAAGGGCTTCATTGCATAACGCAGATATCATTGCTTCACTTGACCTCCATTATAACGATTTTGTAATCGTTGAAAAAGGCGGAGAGATTATACCTAAGATTACCGGAGTGGATGGCAAGCTCAGGAAAGCTGGTTCGGAACCCGTTACATTTATCTCCAGATGTCCCGAATGTGGTGAAATCCTGGTAAGACAGGATGGTGAAGCAGCATATTACTGTCCGAACAGCAAAAGCTGCCCTCCCCAGATCAAAGGAAAACTGGAACATTTCATAAGTCGCAAAGCTATGGATATCCAAAGCCTTGGAGAAGGAAAGATTGAGTTGTTATTTGATAAAGGACTGATAACAAGACCATCTGACCTTTACAAACTTGTTTTTACAGATCTGCATGGTCTGGAAAAGGAGTATGATAATCCTGAGGACGGAAAAACAAAAAAGATCAGTTTCAGGGATAAAACGGTCTATAATATTTTGCAGGGTATAGAAGCCTCGAAAAATATTCCTTTTGAAAGGGTTTTGTTTGCCCTGGGAATCCGGCATATCGGGGAAACAGCAGCCAAAAAATTAGCAAGGCATTTTGGAAGCATCGAAAAACTTATGACAGCCGGAATGGAAGAACTTATTGGCTTACCCGAGGTTGGAGAAAAAATGGCTTCCTCCATCCTGGATTATTTCCGTGACCCTGAAAACATTGAGATGGTGGCGGAGCTAAAAACACAAGGCTTACAGATGCATATCCCCGATGAAACTAAATCCCCGCCTACCCGGTCGAAGACACTTGAAGAAAAGAGCGTTGTTATCAGCGGTGTTTTTGAAGGTTATTCAAGGGAACAGTTGCAGGAAATAGTTGAACAACATGGAGGAAAAAATACTTCATCTGTAAGCTCCAAAACATCATTTATCCTGGCCGGTGATAAAATGGGGCCGGGCAAACTTGAAAAAGCCGCAACGTTAAATATTCCTATTATTAATCTTCAGGAATTCCTTGAAATGATACAAGAAAAATAAAAAAACCCGGATCATTTTTGATCCGGGTCAACCCATTTTGCTATCATGTGGCTTTTTGAAGTCTTTAAAAAAGCGTTTTCAGGCAATTACCCAGTTCCAGGCGATCTTCATTTCAACAGGACTATAATAAGAGAGGTTTAAGGCTGGTATTCTTTATGATTTCCCCAAGTATTCTGTTTATACTTTTGACTATAAAGAACGATAACATCTAACCCAAAAATTATGGAAAAAAGCGTAACAGCATGTTAAGCGAGTACATCAATCACCAAAACCCATTGATTAACCAAAATATAAGTCTCTGTTGTCAAAGAGCTGTTGCGAAATGAGGATTCTACAAGATATTTGCCCTCAACGCTTGTGTCAAAATTATGACATGGGAAAGCGTTTGTCAATGAGTAGTTTATATGATTTTTTACTAAGTAAAAACCACAGTTGAACTGGAAAAAGTCCGTAGATATAATAAAAAAGCCCGGTTTTAGCCGGGCTCCAAATGTATTTGTTACATTCCGGGGATTAATATTGTTTTATGCTTCCAGCCCCGGAAATATCTGTATTTATGGCAGGGGTACCCTTATAGCGGATGCTTGCTGCTCCCGAAACCCCGGCATTCAATTTTTTACTGGCAAATATCTTTGCATCGGCTGCACCACTAACTTCAATATCAGCCACTTCAACCTCAAACTCAAGAGCATCAATATTGCTTGCCCCGGATAGATCGAGATCCATAGATAACGCATTTCCTTTAAGATCCACGTTGCTGGCACCACTGCAATTACATTCCAATTTTTCCAGAGTCATCTCAAGGTCAATCTCGGAAGCACCACTTGCCTCAAGTTCAAGTTCACCCAGTTTAAAGGTATTGGCAGACGATACATCACAGGCTCCGCTAATATCAAGTTCTTCAAGGTTTTTGAAAGTAATCCTGACGATCATATCACTCTTTGCATTAATATTATCTTTCGTATATATCTTCAGTTCACCTCCAACAACTTCAGTAATAACCTTATCCATGAGATTCTCCTCAAGCTCTAATTGGAGATACTCTTCCTGGCCCTGCGTGAGGATCACTTTAAAAGCTCCTCCAACCTGGATCGAGTTAAATCCTCTGACTTGACGTTCCTGGGTGACAACATTGCCGTTACCTTTTATCTTGCCGGCAAATGTGCATCCGGAACTTAAGCCGAACATCAAAAATATCGCAATAGCGAACAACCATGATTTTTCCATTGTGTTTTTCATAAGTGTATTATTTAAAAAAATTAATCAATATTAAGTTCTCCGTGTTTAATATCTACAGTAACTTTTCCGGCTGGAGATTTTCCGCTTTTACTCTCATATCGGGAAGAAGTGTATGATAACTCTGTTCTCTTAACCGGGTATGAAGAAGAAATGTTTACATCGCTGTAACTTTCATTCACCAGGATATCAAAACTGGCGCCCGGATCGAAATTCAATTCAATATCGGCATATGAAGTATTCACATTTATTTCTTTAAAACCGGCAGAAATTTCTTCTATCTCCAGACCGCCGTACTTCATAACGAGGATAAGACTTTCAGAAAGGTCTTTTATATCGATTTCACTAAAATCGCTTTCCGCATTAATGACATGGGCTTTATCGATATTATATTCATCATATCCTGAATTTATCTTAAGTTTTGCAATTTTCCCAAGATCAACCTCATTATAGCGGGAATGTATATCCAGGAAATCAGACTCCTTCACTTTCAGTTCGGAGTATCCCAGAGAAATTTCAGCTTTATTCACATAAGTGATTTCGGAGGCATCGGTATAATCGATATCGATAACATTGTTCTCACTGAGGAGCTTGCCGGCATGCAGATGCCCATATTTAACGGAGATATTGGAGGACCCTTCCAGATCATCCATAAAAACTCCTCCGTATTTGTTGGAAATATCCGCCTTCATATTCCGGGGCATCTTAATCGTGTAGTCAATCGAAAATTCATTGTTTCCACGTAAACTGCCAATTGTGGTGATGCCGCTGACCTTATCGGCCGAACCCGTGAGACTGATGTTGATCTTTGAGAAAAACTCCTGGGCTTTAGTCTCAGACGAACGTTCGGTTGTAATTACCACTTCAATGGATACGGCTTTTTCTTCCCAGTTAATGCATTTCACATCACCGAATTTATTGTCGATATAGAGCAAAGCTCCCGGGTTGACTTCGTATTTAGCGGAATAGTTCTTGGTAAATTCATCCCCAAAGGCATTCAGGGCGATCAGAACTACCGGCAGAATAAATAGATTCCTGTAAGTCACTTTCATAATATATTGGTTTTAAATTTATAGTTTGCATATCCGTTCGATAATATTGTCGAGTATATCCGATTTTGTTTTAAAGTTTCTTATCAAAGCCTGCTCGACCTTTTTATTACCCGGGTTTGAATTATACTCTTTAATAAGTTCTTCATTTTGGGTTTCCAGTTTGGAAAGTTCTTCCATGGCAAGATTTCTGATTTCCGATACCTGTTCATCAGGAATGCCACATTCTGAGATCTTATCCAGTTTTTCTTCTGTCTGAAAGTCGTAGTATTGTTTTACCTCCTGGAGGTTCTCCGGCAACACGGCCGCCATCGCGCCATTTTGTTCCCGGGGAACCATCAGGAGTATTACAGCGGATACAGCCATCAGGATAACCGAGGCTGCCGCGATACGGTATAAACGTTTCCAGGATAATATCACCGGAGAATTGTTCCCGGAAGCAGCCAGGGAATTCAATTTTGCCTCGAACCTTTCCATATGACCAGGTTCCGGCTCCCTGACATCAAATGTCTCTTTGTTTGATCTTATCTTTTTTTCCAGGATGCTCATTGCTTGATATGTTTAGTTAAGGTTTGGGTCGAGGTTTTTTCCCCTAAGGGCAAGAATAAGTTTCTGCCTTGCACGGGAGTATTTTGTTCGGGTCGCATTGTAGGATAAACCCAGGATTTGAGTGATCTCTTCATGATCATAACCTTCGAGCAGATGAAGGGACAGGATGACCCGGTAACGGTCAGGAAGGTTCTCTATTTCCTTCCGGATAAGGTCAACTTTGTAAGATAAAATCTCAACGGGGTTTTCCTCTACTACCTCTGGAATGTCTTTGTCATCCATATCTGACATTTTCCACTTTTCCTGCTTTTTCAAATGGTCTATGGATTTATTCACGACAATCCTCCTCAACCAGGCTCCGAAAGCGGCTTCCCCGGAGTATGTATCAATTTTTCTGAAGGCATCCAGAAAGGCCTCCTGCATTGCGTCTTCCGCCTCTGCTGTGTGCTTTGTTATCCTGTATGCCGTATTATACATAGCCTTGTAATATCTTTTATACAATTCCAACTGTGCCTTTCTGTCATTCATCCTGCAATCGTCAATTAATTCCTCATCGGGATTCAGATATAAATCTTTTTTACCGCTTTTATCCAATGACATGAGCTTTGTTATTTTGTTACACTTTTTTAATCAAAAATAAAATTACAATGAAAGTCGGATTAATGCACGATGAACAGGCAGGTTTTATTCCTATATTTTTCATAAAATTGCATACTTTTGCCACTCATTTTATTTTTATGGCCCTTCTGCATTCTTTCGAAAAAAGTGGAAATTTTCTTTTCCGATACCGGAGTTATTTTCCTGTATTGCTTTTCCTGCTTGCCATTCCCGTTATTTACGCAACACCCTATGAATGGATGCCATCCTGGTTGAAGGTTTTGGTAACCATTATTGCCGTTGCCTTAAGTCTTGCAGGATTTCTGATACGGGCGATTGCCATTGCAACAACACCCAAAGGTACATCCGGACGTAACACAAAAAGCGGGCAGGTTGCCGAATCACTGAATACCGAAGGGATATATTCCGTTATCCGCCATCCCCTTTACCTTGGCAATTATCTGATGTGGATAGGCATTACCGTATTCACATTTAACATATACTTTATCCTGATCGTTAGCCTGGTATTTTGGTTGTATTATGAAAGGATAATGTTTGCTGAAGAGCGTTTCCTGGAAAAAAAATTCGGTGATGAATACCTGAACTGGTCACTCAAGGTGCCTTCTTTCATTCCTGCCTTCACACGCTATATCCGAAGCACCATGCCTTTTTCCTGGAAAAGTATACTGAGAAGGGAATATTCCGGTTTACTGGCAACGGTTATCGGATTTACTTTTATCGATCATCTCCGGTTTTACTTTATTCATGGGCATTTAGAATGGAACCGGATCTCGACCTGGGTTTTGCTTTGCGCTGTAGTCGTTACTCTTTTGTTGAGAACACTCAAGCACCATACAAGATTATTGCACGAATCCGACCGTTCCTGACCATGATCCCGAAATCATCCATTCCGGTTTTTGTTTACCCGGCAGCTGTGCTATCCATGTTGTTTTGGGGGATGTCGTTTGTTTGGTCAACACAGGTGTTAGAGTATTACTCTCCTATTACTACTATTCTATTGAGGCTTCTGATATCATCAGTTTTGCTTTTTTTACTGCTTAAACCGTTCGGTCTTATTGAAAATATAAGGAAAGAGCACCTGGGGCTTTTTTTGCTTTCAGCATTGTTTAATCCCTTCCTGTATTTCATAGGCGAAAATTACGGACTAAAACTGACTACCCCTACTGTCAGTGCTGTAGTCATTGCCACCATTCCAGTTTTAACACCCGTTTTTGCTTACTTCCTCCTGAAAGAAAAACTGACCATATTTAATTATATTGGGATCATGCTCAGTTTCGCAGGAGTAGTGATCATGCTCATGGGTAAAGATCTCACTCTGGATGTATCGGCAGTAGGATTAGGATTCCTGTTTTTTGCCGTCATCACAGGTATTATTTACTCGGTTTTACTTAAAAAACTGACAGTCCATTACAATGCACTGACCATCATCACCTGGCAAAATATCCTTGGTTTTATTTATATGCTCCCGGTATTTCTGATTATGGATGTTTCAACTTTTTTAGAGATCAAGCCTGGTCCCGGAGCGATCAGATCTCTGATCCTGCTCGCTGTTTTCGCATCGTCAGGAGCTTTTATCCTGTATACCATTGCAATAAAATACCTGGGAGTGAATAAATCAAATGTTTACACCAACCTGATCCCGGTAATCACGGCAATCTTTTCGTTTTATATTATCCAGGAAGAATTTACCATGAATAAATTAGCGGGTATTTTGGTTGTAGTGGGTGGAGTCTTTCTATCACAGATCCGGAGCAGGAACAAACAAATCATCAAATAATGAAAAATGTTATCGTCATAGGAGGAGGACTGGTCGGCATGCCCATGGCTATGGATCTAAGCCTTGACAAGGATATCCGTGTAACTCTTGCTGACAGAGACCTGCAAAAACTGGCAATGATCAAATCACAACCCGGAATTGCAACACTTGAATTGGATGTAACAGACAGGCACAACCTAAAAAGAGCAGTAGAGCCTTTTGACCTGGTGGTATTGGCTGTTCCTGGTCACCTGGGATTCGGAGCTTTAAAGACTATCCTTGAATCAGGTAAAACTGTGGTGGATATATCCTTTTTTCCGGAGGATCTTTTTGAGCTGGATGCAATAGCGAAAAAGCATGGTGTTACAGCAATTTGCGATATGGGAGTTGCCCCCGGAATGAGTCACCTTCTATCCGCCCATGCCATGAAACGGCTCGATGAAACCAACAAGGTCAGGATTTATGTAGGAGGATTGCCCAAGGTACGTGAGTGGCCCTGGGAATACAAAGCCGTATTCAGTCCGGCTGATGTTATTGAGGAATACACCCGGCCTGCCCGATTGGTCAGGGATGGAAAGCTGATAATTTTACCAGCTCTTTCGGAACCGGAAATACTCAGTTTTCCATCCATTGGAGAGCTGGAGGCATTCAACAGCGATGGACTGCGAAGCCTGGTTAAGACCCTGAAAGTACCCGATATGGCTGAAAAAACCCTCAGATATCCCGGGCATATAGATAAAATCAAGGTGATGCAAAGCTCAGGGTTCTTCTGTAAAGAGGCTATATTGATCAATCAGCAACCAATCAGCCCATTTGAATTTACTTCCGGATTGCTCTTCGATGCCTGGAAAATGAAGGAAGGCGATGAAGATATTACGGTAATGAAAATTGAGGTAAGCGGAATAAAAGAAGGCAAATCGCATAGCATTGTTTACGACTTGTACGATGAATATGACCCTGCAAGCGGGATCCATTCCATGGCGCGCACAACAGGTTATGCAGCGACCATGACAGCAAGGGCTCTCCTAAAAGGAATGTTTGCCGATCCCGGAGTGTTCCCGCCGGAATTACTGGCTAAGGAACCCGGTCTCGTTGAATTCATTCTGGAGGGGTTACGACAGAGAAATGTCATTTATCAGGAAACAATCAAACAAGAATAGAGGAAAAATGATTTTACGGTTTCAGATTAAGTTTTTTTTCTATTTTTGCAAACCCGACTACGGCGAGATAGCTCAGATGGTTAGAGCGTCGGATTCATAACCCGGAGGTCGCGGGTTCAACTCCCGCTCTCGCTACAAATTCATCTCTTTTTTTGTCACTACTTCCATTTCCATTGGGTATTATTTATTGCTCCCCTCGGCTTCGCTCGGGGCAGGCAATTGTTCATTGATCATTATTCATTGTTCATTGGAAAAAGCCTCCGTATTTTTACCCATTTTAAGCCTATTCCAGACACATTTCAAGCATTAGCATAAAATAATTACTAATTTCACACCTTGGAAACATGATCCCATGCCACGAAAAAATAAATATGGCAACAAATATTTATTTTATCAAGTGTTGGTATACCTGGCCCTGATTCTGGGAGTTTTCACTTTCATAGTTATCATTAGCATCCTTTTGGGTGATGATAACTATTTTGTTTGGGGCGGAGGTATCGACCTTGATATCGCTTCGAAGTTTGGAAACTTCATTGGCGGTTTTGTTGGTTTGTTCTGGCTTATTTCGGGTGTGGTTATGCTGTTTCTCGTTCTTATGAAACAAAAGGATCAGGCCTATCACACTCAGATAGAGACTCAGTTCTTTAATATGATCAGCCATCTTAACCACATTATAGAATCCATCACCGGCACAGGATACGATGAAAACACTTACACTACCATAACAAGCCGTAAATATCTCAGCTATCTGTTTTGGAAACTGCATCAAGACCTGGCCGAAGACATTGAAAACCAGATAGGGAACAAAGATTCTGCTTATTATCTCCTCCTTCATTCTCTAAAGAGCAATCCGAAACGAGTATTTCTGCAGCATGGAAGCGGAACCGATACCGACCTGGATTTACTGCATAAATGGATACAAAATGTTTATGGTTCATTTTACAACGACAATAAATCGCAGCTTGGTCATTATTTCCGTTATGTTTATCATATTATTAAGTACATTGACAATTCCCGCCTGCCGTTAAGAAATAAGAGGGAATATATTGAAATTTTCCAGGCACAGATGATGGATGATGAGCTTGGGTTGTTGTTTTACCATGGGCTTAGCCAAACCGGTGAAAAGAAACTTAAACCCTTGCTTGAAAAATACCATTTCCTTTATAACATCGATATTGCCAATCTAACCTTTCCACCTGCAGAATCCATGTTGTATCCCGGAATACCTTTTAATTTCCTGGAACAATATGTTAAGATAGGAGATAACAGACAATAGCCCTTTTCGCAGCCGGAAAACGACACAAAAAGGGCTATGTCAGATAAAATAAATGTTATTTTTTATTTCCCTCCGATGTATATCTGGAATCCAATCAAAACATCGATGGTTGCAAAAGCTATATCGGTATCCATTTCGGGGAATTTCTGATAATTAGCCGATGAAGGATAGCTTGAGTCATCTTTGGTTTTTCCTTTTATCTTTCCGCCACCCCAGCGGGTTGTAACGTCAAGAGCAAAATGCTCAGATAGCCTGAAAGCAATACCGGCTCCCATGTTGTATCCAAAACCACTGGCAACGGTCAAAATTCTTTGCTCATAGGTTTCTTCAGACCCTCCGGGCATAAAGACCTGTTTACCTTCGGCATACATCAGATGGGAATAATTTCTGAAACCCAGTGAAGCTTCAGGATACAAGGCTACAACTTTACCGAGAGGAATATAATACCGGATGATAGGGCCAACAAAGATATTAGTGGCTCCAGTCCCTTCCTTATAGTCCTTATCATAATTTGCCTTGTTATCTCCTTCCGGTTCCCATCCTTTTCCTTCAATATCAAGCTGAAGGTCAAGCCCCACGGCCAGATTCTTTACCGGGAAATAAGCGTTACGCGTCGAGACGATAATATCACCCAATATCCAGTTACGATCGTCATCTCCCTGAATATTAGGTATTTTGGTCTCTACCTTCAGGCCTCCAAAATTGGCGTAACCCGAACCTGAGAACATCCAGCTGCCCTTTTCATACTGGGCCATGGCGATACTGCTTATCAGCAGTATAAGTACAAAAAGAAAGATCTGCTTTTTCATAAACAATAGATTTGAATTAATAAATAATAATTGCTCAAGTTAATAAATTAAGTTTTATGAATATCGGGAAACATTAACAAAAAGTTACAGGTTACAGGTTACAGGTTACAACTCATCACTCAGAACCCACACTCAAACTACCTGAAGCCTGAAACCTGTATCCTGCAACCGAAAGTATGGAGCATGTAACTTGACATTTATCATTTCTGACATTTATTTTAAGTTTTATCTGATTATTCTTTATGCAATAAATGATAAATCGAATCAAGAAGTTGCTTTTCGTCTATGGGTTTTGGGATATAATCATCACAACCATCATTCAGGAACTTTTCTTTTTCTTCCTGGCGGGCGAAGGCGGTAACAGCAATTACCGGCAAAGAAGGCCTGAATTCCTTGATTAGTCTTGTGGCAGTGAGTCCATCCATTTCCGGCATGCTTATATCCATAAGAACCAGACTGATTTTTTCATTGGCCTTGCATTTTTCAACAGCCTCCGATCCGTTTTTAACCCAAAGCACCTTGGCAGCAGTGATCTCTAGCAGTTCTTTCACAAGTTCAAAATTGGATGCTACATCTTCTGCAACAAGTATTGTGAAATTCTTCAGATCTTGTCGTGTTCTCTTTTTTAGTAACTGTGGTTTTTCATCAATGGTTATGTTTTCAACAGGATGGAAAGGCAGGTTGAAATAGAACGTTGTGCCTTTTCCTACGGCGGAATCCAGCCATATCTCTCCCCCCAGCATGTTAACCAAAGTTCTGGAAATTGAAAGACCCAACCCGGTCCCCCCGTATTTTCGTGTATATGTTTCTTCAGCCTGTCTGAAGCGATCGAATATCACGTTCTGTTTATCTGCCGGAATTCCAATACCACTGTCTTTTACATAAAACTCGATCTTTTTATCCCTGATCACATAACCCACTTCGATAAATCCTTTTTCAACAAATTTAATAGCATTGGAAAGAAGATTGGAAAGTATTTGCCTGACCCTGTAGGGATCTGTTCTCATTGTAAGGCTTTGATCCTCAATATGCTTCTTTGTGATTATTTCTACGTCCTTCTTCAGTTTTTTCAGCTCCTGAACATACGAAATCACCAATTCATCGATAACCTTGTTGACATGGAAATTCTCTTCTTCAATTTTGATCTCACCCACCTCAAGCCTTGCTGTGTCAATTATATCATCAATGATCTTAAGCAGAGAAGTGGTATTATTACGAATCACCTCAATATATTCGCTTTTTCTTTCCTGGGGAAGGTCGGGTTTCAGCAAAAGATTGGAAAATCCGATTATGGCATTCATTGGAGTTCGAATTTCATGCGACATATTGGTAAGAAATGCCGTTTTTAGACGATCCGATTCCTCCGCTCTTTCCTTGGCCCTTCTAAGCTTATCTTCGGATGATTTACGTTCAATGATAATCCCGATCTGATCAGCAATGAATTCAAGCACTTTAATATCATTTTTATTAAATGCATTCTCATTTTCATAGTTCTGTACTACGAAAGCGCCAATAATCTCACCTTCAGAATGTAATGGAATTCCCAGCCATACCTTGCATAACGTCCCATTCTGAGTAATTTCGCCACTGTTGATCATTTGGAGGATGTCATCATGTTTCAGCAAAACCATCTGCTTTTTATGAATGACCATTGAAGTGAGGGTTTTGCCATCCGGGAATTTTTCAAACTGATCTTTCTCATCCACAAAATACGGCAGAGAAAGGCTATCGCTTTCCCTATCATATAAGGCAATGAAAAAATTCTTCAATTCGAGGATTTTGGAAACCTCGGTTTTGACTACCTGGATCAGATCCTTCAGCGACAAGGCAGTGCTGGCGGCCCTGGCAATCCGGTATAACACCCTCTGTACATTTTCAGCCTGCTTTCGTTCAAAAATCTCATCTTCCAGATTTTTGGTCCTTTCCTTTACCCTTTCTTCCAGTTCATTATTAAGGCGTCGCAAATCCTGATTGATTTTGTTGATCTGGATATTCTTTTCGGTCAGCATTTTGGCTGTATTCTTCCTTGTCTTATACCTGTTGAAAAACAGGATGATCAGGATGATCGTCAGTATGAGAATCACACTGAACAGATATCTTATGTTGCGTTCCCGGCTAAGCTTCAGGTTTTGAATACTATTGTTCTTACGAAGCAGTTCATTTTCCCTTTCTTTATCTTCCGTTTCATATTTTATCCTGAGTTCTGCCAGTTTATTCTGACTTTGTTCTGATATCAGGCTGTCTTTTACAACGGAATAAGCTTTGAAATAATCAAGCGCTTTAGAAAAATCCTTTCCATTCTGAAACATTTCGTACAGCGCAAAGTACCCATTGCGTAGCAGTGTTTTCGCTTGAATCCGGTCGGATAAAAGCACTCCATCCTGTAAATAAATCTGGGCACTGTCATACTGTTTTATTTCCAGGAAAACATTGCCCATGTTAAGAAGTGTATTGGCGAACTCATAGGCATTTTCAGCTTCATTACTGCTTTTCAGCGACTTCCTGTAATAATCCAGGGCGGTTTGGTATTCACCCATAGCCTGGTAAATTGAACCCACATTATTATATGCCCCTGCAAGCCTCCACGATTGTCCTATCTCCAGTCTTATCTTCAGGGCTTCAAGAAAATATATCAGAGCTGTATCCAGTTTGTTCAGGCGGTTGTATATGATCCCGATGTTATTTAACGAGCCGGCGATACCAATCTTGTTTCCGATACGCTGCCGAATTTCCAGGGCTTTTAACTGATGCTCAAGGGCTTTTTCGTAATTCCCCTGAACCCCGTAAATGATACCTATATTATTAATAGTGTTGTGATTGTCTTCATCACTATAATTCATCGATTCCATATAGTTCGACAAAGCTTTACCCAGATCTCCAAGTTTCCAGTATATAAGTCCGAGCGTATTATAAGATTCAGAGATCTTCAGGCTATCCTGAAGCTGAAGGTTAAGATTAAGTGCTTGTCTGCCATATTCCAATGCATAATAATACTCGCTTATTTTATAATAAACGATAGCCAGAGAGCTGAGCGCAACTGCAGTCTTAGCCTGGCTGTTTAAATCCTGGAATATCTCAAGAGCTTGCTCATAATTCCTGATGGCCATTTCATGATTGTTCAGGATATTATGGGCATTTCCAATGTTTTCCAGTGCACGGGCCTCCAACATTTTATCTTTAAGGCTGCTTGCCAGATCGAAAGCTTCCTCCGCATATACCAGGGCGTTATCGCCTGAGGTATTGATATAGGCTTCGGATATGGAAAGGAGGAGTTCCACCTTGTCGGTTCCCCGGGTAGTTTCCAGCCTTGCTAACAGACTATCAACATTAACCGAATAAACCGGGAATGCCGCAAAGAAAAAAAACAGAAAGAGGATTCTATTTAACATGTTTAATCTGATGCTAATAAAGGTAATTATATTTTAGTAACATATTTTACAATTTTATGGTTCAGTTCGACAGGATTAAATGGTTTTGTTACATAATCATTCATTCCTGCCTGCATGACTTGCTCCCTCACTTCCAGCAATGCTGAGGCGGTAAGTGCAATGATTGGAATGTCCTTTATCCGGGGATCTTCCATTTTCCGGATAGCGCGGGCAGTGTCATAGCCATCCAGTTCAGGCATCTGAAGATCCATCAGGATAATATCATAATGGTTTTGTTTTATTTTTTCCAGGGCAACCAGTCCATTTTCCGCCTCATCTACTATAGCTCCCCATTTCATGAGGTATTTGCTTGCGATAACCTGATTGATTATATTATCTTCCACCAGGAGAATGTTCACATTCTTAATAGACTGCAACTCATCCGATCTTGTCTTCCGGATATCCTTTGTCTGATCTTCTTTACCAAGGGTATAGGGTATAATGAAAGTGAATTCAGATCCTTTACCGAGTTCACTTTCCACACTGATGGATCCTTTCTGTAACTCAACAAGCCGTTTGGTTATAGCAAGCCCCAATCCTGTTCCTCCAATATTGTATTTTGCCGTTGAACTTGCCTGAATGAAGGGATTAAAGATATCATCAAGCTTATCTGCCGGTATACCCACACCGGAATCACTTACAATAAAACGGATGTATGCCTTATTGCCCTTCATATTCATTAGAGACGCATCAAGGGATATTTTCCCTTTTTCCGTGAATTTCACTGCATTGCCTACCAGGTTAGTGATGATTTGGTTAAGCCTGACGGAATCACCCTTCAGCGCTACAGGAAGATCATCCGACATATTGAGATCAACCTCAACGCCTTTTGCTTTCGCTCTAATTACAAAAGTCTGCTTAACGCTATTCAACAGATCATGTAAGTTGAAGTCTGTTTCTTCAAGATCAATCTTTCCTGCTTCAATCTTCGAAAAATCGAGAATATCACTGATTAGCGACAGTAAATGCTCAGCTGAAAAATTGAGTGTTTTCAGGTTTTCCATCTGATCTTCCCGTGGGTCTTCCTCCATAAGCAAATTGGAAATACCAATGATGGCATTCAGAGGAGTTCTCATTTCATGGCTCATGGTTGAAAGGAACTGCTGTTTTGCATGGTTGGCCGAATCTGCATCTTCTTTGGCCCTGATGAGTTCCAGTTGTTTTGTCTTTAATTCGGTGATGTCGCGACTAATACCTGTGATACCTATTACATTTCCATCTTTATTGAATATGGGGGATTTGAATGTTTCATACCACTCTCCCTCGGTCAGATTCGGGTCATGTGCTTCGGAATACAGTTGCATTTTTGTATCTATGACCCTCTGATCATCAGCCTGAAAGCGGGAAGCCACCTCCAGGGGACAAATATCATAATCTGTTTTACCCAAAAGTTCGGAAGGGCTTAATCCGTAGAATCGGGCAAAAGGTTTGTTAACTGCAATATATCTTCCATGCAGATCCTTGAGCCATGCTTTGTAAGGCAAATTATCCAGAATAGCATTCAGGCGGGCCCTGCTTTCCAGGATTTCGATCTCAAATTTCTTCCTTTCGGTTATATCGACCAGTACAGTCAATGTTGCAGGTGTATCACCATAAGGTATCAACGATGAACGAACTATTACATCATGCGTAATACCTTCCTTATCGATCAGGCGAATTTCATAATCATCAACACTTTCCCCCATCATGCGCCTGCTTACTGATTGTATAACCTTTTCGTGATCATCTTCATGGACATGTTCAAGGATGGAACTCCCTATGAGTTCATCCATCGGATACTTGAACTTCCTGCATCCGGCTTCGTTGATGAAAATGATTTTATCCTCCTGATGCAGCACGACATAATCCGGCAGATGACGTACCAGTGCCCTAAACCGTTCTTCACTCTTTTTAAGGGTTTCTTCAGTTTTTTCCCTTTGAATGATCTCCTTTTCCAGGTTGACTTTTTGTCTGAAGAAATTCTTGATCAAAACTGCCAACCTCCCAAATTCATTATTCTTCCGGCTTAGCCCCTCAATAGGGACTACATTGTTGGTAACCAGGCTCACCGATATCAATCTAAGAGGCTTGTATATCCAGTTTACCAGCAGGAAGGAAATAATAACCGTAAGAAGAATCGTCAAAACCAGATACAACATGAAAAGATTATTGGCAAATTGGTTGAATTTGCTGATTACCTTCTCTTCCACAAGAAATTCAATCTGACCTATTTCCTGTGCGGCATATCCAAAAAGTGGCTTTACAACTGCAATCTCATGCAATTCATACGAATCTTCATCAACCTCGTGGTCGTAATCTTCAAAGATTCTGATATGACTTTTAGAAGCATCTTCCAGTTCACGGATAAAATACTCATCCCAAAGCTTCCCGATAAAAAGATAACCCCTTGCCTGCAATGGCCGGATTGTATCCGAAGGATGGTTTATGGTAGCACCCCGTATTTCCAGCAGTCCGTCATCAGACATATGGAAAAACTGAGAATAGAATGCATTTGAAAACATCTTCATCCTATGACTGTCCGGTATGGGTGCTTGATGCAAAGAATCATCCAAAGTAGCATTCCTGGAATAAACAAGGTTAAAGTTTTTATCATAAATCCAGAAAACATCATAATCATACTTTGTAACCAGGATGTCGAAATTCTCTTTGGCAAACAATGAATCGGGGCTTTCCAGGAACCTAAGAGTTCCATCCCATAAACTATAAATCCTTTCCACCAGATTCTTGTAAGAAGAACCTTTTATAGCAAGGATATTATCCTGAACATCAAAGTATTTGATTTTTTGCTCTTCATATAGAAAGTCGTAACGCTGACGTTCCACCGACTTCATAAGGAAAAATCCGGATATAAAAAATAATACAAGGATAGCCAAGATGAACAATATCCTGTACCTGATATTTGGTGTAATAGTTTTCATGTATTCTCCGTGTGGATTAACTGGCAGATCCACCTTAGTGCACTAAAAATGCTATGTTGCAACAAAGTTAATTTATGGGGTATTACGTAATTTATACCGCATTGTTACAATATATAATAAGTAATTGCTTATTATTGTAATCTTCTAAATATCATTGAGAATTTTGAGCAAAATGAAACCGGCATGTCTTACATTCACAAATATTGAAAGCAATAATTTGCTTCATGCAGGTTCCAACGTACCATTAAATTAAAACTATTATATGATGAAATCATTACGTTTATTTTTGGGAGTAATCGGTGCAGTTATAATACTGGCCGGCTGTAATCAGCAAAGTACAGTTGATCAACCCGTTATTGGCAAACAGGAACTCAATCTCAGCAGCGATCTTATGACCCCGGAGGTATTATGGGCTTTTGGGAGAATAGGTGAAGTCAGCGTTTCACCGGAAGGGAACAAAGTTCTTTTCAGTGTTGGCTATTATGATATTCCAATAAACAAAGGCAATCGCGATCTCTACATGATGAACACAGATGGAAGCGATCTTCAGCAAATAACCAGAACCCCTTTTAGCGAATTTAATGCAGTATGGAAGCCGGATGGTAAAAAAATTGGATTCCTATCTGCTGAAAGCGGATCGGTACAATTATGGGAGATGTCGCCCGACGGCACCAACAAAGTAATGATCAGCAATATTGATAACGGTATAGGTGGATTCAAATATTCTCCCGACATGACCATGATAGCCTTCATCAAGGAGGTGATTATTGAGAATCCCTATGCCAAACTTTATGAAGGTCTGCCCAAGACCTCCGGGCGTATAGCAAATGATCTGATGTACAGACACTGGGATCACTGGGTGGATGCAGTTAGCCATTTATTTATGGCTGACTACGATGGAAAATCCCTGAGCAATGTCAAGGATATTATGGAAGGAGAACCCTATGAGTCCCCATTGAGTCCATTTGGAGGCATGGAGCAGATTTCCTGGAGCCCCGACAGTAAAATACTGGCTTACACATGTAAAAAATTGAAAGGCCTGGAGTATAGCAAATCCACCAACTCGGATATATATTTTTACGACATTGCTACAGGAAAAACGGCCAATATGACCGAAGGAATGATGGGCTTTGATATAGGGCCTGTTTTTTCACCCGACGGTAAAAAAATGGCATGGGAAAGTATGGAACGCGATGGATATGAATCCGATAAAAACAGGCTGTTTGTTTTGAATCTTGAAACCGGCGTTAAAACTGATTATACCAAAGACTTGGATCAGAATGCCCATGGACCTGCATGGTCGGCCGACGGGCAGACGATTTTCTTTATCAGTCCGTGGCACGGGACAGAGGACATATACGAGCTTTACCTTCCCAGCGGCCACATCCGGAAGATTACGGAAGGCATACACAACTATCTGAGTGTCGAACCCGCTGGCGATAAGCTGATTGCTTCCCGTCAATCAATGTCCATGACAACCGAAATTTTTTCAGTAAATCCCATTGATGGAGCCGACACACAGATATCCTTTGTCAATCAGGACATTCTTAATCAGCTTACTATGGGAAATATTGAGGAACGATGGATCAAAACCACTGATGATAAGGAAATGCTTACATGGATTATCTATCCTCCGCATTTTGATCCTGCTAAGACCTATCCGGCTTTATTGTATTGCCAGGGAGGCCCCCAAAGTATGGTCAGCCAGTTTTGGTCGTACCGATGGAATTTCCAGATGATGGCTGCCAACGGCTATATTATTGTCGCACCCAATCGCAGAGGATTGCCTGGCTTCGGTCAGGAATGGCTGGAGCAGATCTCGGGTGATTATGGCGGACAAAATATGAAAGACTATTTTAGCGCCATCGATGCGCTGGCAAATGAACCATTTGTTGATGAAACCCGATTGGGTGCAGTTGGGGCAAGCTACGGAGGATTTTCTGTTTACTGGCTCGCCGGCAACCACGATAAGAGGTTTAAAGCATTTATTGCCCACGATGGAATGTTCAATTTCGAGGCCCAATACCTTGAAACGGAAGAAATGTGGTTTGCCGACTGGGACCTTGGCGGCGCATTCTGGGAATTCGACAATAAAATCGCTCAGAATTCCTATGCAAATTCACCGCATAAGTTCGTACACAAATGGGATACTCCCATCCTGGTCATCCATGGTGAAAGAGATTACAGAATTACCTATACCCAGGGGATGAGTGCGTTCAACGCAGCCGTGCTCAGAGGTGTTCCTGCCGAATTCCTGTACTTTCCCGATGAAAACCATTGGGTATTATCGCCACAAAATGGCATATTATGGCAGAGAACGTTTTTTAACTGGCTTGATCGGTGGTTGAAGTGAAGCTGGGGACTGGGGACTGGGGACTGGGGACTGGGAACTGGGAACTGGGAACTGGGAACTGGGGACTGGGGACTGGGGACTGGGAACTGGGAACAAGTTGCAGGTTACAGGGGGCAGGGGGCAGAGTAAAGGGTGTGGAGTGTGAGGTACAGCCTGTAACTTGCACCCTGTAGCTTGTAACCTGTAGCTTGTCGCTTGTAGCTTGTCACTTGTCACTTGTCACTTGTCGCTTGTAGCTTGTCGCTTGTCGCTTGCACCTTGATTTTCCCCTACTCGTTATAAACAATCTTATAGGCCATCACTCTTCCGTCGGCGAAGGTTGGAACGTAGAGGATACCCGTGGAGGGGGCAAAGAATATATCTGCGGCATTGACCAGTTTATCGGAGGTATTGAAGAGAATGATCTTTAGGTCAGGAGGTTGTATAAATTGAACCAAACCTCTCCAGTTTGAGATAATATAATTTCCATGCATATCAACATTTAATCCGTCGATGCTGCCTGTTCCCTCAAACGAGATTTTATGGTCTCCGGTTTTTGTATCCACTTTAATAATACGGTCGGTACAACCGATATAAAGGACATTATCCTTGAGATAAAGGCCGTTTGGACTGACCAGTATTTCTCCTTCCATCCAATTTTCAATACTTTTACCATCGTAACGGTATATAACACCCGCCTGCATGTCAGAAATATACACATAACCTTGTGGATCGGTGGTGATATCATTCAGGAATTTTGCCCCTTCAACATCATGTATATGAAGGATTCTGCCCGTAGGAATATCGATCTCAATAAGACGCGTGATATCGGTAACGTACAAAACATTTCCGATTTTCCCCATACCTTTGGGAGCATTTAAACCCTGAACCCACTGCAGATCAATCACTTTTCCATCAAGTCCAACCCTGGAAATGAAACCATTTTCATCTTCCACGGTAGGATTTCCATTGATGTTTGATACATACAGCACTTTGTTTTGATGATCATAAAAAACGGATTCCGGAATTTGGAATACTTTTTCCGACTCCCAAAGCTTGTCGGCCCTTACCTTGCCTGTATCCTGTGAAAAAACTACAGATGCAAGAATGAGGGCCGATATTAATGTGATGAATGACTTTCTCATGACTGTAAATTTATTTTCAAAAATAGCCAAAAGAAATCAATCTTTTCAGAAAATTTACTTTTGCAGTATTGATGACTTTCTCAGATAAATATCACCTGAAATAGTTTCCAGGAATATACTTCTTCCGCCTTCGTTCAGGGTTGCATTTACTGAATGGCCTCCAACATGAAATAATCCATCTACCTCATCTTCAAATTCCAGGTCAAGGTCAGAATACATACCTCCTGTAATGGTTTGCAGATCAAAATCAACCCGGGCGTTTTCCGTAATGGCCAGATCGATGAATCCGCTGATGGTGTTTACCTCCAGTTCACCCGATAAGCCAATTAAAACAACGTTTCCACTGATGGTTTCCATGCTTAGTTCAGTGTTTTGAGGGATGCACACTTCATAAAAAATTTCCATATTGATGCAATCAGACCGGTAAACAACCTGCCCATTTTCATCCTGAGTTATTCTGTAACCCCTTGAAAGCTCTTTTAAACCTTTTATTTCCGATTCTATCTCCAGGTCTCCACTATCATCAATCTTAAGAATAAAAGCGTCGTTATCTTCATTATCATTTATATTCACCGAAACACTTATCTGAACTTCATCCTTTTCCCACCCGGAAACCTTTATTTCGTCAGCAAAAGGAAAATCAATTTTGATAACCTGGCTATCGCTATACGGGATTGATTTTTCAACCACACGTTGTGAAAAAGCTCCTCCTGCCTGCACAAGAAGCAGGAGAAGCATTACAATAAACCTTTCCATGGCTATTTCTTTCTGAGATAAATATTATCATTAATTGCTGTAAGCTTCAACTCAACACCACCACCGTTGAGCTTCCCTCCTACATTTCTTCCACCGATAAAATCCATATTTTTACTTTTACCGGGAATTTCAATATCGAGATTAGTATAAACCTCACTGTTAACTGTCCGGATTTCAAGATCAGCCTTTGTATCACCCGGAAGGCTTATATCCAGGACACCGTTTATCGCAGTAATAGAGGAAGGGCTTTCCTGGTTTAGCTTACTTATTACAATGTTAATGTCACCGTTTATGGCATTAATCACTGCAGGGCCGGTAATATTTTCCAGGAAGATATCCGGATTCAGCGCCTGGATTTCAATTTCATTACTTATGCCTTTAATTCGAATATCCTCATCAGCAAACGGACTGGAAAAGTCAAGCTTAACTACGAGGGAAGCAGGAACCTTGAAGGTATATATAGCATCTTCAATTCTTTTTGTCGCACCTTTTACCTCGATTGCATCCCCGGAGATTACTACCTGTAATCCTATTTGAGTGTTATCCACAATATCGGATAACGGTTTAAGGCCATCAGCTCTTTCCGGTGGTTTAGAAAAGTTTTGAGTTTGAATGATCAGTTCATTTCCGTTTGTGGCTTCGATTACGATTCCTGCAGGGAAATTACTAACGCTCAATCTTTTTGCATTTTCGATATTCATTTTATATTCCTGAGAAAATGAACTGAGTGAAAATACTGTCGTTAATACTATTAAAGTTATTGTTTTCATGATAATTAGGTTTTAAAAAAGGAACATTCATTTTATTTAGTAGCAGGAAAAAATAACAAGTAGTTTCAGGTTACAGGTTACAGGTTACAGGTTACAAGTGACAGGATAACGATCCATATTCAACTGTCGGTTAACTGCAACCTGAAACATGCAGCCTGTAACCTGTAACATGGATCGTGTAACTCGACATTTTTCCTTCCTGGTATTCATTAATCGTTTTTCTTATTGTTATTTTAATTCTCAGATAATGGTTCTAAGACCTTTCATAGCCTGGCTTTTAACCACATCTGCATTTTCCGGTGATTCAATGATTCTGTTCAAAGGGTCAACGGCTCTTTCATCACCGGTTTCGGAAATAAGCTGTATCAAAGTGATCTGCATCAGCGGATCCCTTTCAATATTCAAAGCGTTGATCAGGGCGTCTTTCACGAAACTATATCCGGTATATTTCGACAGAGCCGTAGCAGCTGCCATTCTCACATTCACATTACCATCGCGGTTCATAGTGTTGATCAGGGCCATGATCATTTCTTCCCCGGGTTCCTCCTGGTCACGAATATAACTTACAGCCTGGATTCGCTGACTTGCACTGGATTCTTCCAATTTCGAAATCATCAGGATATGTTTCATAATATCTATTTCATTCCTGAGCATTTCCATTTCACGATGGCTGGAACGCGGGCCTGGGTTGAGGATAAAACCCATCAGGAAACCGGTTATCAGGATCAGGAAACCGGCTGCAATCCTTCCCGATGGAGAAGTTATCCATTGCACTATTCCTGGAAAGCTATATCTCTTTCCTGCACTATCACCAGCCAGTCTTTCTTTTTCAGCGGAAAGACTATCCAGAAAGCGTTTTCTCAGCTGGTCGGAGGGCGTGGCCAAAGGCAACTGTTGCAAATCAATCAACAGATCTTTCATCTGTTCATATTCTCTGTGACATCCAGGGCAAGCCGACAGATGCCTGCGTACCTCCGTTACAATTTCCGGATCCAGGATACCATCGATATAATCGATAAGCAGGGTTTTTACTTTTATGCAATCCATTGTGATCATATTTAAACCAATTGAAAATAGTACTCCCTTAATTTATGCATGGCCCGGTGAACCTTAACTTTAATTGCCGGAACGGAATTTCCCGTTATTTCCGAGATTTCTTCATACTTCAGCCCCTGGAAACGACTCAGTTCTATTATCTCCTTCTGCTCTTCCGTTAGCTGTTCCAAAGCATCATATAAAGCATTATATTTTTCATTTCGCTCCATTTCCTCTAATGCATCGGCCGAATCCGCGGACTTGTACATCATGATAAGATCACCGTTCACATATTGCTTGTTCTTATGATAATGATCAATATGTACATTTCTTGCCATCTGATAAAGCCAGGACCTGAATGACTTGCCATCTGTATAGGATTCGCGGTACATCATAACCCGTGAAAAAACCGTATGGGCAAGGTCTTCGCTATTCATCCGGTTACCGGTCAATCTGAGGAAAAAATTAAAGAGAGGAACCTGGTATTTTTCAAATAATGGAATCATTGATTCCAGGTTACCCTCTTTAACTTCCTTCATCCAAATCTCATCGGTTTTAGTTTCCATGAAAAAGTGTTTTTCGTACTTAAATTACCTGAGAATTGCTAAATGGTTACAAGGGAATAAAATTTTATATGAGTATTGGGAAACATTAACACAAAGTTACAGGCGACAGGTTGCAAGCGACAACTCATCACTCATCACCCACACCCACACTACCTGCACCCTGCACCCTGCAGCCTGTAACCTGCACCCTGCATCCTGCATCCTGCAACCATAGAGCAGGCAACTTGATATTAATCATACCCGATACTCATTAAATTTTATTAAAAGCAAGACAGCTGGAAAACATTCTTTTGCAACAATTGTTTTCTAAATATATTACTGATAATCAAAGGTAAAGAAATATTCATGAAAACACTAAGCAATGTTTTAAGGTTTCTGCTGGCTATAATACTCCTGGTTTTCGGGTTGAACAAAGTATTTCATTTTCTTCCGATGGAAATGGGGTCAGGGCCAGGAGCCGATTTTTTTGGAGCCCTGATCGCCGCAGGATATATGATACCCGTTATTGTAGCAGTCGAATTAATAGCGGCATTTTCGCTGATGCTAAACCGTTTTGTTTCTTTCACTATGGTTCTGCTTGCTCCAATATCACTTAACATCCTGTTATATGGCATCTTTCTTGATTCCATGAGCCTTCCCATCGGTGGATTTACATTCCTTTTAAATTTATATTTCCTGGTCATAAACAGGAAGGTATATTGGGAGATGTTTAAGAAGGAATGATGATGGGGGAACTGGGGGCTGGGTGACTGGGAGCTGGGTGACTGGGAACTGGGGGCTGGG
>Ga0180009_10002096_pt1 | contig 23608 bp, 21 predicted proteins | sample OS_PC_MetaG_FD_123537 | JGI IMG/M metagenome (GOLD analysis project Ga0180009, IMG submission 123537) | Groundwater microbial communities from the Aspo Hard Rock Laboratory (HRL) deep subsurface site, Sweden - OS_PC_MetaG | ecosystem: Environmental > Aquatic > Deep subsurface > Groundwater...
AAGCAAAACCCTGCACCCCCACAAGGTGGTGGCCTCCTTCTGCCTGGGCGGGGAGAAGCTGTTCAACTACGTCAACGACAACCCCCAGGTGCTCATGCTGCCCATCCGGCAGGTGAATAACCCCGCGGTGATCGGGGCCAACCACCGCATGTTCAGCGTGCACGAGGCCCTGGAGGTGGACCTGACCGGCCAGGTGTGCGCCGCCGACCGCGAGGGCAGGGTCTACTCGGGCATGGGGGGCCTGGTGGACTTTTTGCGGGGGGCCTCGGCCAGCCACGGCGGCCAGGGCATCGTGATGCTGCCCTCGCTTCGGCCCGACGGCTCCAGCCGGGTGGTGCCCCAGATCGCCTCCGGGGCCGGGGTGGTGGTCACCCGCGCCGGGGTGCGCAGCGTGGCCACGGAATACGGCGCGGTGTATCTGCACGGCCTGTCCTTGCGCGAGCGGGCGGTGGCCCTGATCGACATCGCCCACCCCAACCACCGTGACGCCCTGTTGACCGCCGCCCGCCAGGGCGGGCTCATCAGCCAGCGCCAGGTTTTGGCCCCCCTGTTCACCGGGGTCTACCCCGACAAATACGAGCGCCGCGCCGCACTCAAGGACGGCAGCGAGGTTTTCATCCGGCCGGTGAAGCCCACCGACGAGCGCATGGTGCAGGAATTTTTCTACTCCATGACCGACCGCGAGGTGTACTACCGCTTCCTGCACGCCACCAAGGCCTTCCCCAGGAAAGACATGCAGAAGATGGTCAACATCGACTATCACCGCGAGCTTTCCCTGGTGGCCCTGGCCGGGGAGTTCGGGTCCGAGCGCATGGTGGGGGTGGCCCGCTACGTGCTGGGCAGCGACGGCGAGCCGGAGGTGGATTTCGCCGTGGCCACGGAGATGCAGGGCAAGGGCCTGGGCCGGGCCTTGATGGGGGCCGTGTTGGACGTGGCCCGGGACCGGGACTACCTGGCGGCCAACGCCTACGTGATGCCCGAGAACCTGGCCAGCCTGAACATCCTCAAGTCCATGGGTTACGCGGTCACCGGCCTGGTGAGCCAGGGGGTCATCGAGATGAAGCTGCACCTGGACCAGCCGGTCACTGAGCCCAAGATGGAGCTCAAGTACGACGAGCGTTACCGCCCCGGCGGCGGCGCCAAGAAAAGCGAGGAGCCCCTGAGCCGAATCTAAGGAGTTGCTGGGTTTCGGGCTTCGCCCTCTACCCAACCTACGCTATTACTCATATCTTCGCGGCACAGCCAGGCGGACGCGGCGATGGCCGCAGGCGTAGCCTTGGCTACGTCGAGGCCCGGGCGATGCCGGTAACGCAGCCCCCGGCCGTCTGGCGAAGCCGCCTGCCATCCGGTGTCTGGCGAAGCCGCCTGCCAAACTAAACCCAGGCGCTCATGAGGTGAAACATCGTCCCCACCCCCAGCCCGTCGCCGCGATCCCGAAAATAGAGCTGGTTGATCCCGGCCTGGTCCAGGTCGCGCACCCGGCCCAGGCCCAGGGCGGCCAGCTCCCCGGCCAGGGCGGCGGGGTCGAAAAAGGCGTGCCAGGGCTCGCCGGAGGCCTGAACCCGCTGGAGGATAGCCTCAAGTACCATTCGCCCCCTGGGGTCCAGAAGCTCGGGCAGAATGGCGTAGTCAAAGGCCACCCCGCTGCCCACCGGGGCCGAGGCGATGAAGCCCAGGGTGGCCATAACCGCCTCGGGGGTGAGGTAGGGGGTCACCCCCAGCCAGGAGAAGAAGGTGGGCCGGGCCGGGTCGTGGCCCGCCTGGGCCAGGCCCTGGGCCAGGGTCTGTTCATGAAAATCCATGGGCGCGAAGGTGAGGCCCTCCGGCACGGCCAAGCCCGCCTGGGCCATAAGCTCACGCTTCCAGGCCTGGGTGGCCGGGTGGTCCACCTCGAACACCCGCAGGGCCTGAGGGGGGTGGGGGTTGCGCAGGGCGAAGGTGTCCAGCCCGGCGCCCAGCACCACGTATTGCCCCACGCCGCTCTCCACCGCCCGGCCTAGCTGGTCCTCGGCGTAGCGGCTGCGCGCGGCGGTGAAGGCCCGCAGATAGGGCGATATGGGTGAGGTCTCGGAGCCGCGCGGGTCGGCCCGCAGGGCGGCGGCGCTCTCCGGGCCCAGGATGGCCAGGGCCAGCGGGTCGTCCAGGACCTTGGGGTCGTCCAAAAGCTGATGGGCCGCCCGCTGGGTGGCCACGCGCAGGGCGGTGTGGCTGGGTTTGTTCTCCTGCATGCGCCTGTCTCCTTGATGGGAGTGATCAAGAAAGCGGGCGTCCGGCCCCCCAACGAAGCGCGTCCAGCCCCCTTCTTTTAAATGTATAGGCGGGGCGAGGCAAATACAGCGGCGATAATATTGCTTAAACTTGGTAAAATATATGCATCGAATGATCGGAAATCGTTGGGTTTCGGGCTTGCGCCCTCTACGCCAACCTACACGATTCTAGAATCTCTATTCCCCACCACTCTCCCAGCGGCACAGCCAGGCGGCGGCAGGCAAGGCGCCGGCGAGCGCAGACCGCAGGCGTATTGCTGATACGCCGAGGTCTAAGCGAGGTCGGCAACGCGGCATCCCGCCGTCTGGCGCAGCCGCCGCCTACAGACGAGGCACCGGGGCCGGGTCCTCCCTCTTGCGCCGCAGCAGGACATGCTCCAGCAACAGTGCCAGCACCAGGCCCACCACGAAGCCGTTGGCCAGGATGGGCCGGATTACCGGGTGCAGGGCCTGGCGGGCCTCCTCGGGGATGAAGCTCACGATCACCCCGGCGGTGAGCGCCACCCCCACCGTGGCCCCGCCGGCCCAGGTGGGCATCTTGCCGCCGGACAAAAGCAGGTGCAGGGCGGCGTAGACGCTCTGGGCCATGAGGGTGACCAGCACAGCCCCCACCACCGGGGCGGGCGCCAGGCTGAACAGGGACAGCCCCCCCGGCCACAGGGCCAGGGCCGCCACTGCTCCGGCCATGGGCAGCAGCGTGTAACGGCTGGCGCTCCTGGTGCTTATGACCACCGCCGGGCTCACCGAATAGGTCACCGGCCCCAGGGAGCCCATGAGCCCGGCGGCCACCCCCCCCAGGCCGGCCACGGCCACCGCCCGGTTGGCCCGCCCGTCCATGCCCGTGGCCCCGATTAGGCGGCCGGTGGACTCGATGGTGGCCAGCTCGTTGCTGATGAGCGCCAGATAGCACAGCACGAAGGCGGCGATCACCCCGGGGTTGAACTCCGGGCCGGTGGGAAACAGCGCCGGCAGGCCGGTGAGGGTGCCGCCCCGCCAGGCGGGCCAGGGCTCCAGGCCAATGGCGTAGTAGACCAGGCTGCCCACGGCCATGCCCAACAAGAGCACCGCCGAGGACCACAGGCCCTTGAGGCGGTACTGGGCCAGGAGCATTACCAGCACCAGGCCCAGGCCGAACAGGAAGCCGCCCGAGACGGAGCCGCCCCCGGCGGCCGGGCTGTAGAGCAGGTCGCGCATGGTGGGGGTCAGGCTCATGGCCACCAGCAGCAAGGTGGAGGCCAGCACCGGCGGGGTGTAGAGACGCCCCAGGCGGGCGGCCAGACCGCTGAAGCCGGCCAGGGCGGTGAGGCCCGCGCCCACGGCCATGGCCCCGGCCACCGAGGCCGGGCCGCTGGAGATGGTGGCCAGGGTGCCCACGATGAGCACCGCCGAGGGCCCCACCTGGCCGGGCAGGCGGTGGCCCCAGAGCACCTGGGCCGCCTGGGCCGCCGCGCTGACCAAGAGGAGCCGCTGCATGTACTCCACCCGTGCGGCGGCGTCCAGGCCCCAGGCCAGGCCCACCACCTCGCCCAGCACCAACACTCCGGGCACCAGGATGACCAGCCACTGAATGGCCAGCACCACGGTGACCCCCGGAGGAGGCCAGCGGTCCAGGGGGTGGAGAATCTCCAGGGCCGGCTGGGGTTGGCAGTCGCTATTGGGCATGCCCCATTATGTTACAGCCAAGGCTAAAGCGCCAGGCCTTGAGCGCGGGGACGAGCCGGTATAATATTCGGGTAAGCTGAAGTGTTTCACGAATAATGGCTTCACCACTTCGGGCTTCCAGCAAAGCCGCGCTCGTGAAACAAAGCCGAGGAGCCCATGCTCGAATACATCGAATCCCTGCCCCTGTGGGCCATCAAGACCCTGGCCATGACCCTGGGCATTCTGGTGGCCGTGGGCACGGGTTTGCTCCTGGCCCGCTGGTTGCGCAAACTCGCCGCCAAGCTGCCTCCCCGGGAGTGAGCCTTGCCAGGCTCCCGCCTGCTTGCTAAGATCATGTTTTCCCGATGTGATGCTTGTTTAACCATGTGAGGGACCATGGCCCAGCGCCTGGAAATAGGCCTCAAGCCCCAGCTTAACGACCCCGCCGCCGGCGGGCTCATCCACAAGGCCCGGGCCTACCTGGGCCTGACCCTGGAACGGGCTCGAGTGCTCAAGGTCTTGACCTTCGACACCAGGCTGGATTCCGCCCAACTGGAGCGGGCCCGGCAAGAGATATTCACCAACCCGGTGACCGAATTGAGCTCCTTCGGCCCCCTGGCCCACGAGGTGCTGCCCGGCTTCCACTGGGCCCTGTGGGTGGGCTTCAAGCCCGGAGTCAAGGACAACCAGGGCGACACCGCCCTGGAGGCCATGGCCGACGCCCTGGGGGTGAGCTTCGGCGAGGACGAGGCGGTGTACTTCAGCCGCCTGTTCCTGCTTGAGGCCCCCAAGCTGGACGCCGAGGGTGCCGAGGCCATCTGCCGCCAGCTTTTGGCCAACGGGCTCATCCAGACCTGGCGGATCATACCCCGGGACGAGTGGGACCCGGCCCAGGGCGTGGGGGTGGTTATTCCCAAGGTGCGCCTGGCCCACAGCCCCAGCGTGCGGAGCCTGGCCATCGGCAGCGACCAGGAGCTGATGGACTTGAGCGCGGCCCGGGACCTGTTCCTCAACCCGGCGGACGTGCCGGTGATCCGGGCCTATTTCAACGACCCGGCGGTGCGGGCCCAGCGCCGGGCCATCGGCCTGGACGACCCCACCGACGTGGAGCTGGAATACGTAAGCCAGGCCCGCAGCGACCATTGCAACCACAACACCTTCGGCGGGCGCTTCGTCTACCAGGACCTGGTGAGCGGCGAGCGCCGGGAGGTGGCCAACCTGTTCAAGGAGTGCATCAAGGCCCCCACCGAGGAGCTGGCTGCGGCCAAGGACTGGGTGGTGAGCGTGCTGTGGGACAACGCCGGGGTGGCCAAGCTGGACGATGAGAACAACTACGTTATCACCGGCGAGACCCACAACAGCCCCAGCAACATGGAGGCCTACGGCGGGGCCATCACCGGCATCGTGGGGGTCTACCGCGACCCCATGGGCACCGGCAAGGGCTCCAAGCTGGTGGCCGGACTGTGGGGCTTTTGCGTGGCCCCCCGGGACTACGGCGGCGAGCTGACCCCGGCCCTGCACCCCCGGCGCCTGCTGGACGGCATCATCGAGGGGGTGCGCGACGGCGGCAACAAGAGCGGCATCCCCACCGCCTCGGGCATCTTGTATTTCGACCCCCGCTACCTGGGCAAGTGCCTGGTGTTCGTCTCCGCCTTGGGGGTTATGCCCGCCCGGCTGGACGGCGAACCCACCGAGCACAAGACCACCAAGCCCGGCCAGTTGGTGGTCATGTGCGGGGGCCGGGTGGGGGCCGACGGCATCCACGGGGTCACCGCCTCCAGCGCCGGCTACAGCGAGAACACCCCGGCGGGCCACGTGCAGATCGGCGACCCCTACACCCAAAAGAAGATGCACGACTTCCTCCTGGAGGCCCGCGACGCCGGACTGGTGCCCTACATCACCGACAACGGCGGCGGCGGCCTGAGCAGCTCGGTGGGCGAGAGCGCCCGCTTCAGCCCCGGGGCCGAGGTGGACCTCAAGAAGGTGCCGCTCAAATACGAGGGCCTGGACCCCTGGCAGATTTGGGTGAGCGAGAGCCAGGAGCGCATGACCGTGGCCGTGGAGCCAGAGGACCGGGAAGCCTTCATGGCCCTGGCTGACAAGCACCAGGTGGAGTCCACGGTGATAGGCCGCTTCACCGGCGACGGCAAGCTCAAGCTCACCTACGGCGATGACGTCTGCTGCTACGTGGACGTGGAGTTTTTGGAAGAGGGCTTCCCCCAGTGGGAGTTCGAGGCCCTGTGGACCCCGCCCCAGGCCCGGGGCCTGAGCGAGCCGGTGATCAAGCCGCCCGCCGACCTCAGCGGCCTGGTGCTGGACCTGTTGGATTCGCCCAACCTCTGCTCCCGGGAGTGGATAAACCGCCAGTACGATCACGAGGTGCAGGGCACCAGCCTGGTCAAGCCCTTCGTGGGCCGGGACCAGGACGCCCCCTCCGAGGCGGCGGTGATTTTGCCGGTGCTCACTTCCCCCACCGGCCTGGCCATGGCCCAGGTACTCAATACCGACTACGGCGACATCGACACCTACCACATGGTCACCGCCAGCGTGGAGGAGGCCATGCGCCGCCTGGTGGCGGTGGGCGGCGACCCAGAGCAGGTGGGCGGGGTGGACAACTTCTGCTGGCCCAGCATCATCTACCACCCGGCCACCAACCCCGACGGCCGCTACAAGGCGGCCCAGCTGGTGCGGGCCTGTTGGGGGCTCAAGGACGCCTGCCAGGCCCTGGAGGTTCCCCTGCTCTCGGGCAAGGACTCCATGTACGTGGACGGCACCCTCACCGGACGCCACGGCTCCTGCCAGCGGGTGAGCGGTCCGCCCACCATGATGTTCACCGCCACCGCCCCGGTGCCCGACCTGGGGGCCCTGCAAACCCTGGAGCCCAAGATGGCCGGGGACCATGTTTACGTGTTGGGCCTGACCAAGGACGAGCTGGGGGCCGGCGCCCTCTACGGCCTGTGGGGCCACACCGGGCTCAACGTTCCCCAGAGCGATTTCGCCGCTTCCAAGCGCATGTGCCGGGCCCTGTACGCCGGGCTGAGGGACGGCCTGGTGGCCTCGGCCTGCGTGCCCAGCCGGGGCGGCCTGGCCCTGGCCTTGGCCCGCATGGTCTTGGCCGGGCGCTTGGGCCTAACGATTGAGCTGGACGGCCTGCCCACCCAGGACGGCCTGGACGCCATGCGCCTTTTGTTCAGCGAATCCACCGGGCGCATGGTGGTGACCGTGGCCCCGGGGCTGACCGGCGAGTTTGAGAAATTGATGCAAGGCGTGCCCTGGGCCCAGGTGGGCCGGGTCACCCGCAAACAGGAACTAAGGGCAAGCCTGGCCGGCCGGCCGGTGCTGGGGCTCAAGGGGGCCCAGATGCGCCGGGTCTGGCTGCGGCGCTTCGGGAGGATGGTCTGATGCCCGGCGGCGATAAGGTCAGGGCCCTGGTGCTCAGCGGCTTTGGGCTCAACTGCGACTGGGAGACGGCCCACGCCCTGGAATTGGCCGGAGCGGATGCGGTGCGGGTGCATATCAGCGACCTTACCGGCACTCGCATGCGCAAGCCTATGGAAACACTTGATAACTACCAGATACTCGTCTTTGACGGCGGGTTTGCCTGGGGCGACGACCACGGGGCCGGGGTGCTTTTGGCCACCCGCCTGGGCAACCACCTGGGCGGGCAGCTGCGGGACTTTTTGGAGCGCGGCGGCCTGGTCATGGGCATCTGCAACGGCTTCCAGGCCCTGGTGAACCTGGGCCTTTTGCCCATGCTGCGGGGCTGGGAGCGGCAGGTGGCCCTCATGGCCAATGATTGCGGCAACTTCCAGGATCGCTGGTCGGAGCTTTTGGTCGAACCCCAGAGCCCTTGTCTGTTCACCAAGGGCCTGGGCCGCCTGGATCTGCCCGTGCGTCACGGCGAGGGCAAGTTCGTCTGCGATGACAACACCTTGCGCGAGCTGGAGGACCAGGGGATGGTGGCGGTGCGCTACGGCGACGGCAAGGGCAAGCTCGCCCGGGGCCGCTGGCCGGCCAATCCCAACGGCTCGCTGCACGACATCGCCGGCATCTGCGACCCCAGCGGCCGGGTCTTCGGGCTCATGCCCCACCCCGAGGGCTTTTACCGGGCCAGCCAGCATCCGGACTGGACCCTGCACCGGGAGCGGGCCCGCCGCCAGGGCCAGGAGCCCGATCCCCTGGGCGCGGGCCTGGGCCTGGCCATGTTCACCAATGCGGTGAGCGCCGCCCGGGAGGCCCTGGCATGAGCCAAGCCTCCCCCGAACTGGCCTCCCTGCAGCCGGGCCAGGAACTGGACGGCAGCTATCTGCTGCTGCGCTCTTCCCTGGGCACCACCAAAAACGGCAAGCCTTACGGGACCTTGCGCCTTGGCGATCGCACCGGGGAGCTGGAAGGCCGCCTGTGGGACCAGGCCGAGGAGCTTTTGGCCCCCCTGGCCCCGGGCATGGTGGTGAGGGCAACCGGCCGGGTGGACAGCTATCAGGGCCGCACCCAGGCGGTGCTGCAATCCCTGGAGGCTGACCCCCTGGCCGAGGCGGCCGCCTTTTTGCCGGCCAGCCCGGTGCCCCTGGCCGAACTGAAAGACGGTCTGGCCCAAGCCCTGTCCTGGGTGAGCCAGCCCGACCTAAAACAGGTTCTCCAAGCTTTCTTCGTCGAGGACCGGGAGTTCGCCGCCGCCTTCGAGCGGGCCCCGGCGGCCAAGGGAGCCCATCACGCCTATGTGCATGGCCTGCTGGAGCACACGGTGAGCACCGCCCGCTCGGCCAAGGCCCTGGCCGGGCTCTACCCCGGCGACCTGGAGCCCCAGGTGCTCATCGCCGGGGCCCTGCTGCACGACATCGGCAAAGTCAAAGAGCTTACCCTGGGCCCGCCCATCGGCTACACCGACCAGGGCCGCCTGGAGGGCCACCTAGTGCTGGGGCTTAGGATGCTGGAGGACAAGCTGGCGGTAATAAAGGACTTTCCCGCCAATTTGGCCGAGCATCTGCGGCACATGATCATCAGCCACCACGGGGCCTACGAGTTCGGCAGCCCCCGCAAGCCCAAGACCGCCGAGGCCCTGGTGCTGAACTTCATCGACGACCTGGACGCCAAGATGGCCATGGCCGCCGCCGCCCGGCGGTCCGCCGGACCGGGCCATTGGAGCGAATACCACCGCCTGCTGGAGCGCTTCCTCTACGTTGGCCCCGGCCCCCTGGAGGGACTGGAACCCGGCGAGGAGCTGCCGCCAATGCCCGAGGCCCAGGCCGAGGCCGCGCCCCAGGAGCCGGAGGCATCCGAGGCGGCCCCCCGTCCGGCCAAGCGCAAGAAGCGCCCCGAGCCGCCCGAGGACCAGGTTCCGGACCTCTTTGGCGGCTCCGGCCAGGGAGAAGGCTAGATGCCGCCCGAGTCAGGCAAGGCAAGGCCCCCCTTCATCACCCTGGAGGGCGGCGAGGGTGTGGGCAAGAGCACCCAACAGCACATGCTGGTGCGCCGGGCCCGGGGGCTGGGTCTCACGGTCGCCAGCACCAGGGAGCCCGGGGCCACCCCCCTGGGCGCCGCGGTGCGCGACCTGCTCACCGCCCCGGGCCGCGACCACCCCGGCCAGCGGGCCGAGTTGTTGTTGTACCTGGCCGACCGGGCCCAGCACGTGGAGCGGATCATCGCCCCGGCCCTGGAAGGGGGGCAGGTGGTCATCTGCGACCGTTTCGCCGACTCCAGCGAGGTGTACCAGGGCCGGGCCCGGGGGCTGGGGGTGACTTGGGTGCGCCAGCTCAACCGCTGGGCCTGCGGCGAGGTGTGGCCCGACCTTACCATCCTGCTGGACCTGGAGCCGGGCCAGGGAATGCGCCGGGTCAACAAGCGCCAGGGCGAACTGGGCCTGGTCCCGGACCGGCTGGAAGCCGAGGGGCTGGAGTTTCACCTGCAGGTGCGCCAGGGATTTTTGGACCAGGCCGAGGCCGAGCCCGAGCGTATCAAGGTGGTGGACGCCTCCTTGCCCCAGGAGGAGGTGGCCCTGGCGGTGTGGTCCCTGGCCGAACCCGTGCTCAAGGAGTACAAGCGCCTGTCGGCGTAGCAAGCCATGAGGATCAAGGGAATCATAGGCCAACGCCGGGCCGTGGCCCAGCTCGAGGACGAGTTGAACGCCGAACGCCTGGCCCACGCCTACATGTTCGTGGGACCCCGGGGAGTGGGGCGGGCCACCGCCGCCCAGGCCCTGCTGGCGGCGGCCAACTGCCAAGCCCCCGCGCCCGATGGCCCCTGCGGCTCCTGCGGCCCCTGCCACCGCCTGGCCGCGGGCACCCACGAAGATTTTCTGGTGCTGGCCCCGCCCAGCGAGGCCCGTTCCAGCCAGATCAAGGTGGAGGCGGTGCGCGAGGCCATCCGGGCCACCGGCTTCGCCCCCTTTGCCGGGGGCAGCCGCATGATCCTCATCAAGCAGGCCGAGCACCTGAACCCGGCCAGCGCCAACGCCCTGTTAAAGACCCTGGAAGAGCCGCCGCCGGGCAACATCCTGGTGCTCACCGTGGGCGACGCCAAGGAGCTCTTGCCCACCCTGGTGAGCCGTTGCCGCAAGGTGAATTTTTTGCCCCTGGGCGCCGAGGAGATCGCCGCCGAGCTTATCCGCCGGGGCGAAAGCGAGGCCCACGCCAGGCTCAAGGCGGGCTTGGCCGGGGGCAGCCTGGGCCGGGCCCTGGATCTGGACACCGCCGCCCTGCAGACCGACCTTCAGCGCCTGGTGCATCAGTTGGGCGCGGGGGGCCAGGCCCTGGAGGACTGGGGCTTCGCCGAGGAGCTGGTGGGCGCCCACCGGGGAACCGGGGGCATAGACCGGGAGGGCATCAGCCAGGCCCTGGATTTGTTGGCCCTTTATTTCCGCGACGCGGCGGTGGCCGCCGCCGGACGGGGCAAGTTGGCCTGGCTGCCGGGCCCCCCGGCGGCCCTGGACATCGAGAACGCTTGCCGGGCCTTTGCCCGGGTGCGCCGGGCCCAGGGGCAGATCCTGGGCAACGCCGCCCCGGAGCTGGCCCTGGTGGTGCTGTTGGCGGGTCTAAAGGAGGCCCCAATACATGCCTAAGGTAGTGGGAGTCTGTTTTTATCGCGGCAGCAAGATCTACGACTTTGACGCGGGCCTGTTCGTTCTCAAGCCCGGCGATCATGTCATCGTGGACACCGAATACGGCCTGGCCCTGGGCGAAGTGACCCGGGCGCCCCGCGCCCTGCCCGAGCCCAGCGAAGACCAACCGGCCCCGGCGCTGAAACAAGTGTTTCGCCTGGCCACCCAGGACGACTTGGAACAGCAGGCCCATAACGCGGTGCTGGAAAAAGAGGCCTACCATTACTGCCAGGAGCGCGTCGCCGCCCGCAAGCTGGACATGAACCTGGTGAAGGTGGAGTGCCTCTTCGACCGCTCCAAGATGATCTTTTTCTTCACCGCCGAGGGACGCCTGGACTTCCGGGAGCTGGTGCGGGACATGGTGGGACGCCTGCGCACCAGGGTGGAGATGCGCCAGATCGGGGTGCGCCACGAAGCCAAGCTCCTGGGGGGCCTGGGCTCCTGCGGCCGGGAGATCTGCTGCGCCACTTTCCTCAAGGACTTCGAGCCGGTGAGCGTGAAGATGGCCAAGGAGCAGAACCTCTCGCTGAACCCCACCAAGATCAGCGGGCTCTGCGGCCGCCTGATGTGCTGCCTCACCTATGAATTCGAGACCTACAAGGCGCTCAAGAAGGACCTTCCCAAGCTGGGCAAGCGCTTGAGCCTGGCCGACGGCCGCGAGGCCAAGGTGATCCGCCAGAACGTGCTGGAAAAGCGGGTCACACTGTACATCCCCGGCGAGGGCGAGCTGGCGGTGGGGCCCGAGGAGCTGGCCCAGCTGCTCAACCCAACCCCGCAGGAGCCACCCCCGCCCGGCGAGCCCCCCGCCTCCGTACCCGAGGACAGGGGGGGGCGCCCCAGCCGGCGCGAGCCCGCCCCCAGCCAGCAGGCCCAGCCCGCCCCGGTATCCAAGGACCAGGAGCAGGAAAAGGCCCCGGACACCCAGGAGAGCAAATCCGCCTCTTCCCGCCGGCGGCGGCCGCGCCGCCGGGGCAAAAAGGGACCCAAAAGCCAATGAGCCAGCCGTTTTATATAACCACGCCCATCTACTACGTGAACGCCGAGCCTCACCTGGGGCACGCCTACAGCACCATCGTGGCCGACGTGGCCGCCCGCTTCCACCGGCTCACCGGGGACGAGGTGCGCTTCCAGACCGGCACCGACGAGCACGGCGACAAGATCGCCCAGGCGGCCGAGGCCCGGGGGGTCACCCCCCAGCAATACGCCGACCAGATCAGCGGCCTGTTCCGTCATTTGTGGCCCGAGCTGCACATCACCAACGACAAGTTCATCCGCACCACCGACCCGGACCACAAGCAGGTGGTGCAAAGCATCCTGCAGAAGGTCCACGACGCCGGCGACATCTACTTCGCCAAGTACGGCGGCCACTACTGCGTGGGCTGCGAGCGTTTTCTCACCGAGCACGAGATGGTGGACGGCAAGTGCCCGGACCACGGCACCGTGCCGGTGTATCAGGAGGAAGAGAACTACTTCTTCCGCATGAGCAACTACACCGAGCAGCTCAAGGCCCACATCGAGGCCCACCCGGATTTCATCCGGCCCGAGCGCTACAAGAACGAGGTGCTGGCCATGCTGGAGCAGGGGTTGGAAGACCTGTGCATCAGCCGGCCCAAGACCCGCCTCACCTGGGGCATAGACCTGCCCTTTGACGCCGGCTACGTCACCTACGTGTGGTTCGACGCGCTCATCAACTACCTGAGCGGCCTGGGCTGGCCCGGCGGCGAAAACATGGCCAAGTTCTGGCCCGGGGCCCAGCACCTCATCGCCAAGGACATCCTGAAGCCCCACGCCATCTTCTGGCCCACCATGCTCATGTCCCTGGCCCGGGCCGAGGGCCGCCCGGCCCAGGACTACCTGTATAAGCACCTGAACGTGCACGGTTATTGGAACGTGGACCAGGCCAAGATGTCCAAGAGCCTGGGCAACGTGGTGCGCCCGTTGGAATTGGCCGAGATCTACGGAGTGGAGGCCTTCCGCTATTTCCTGTTGCGGGACATGGCCTTCGGCCTGGACTCCAGCTTCAGCGAGCAGGCCCTGGTGGAGCGCTACAACGCCGATCTGGCCAACGACCTGGGAAACCTTTTCTCCCGGGTGCTGACCCTGCTGCACAAATTCCGGGGCGGGGTGGTGCCCGAGCCAGGCCCCGAGCAGGCCGAGGACGCGGACCTGGCCGCCTTGGGCGCGGCGGTGCTGCGCGAATACCGGCGGGAGAACCGGACCTTCGCCTTCCACAAGGCCCTGGCCTCGGTGTGGAGCCTGATAAGCGCGGGCAACAAGTACGTGGTGGTCAGCGAGCCCTGGGCCCTGGCCAAGGACCCGGCCCTGGCCCCCCGCCTGGACCGGGTGCTCCACGACCTGTGCCAACTCCTGGCCCGGGTGGCGGTTTTGATCTGGCCGGTGATGCCGCTCACCGCCGAGCAGATGGCCGGAGTATTGGGACTGGGCCGCATCGAGCCCGGCCTGCTGGCCCGCCTGGAAGAGGGCCAAGCTCTGCTGGATCCGGGGTCCCAGACCCACCAGCCTCCGGCCCTGTTCCCGCGCATCGACACCGCCAAGGTGCAGGCCAAGGCGGCCAAGGCCGGGCAAAAGGCCGAGGCCAAGCCCGCCCCCCAGGCCGCCAAGAAAGACCAAGCCCCGGAAAAGGCCGCCGAAGAGCCCGCCGAGATCGGCATCGAGCAGTTCGGCCAGGTGAAGCTCAAGGTGGCCACGGTGCTCAGTGCCGAGCGCATCCCCAAGGCCGACAAGATACTCAAGCTCACCCTGGACGCCGGGGAGGAAGAGCCCCGCACCGTGGTGGCCGGGGTGGCCCAGCACTACGACCCCGAGGAGCTGGTGGGCAAGCAGGTGGTCATCGTGGCCAACCTCAAGCCGGCCAAGCTCAGGGGCATCACCAGCCAGGGCATGGTGTTGGCGGCGGTGGGGCCGGACGGCCTGTGCGTGGTCTCGCCCTCCAAGCCCACGCCTCCGGGCAGCCAGGTGCGCTAGACAAAACGGAGCCAGCCATGCCTGAGATGAAAACAAACCCCGCGGCCCGGACCGGCCTATCGCTGCTGGCGGCCCTGCTGGTTTTGGCCCTGGCCGGGGCGGCCTGGGCCGGAGACAACCAACAGGCCCAAGCCCAGGCCCAGCGCTGGTTGGGCCTGCTGGGCCAGGGCGAGTACGGCGCGGCCTATGATCTGGCCGCGCCGATTTTGCAAAAGGCCGCCACCCCCCAGAAGTGGCAAAAGCTCATGAGCGAGCTGGCCGCCAAGACCGGCCCGGCCCAGGGGCGCAAGCTGCTGCGCGGCCAGGCGGTCACAGACCTGCCCGGCGCGCCCAAGGGCGAGTATTACCTTCTGCTGTATTCCCCGGGATTCGCCAAGATGCCCCAGGCCCTGGAGCAGGTGGCCCTTATCAAGGGGGCCGACGGCAAGTGGCGGGTGGCGGGCTACTACCTGAGATAGGGCTCCAGGCCCAGCCAAAAGCTACGGCGAGGACCGAGTGCAACCGGCAACGCCGCCCCCCCGCCGCCTGGCTGCGCCAGGCGACTAGCCCCGCACGAACTCCCAAGCCTGCTCCAACTCGGCCAGGTCGAAATAGCGCTCGGTTATGCCCCGCTTGGGGCCGGCCATGATCAGGTTGTCCGCGGTCACCATGGCCCGGGCCATCGGGCTGTTGCCCACCACCGCGATGCGCCCCAGGTTCTCCCCTTGGCTCAGAGCGTAACGGCAATCCTCGATATAATGCTCCACCGGAACTTTGCTCAGATCCAGTTTGTCCAGCCTTACAAGAAGATTTATGCGGCCGTGGCCCTGGGCGATCTTTTGCTCGAAGGCCTCTTTGAAGGCCTGCATGTCCTTTTTGGTATAACCCCGGCTGACCTCCACCCCCAGGACATGGCCTTCGCTTTCCGGCAACACCTTGAACATGTTCCCTCCTTCCACCCTGGCCCGCCCGGCGGCGGACGGCTGTCTGGTCAAATACTAACCCGAAGCGGGGCGAGGGAACAGCCATGAAAGCCGCCCGCCGAACCGAGGCCCCCTTCATGGCCGCCGGCGCGCCTTCTCGGCCAGGCGGACCCCCGGGCGGCCCGGGCATAAAAAAGCCCCCGGCCAATGCTGGCCAGGGGCGGATGGTTGGCTGGGGATGCGGAGCTACATGATCCCGGCGATGGCCTGGGCGATGCCCTGGCGCAGGGCGGGATAGGCCTCGGGCCATTCCAGGTTGGTCTTGCGTGCGGTGGAGATTATGCGGGTCTGGTACTTCTTCATGCCGCTGGTGCTGGCCGACTGCTGGCTTACCGTGGTTTGGCCGGTGCCCTGCTGCAGGCTGGTCTTGAAGGTCTGCGAGGTGGGAGTCACCCCCCGCTCGGAGAGCTGGAGGTCGGTGACCACCGCGTAGGTGTTCACCTTGACCATGGCCCCGGAGATAAGCTCGGCCGCGCCGCCGGCCACCGCGCCGATGGCCGCCCCGGCCCCGGCATGGCTGCCGCCCAAAACCGCGCCGATGGCCCCGCCGGCGATGGGTCCGCCGAAGCCGGCCATCGAGGCCTTCTCCAGGGCCGACTCATCGGTCAAGCCCACGGAGAGAACGTTGGCCTGTAGCCAGTAGTGGGCCCGGTTGGGATCGTCCACCACCTTGAAGCCCTTGGCCTGAACCGCGGCCACGATCTCCGGCTGGAGGTTGAACTGCTTGTCGCTGGTGTTGCGCACCTGGATAAACACGGTGCGCTGGGCCGGGGGCACCGGGTCCAGGAAGATGGAGGCGCTCATCTTGTTTTCCACCTTCAGGTCGGCATAGCGGATGCCGGTGTAGGTGGCGGCGCAGCCGGCCAAAAGGGCCACGATCCCCAGGCAGGCGGCCAGGACAGCCAAGCGATGCTCTTTGCCAAACATACTAGTTCTCCTTATTGTCCCAGCGGGCCGAAAGGCTTCCCTCTCCGGCTGGCCGGCGCTGACCGATTCACCGGGTATTCCGGGGCTCCCGCCCCGGAGACGTTCCATTGGCCTAATTATGGCCTAATTGGGCCGTTCTGCAAAGGGGTAAGCGAGGCCGGCCCGCAGGGTTTTTGAGCGCACGACCATAATAGTCCTTGACACCGGGCCGGCCCGGCCTTAGATTATGAGCATAAGACCATAACTGCTTGGAGGACTTCATGCCCAGACCCCGCCGTTGCCGCCGTGTTTACGCCGAGCCCCCGGCCCGCCGTTTCGGCCCTTACGACCGTCCTCCCGCCGGGGAGCTGGTGTTGCCGGTGGAGGGCCTGGAGGCCCTGCGCCTGGCCGAGGTGGAGGGCCTGGACCAGGAGGAGGCCGCCGCCCTCATGGGGGTGAGCCGCCAGACCTTCGGGCGGGTGTTGGCCGCGGCCAGGGCCAGCGTGGCCCGGGCCCTGACCAACGGCATGGAGCTGGTGGTGGCCGGAGGCGACTACGAGCTGGTGCCTCCCGGTCCGGGCCGAGGCATGGGCCGGGGACGCGGCGGCGGGCGCGGCATGGGCCGGGGCATGGGCCGAGGACGCGGCGGCGGCGGTCCCGCGCAAGACTGAACTACAGACACGAGGAGTAAAGATATGCCTGGATTCAATGGAAGAGGACCCCAGGGACAAGGACCGATGACCGGCGGAGGCCGGGGACGCTGCACCGGAAATGCCCGCGCCGACCAGGGTCAGGGCATGGCTTGGGAAAACCCCCAGGCCTATGGCCAGGGACGGGGAAGGGGCCAGGGCCCCTGCGGCGGAGGCCGGGCCAGGGGGCGCGGACGCGGCCAGGGCCAGGGGGCCATGGGCCCCGCGTCCCAGGATCTACTGGCCGAAAACCAAGCCCTGCGGCGGCGCCTGGCCCAGCTGGAGGCCCGGCTCAACCGGCAGGACGTGGAAGCATCGGACTGACAACTTGAAACAAACTAACGATGGGAGGTAATACCCATGCCATTTAAGGATGGAACCGGACCTCGCGGTCAAGGACGCGGCACCGGCAAGGGCCAAGGACCCTGCGGTGGCGGCAAAAATCGCCAAGGCGGGCGCGGCCAGGGCCAAGGCAATGGCCAGGGCCAGGGTCAGGGCCAGGGCCAGGGCAAGGGCAAGGGCCAGGGTCAGGGTCAAGGCCAGCGCGGCAGCGGCCGGCGCGGCCAAGGCGCCTAAGAAACCAGGCGCCGGCCAACCTATGAATCATCGGTTGGCCCGAGCCCACCTCAACCCCCCGGGCCTCCCCCATGGGAAGGTCTGGGGGCGCCATTTCCAGCCGGCCTACAACGGGAGCCGCCATGAGCCATGATCAGCGCGGCCACGCTGCAAGCGCCAACCGCCAACGGCGCGGGCCCAGCAGCTACGCCATGCAAGACGCCCAGCGCCTGTGGCGGATACTGGCTCTCGGCCCCGGCCATGCCTTGGCCGACCTGGGCTGCGGGCCGGGGGATTACGCCCTGGAGGCCGCCCGGCGGGTGGGCCCTGGCGGACGGGTCTGGGCCCTGGACCGCGACCCGCGCCTGCTGGCCTCCCTGGCGAATGAGGCCAAGGCGCGGGGCCTGGAGAACCTCACCACCCTGGCCGCCGACCTGCGTGAACCCCTGCCCCTGCAAGATCTAAGCGTGGACTTGTGCCTGCTGGCCACGGTGCTGCACGTGATCAAGTTCACCCTGGCCGGTGGCGGGCTCTTCGGCGAAATCAAGCGGGTTCTGCGGCCCAGGGGACGCCTGGCGGTGCTCAACTGCTCCCTGGCCGACCTATCCTTCGGCCCGCCGGAGCACCTGCGCATTGCTCCCCCGGAGCTTGACCGCCTGGTTTCGCCCCAGGGGTTTCGGCGCGAACATCTGGAAGACATGGGCTTCAACTACCTGGCCTTGTACCGAAAAACCTGAACTGCCCAGGCAGCCGGGCCCAAATAAATGACCGGCGAACGGGGTTGCCGTTCGCCGGTCCCGGGTCCCTTGGAAGGGAGGGGCGGTGATGCCCCTGGGAGGATCTTCAGCGGCCGGCCGGGGCCGGCCAGGTGCAGATCTTACTTACTACGCAACACGCCGTTGCCGCGCAGGCGCCAGCGATTCAGTGTTTTTTCCACGTAGGAGGCATCGGGTCCGGCCACGCCCTGGGGGCGGGGCTCGCCGTATTCCTCTTTCGGTTTCTTGGAGGCTTTAGCTTTTAGCTTTTGCCCGCTCATAATTTCCCTCTCCCACGCCAAAGCCATCCCTTCGGACCAGCCTTGGCGAGCTTATGCGGCCCGTAGCCGCCGGAGATCGGGCCTACAGCCCTTTCTCGGCGGCGTAGGCCTCGGCGAACTCCTCCACTTCCTTCTCGCTGGTCCCGCCTTCGATTTGGAACCATGAGTCGGAGTAGAGTACCTTGCCCAGGATGGCCAGGGCGCCGGACACGAAGGTGCGGCCGACGCCGGCTTCCACCTCGCCCGGGTCGTTGATCTCGCCGTCCTGGACCTTATGCACGATATCCACCAAGTTTTGGTGGTGGCCCTGGGCGATCTGCATGAGCAGCTTGTCCTCGTAGTCCACGATGGAGCTGTACATGCCGGCGCGCTCCAACATGATCATGTAGATCGAGTTGAGAGGCTCGCGCCAGGGGGTGCCGTTAGAGATGTTGGACAGGCCGTTGGTGCTCTTGGCTCCAGGGCAGATGTCTTGGAGCATCATCATGAACGCCAGGTTGTTCATGAGCTGCTCTTGCTGGATGTTGACCGGGGTGATGATGGGGTCCACGAACAAGCGCTCGTTTTCTATGCCCAGCTCGTTGGCCGCATAGCACAGCTCCACGCACAGGGCGGCGCGCTCGTTCTCATCCCGGGGCAGGCCGTCGGGGCCCCACAGCAGGGCCACCGCCTCGGCGTTGTACTTGGCCACGATGGGCCACATTACGGTGTAGCGCTCCGGGCGTGCCATCACCGAGTTGACCAACGCGGTGCCCTTGTGCACCTCCAGGCCGGCCTCGATGGCTTCGATGTTGCTGGTGTCCAGGGCCAGGGGTACGTCGGGCACCACCTCCTGCACCGTCTTCACCACCCACTGCATCAGCTCGGGGCCGCCCTTGCGTGCTGGGCCCAGGTTGATGTCGATGTAGTCCACCTTCGCGGCCTTTTCGGCCAAGGCGTACCTTTGGATCGGCTCGGGATTGCGGTCTTTAAAGGCCTTGCCGATCTCTGTTTTGATTACGTTAAGGTTCTCGCCGATGGTCTTCATGATCACCCTCTCTGCTCGGGGAGAAAACGCCTAGGCGCCCGGCGCCCACTCCTTGAGGAACTTGGTCAAGTGCGCTGCCTCGCGGGGGCCCACCTGGATGTTCCAACCGGGCAGCTCCTCCTCCACGTCACCGGCGATGGCCGCGGCGTAGCCGGGGATCACCAGGGATTTGTGATTGATCTTCTCCTCGATACCAACCTTCTTTACGAACATGCCCACGTCGTCGCCGGAGAACTTGCCGGCGGCCCAGGCGGTCATGACGCTGAGTCCCTCGGTGTCCTTGATAAGGAGCCATGCGGGCACACGGGAAGACTCTACCTCGCCGCTGACGATGAAGTAGGTCAGCGAGAAGTTGGTGGTGATGAGCAGGGGGCTGTCCGGGTTGGGGCCGCCGATTTCGTAGATGCCCTGGGTCACGGTCATGGGCCGCTGGGGGTCGGTGTAGATGTTGAGCCGCTCCAGCAAGAGCGGGAACACCGCCTCGGCGCTCAGGTCGTCCAGGACGATGATGCCGGCGTACTTGGCCACCAGCATGGCCGCCGCCACCACTTGCTCGCCCATGTCCTCGCCCAGTGCGCTGGCGAAGCAAATGGTGGGAAAGCCCAGGGTGCGGTTCTGCTGCAGCAGGGCCGAGCGGCGGATGGCGATCTGGTCCTGGAACATGCCGGCGATGTCGCGGGCGCCGCTGTCGATGACCAGATCCTTGTGTCCGGCGTCGGTCAGCTCGTCGCTCAGGGCCATGGCCTCGTCGATGTCCACGGCCTTGATGCCCAGGGGCAGCCCCAGCTCACCGGCGATGGCGCTCATCTTGTCTGCGTTGGCGTTGGTGGCCCCGTAAATCAGAGGCTTTTTGTCCTTCATGGCCTTGGCCACCGGGGCCATGACCTCGGGGTCTTCACAGGCCAAAATCAGCGACAGGTCGCTGGCCTCCACCACCGCCTTGGCGGCGGCTTCGAACTTGGCGGCGTCGCCGCTGGCGCACTCCAGGAACACCAGCTCCGGGCGAAGGTTCAAGCCGACGCGCTCATACTGGAACTCGGCCCATTTCTTGACCTTGTCCGCGATGTCGGCGTCGGTGTCCTTGATGCGCCCGGCGATGCCCGGAGGGTTGAAGAAGGTTTTCTCGTGGCGGAACAAGACGGTCTCGCCGCCGATCTTGACCGCGGTGTCTCCGCTGCCCACGGTTAGAGGCCGAATGGGGGGAGCGCTGGCCTCGGCCAGTTGCTCGCGAGCCTCGTCGGAAACGTAGGGGCAGGAGTCCAACTCCGCCTTGCCGGCCGCCAAGTTCATGGCAAAGGCCAGGCAGGTGGGAACCCCGCACTCCCCGCAGTTGGTTTTGGGCAGAAGTTTGAAGATTTGAATTCCAGTCAGGGCCATGGTCCACTCCTCTCCGAGGAACCCGCTTGTATCATTCAGCGCTTACGTGGGGCCCCCCCGAAGGGGGGCCCCGGTTCGGGTCGGTTTGTTAGCCGGTGATGGGGTCCATGTTGATAGCGGGGTGTCCCACCTTCTGCAGGTACTCCAACACGGTGGCTTCGTCGATGCCCACGGTCTCATCGGCGATCTTATCGAACAGGTCGGGCACGCCCATCTCCTGGCCACGGCGCTTGATGCCATCGGCCAGCTCTTCCTTGAGGCTCTTGGGCATCCACACCATGCGGAGCAGGCCGCCGTCGCCGACGATGTACTTGCGCTGCACGATGTTGTACTTGGAGTGGCCCACGAAGCCCGGGGAGCTCTGACCGCCGCCCATGACGCCCGCCAGGGTGGTGAACTTCATGCCGCAGGGGGTCTCGCCAGTGTAGTCGCGGTGTACGGTCATAACGCCGTTGCAGGCGGGCAGCACCGCGGCGATGCACTCGCAGCAACCGCAGGTGGTCATGGGTTCGATGAGCAGGCTGTAGAAGTTGTAGCTCTCCACGGCCCCGCGGGAGGCCTTGGACACGAACTCATTGACGCCCTTCCAGTTGCCCAGCACCGGGTCCAGGCACTCGCCCTTCTCGATGGGCTGGTTGGGACCGGTGGGGTTGATCTCAAAGGAGGCCTTGCAGTCGAACCAGTTGTAGGCGCCGCAAAGGCCGGTGCGCTCAGGGCTGACCACGCACACGTGGGTGGGCGCGAAACTCTGGCACAGGGTGCAGGAGTAGTAGGTCTCCACACCCTCGTCGGTCATGTTTTCCACGCGCTCGTCACGGCCCTTGTAGGCCGCGCGCGCCTTCTTGGTGAACTCCTCCACGTCCTTGGGATCGGTCAAGATGGTCACTTCCACCTTGTCCAGGATGCTGCCGAAGTCCTTGTGGAACATGTCGTGTAGGATCTGGCCGAAGTGCTTCAGGGTGAAGCCCTTCTCCACCGCAGGCTTGCCCAAGCGCACCCAGGCGATGTCGCGCTGGCCGATGTGCATGACGCCCTGGGCGTAGTTGATCAGGTGGTGAATCTGGCGCTCCAGGATGGGCTCGAAGTCCGCCTGCATCTTGCGTCCGGCCACCTTGACCGAGATGCCCATGGGAAGACGGCCGCCCTTTTCGCCCAGGTCGGTGAGGTCCTTGCCGATGACGGTTACCTTGCCGTCCTCGGTTTCGTCCATCTCCGCCATTTCCACCAGCTCGGTCATCTGGGTCTTGCCGCCGCCGAACTCCACGAACAGGTCGTCCTTGCGGATGCGCTCGCCCTCGAAGGCCGCGCCGTAGCTGAGCGGGATGTCCACCTTGGTGATGACGGTCTTGAGGCCGCGCACTTCCACCGACTTCTGCACCATCTCGTGCGGACCCACGTTGGCCACCACGTGCTCGTAGGTGCACACGCCGGTGGGCAGGATCTCGGGGATGTCGGTGTCGGCGATGGTGGGGAAGCCCCAGTTGACGCAGCCGGCCGCGTTGGCGGCCCACTCGGCGTTAACCTCGCCCAGCGCGTTGACGAACGCGAACACGCGGTCCTTGTTGTACTGCAGGATGCGGCGATAGTCGCCGGGTTTCACGCCGCCGAAGGCCATGGCCGCGCGGTTGGCGAAGCCCAGGGCGAAGACCGCGGCGCTGATGTCGGGGCCGAAGGGCACCAGGCGGGTGCCCCACCCGACCTGCACGTCGGACTCGACCAGCTGCTCGGTAAAGGTGGTGCCGCTTTGGTTGGCGGCCATGAACACGTACAGGTTGCGCCGCTGATACTCCTCGGCGATCTCCTTGGCCAGCTCCGGGGTGGGAGCGGCGCCGACGATGGCCGCGAAGCCCGGGGCCGAACCGTCCACGAACTCCACGCCGCGTTTACGCATGACCACGTCGTCGGCCGCGCCCAGCCATATCTTGCTCTTGGCCCAGTCCACCTTGCCCTCGGCGTCCTTGACCACCTCGCACTCCTCGGAGTGCAGGTAGAAGTCGGGATCGTCGACGTAGCGGATGGCCTCGGCGATTTCCTCGGCGAACAGGGCGGCCATGCCGGCGTCCAGCAGGGGGCCCAGGTAGGGAAGGTGGGTGGCCCGCTGCACGTGGGCGGGCAGCAAGCTGCGGGCGACCTCAAGGGGCCGCTTGGCGCTGGCCAGGTCCTTTACCGGGATGCCCAGCAAGGAATAAATGATGGGAAGGAAGTAGCCGGTGTTGGGGAACTCGAGCTTCTGCTCGGGTCCATACTGCTCCACGGCCCGTTTGTACAGGCCTTCCACTTTGGCCACGATATTGTAAGCGCCTTGGATGGCGGCAAATGCTACTAGCTTGGACATTTCTTATGGTCCCCTTTCTCCCTAGCGGGCCTAGGCCGCGTCCAGCTTCTGCCGGTCAGCCATGTCCATGAGTACGCGCTCTTTCTTCTTGTCCAGGCCCAGGGCGGCGCGCTTTTTATCGATATGAGCGATCATCTTGTGGGCATGCTCATAGGGATCCACTTCAAGGTCCCACATGCCTCCGTAGATGTCCTCCAACTCCTTGAACAGGTGGTTCTGGAAGCGCGGCGCGCCGGTGACCGGCAGGCCCACTCCGAAGATGGTGTACACGCCGCTGGCCACGAAGTAGTGACCGATGCTGATGGCCTTCTCGCTCATCCACTCGGGGGCGGAGCCGGCCGCGGGCAGGTCGCTGATGTCCTTGCCCAGGCCGCCGGCCTTGACCACCTGGGTGGCGGCCATGAGGATGCGGCTGTTGTCCACGCACGAACCCATGTGCAGCACCGGCGGGATGCCCACCGTCTCGCAGACCTCGGCCAGGCCGGGGCCGCAGTAGACCGCCGCCGACTCGGGGCTCAACAGGCCGGCCTTGCCGCAAGCCATGGCGTTGCAGCCGGTGGTCAGGACGATGACGTCGTTCTTCAGAAGCTCCTTCACCACGGTCAGGTGGGCCGAGTCGTGCATGGTGCGGGCGTTGTTGCAGCCCACCACGCCGCCGATGCCCCGGATGCGGCCGTTGATGATGTTGTCGTTCAGGGGAACGTAGGAGCCGCGGAAGGTGCCGCCCAGGTG
>Ga0180009_10002097_pt1 | contig 23602 bp, 20 predicted proteins | sample OS_PC_MetaG_FD_123537 | JGI IMG/M metagenome (GOLD analysis project Ga0180009, IMG submission 123537) | Groundwater microbial communities from the Aspo Hard Rock Laboratory (HRL) deep subsurface site, Sweden - OS_PC_MetaG | ecosystem: Environmental > Aquatic > Deep subsurface > Groundwater...
AACACTACGCCTTGTCTTGGCTTTAATAATGAATTTTTAGAGGTACCCTTTAGGGCACCCCCAAACATCGATATCTTTGATTTTGTCAAATAAATTTCTTGTTGGGGATCGGATTGACTGTTATATTGTGACCCTTCATTTCAAGTCTAGTCTATATCAAATTAAGGAGTTTTTATGTCTAAAGAATTAATCGTTATTACAGGCGCAGGATCAGGGATTGGAAGAGCAACCGCGCAAGCATTTTCAAAAGAAGGCCATCCTTTGTTGCTATTAGATTTAAATGCTGAGGCAACAACCTCACTGAATCTACCCAATTCATTGTGTGAAGAAGTCAATGTGACAGATCGCGATGCATTTAAAGCAGCAATAGAAAAGGGAGAAAAAGCATTTGGTCCTGTGGGCTGTTTGATTAACTGTGCCGGGCTAATGTTATTAGGCCAAGTGCAAGATCAAAATCCAGCCGAGTGGGATAAAATGTTTAATGTGAATGTTAATGGCGTGCTTGCTGGAATGCATGCTGTGTTAGATAAAATGGTTGCTCGTCAACATGGAACCATTATTAATATTAGTTCAATTGCGGGAATTAAAACTTTTCCGAATCATGCCGTCTACTGTGGAACAAAATTTGCAGTCAGCGCAATCACTGAAAATGTTCGTGAAGAAGTGGCGAAATATGGTGTTCGTATGATTACGATTGAACCGGGTGTTGTTGAAACTGCTCTTTTGAGCCATACCACTTCAGATAAAATCAAAGAAGATTACGAAGCATGGAAAAAAGAAGTAGGGCAAGTGTTGAAACCAGAAGATATTGCGAGAGCGATGGTTTTTGCTTATAGCCAACCTGAATATATTACAATTCGTGAATTGGTCATTGCAGCAACTCGTCAAGAACCATAGAATTTAGCATCAAGAGTGATAGCCGGATTTTTTGTAGGGGCACAGCGTGCTGTGCCCTTTGTAATACAAGGAGGTTTCAATGCCAAAACATGAAGAGCTGATTAGGATTTTAGAAGCAAAAGGAATTCAAGATCATAAAGTATTAAATGCGATTAGCATTATTCCTCGTTTTCTTTTTGTCGAAGAGGAATTTGTCGCTGAGGCAGATCGTGATATTGCATTACCGATTGACGCAGGACAAACAATATCTCAACCCTATGTAATCGCTAGAATATTGGAAATATTGGTAGCAGCGGGCAACATGAACAAACTTTTAGAAATTGGAACGGGCAGTGGATATCAGGCTGTTGTTGCAGCCCAACTCTTTAAGGATGTCTATAGTGTTGAGCGCATTGAAAAACTCTATCGAAAAGCAAAAAAATTATTGGCAGAGGAAGGCGTTACCAATGTTCATCTTAAACATGATGATGGCCACAAAGGATGGCCAGACTATGCGCCTTATAATGCTATTATTGTAGCGGCCGCAACGGCAACTATTCCAACGGTCTTAAAAGAGCAATTGGCTGAAGGCGGAATCTTGATTATTCCGTTAGGGGATGAGCGGTTGCAAACCTTATATAAGGTAACGCGTCATGGTGATCAGTTTACTCAAGAACGCATTGAAGAAGTTGTTTTTGTTCCGATGTTGCCTGGTATCGAATAAAACATGTTTTTCCTTTAAATTTTAGATTATCATTCCCGCAAATCTTTTCGATGATAGTGGAGATCATTCATGCTCAAGGAAATAGAGTTATTACTTATCGCGTTTATTCTCTGTATTTCAACAGTTTTCGCACAATCCCCAACGCATACAATTAATATTAATCAGTCCTATGAGATTGGCGCTATTTATAATATGACAGGACGGTATTCGACGATAGATCGTCCTTCTGCTGAGGGTGCGATTGTTGCGGTTGATGCAATCAATAAACAAGGGGGCTTGTTAGGTAGGCAAGTTAAATTAGTTTTAAGAGATAGTAAGGGAGATGAATCATTAGAAAAAAAGATAGCAACGGAATTTGCAAAAGATCCGAATGTTAATATTATGATTGGATTAAATAGTACTCGCGAAGTCTCTGATGTGGCTCCGATTCTTGCTGCGGCGCATAAAATTATTATTACAACTGGCGCTACATCATTTGGATTAGTTCAACAAGTACCCCATTATCTTTTCTTTATCTGTTTTTCTAATAATGTACAAGCTGCAGCAGCAGCGGAATATGTCTTTGAATTTTTATATAAAAAATCCGGTGCTATTTTTTATGATGAAACAAGACAATATGCGACAGAACTGTATCAATATTTTTCGGAGCGTTTGAAAGAACTTGGTGGTGAAATTGTATTAACGCAAACGTTTGCTCATGATAATTATAATATTGATAAACAAATTAAGGCCTTAAAAGCTTTACCCAAAGAACCAGAATTCATTTATTTGGCAGCAGGTCCAACAGAGGGCCCCGCTATTATTAAGCAATTAAGAGATGCCGGGTATCAAGGTTTGATAGTAGGTGGCGATGCCTTTACGGCTAAAAAATTATTGTCAGTATTAGGAGACACTGCAAATAACATTACTTATACGACGCATGGTGTCATTAATCCTGAATTTACAAATTTATTACCGGCATTGATGCGACAATATTTAGCAACGCAAAATTTCTTTAAAGTATTTCAGGATTACTATCATCGACTTCCTGAAAGCGTTTATGCTGCTTTAGGTTATGATGCGGTTAATTTAATTGCCGCTGCAATTAATCGGGGACAATCATTTGAAGTTGAAAATATTATAAAGGCGTTGCATCATCTTGATCCTTTTGTCGGCGTTACAGGTAAAATTAGTTATGTCAATGGTCAAACAGTTCCAATTAAAACGGTTTCTATTATTCAAATCGAAAATGGAAAGCCAAGTTTTATCGGGAATTGGATACCAGTTAAAGTCCCTGAATATAAAGAGCCAAGTTCTAATAACAATTAGTTTTTTAGGTCTGTTTTTTCCCTCGCATTTTTTGCAGGATTCAGGTATAAAACGTATCTCAATTTTTATTTCAAAACCTATTTCAGAAGAAAAATACAATGAACCATGCGATATTATTGTTAATCTGTTCCGCTTTCCCGATTGGATTTATCCATACATTAACGGGGCCTGACCATTATTTACCTTTTATTGCGCTTGCGAAAGCTCGCGGTTGGTCAATGCGTAAAACGGGAATTATTACGACGATTTGTGGTATTGGGCACGTGATGTCAGCGGTTATTTTAGGATTAGTCGGTGTGGCGTTGGGATATACCTTAACGAAAATTTCTTTTATTGCAGATTTTCGAAACAACATTGCAGCGTGGGTTTTAATTGGTTTTGGGGTCGCTTATTTTATTTGGGGGTTACGTACCGCTTTTCAACGCAAACGTTATCAACATGTCAATGATGTTTCTCATCATGATCACATTCATTTTCATAAAAAAACGTGGAAAGAATTAACGCCCTGGTTGTTATTTATTATTTTTGTTTTAGGGCCTTGTGAACAACTGATTCCTTTAATTATGTATCCTGCGATTAAAGGTTTTTATTTAGATGTGTTTTATATTTCCGTTTTATTTGGCGTTGCAACGATTTTTACGATGTTATTTGTCGTGATGACCTCTGTGTTTGGTACGAAATTAATTCGATCAAAATTCTTAGAAATTTATGGTAATGCCACTGCAGGCGCTATTATTTGTTGTACTGGGGTTATTATTAAGTATTTTGGTCTGTAGGTTCTAGTTCAGCCATAAAAGATCTTAATAGTTTGGTATCTTTTACAAGCTTTAATCCCCGTTTTGATTCATGACGTTTTTCAAAAACATTAGCAACGGTCGCTGCAATATAATCCATATGGCTGTTAGTGTAGACTCTGGTGGGAAGAGCAAGACGCACTAATTCCATTGGAGGATAAACTTCTTTTCCAGTGTCAGGATCTCTATTATTAGATAATCCATCAATGCCAACTCCGCGGATTCCACCTTCTAAATAAATGTTGCTATTTAAAAATTGTCCGCGATATTCTGTTTGTGGAATGTGATGATAAAACTCACCTGCATTAATAAAAATCGCATGGCCACCAAAAGGCTCTAACAAAGGAATATGATATTGTTTTAGTCGGTTGCCCAAATAAGCAACTTGTTCAACGCGCGATTCTAGATAATCATATTCAGTACTTTCCAGTAGTCCTTGAGCAAGAGCGCTTAGATCTCTTCCTGATAATCCACCATAGGTAATGTAGCCTTCATATCGAACAGTATTGACAGAAGCATTTTTAAAAATGGTTTCGCTGCGTAAACCTATTAATCCGCCCATATTGACAATACCATTTTTTTTGCCGCTTAACATAAAGCCTTCAACATGAGAAAACATCTCTTTTACTATTTCGCAAATGGTTTTTTTTTCAAAACCTTTTTCATATTTTTTAATGAAGTAAGCATTTTCTGCAAAACGGGCCGCATCAAAATAGAGAGGACAATGATATTTTTTACAGAGAGAGGAAGTTTCTTGAATGTTTTGCATCGAGACAGGCAAGCCACCTATTGAGTTACAAGTAATTGTTAATATAACCAAAGGTATATTATCGTTACTTTTAAAAAGAGATTCTAATTTTTCTAAATCAATATTTCCTTTAAAAATGTTTTGGTTAGTAATGTCACAAGCTGAATTTATGGTGCAATCAATAGCGGTTGCATTGTTTAAGGTGATGTGTTCTTTTGTGGTGACAAAATGCATATTTCCAGGAACAATATCTCCCGCTTTTAACAATGTTGAAAAAAGCACATGTTCAGCTGCACGTCCTTGATGAACAGGAATAAAGTAAGGGATACCAAAAATTTGTTTAGCAACGTCTTTAAGTTGGAAATAAGAACGCGAGCCTGCATAGCTCTCATCTCCTGTCATCATTTCAGCCCATTGCTTATCGCTCATGGCACCAGTACCGGAATCTGTGAGAAGATCGAGAAAAATTTGAGAGCTTTTTAGATTAATCAGATTATACTTGGCGTCTTTAATCCATTGATATCGCTGTCCATACGAAGATTTTGTAAGGGATTCCACCATTTTTATTTTATAAGGTTCAGCATACGGCAGTTGCAAGTTAGTTGTCCTATTAAAAACATAAGAAAGTATTGGAGCATAAGATGTCTAAAAGAAAAATGCAAAACATTCATAATTTTCATATCCCTATTATGGGAACAGGGTTTACGATTGATACGCCATTACGTGTAGCAAAATTTGGTATTTCATCAGTGGTATCATTAGTGGATGATGTGCTCATCGAACAAGTGCGTGAATATCATTGTAATCAAAATAAGTTATCTTATGAGGCGATTGAAAAAACTGATTCTGATTATCGTGCAAAACGTATTACTACCTATCTAAATTTATTAGATCATTTAATAAAAAAACAAGTTGAAGAATTAAAAATTCTTTCGTTTAGCGAAGACAATGATTTAAAAAAATATTTTGATTTATTGCCTGATTGCTCTGAGCTGAAAAAATCGTATTTATTAATGCTACAAACTTCAGATCAAACTGAAAAAAAACAAAAACAGACTCTTCTGCGCGAATCAATTCAGGCGGGTTCGATTGATGTTAATATCATGACGAAATTAAATGGTGAACATTATAGTGACGGAGAAAAACTTCCTGCACAATATTCGGATGCGCTTGCTGCACTTCGCGGTTATGCAAACAGTACTGTTAGTTCTTCTATGATATTTTCTGCTGGATTAAATCCAGTGTTATATGGGTATATGACTGAGTTTGATGATTTTTTCCCTGATGAGAAAGGGCATATTAAAAAGAAAATTGTTTTAAAAGTTAGTGATTATCGTTCTGCAGTGATTCAAGGAAAATTTTTAGCAAAAAAAGGTTTGTGGGTTTCAGAATATCGTATTGAGTCCGCTTTGAATTGCGGCGGTCATGCGTTTCTTGGCGATGGGAGTGTTATTGGTCCTATTTTAGAAGAGTTTAAAACGAGAAAAACAGAACTTATCAATATGCTTCACGATTATTTTGTGAAAGCTTTGCAAGCTAAAGGATGTGTTGTTCCAGAAAATATTCCTGCAGTAAAAGTGACCGTTCAAGGCGGTATTGGAACACATGAAGAGCATCAATTTTTAATAGACTACTACCAAGTGGATTCTGTTGGGTGGGCAACACCCTTTATGTTGGTTCCTGAAGCAGTGAATGTGGATGAGGAGCATCTAGAGAAATTAATGCATGCCGAAGAAAAAGATGTCAGATTAAATAGCTTTTCACCACTCGGAATCTCATTTTGGAATTTAATAACATCAGCAAGTGAACTTGCGCGTCAACAGCGGGTGCAAGAGGGGTGTCCTGGAGCAACTTGTACAAAAGGGTATTTGCGTTTTGATAAGGAATTTACTGAGCGACCTATTTGTCAGGCATCAAAAGCCTATATTTCTAAAAAGATGGCAGAATTAGATAATACTGAAATGGCCGAGAATGTAAAAACGTTTGTTAAAGAGATGCTATTGAATAAATCTTGTATTTGTCACGATTTAGCAGGCTGTGTGACAAAACGCTATCATATTGATCCTAATGCAACCCCTGCAGTTTGCTGCGGCCCTAATATTGTGAACTTTGCCAAGATTGCAACACTACAAGAGATGGTAGATCACATTTATGGCCGTACCTCTCTGTTGGCTAAGAATAATCGCCCGCATGTTTTTATCAGGGAATTAGAAATTAATACTGATTTCCTTGAAGATGAGATCGAAAAGAGAAAAGCGGGGTTGCCCACACGCCAAACTGAAAAAATGAAAGAGATGAGAGATAACTTAATTGCCAATGTGGGTTATTATCAACAATTAGGGGAGGTATTGCCTAAAAGGCAAGAACTAAAACAGGCGTTAGATCGGTTGCTTCAAAGGTTGCGCTCGATAGTGCTATAGGCATTTTTTCCTTTGCATTCTTCTAGGCAACGCATTAGAATGCCCCACTATTTTAACAATAAATCACATAACTGAGGTGAATAATCTATGCCAGTCGTTCGTGTTAAAGAAACCGAATCTTTTGATACCGCGTTAAGACGTTTCAAACGTGTTTGCGAAAAAGCCGGTATTATTTCTGAAATGCGCCGTCATGAGTTTTATGAAAAACCAAAATGGGTGCGAAAACGCCAAACCGCTCAAGCCAGAAAAAGATGGCTTAAGAAGCTCTCAAGAGAACAGATGACCCCGCTTCGAGGTGTTAAAGGCGGTGCTAAAAAAGCAAGACGTGTTCGAAAAGACTAATTTCTATTTCGGATCTAAAATGACTCTAAAAGAACAAATCCAAAACGATATGAAAGACGCGATGCGTGCGCATGATGCTGAGCGTCTGAGTATCATTCGTTTTTTGCTCGCTGCGATCAAGCAGCGTGAAATTGATGAAAGGATCACATTGGATGATGCTCAAGTTTTAGCAGTTATCGAAAAGCAGGTGAAACAACATCGTGATTCGATAGAACAGTATCAACAAGCAGGTCGTGATGAATTAGTTGCAAAAGAAACGAAAGAGTTAAATGTTTTACAATCTTACTTACCAGAACCTTTATCTGAAGCAGAAATTGGTGCAATTATCAATGATGCTATTGCTGAAGCGAGTGCAACTTCGATTAAAGAGATGGGTAAAGTGATGAGTATCATTAAGCCTAAAATACAAGGACGCGCAGAGATTTCTGTTGTCAGTGCCAAAGTAAAAACTTTACTTTCATAGGCATCCTATAAACATTAATTTGCCTAAGAGGTATCCTTGGAAAATATCTATTGTTAACGATAATTTGAGAATTTCCCACAGTAAACCACGGGGGAATTTTACTAACTTAGCTACGTATTAGGAAATTATGCCTGTACAACGTATTCCACAAGTATTCATTGATGAGTTACTTTCACGTGTTGATATTATTGGCGTGATTGAACCGCGAATTCCGCTAAAAAAAGCAGGCGCTAATTACGTTGCGCGTTGTCCTTTTCATCAAGAAAAAACCCCTTCTTTTACGGTAAGTCCTACTAAACAGATTTATCACTGTTTTGGATGTGGCGTGAGTGGTAATGCCATTAGCTTTTTAATGGAATATGAACGACTCTCTTTTGTAGAAGCCATTGAAACGTTAGCCCATCAAGCAGGGATCGAGGTGCCTCATACAGAAGAATCCCATCAAGACAAAAGCGCTGTTGATTACTATCAGCTTATGGGTGAAATAGCAGTCTATTATTATCAACGATTAAAACAATACCCAGAAGCGGTTGAATATTTAAAAAAACGAGGGTTATCGGGTGAGGTTGCTAAACAGTTTTCAATCGGTTTTGCGCCAGCGGGTTGGGATATTTTGTTGAAACAGTTTGGTTCGGATTCAGAGAAAAAAAGAGCCTTATTGACTACTGGTATGTTAATCCAGAAGGATGACGGTTCGAATTATGATCGTTTTAGAAACCGTATTATGTTTCCTATTCATGATCGCAGAGGACGTGTTATTGCTTTTGGCGGCCGGGTATTAAATGATGATTTACCGAAGTACCTGAACTCGCCGGAAACCGCGATTTTTCATAAAGGCAGTGAGCTATATGGCTATTATGAAGCAAGACAACTTAATCGTACTCTCACTCGTTTGATGGTAGTTGAAGGTTATATGGATGTTGTGGCGTTGGCTCAGCATGGTATTCATTATGCTGTAGCAACGTTAGGGACTTCGATTACTTCAAGTCATGTTGATCGTTTGTTTAGAACGACGCCAAATATTGTTTTCTGCTTTGACGGGGATAATGCAGGGCGAGACGCCGCGTGGCGTGCACTTGAAATTATGTTGCCTATACTTCGCGATGAGTGGCAGCCAACCTTTATGTTTTTACCAGAAGGGGAGGATCCCGATTCTTTGGTTCGTACAGAAGGTAAAGAGGCATTTGAATCTCGTATCAAGACGGCTGAAACCTTTTCCGATTTCTTTTTACGTCACCTGAGTAGTCATGTTGATCTTAATAAAATGGATGGGCGTGCAAAACTAGTCAGTTTAGCAATGCCCTCTATTAAAAAAATGACTCAAAACGTGATGCAGATGATGTTAATCAAGGCGTTGTCTAAACGGGTTTCCATCGAAGAAACGAAATTAATGCAATATGTCTTACCGGAAACAACGACGAAAAAACAGGCCAAAATAGTACAATTTGATAAGATGCCTTCGGTATTGAAGGTTTGTCTAGCGTTGTTAGTTCAGAATCCAAAATTAATAGAATATGTGCCAGGGGATATTGTGCTAACGATTCCTGGGGGAGACTATTTCAATACGGTAGTCTCTTTTCTAAAAGAAGAGAGTGGGTTAACGACAGCCGTGATGCTAGAGCGTTGGCGAGATCATCCTGACGCGGTGTTATGGAAATCATTGGCAACTTATTCTCATATGGTTTCAGTGGAGAATTTAGAGAATTATTTTGTTGATGCAATGAAAAAGTTAGCGCAACAAGAGCGAGGGTTGCAGGTAGAAAAGTTACTGGATAAAGCAGCCATAGAAGGATTGGCTGAACAGGAAAAACAGGTATTACAGGCGCTTTTAAGTGAACGATAAAGATGTTTAGATTTATCTATGAAAAAAGTGGTTTTTTTTATATCCTGTACGGCGCTTTTAAAAATTGGTGCTATATTTGTGACTAATCTTTCCTTGGCTTTTAACTGAGGATATAAAAATAACAAGTGGGAATGCTGCGGCATTTTTTTTAATGAATTTTGTAGTTTGAAAGGATCAATATCATGCCAAGCGTGAAAAGTAAAAAGAAGGTCATTGAAGTAAAAACAGAAGATTTGGATAAAAGTCTATTAGATGAATCCGTTGAAAAAATTCAAAAAGATCATTTGTCAACAATCGAAGATGAATTTATGGATGATCAAGATGAATTAAAAAAATCGTTGTTTGCGCTTGCACGCGAGCAAGGTTATTTAACAATTACACAAATTAATGACAACCTTCCTGAAAATATTGATCCAGAACAACTCGAAAATATCACTGCTATTATTAACGATTTAGGTATTCGTGTTTTTGATAAGACACCGGATGCAGATATGTTGCAACTCGCAAAAAATGAGTCACATGGCGCTGATGAGGATTCTGCAGAAATGGCAGCTGCCGCACTTGCTGCTGTAGATAGCGAAATTTATCACACAACGGATACTTTACGTATGTATATGCGTGAAATGGGGTCTGTTGAATTATTAACGCGTCAAGGGGAAATTGTCATTGCTAAACGTATTGAAGCAGGTACGCGACAAGTTCTTGAGGCATTAGCAGATCACTATCCAACCGTTGAAGATGTGTTAGCACAATATGAAAAAATTTCTGCTGATGAAAATGGTCGTTTAAATGATTTGATTACCGGGTTTATTGATGTTGATCCGGTAAACGAAGAAGAGGTTATTGAAGAAGAAACTGTTCAACCAGAAATATTAGAAGTTACCATAAATCCAGATGAAATTGATGGTGAAAGTGGTGATGATCCGATTGATGAAGAAGAGGCAAGTGCTGATTCAGGTGATGATGAAGAGAATGAAGAAGGGGAAGGCGAAGCAGGAGGAGAAGGGGGCGATGCTGCTGGATTTGATGATGATTCAGGTCCTGATCCTGAATTAGCAAAAGAACGTTTTGCTGAACTTGCAAAGTTATTAGATAAGGCAAAAAAAGCAGAAAAGAAATATGGTCGCGATCATAAAAATACAAAAAAACATCGTGAAGCATTAGCAAAATGTTTTATGGACTTTAAATTAACGCCGCGCCAATTTGATCGTTTAACAAGAAATATGCGCAATTCATTAACTGAAATTCGTAAGAATGAACGATTAATTATGAAATATTGTGTGACTAAAGCAAAAATGCCACGACGTATTTTTATTAAAAAATTCCCAGGCAATGAAATCAATTTTGACTGGGTCAATCAAGAAATTGCAACGAATGAATCTTTTTCCACCGCATTAAAGAAATATGATTTAGAAATTAAACGTGCGCAACGTAAAATTCTTGCGATTCAAAAAGAAATTAATTTGAGTATTAATGAAATTAAAGAAATTAATCGTCACATGTCGATTGGTGAGGCACGTGCACGTCGTGCGAAAAAAGAGATGGTAGAAGCCAATTTACGTTTAGTGATTTCAATCGCGAAAAAATATACCAATCGTGGATTGCAATTTTTAGATTTAATTCAGGAAGGAAATGTGGGTTTAATGAAAGCGGTCGATAAATTTGAATATCGACGCGGCTATAAATTTTCAACGTATGCCACCTGGTGGATTCGTCAAGCGATCACACGTTCAATCGCAGACCAGGCGCGTACCATTCGTATTCCTGTTCATATGATTGAAACGATTAATAAAATGAATCGTCTTACACGACAATTTTTGCAAGATACTGGACATGAACCTTCGCCTGAAGAGTTGGCCGTGTTAATGGATATGCCAGAAGATAAAATTCGTAAAGTCTTAAAGATTGCAAAAGAACCGATTTCAATGGAAACCCCGATAGGCGGCGATGATAGTGAAGATTCACATTTAGGCGATTTTATTGAAGATCATACGATTGAATCTCCGTTAGATGCTGCGACCGCAGAAGGATTACGTGAAGCGATGCGCAGTGTATTAGAAACATTAACGCCACGAGAAGCAAAAGTATTGCGTATGCGTTTTGGTATTGATATGAATACCGACCATACTCTAGAAGAAGTCGGTAAACAGTTTGACGTAACACGTGAACGTATTCGTCAGATTGAGGCGAAAGCCCTGCGTAAACTTCGTCACCCAAGTCGATCTGAGCAAATGCAAAGTTTCTTGGATGATTTTGAGGAAGAGAAGTAATTCGACATTTTTTCCTAATTGGGTTTGACTGTAGGGGAAGCCCTTGTGGCTGCCCTTAACAATTTTTGGGCGATCACAAGGATCGCCCCTACAAATGATTTAAAAAATGTATAGGTGCATTTGCCTTATTTCATCAAATTAACTGGAATGAACAACGTTGCGCTTTCGTGCTAAATGTTTATAATCCCATCTCCTTTTCGGGCCCATAGCTCAGTTGGTTAGAGCAGAGGACTCATAATCCTTTGGTCCTAGGTTCGAGTCCTAGTGGGCCCAGTCATTATCTTCCTAATTTCTTTCTTTGCGCGGCTTCATCCATGAGCTGTATTCCAGCCCGGCCTTTAAAACGCTGCCTATTCGTCGCGTTTTATCCCTGGCCGGTCGTAAAACAATAAATTCGAAGAATTTATTGTTTTACCCTAGTGGGCCCAGTCATTATTTAATTAATCCAATAATCTGAATCTGTAGGGGCAAAGTGTGCTATGCCCTTTCAATGCGGGCGTCTCTTGGTTTTAGGTAGTCACTCTCAAGCAACTATCCCTGTGGACGCAATCCGGCTCGCTATCCTTGACAGGCGTTTGGCAGGGAAAAAGCATCGCTTTTTGATTTAAATAGAGTAATAAAAATTTGTAAGGTTACCTTATTGGTAATAAATCAAATTTTCATCATGATAGATAAATCAAGATATTATGTTATCAATCGTACATCAACAGCTGTTTTTGGGATAATATACCGCCTGAAAAAACAACGAGGAACCCCATGAAAGTCTTAGGCATTGAAACATCGTGTGATGAAACGGGTGTGGCGATTTACGATTCTGAACAAGGGCTGTTGGCTCATGCATTACATAGTCAAATTCCACTGCATGCAAAATTCGGCGGAGTAGTGCCTGAGTTGGAATTAAGAGTTCATATTTTAGGCAGGCTATAAACATTTTATAAGAAAGTATAATTCATACCTATTTTTTCTTGACATTAATCTGACGTTAGATATTATGCCTTTCGAAATCTAAGAAGGGGATGTGATGCTTCAGTATCTAAATCAAATTGCCGATATCCGTGTGGGCTACCAGCCAAAAACTTGTATTCAAGAAAATGCCGAAAGTGATTTTTTCCTACTTCAGGGTAAAGACTTCAATGGCGCCAATCTTATGAAGAAAGAGAACATATTGCGTTTTTCCCCTGAAAGGAATCCTCATCTCTATTTAGCGCAAAAAGGAGATGTGCTTTTTTTGGCGAAAGGTATTGAACATTTTGCTTACTATGTCGATAAAAATTTCAAGAATACATTGGTTTCAGCATCATTTTATATTTTGAAGGTAAAAACAAGAGAGGTATTACCAGAATATTTGGCTTGGGTTATGAATCAACAACAAGCTAAATTATATTTTGATAGATATTCCGCTCAGACAGCTGTTTCTTTTTTATCAAAACAAACGCTTGGTCAATTGGAAATTCATATTCCATCGATAAATGTTCAGCAGAAAATATGTAATGTTGTCAAATTATGGAAACATGAAATGGATTTATATGATAAGCGAACAAAAATACGCTCAACACTTATTAATAAATTATGTATGAATGTGGCTAAACAAAAAGGGGAAAGATAAATGATGAATGCAGCTATTTCACAAAAAGAGATTAACGATATTGTTTGGAAAGCCTGCGATACATTTCGTGGCGCAGTTGATCCAGCCGAATACAAAAATTACATCCTTACAATGCTATTCGTTAAATATATCAGTGACCTATTAAAAGATAAGCACGATGAATATGATAAAAAATACGATGGAGATGATACGCGAATCGAGAGAGCGCTATCACGAGAACGCTTTATTGTTCCGAAAGAATCCACTTTTGATTATCTTTATGCTAATCGTGATAGGGTTAATATTGGCGAAATTATTAATATTGCTTTAGAAAAGATTGAAGATAATAACAAACTAAAACTTGAAAATGTGTTTCGAAATATTGATTTTAATAGTGAAAGCGCTTTAGGTCAGACAAAAGAACGCAATCGCCGTTTAAAAAATTTACTTGAAGATTTTGCTGATCTTCGATTGGATTTAAGGCCTTCTCGTATTGGTAGTCGTGATGTCATTGGTGATGTCTATGAATATTTAATTTCACGATTTGCCGCCGGAGCTGGAAAAAAAGCTGGTGAGTTTTATACGCCGCCTGAAGTATCCACATTGCTTGCAAAATTGGTTGAACCAAAAGAGGGAGATCGTATTTGTGACCCCGCATGTGGTTCAGGTTCTCTCTTAATAAAAGTTGCACAGCAAGTTGGCAGCGATAATTTTGCCTTGTTTGGGCAGGAATCAAATGGTTCCACTTGGTCGTTATGTCGTATGAATATGTTTCTTCACGACATGGATTCTTCCAAAATTGAGTGGTGCGATACGATTAATAATTCTAAATTAATCGAAGATGACGAACTGATGCGTTTCAATATTGTTGTTGCGAATCCGCCTTTTTCTTTAGATAAATGGGGACATGAAGAGGCCGCTCACGATAAATGGAATCGTTTTTGGCGAGGAGTGCCACCAAAAAGCCGCGGTGATTATGCCTTTATTTCTCATATGGTAGAAACCGCATTAACAGGGGAAGGTAAAGTTGGCGTTATTGTTCCGCATGGCGTCTTATTCCGCGGAGGGGCGGAAGGTATTATTCGTCAAAAGTTTATAGAAGAAAATATTTTAGAAGCTGTCATCGGATTACCTGCACAGTTATTTTATGGAACAGGGATTCCGGCAGCCATTTTAATTTTTAATAAGGCTAGAAAGCCATGGGAAGTAGCCACAGAAAAACGAGACAAACATCTTCTGTTTATTGACGCAAGTCGAGAATATGAAAATGGCAAAAAACAAAATAAATTAAGAGAGTGTGATATAGAAAAAATCATTACTACGTTTAAAGCGTTTAAAGAAATTGATAAATATTCCCATCTGGCAGCATTCAATGAAATCAAAGAAGCAGAATTTAATTTAAATATTCCAAGATACGTTGACACCTTCGAAGAGGAAGAAGATATCGATATTCCTGCTACTCAAAAAGAAATAAAAGCTATTGAAGCTGAACTTGCTGAAACGCAAAAGGAGTTAGATAAATATTTAAAGGAGTTAGGCTTAGAGTGATTTAATTTTATTTCGATAAAAAATAATTGAGGAGAGAATAAAAATGAATGAGTTAGAAGAAAAGCATCATCATACATTTGATAAGATCAAACAAACTAATGAGCAAAATCAAGAATTTTGGTATGCGAGAGATTTACAAAATGTTTTAGATTATAGCCGTTGGGAAAAATTTAGAACTGTTATTAAAAGGGCGATTATAGCCTGTGATAAATCCAATCAGCCAATAGAGAACCATTTTCACCAAATGGTGAAAATGGTCAAAATTGGCTCATCTACACAAAGGGAGATTGAAGATTTTCAATTATCTCGCTATGCCTGCTATCTCATTGTACAAAATGGTGATCCTTCTAAACCCGTGATTGCGAATGGCCAAACCTATTTTGCTATTCAAACCAGAAGACAAGAGCTTTCAGATGATGAAATGTTTAATGCGTTGGATGAAGATGAGCAGCGGTTATATTTAAGAAATGAATTGAAGGAACATAACAAGTTATTAGTTGAAACAGCGTCTATTGCGGGAGTAAAAACAAATTTAGATTTTGCTGTTTTTCAGAACCATGGATACAAAGGTCTTTATGGTGGACTTGATGCTAAAGCAATTCATCAACGAAAATCATTAAAGAAAAGCCAGAAAATTCTTGATCATATGGGTTCAACAGAACTAGCAGCTAATTTATTTCGTGCGACACAAACAGAAGAAAAACTTAAACGCGATAAAGTGAAAGACAAACAAAATGCCAATCAAACTCATTTTGAGGTTGGAACAAAAGTAAGACAAACCATAAAGGATTTAGGCGGCACAATGCCCGAGGATTTACCAACACCGGATAAAAGTATTAAACAATTGGCAGATAAAAAACAGAAACAGATAAAGAGTAAGAAAGAGATTAAGGAATAAGTTTGTCGTACCGTTGATACGAAAATTAAATAATATTTTCGACGTCGTCGAAAGTAATTAGGCGAATCTATTTTTGGAATAAAAATATGAGCAAACGAATTCAAAAAAAAGGATTAATGCAAAAGTTATTGACGGGTGAAATAAGAGTTAAATATTAAAATAGGAATAACAAAATGGTAGTAATTGACTTGTATTCAAAAAGACAAAAAAGATTAAATGGCGAACAATCAAATATTTATATTTATGATGAAATACCAAAAAAGCTTCGTGAGCAGATTAGGCAGATAGCTAGAGATTTTTTTTACCCAAGTAGAGAGGAATATGCAAAGATGGTGGCTTATTTGAGGGGAGAGTATGGGGATGAAAAATTAGCAAATGGAGCTGTTTGTGAGGGGCTAAATGAGTATTATTCCTATGAGAAAGAATTATTTGATTTTTTTAAAATCAAAGATGATTGTGAACAATGCCTGGATATAATCGAATTGATTTTTAAGTTTATTTCCGATTCTTATAAATCAAATAAGGAGAAAAGTATTAGCGAGCTTAATATCCGCTTCAAAGAAAACGGGGTTGGTTATCGTTTCGAAAATAACCAAATTATAAGAATTGATAATGAATTATTACATTAAAGAGCCCCCTATGTATTTAACAAGCTATCTTCTGCATTCCACTGCATCAGCTGTTTTATTTTTTTCTGAGATCGAGAAAGATAGAGGGCAGCCATGACCAACACCCCCGATCTACGCGAAGCACCGATTTCGCAAATTCCTGCTTTGCAGTTGTTGCAAAAAATGGGTTGGAAATACTTATCGCCCGAAGAGGCGTTAAAACTTCGTGGCGGTAAATTAAATAACGTTTTGTTAGAAGATGTGTTAAGCACCTGGCTTCGCGAAAATAATAATATTTTATATAAAGGCAAAACATTGCCTTTTTCAGAGAGTAATATTTTTAGTGCACAGCAAGAATTAAAAAATATCCCCTTTGATGGCTTGGTGCGTACGAATGAAAAAATCTATGATCTTTTAAGTTTTGGTAAAAGTCTTATTCAAGTGATTGATGGAGATAAAAAAAGTTTTACTTTAAATTATATTGATTGGATTCATCCTGAGAATAATGTTTTTCATGTCACTGAAGAATTTGAGGTTGAACGAGTAGGCAGCCATAAAACACGCAGGCCAGATATTGTTCTATTTGTTAATGGTATTCCGTTGGGTGTTATTGAGTGCAAATCGCCTTCAATAAAAAATCCTATAAAAGAGGCCATTTCACAGCATATTCGTAATCAAAAAAATGATGAAATCCCCAATTTATTTATTTACTCTCAGCTCTTGCTTGGCATTTCAAAAAATGATGCAAAATACGCCACGACAGGCACTGCTATTAAATTTTGGTCAAAATGGCGAGAACAATCAGAAGATTTTGAAAAAGAACGGGAAGAATTAGTAAGTACGAAATTAACGGAGGATCAAGTAGATCAGATTAATGCAAGTATCTTACAAGTTCGAGAGACTCAAGCAGAGTACAATGTTTTACAGCGTAAAGTTACCGAACAAGATCGAACGCTGTTTTCACTTTGCCGCCCACAAAGATTTTTAGAATTAATTCATTTTTTTATACTCTTTGACGCAGGCGAGAAAAAAATTGCCAGATACCAACAATATTTTTGTATCAAAAAAATCATGGATCGTATTTTGACAAGAGATCATCGCGGTCGAAGGCAAGGTGGCGTTGTGTGGCATACTCAAGGGAGTGGAAAATCGTTAACAATGGTGATGTTAGCGAAGCTAATTGCGCTCTCTTCCCATATTCCTGAGGAAAAAATAGTTTTAGTGACAGATCGCGTTGATCTTGATGAACAAATTAAAAATACATTTAAGGATTGCCAAATCGAAGTTGAGCGAGCAAGAACTGGAAAAGAACTTTCAGAATTTCTGAAGGGAGTAAAACAACGCGTTATTACGACGGTGATTAATAAATTTGAAGCAGCAATTGGACGGTATGCGGTGCAAAATACCTCAGACAATATCTTTGTGCTTGTCGATGAAGGGCATCGAACTCATTATGGAAAATTTCACGCGAATATGCGGCGTGTGTTACCTAACGCTTGTTATATCGGCTTTACTGGTACACCTATTATGAAAAAGGATAAGAATACGGTTGAAAAGTTTGGTGGTTTAATTGATGTGTATAGTATTGATCAAGCGGTTAAAGATGAAGCTGTTGTACCGTTGCTTTATGAAGGGAGACATGTTGAACAATATGTAGATGAAAAAGGAATAGATGCTTGGTTTGATAAAATCACACAAACACTTTCTAAAGAACAGACCATCGATTTAAAAAAGAAGTTTTCGACAACTGATCAGTTAAATAAAGCAGAACAGAAGGTTAAGGCTATTGCCTGGGATATAAGCGAACACTTTAGTAAAAATTGGCAAGGGACAGGGTTCAAGGCGCAGTTAGTCACACAAGATAAAGCGACAGCGTTATTGTATAAAAAATATTTAGATGAATTTGGAAAAGTTTCTTCCGATATGCTGATTTCACCGCCAGATGAACGAGAGGGTGAAGAAGATATCTATGCTGAAAACACACAGCCAATACAGCATTTTTGGAAAGCCATGATGGAAAAATATGGCAGTCATGAAAAATATAATCAACAAATTATTCATGCGTTTAAAAATTCGGAACAACCTGAGATTATTATTGTTGTGGATAAGTTGTTAACTGGGTTTGATGCGCCATGCAATACAATTATGTACCTTACGCGAAAGTTAAAAGGTCATACATTATTACAAGCCATTGCGAGAGTGAATCGTATTTATGAAGGTAAAGAGAAAGGTTATATTATCGATTATCGCGGCATATTAGAAAATCTTAATCAAGTGCTAGATCTTTATAGTAACTTGCCTGAATTTGCTTATGAAGATCTAAAAGGCATTTTAACAGATGTCAAAACGGAAATAGCAACACTTGCGCAAAAGCACTCAGTGTTATGGGATACTTTTAAAACACTCAAGAATAAAAACGATGAAGAGGAGTACGAACAACTTTTAGCAGATGAGGCGTTAAGAGATAAATTTTATGAACGTTTGTTAGCCTATGCTAAGACGATGGCTATTGCGGTAGCTACTGTTCAATTTTACGAAGAAACACCTGCTCAAAAAATTAATCAATATAAGATTGATCTTCAATTTTTTTCCAAACTTAGATTATCAGTTCGAAAACGTTACGCAGAAGTTGTTGATTTTGGAGAGTATGAACTAAAAATTCAAAAATTGTTGGATACACATCTTGGTACTGGCGAAGTGGAAACCGTTACTCCTCCTGTTAATATTTTTGATAAAGACGCATTTGCAGCTGAAGTAAAGAGTTTAACGGGTGATGCGGCTAAGGCAGACACTATAGCGCATAGAACAGCGCGCACTATTCGGGAAAAAATGGATGAAGACCCTATCTTTTATAAAAAATTTTCTGAGATACTTAAGAAAAGTATTCAAGCATTTCGTGAAGGAAGAATTCAAGCCAATGACTATCTTGTTAATGTCACAAAAACCATGAATTCTGTGATGAATAGAACGGGTGATAACATACCTTCAAAACTTGATAATCATGAAACTGCTAAAGCTTATTACGGCATTATTAAAGAAATTTTTTCCAAAGTGGATACTCAAATAGAAAAGCAAGAAGATTTTTTTGCAGATATTGCTTTACAAATTGATTCTGTAATTTTGAAAAATAGTATCGTTAATTGGATAAATAATAATGATGTAAAAAATCGCATGAGAAATGAAATAGAAGATATTTTGTTTGATCTCAAAAAACAGGCAGATATTTTGCTTTCTCTTGACGAGATCGATTCAATCATAGAGCAATGTCTTCATGTCGCAATGGATAGAGCGAAAAAACAATGCTTATAGCTATTAATTACGGCAGACAAAAATTTATAGTCGACGTTACAGAAGGCTCAGTGAAACAGCTTTTTTTAACGGTACATCCGGATCTTAAAATTACCGCTAAAGTCCCAAAAGGCTTTGATCAAAAAACGATAGAAAAACGGCTACAGAAAAAAGCTTCTTGGATAGCAAAGCAAATAGATTATTTTCCCGAGCTTCATTCATTATCACCGGAGCGTAAATATGTTAGCGGTGAGACGCATTATTACCTTGGCCGTCAATATCGTTTAAAAATACAGGAATCACAGCTATCAGAGATAAAGTTAAAAGGTCGATTTTTTATTATTAAATTACCTTCTGTTCAAAATAGTGGGCAGGTGAAGAAATTAATGCATACTTGGTATGTTCAACATGCCAATCTGATTTTTAACCAACGAATTGAAAAATATTTGCCATACTTTATTAAACTTGGAGTAAAAAAACCAATAGTGAAAATGCGAAAAATGAACAAAAGATGGGGCAGTTGTAATAAACATGGGAAAGTGATTTTTAATATGGATTTAATTAAAGCGCCAATTCATTGTATTGATTATGTAATTGTTCATGAATTATGCCATCAGTTATCGTTTAAGCATGACAATAAATTTTATTATTTATTAGAAAAAATATTGCCCGATTGGAAAGTATGCAAAGAAAGGCTAGAAAAAACGACTCTGTGAATTTCGCTAGAGTTAAAAGATAAGCAGCGTATTGTGAAAGGTAAATGGCTGATAAAGAAAAATATTCCGAAAAATATAAAAAGTAATTTGTTTTTAGTTATAAAGATTATATTATTTCGCACGAGTGATGACCCCGGGTCCAAGTAACGAGGTAAGAAATTTGTAATCCTCGGGCGTCAGGACATATGCTTTAGTGCATCTTTAATCCTGTTATCAGGAGCGCTAATTTCTATGGAGGCATCACTCACTTCGTCAAACTGTAATCCTGTATATAATTCCCAAGAGCTCTGTTACTTATTTAGCAATTATGCTATACCATCACCAAAAACAACGAGGAACCTCATGAAAGTCTTAGGCATTGAAACATCGTGTGATGAAACGGGGGTGGCGATTTACGATTCTGAACAAGGGCTGTTGGCCCATGCATTACATAGTCAAATTCCACTGCATGCAAAATTCGGCGGAGTGGTGCCTGAGTTGGCATCGCGGGATCATATCCGGAAAGTCATTCCCTTAATGCAACAAGTACTCGATAAAGCAAATCTCGAGAAATCAGCTATTGAGGGAGTTGCCTACGTGGCAGGTCCTGGATTAATTGGTGCATTATTAGTGGGTGCTTCGATTGGCCGCAGTTTTGGTTGGGCGTTGGGGGTACCCACAATAGGTGTTCATCACATGGAGGCCCATTTATTGGCGCCAATGTTGGAAGAAAATCCTCCTGAGTTTCCTTTTGTCGCCTTGCTTGTTTCTGGTGGACATACCTTATTAGTGAAAGTTGACGGTATTGGTCAATATAAAGTATTAGGGGAATCAGTTGATGATGCTGTTGGCGAAGCATTTGATAAAACCGCTAAATTGTTAGGATTGCCCTATCCGGGTGGACCCGCCTTAGCAAAGCTTGCAGAACAAGGGGATGTCAAACGATTTCATTTCCCGCGACCGATGACAGATCGTCCGGGATTAGATTTTAGTTTTAGTGGAATAAAAACGTTTGCGGTGAATACCGTCATGGAAGCGGGAAAGGACGAACAGACACAAGCAGATATTGCCGCTGCTTTTCAAGAAGCGGTGGTTGATACGCTGGTGATTAAATGTAGACGCGCCCTGGAGAAGACAAAAATAAATCGATTAGTGATTGCTGGCGGGGTGAGCGCCAATTCAAAACTACGAGAATCATTAACCGCATTATTGGAAAAGCGTCAGGGGAAAATTTATTATCCAAGAGTTGAATTTTGTACCGATAATGGAGCTATGATAGCGTATACTGGCTGTCAGCGTTTAATGGCAGGCGAGCAAGATGAGCTTGAAATAATGGCGCGAGCACGATGGTCATTGAATGATTTACAGCCTATAACAGGATCGATATAATTCTTTCGTAAATACAAATTGAGAAGAGCGGGAACGGATGCCAAATAAACAATATACCCCCTTAATTTTAGCCGAATTAAATTTATTAAATAATGCAGGATTTAATAAAGTACGTTCTTATTTTAATCGTATCTTACCGAACGAGAAAGATCGTTATGTTAGCAGTTTGCAAGGTGATCGATATTTAGATTGCCAACGTGAATTAAATGTATTATCTCAAGCAATCACGGTCAATCATATTCAAAAGTTTTCTGGGCTTGTCCAACAATATGAATTACAAAAAAGTTTTTTTAATAATGATGTCAATAAAAAAGATTTAAAAAACTTTTGGTTAAAATTATTTAATACAGCGCTTGAAAATAGAGCGGTACGGGAACAGTTGCGTATTCTAGCTAACACAATTAAAGAGGTGTGTGTTCGACTTGAGATGCAGTCTAAAAATGTTGATACAAAAATAAAAAAAATTGTTATTCGTCGTGATAAAGCCATTGATCATCGTCCGTTTGATGAAGAAATTCAAATGTTACGAAAAAGGCAATCAGTTGTATTAAAAATTGGCCACGAGCTTTTAGAGCTTGAAAGAAATATTTCAAGTTTACTAAAGAAAAATAGTTATCTGACTAGAGAAGATTTTAAACAACATTATCAACAATGCGAAGCCTATTTAGATAATCAAGATATTCAGGTTTTTCGAGAAAAAAATTATACGTTAAAAATAGTAAATCGTATGAAAGATTCAATACTTGAATTTATTAATAAACGTATAGGTTTGCAAAAGCCTTTAACGACAGATGGTATGTTAAAAACTTTTGAGAAAACGCGTACTCAAATGTTTAAGTTGATGCGAAAAGAGGCCAATCGAAAAAATTTACAGTTGTTTTTAGAGTAGTAATATTATTGATCTTTTTTTCTTCCTATTTTACTTTCCTCTCCTAGCAATAATCGAGAAATATTAGTTTTATGTCGCCATAACAATAGTGCGGACATGATCAATATAGGAATTAAATAACTTAATGGTGCAAAAAAATAGGCAAAAATAGGCGCTGATGCGCTCGCAACAATGGCGCTTAATGATGAATAACGAGATAGTGCGACGACAAGAATCCAAGTCATTGCAACGCAGATTCCGACAAGCGGAGCTAATGCGAGTAAACTTCCGAGACCTGTTGCAACGCCTTTTCCACCTTTAAAGCCAAAGAAGATTGGAAAAATATGTCCCACAAAAGCAGCTAAGGCAACAAAACCCAGCATCATACCTTCTACATGAAGTAATCGACCAATTAAGACGGCAATGACACCTTTTAAAGCATCACCAAATAATGTGAAGAGTGCGATTTTTTTCCCCGCGATGCGTAACATATTTGTTGCGCCAGGATTTTTTGATCCTAATGTTCGTGGATCGGCTAGATGTAAAAATTTACAAAGAATGATAGAGGTTGAAATAGACCCTAATAAATACGCAATAATAATAGCAATAATATTTTGCATGATATTTCCCTATAGCTAATATTGAAATACCATGATCATACATAACTTTTCTCTAGATCACCAATAGATGATGAATATTGAGGTTGCATTTTATAACCGCATGCGTTATTAAGCACCATTATTGATATTTTTGTGGAGAGTGAAGTCGATGGATAAAGAAAACAATCTTATCTGGATTGATCTTGAAATGACAGGATTAGATCCTGAAGAAGATCGTATTATAGAGATTGCAACTGTTGTGACCGATTCTGAATTAAATGTAATTGCCGAAGGACCGGTGATCGCAGTGCATCAAGCAAACGACGTATTAGAGAA
>Ga0180009_10002098_pt1 | contig 23602 bp, 16 predicted proteins | sample OS_PC_MetaG_FD_123537 | JGI IMG/M metagenome (GOLD analysis project Ga0180009, IMG submission 123537) | Groundwater microbial communities from the Aspo Hard Rock Laboratory (HRL) deep subsurface site, Sweden - OS_PC_MetaG | ecosystem: Environmental > Aquatic > Deep subsurface > Groundwater...
AAAGCGTGGTGGATCAGTTCACGTAGCCACAATCAAGACGAAGGGTGCCGGCGACCGCGTCTACGTCTCCCACCTGCTGCGCCGCTCCTATCGCGAAGACGGCCGGGTGCGCCACGAGAACCTGGGCAACCTCTCCCACCTGCCCGAAGCGGCCATTCTGGAGGTCCGTCGGGTGTTGGCCGGCGAGACCTTGGTCGCCGCGGAGGACCGCTTCCAGATAGAGCGCTCCCTGCCCCACGGTCACGTGGCGGCGGTGCTCGGGACCCTGCGCTCCCTTGATCTCGAACGGCTCGTGTCGCGGGAACCCTCGCGGGAGCGGGATCTCGCGGTGGCCCTCATCTGTCAGCGTCTCCTCGCACCCGGGAGCAAGCTCTCGGCCACCAGGCGCTTCTCCCAGACCACCCTCGCCGAAGAGCTCTCACTCGGCGAGGCCACCGAAGCGGAGCTCCTCGGGGCCATGGACTGGCTCCTTTCGCGCCAGGAGCGCATCGAGCGGGCGCTGGCCCGGCGTCATCTCGAACCGGGGGGCTTCGTACTCTACGACCTCTCTTCCAGCTACTTCGAGGGACGCTGCTGCCCGCTCGCCGCCCTCGGTCATTCGCGGGACGATAAGAAGGGCACGCTCCAGATCACCTACGGCCTCATCTGCTCGCCGGAGGGTCGGCCGGTGGCGGTGGAGGTCTTCCCGGGCAACACCCAAGACCAGCAGACCCTGCCCGCCGCGGTCTCCTCGGTGACGGAGCGCTTCGGCTGCGAGCGCGTCATCTTCGTGGGTGACCGCGGCATGCTGACCGAGGCCCACGCAGAGACCCTGAAAGAGCGGGAGGTGGGTTTCATAAGCGCGCTTGGGGCCCCCCAGCTGAAGGCGCTGGCCGCCTCGGGAGAGCTGCAGCTCTCCCTCTTCGACGAGTGCAACCTGGCCGAGATCCAGGCCCGGGAGTTCCCCGGGGAGCGCCTCGTCGTCTGCCGCAACCCGGCGGTGGCCCTCGAGCGGCGGCGCAGGCGCGAGGACCTCCTTGCGACCACCGAGGCCGAACTCGAGAAGGTCAGAGCCATGGTCGAAAACCCACGCGGGCGCCTCCGTCGCGCGGACGCAGGCACCATCGGCGAGCGCGTGGGGCGCGTCTCCAACAAATACAAGATGGCCAAACACTTCCTGCTTCGGATCGGAGACGGCGCCTTCTCCTTTGAGCGGAAGGAGGACGGGATCGCCAAGGAGGCGGCGCTCGACGGCCTCTACGTGCTCCGCACCACCTGCACGGCCGAGGAGCTCGGGACCCGGGCGGTGGTCCGGGCCTACAAACAGCTGAAAGTCGCCGAACGTGCCTTCCGCCGGATGAAGTCCTCCGAGATCGAGATTCGTCCCCTCCACCATCACCTGGAACCGAGGGTGCGCGCCCACGTGTTCCTCTGCATGCTCGCCTACTACGTCACCTTCGAGCTGAGAGAACGCCTCGCCCCGCTCTTGTTCCGAGACGACACCCCCCTCGCCCCCGCCGACCCGGTGGCACCCGCGGAGCGTTCATCCGGCGGCAGGGCCAAGGCGGGCTCCAAGCTGACCGCGGACGGCTTCTCTGCCCACTCCTTCCCCGACCTCCTGGCTGAACTCGGCACCCTCTGCCGCAACGAGGTGTGCATAGAGCCCGGTGGGCACAGCTTTACCCAGCTCACCAAGGCGAACCCCCTCCAGAAGCGGGCCTTCGAGCTGCTGAACGTCCGCCCGTAGCCAAAGCTGCGCCGGGGTTCATCGCCACAAACCCAGGCGTGGTGCGGGAATTGGACGTGGGGGGGCGAAAACTTCGGCTTGGAACTCTATGCATAGTGACATGAACGATTCAACGGTTCGGAGCGCTGCGGGGAGAGAGGCTGTAATTCCATTCCCCGTGGAAGTCGCAGCGCCGAATGGCCAGGGAGCTCATCTCTTCGTCGGTGACCTGCCTGCCGGTCTCATAGGTGGCCACGTCCAATTCGGCATGAACCGCCAGTCCTTGGGCCGTACGCGTGGAGGCGATGAGCTCGACGACAACCAGGCGGCTGAGCAGGGGACGGCCCCGCCAATTCTCGGTGATGTGGCAGAACAGACGATGCTCGATCTTGTTCCATTTGCTCGTGCCGGGCGGGAAGTGGCGGACATGCAGCCGCAGGCCCGTCTCATCGGCCAGGCGCTGGAGCTCCGCCTTCCACAAGCGCACCCGCGAGCCGTTGCTCCCGCCCCCGTCGGCGGTGATCAGGATCTCCGAGGCCGCCGGATAGGCAGGTCGGCCCATGCGCAGCCACCACTGACGGATCGCCTCCACGGCGAACTCGGCCGTGTCGTGCGAGATGCCGACGCTGACCCAGCCCTCGTTGCGGGCGATGTCATAGACGCCGTAGGGGACGGCCTTGCCCAGCACCGGGTCGGCGAAGTCGTGCAGGTTGACCTCCACCGGCCCGCCCTTCTTGTGCCATTCCTTGCCGGCGTTCTTGAAGGGGCCGATAAGCTCCTTCTTCTTGGTGTCCACCGAGATGACCGGCCATCCCCGCGCGAGGAACTCCTTCGCCGTGGTGCTGATGAACTCGAACTGGGCGTTGCGGTCGGGATGATCCCTGCCCTCGCGCGTCTTGCGGTTGGACTGCATGCTGTAGCCCAACTCGTCCAGAAGCCGCCAGACCGATGCCTGAGAAACCGTGTGCCCTCCCGCGCGCAACTGCCGGGCCAGTTTCGTGGTGCTCTTGCAGGTCCAGCGCAGGGGCGACATCGGATCGCCCCGCGTGACGGGATCCAGCAAACCGTTCAGGTCCCGAAGCAGCGTATCGTCTTTCTCGGGAAGCGACTTGCGCCCACCCCCCGGGCGACGAACCCGACGCCCCCCCGTATCGAGCCTGCCCTCCGGCCCACTCGAGGGCGTCGGGGTGCGCAGCTCACGCAGGCCCGCGTGGATCGTGGTTCTGGACACGCCCGCAGCCCTGGCTACTTGACTGATGCCACCACGCCCCAAGGCCAGGGCGTCGGAGGCCAGACACAACCGAAACGACCGTTCGTCCAGTCGTTCGGAGAGGGTCTTGTACTTCGCCCGCAGGGCCTCGGCGTCCATGGTGCGTAGAGCATGACAGATGCCTGTCGTATGTTCAAGTTATTTTGCATAGATGCCTTAGCTCCGCTTGAGCGGGCGGACGCTTCGCTACCGCCCTGCCCGGCCGCGCAGCGCAGGCTCCCTACGTCGAGCGCGGACTCCTCTACTCGTACCGCAGCGCCTCGATGGGATCTTGGCGGCTGGCCTTCCAAGCCGGGTAGACACCGAAGAAGATGCCGATAGCGGCCGACACGGCGAAGGCCAGCAACACCGCAGACGGAGTCACCACTCCAGGGAACCCGAGCAGCGGCTCGGCTCCCACCGCCATCAGGAACCCGATCACGATCCCCACACCGCCTCCGAAGAGGGAGAGGGCCACCGACTCCACCAGGAATTGGGCGAGGATGTCCCACCTGCGTGCCCCGATGGCCTTGCGGATGCCTATCTCCCGCGTACGCTCGGTGACGCTCACCAGCATGATGTTCATGATGCCGATGCCGCCCACCACCAGGCTGATGCCGGCGATGCCGCCGAGAAGCGCGGTGAGCACGGTGGTGATGGTGCCCACCGCGTCGAGGATGTCCACCTGGGTGGTCACGAAGAAGTCGTCTTGGGCGCCCTCGACGAGATCGTGTCGTTGGCGGAGCAACCGGGTCATGGCTTTCGAGACTTCGTCCATACGGTCCGGGTCTCCTACTTCCACGCTGAGGCCGCTGAGCGAGTCGGAGCCAACGAGCCGCGTGATGGCGGTGTTGATGGGCACCAAGACCGTCTGATCCGGGTTCACCGGACCCGCGGCGCCCTTCGGCTCGAGCAGGCCGATCACCGTGAAAGGCACGCCCCCGAGGTCGATCTTCTTCCCGAGGAGGTCGCGGGTGCCGAGGTCGTCGGCTGTCTCAAGACCGATGACCGCCACTCGGGCCGAGCGGTCCACGTCGGAACGGCTGATGAACCTGCCCAGCGCGACGGTCGCGTTCCTCACCTGCTCGTACTCCGGCGTGACCCCCGACACCGACGACCTCGAGGTCTCGCCGCGATAGCTCACGGTGAGCGAACCGCCGATCTCGGGAGCGACCTTGGATACCCCCGGCAGGTTGGCTATCGCCTCGGCGTCCTCGAGACTCAGGGGCTGTCCACCGGGGACGTCACCCGCCGAGGCGGCAAAGATCAGGTTGCTGCCCAGACCTTGAACCGATTCGAGCACCTCTTCCCGCGCCCCCTGGCCGACCGCCACCATCCCGATGACGGCGCCCACCCCGATCACCACTCCCAGGATGGTGAGCAGCGAACGCCCCTTGTTCGCCGCCAGGGCGGTGAACGCCATGCGCACGGATTCCCAGAGGTTCACGAGGTCTCCTCCTCGGCGGCGCCATCCGGCTGTGCCAAGTCGGTCGGCGCGGCGGCGGAAGGTCCGGCGGCAGCGGCGGCTCCGGCGGTGCCATCCTGCTGTGCCGAATCTTCCACCACGCGCCCATCACTCAAGTGCACGATTCGCTCGGCGTGTCGGGCCACCTCTTGCTCATGGGTAATAAGCACGATGGTGCGACCGTCTGTGTGGAGGCGCTCGAGGAGTGCGACGATCTCGGCGCCCGACTTCGAGTCGAGGTTGCCTGTGGGCTCGTCGGCGAGAAGAAGAGAGGGCTCGTTGGCGAGACTCCGCGCGATCGCCACCCTCTGTCGTTCGCCGCCCGAGAGCTGATTCGGGCGATGGGTGACGCGTCCGGCCAGGCCCACCATCCCGAGGAATTCGGAGGCTCTCCTCCGTCGAGCGCGCCCTCCGACCCCGGCGTAGATCATGGGGAGTTCGACGTTCTGGAGTGCAGTCAACCTCGGAAGGAGGTTGAAGGTCTGGAACACGAAGCCGATCGCCAGTCGCCGGGCGTCGGCCAGTGCGTCATCGTCGAGCTGGGCCACATCACGACCGTCGAGGCAGTACCGGCCGGTCGTGGGTCTGTCGAGGCATCCGATGATGTTCATGAGGGTCGACTTGCCGGACCCCGAGGGGCCCATGATCGCGAGGAACTCCCCTCGTCGCACCTCGAGGTCCACGCCCGCGACCGCCGCGACCTGAGCCGTGCCCTCGCCGAACACCTTGGTGATCTGCTCGAGCCGGATGACCGTACCGTCGTCGGCGCCGCACGCTCCGACCTTGTCTCTTCTCCGGAAGACTGGGGTCACGGTCCGCCCTCGTCGCCGGATCCCGGCGGCCCGTCAGGCGGCGAGAAGAGCCCGCCCGATGGCAGTTCCAGAGACTCCACGTCAAGCCCCACGATGATCGTCTGGCCTTCCGAGAGACCCGAGGTGACCTCGACCATGTCGTCGGAGCGGAGGCCCACGACCACCTCGAGGGGCTCCGGAGACGCCTGCGTGCCGTCCGGGTTCATCGCCCCGGGCACGAGCACGATGGTCGTGCCCTCCTTCTCCTGGACCGCGCCGGTGGGGACGGCGAGCACTCCGGTGACTGTGGTGAGCACGATCTGAGCGTCGGCGCTCATGCCGGCCTTGATCTGGGCCGAGGGTGCGTCGAGCCGCACGGTAACCGGGAACGTGACCACATTCGCGGTGCCTCCACCCGTTGCGCCGGCGGCACCGGATGAGACGAGCCCGGTGGACACCTCGGTCACCTCGCCGGTGAACTCTTGGTCGGGCAGCGCGTCGAGGGTGATCACGGCCTTCTGACCCACCTCGATGCGGGGGATATCGATCTCGTTGATGTTGACGACCGCCTGAAGCACTCCGTCGGGTCGCGTGACCAGGGCGCCGGCTCCGGGCTGCACCGAGTCGCCCACTCCTATCAAGAGAGAGGCGACCACGGGCGCACCGAGTTCCGCGGAGCCGACCGACTGGAAGGTCTCCGGGCCCACCCTGTGGGTGCGCTCGAGGTCTCTGTCTTCCAGGAAGTCGCGCACCGCCTCTTGACTGGCCCCGCCGTAGTCGCTGTCGATCGTACCGCTGTAGTAGTCGAGGTCGCGCATCAGTTCCTGCAGTACGCGCACATCGTCGCCGTCGTCGCCGGAGGCGAGGGTCCGGTAGAAGGGAGTGGGTGTCACCAGGGCGAAGACAGGGGTGCCATCGACCCGGAAGAGCTCGGCGCCGTTCGTGATGGCGGCTCCTTCGGTCACCGAGACCGAGGTGATCACGCCCGCGCGTGCGACCCGCACGGTGGTGGTGCTGGCCGGCTCGATGGTGCCCGACCCCGACACGATCTCTTGCACATCGCCCTTGGCCACCACGATCGTCTCGTACACGGGCCCGGCCTCGGTCGCATCCCTGCCGGCGAACCAGTACGCCCCAGCCGCGACCAGCAGCACAACGAGGATTCCGATGACCAACTTTTTCATCGAGGCGGTCCTTTCGCCGATGTGGTGCGAACAATGAAGAGGGCCGAGCTCCGTTCCGGCGTCTCGCGCACGATCACGCCGATGTCGTCCGACCCTAATGCTACGATCATACCGTGGACTTTTGTTTCATACACGCGGCCGACCTTCACTTAGACACCCCGTACGAGGGTGTGGGCATGGCGTCGCCCGAAGTGGCCGCCGCATTGCGTGAGGCGTCCCTCGACGCTTTCGACGACCTGGTCCGGCTCACGCTGGAGAGGGAGGCGGCGTTCCTCGTGCTCGCCGGCGACATCTACGACGGTGCGGAGCGGGGAGTGCGCGCCCAACTCCGCTTCCTGGCGGGGCTTCGGCGGCTGAGTGAAGCCGGGATCGCGGCGTTCGTGGTGCACGGCAACCACGATCCGGTCGGGGGATGGCCGGGTCTGCGCGAGTGGCCGCCCGGAGTGCGCATCTTCGGCTCCGAGCAGGTGGAGGTAGCCACGGTCGAGCGTCACGGGGAGGTCTTGGCTCGCGTGCACGGTATCAGCTACGGCCGGCGCGACGTCACAGAGAACCTGGCCCTGCGCTTCCGATCGGAAGCCGGGCCGGGCTTCAAGGTGGCCGTGCTGCACGCCAACGTGGGAGGAGATCCCGCGTACGGGCCGTATGGCCCCTGCGCGCTCGCCGATCTGACGAGCGCCGACTTCGACTACTGGGCCCTCGGCCACATCCACCAGCATGAGGTGCTCCACGAGGGGCGACCGTGGGTGGTCTACCCCGGCGCCACCCAGGGGCGCAGTCTGAAGCCCAGCGAGCGCGGTGCCAAGGGCGCGTGCGTGGTGCACGTGGAGGGCGGGTCGGTGCGGGCGGTGGAGGCCGTCGCGATCGACCGAGTACGTTTCGCGGGTTTGGAGGTCGATGTGGGAGAGAGCGAGGATATCGGCGCGCTGCGGGCCCGGCTGCAGGCAGAGGCCGAGCGCCTTCGCAGTATGGCCGACCGTCGAGGCTTGGTGGTACGGGCGGTGGTGCGCGGCCGCGGCGAGGTGCATGCCGACCTTCGTTGTGGCGGCGGCGCCGAGGGCCTGCTGCGCGACCTTCGGGACGAGTATGAGGGCGAGCACCCCTTCCTGTGGTGGGAGTCGATACGAGACGAGACCCGGCCCGAGATCCATCTCGACACCATCCGTGCCCGCGACGACTTCTCCGCCGCCCTCGTAGGGCGGTTCGATGATCTCCTAGTCGCGGACCGGGGGCCGGAGGAGCTCGTGGCCACGCTCCTCGCGGAGGGAACGCCACGCAAGGTGTCGGCCACGGCTCCATCGCTTGAGGCCGGTGAGGCCAGGCAGATCTTGGAGGAGGCGCGGGCGTTGGCTCTCGACCTGCTCGAGGACCAGGCGGACACGTGCGCATAGACGGGTGGGTCATCGACGGGTTCGGCGTCTTCCGCGACCACCGGCAGCGGGGTCTTGCTGACGGCTTGACGGTGTTCGTCGGGCCGAACGAAGCGGGGAAGAGCACGCTCCTGGCCTTCCTGCGGTATGTACTCGTCGGCTACCGTGGCAGGAAGCTGTCGGATCACTATCGCCCCCTCGCCGGCGGCGAGCACGGGGGCCGGGTATTCCTTCACGGGGAGTCGGGTGAGGTCTCCGTCGAACGCATGGTGGGTCGCCCTGTGCCACGGGTGCTCACGGGCTCCGACGGGCGAGCTACGCAGGTGGAGGAGGGTGACGGCGCGGTCCGGCGGCTCCTCGGGGGCGTCGATATCGGCCTGTTCAATTCAGTGTTCGCCTTCAGTCTTGCCGAGCTACAAGACTTGAGATCGCTGGCGCAGGACGACGTGCGTGACAGGGTCTTCTCGGCCGGCATCGCAGGTGCGGGACGCTCGGCCCGCCAGGTCGCCACGCGTCTCGAGAAGGACTCGCTGCTCCTGATCAAGCCTCGAAAGGGTGCCCGGGCGAACGAATTGCTGGAGAGTCTCGCCGAGGTGGAGAAGCGCTTGTGCGCGGCTCGCGCGGCCTCTGAGCGCTACCCGGCGTTGGTGCGTGAGGAGGAAGAAGCCGAAGCCCGGCGCGCGCTGCTTCAGCAGGAGGAATCCGCCCTCAGGGACCTTGGTTGGCGATACCAACTGCTCAAGGAGCTCTGGCCCACCCACGTGGAACTCACTCAGGCTGAGGCCGAGATGGACGGGCCTCCCGTCTTCGATGCATTCCCGGTCGACCCGGAAGTGCGGCTGGCGGCAGCGCTCGGCGGGGTGAAGGCCGCGGAAGACCGCGCCGCGGATCTGCAGCAGGAAGTGGACTCCGCCTTGAAGGCGGCCTCGGACCTCGAGGTCCTGCTGCGCGACGATCTCGCCTCGGTCGCTCCGAGGGTGGCCGAGGCGGCGGAGCGTTCGGGCCTGTATGAGAGCTGGACGGCGTCTCTCCCCAAAGCGCGGGCGGCTCTTGACAGCGTCCAGGAGTCCCTGGAGCGGACGTTGCTCGACCTCGGTCCGACCTGGGATGAAGAGCGGCTCGCCGACTTCGACGTCTCGCTCGCGTGGCAGGAGGAAGTCCGGGCGTGGGGGCGGCGACTGCGTGAAGCTGACACGGCGCTCGATGAGTGCACTCGGGCCCATTCCGCGGCTCTGGCGGCGCTCGACGACGGCAATGAGCGGCTCGCGCGCGCCCGCGCGCGCACGCTCGGCCCCGAGCCTGTCGACGAGGGGCAGCTTCGCCTCGAGGAAGCCGCGATCAAGCGGCTGCGTGTGGACGTGCAAGAGCTCGGTGTCGCTCAGGTCGGCCTTGATGGACTCGCCGCTCTCGCGGCCGATCGGGAGCGCGCGTTGCATGCGGCCGAACAGGGATCAGGCGGAGCCGGTCGGGCTCTTCCGGCGATGGTGTTCCTCGCCTTGGCGCTCGCCTGCTTCGCCGGCGCGTTGGTCGCTGGCCTTTTGGTGGACCCGATGTGGGGCATCGTCGGTGGACTGGGTGGGCTGGTATTCGCACTGGTGGCGTACGACTCCTTCGGCCGACCCCTCGCCGGTGCCCAGCGCCGGGCGCGAGCAGGCGAGGTCGACTCCCTGCGCGCGTCGCTGAAGAGCGCGCAGGCGGAACGATCCCGTCGGGAGGAGGAACACCTTCGGGTCCTCGCGCGTGTGGGTCTGGATGCCGCGGCTCTCGGCCTGACTTCGCCGCCATCCATCGCGGGCGTAGAAGAGCGGGAGGAGGGCGTCCGCCGACTGCGGGCCGAGCTTGAAGAGTGGGCACGGTTCGAAGAACGGGTCGTGGAGGTCGAAGACGAGGTGGCGCGCACGCAGGCCGTTCTTGAGAAGCAGGCGGCTCTCCTTGACGAGGCGCGCACTGCCAGTGAGGGCGTGCATCGACAGTGGTCCGAATGGAGGGGCGCTCTCGGAGTGCCGGAGACGCTGAGTCCCGAAGCAGTCGGGGAATTCGTACGCGTTGTCAGGGAAGCAAAGGCCACCGTCGCGCGCCGGGACGACTCACGGTCCAAGGTGGCCGAACTCGAGGAGGCGATAGCGTCGTGGGAAGGCGAGGCGCGCGCCGTTCTCGCCGAGTGTGTCGACGAGGCGACCACCGGGGCCGGCGCCGGCGCCGACCTGGCGGCCCGCATGCGGCAGTTGCTGCAGGCCTGCGCGCACGATGGTGCGGAGCGGACTCGTCTCGCCGACCTACGCAACCGGCTTGGGGAAGCCACGATGAGGCTCGATGCAGCTGCGGCGACGACGAAACGTGCTCGTGACGAGCGGAACGCCCTGTTCCAGGAGGCTGGGGTCGCCGACGAGGCCGCGTTCCGCGAACGCACCGCGATAGTGCAGCAACGCGCCGCGCTCGAGGCGCGCCGCAGCGAGGCCCGGCGGATCCTCGACTCGCGTCTTGGGCAGGGGCTCGAAGCGGAACACCTCAGGGAGGAGCTCGCGACCGGCCGTGTGGGGCACTGGTCCCAAGAGGCGGAGCGTGTCGAACGCGAGATCCAGAAGATCGAGAATGACGTCAGGGAGGCCATCCGAGTGCACCGCGACGTCGAGCGCGATCGGCAGGAGCTCGAGAAGTCGTCGGACGTGGCCGCGCTGGAGCTGGAAGCAGGGGGCATCCGGGCGGAGTTTGCTGCCACACTCCGCCAGTGGCTGGTCACCGCCGCGGCCCGCCGTCTGGTGGAGGAGACCCTCGCCGACTATTCGCGCTCTCGGCAGCCTCCCGTCCTGGCTGAGGCCTCCTTGGGCTTCGCTCGGGTCACGGGGGGTGCCTACACACAGATCATCGAGCGCGACGACGAGGAGGGGTTCGCGGTCGTGGACGACTGTGGGGGGTTGAAGCTACCCGAGGACCTGAGCAGAGGCACCCTCGAGCAGCTCTACCTCACGTTGCGCCTCGGGCTCGCCGGTGAGTTCGCGCGGCGCGCGTCGTCGGTGCCGGTGATCATGGACGATGTCTTGGTGAACTTCGATCCGCGGCGCGCGCGGGCCACCGCGGAAGTGCTCGTCGACTTCGCCCGCGGGCACCAGGTGCTCTTCTTCACCTGTCACCCCTCCACAGCCCAGCTGTTCCGCAGTGTCGATGCGGATATCCCGGTGGTCGAGTTGATGCGCGGCGTCGACCGCCAAGCCACGTTGTGGGAGGGGTGAGCGGGCCGGCCTCAGTGGCCTGACCGCGTGGCGCCCGCCGCCATGCGTGTTCCGGCGTCGCGTACGGGCGCCGCTACCTGCGCTCGGCGTCGAGCGCAGCGAATGGGGTCAGCCGAGAGTCGGCTCGCATTCGATCGCGGGCACGTAGTCTTCCCATGCGGGATAGTCGGTGAGTGTCTTCTGCGTGGCCGCCCTGAGGAACCCGTCTACCCAGTGGTAGATGTCGTACGTCCGCACGCCCGTGCGCAGATGGCGCATCCGGTTGCGTCGATCTCCCGCGGTCATGGTGATCGCGTTGTGGATGGCGTCTGCGATCCCATCCTGGTCGTGCGGGTTCACCGTGAGGGCCCAGCGGTGCATCTGCGAAGACGCTCCCGCGAACTCGCTGAGTATGAGCACACCGTGCTCGTCTACCTGCGCGGCGCAGTACTCCTTGGCCACGAGGTTCATGCCGTCCTTGATCGGGGTCACCAACGCCATGTCGGCCGCCCGGTAATGCTGTAGTAGCTCCACGAGATCGTGGTTGCGTGCGATGTACCGGATCGGCTCCCACCCGGGGCGGGCGAACTGCTCGTTGATCTCACACACGAGCTGCTCGATCTGGGTCGCGAGTTCGCGATACCCCTGTGCCTCTTGGCGGCTCGGCACCGCTATCTGCACGAGCACGGTCTCCTCTCGGAACTCGGGGTACTTCTCGAGCGCCCGTCGGTATGCCTCGAGCTTCTCGGGGATACCCTTCGTGTAATCGAGCCGATCGACTCCGAGGATCATCAACCGCGCTCCAAGACTCTCGCGCAGGCGCTCGGCTCCCTCCTTGATATCGGGCTTCCTAGCCCGCGCGTCGATGGCCTTGTGGTCGATGCCGATGGGGAAACTGCCGATTCGCACCTCGCCGCCCTCGTGGGACACGTTGAGCACCGAGCCCGCACCGCGCGTCTTCACGTCGGGCATGAGTCGTTTGAGGCAGTACAGGAAGTTGCGGCGGTCGCGCAGGGTCTGGAAACCCACGAGGTCGTACGCGAGGAGCGAGCGGAGCACCTGGGCCCGCCAGGGGAGGCGGAGGAACATATCGAGCGGTGGGAAGGGGATGTGCAGGAAGAACCCCACGGGGGTGGTGACACCAAGGCGGCGGAGCTCCTCGGCGACTCCCATGAGGTGGTAGTCGTGCACCCAGATGAAGTCGACTCCAGAGCAGCAGCCGGCGACCACTTCGGCGAAGCTGCGGTTCGCTCGACGGTAGGCCTCCCAGACTACGGGCGAAAACCGACATAGAGACGACAGGTCGTGGAATAGCGGCCAGATCACCTGGTTGGAGAAGCCGTTGTAGAAGAGGTCGGCGTCGCCTGGCTCCAAGTCGACGGGCTTGAGGATGTAGCCTGCCTTGCGCCCCGCCTCAGCGAGAGTGCAGTCCAGTTCGTCGTCGCGCTCTAGGCCGGGCCACCCTACCCACAGACCTCCCCTGTTCCGAAGGACCGGGGCCAACGCCGACACGAGGCCCCCGGCCCCGGGTTCGCTGATCAATGCGCCGTCTGGCGCCCGCGTCAATTTCACGGGGAGTCGGTTGGAGACCGCGACGAAGCGTGGATTACTCACGTGCGTACCTCGATGCGCTCCTGGTTGTTCATGCGAAGCCCGATCATGAGGCTCAAGTAGTCACGGACGTGGCGGGTGATGAGGAAGTTCTCCCAGATGTGCCGGCGCGCCCGTTCGCCCATCTCGTGCAGGAGGTCGCGGCGGTGAAGGAGGTACCGGGCCCGCAGCGCGGCACCCTCCGGCGTGTTCACGAGGAAGCCGGTGTAGTGGTCGACCACCTGGAGTCTGATGCCTCCCGTGTCTCCCCCGATGACGGGCTTGCCCTTCCACATGGCTTCGGCCACCGTCAGCCCGAAGCCCTCCTTTATTGATTTCTGGATGACGATGTCGGCGGCGCGCTGCAGAGCGTTGATCGTGCGGTGGGCGTCCGGCGGGAGCATGAGCACGTGCACCCGGTCGTTCCCGGCGGCCGCTTCCATCACTTCTTCGAGGACCAAGGCGCCTTCCGGGTCGTCCGTTGCTTCGCCGCCCGCGAGCACCAGCTGCGTCGGTGCCACCTTGTCGATGAGCTTGTGCGCGGCGATCACCCCAAGGGGGTCCTTGAACCTGTCGAAACGGGACACCTGCACGAGCAACGGGATCTCGGGGTCGAGGCCGAACCGCTCCCGGGTCTCGGTGACCTCCCGAGCTGTGAGGTCCATGTTCTTGTCGCTGAGTGGGTCGATGCTCGGGGGGATCAGATACTGCGGATGCGGCAGCTCCTGGGAGAACTCGGGCAGAGAGAACACGCTTGCGTCGTAGTCCCGTACCCAGCGACGTACGTAGCGCCAGACACGGCGGTATGGGTGACTCAGATCGATGTGACAGCGCCAGATCCACTTGCCGCGGCGATCGGGGCAGAGGGCGAGGAGTGGTGCGGGCTGAGGGTCGTGGATGAACACGAAGTCGGCGTCTTCGAGAGTCGCGCGGAGCTCGTCGGCGTTGCGCCGGTTCGTAGCTTCGAAATGCTCGAGCAGGGTCGGAGGGATGTCGATCCGGTCTCCCTGCAGGGCGTTGTGGAAGGACTTCGTGCACTCGTAGAAGGCGGCGTCACCGTTGATCACTTCCCACGAGGTGTCCAGCCCCAGAGCCTGCTTGATGGGGATGAGCTTGTGGAGTATCTCGGCTACCCCGCCCCCATACCGTGTGGAGTTCACGTGCACCACCCGCGCGCCTTGCAGCACCTTGCCCAACTGTCGGAGTTGGGCGACCATCTGCGCGCCCACCGCGGGCTCGTATGTCGAAAGGACGTCGTTCATGAGTTCTCCATGGCGACTCGCGTAGGGGGGAGCGTGTCCGCGCCAGAGGCGCCCCGGTCACCCGGGAGTTCGGCGAAGATGGCGGTGAGCAGGCGGCGCATCTCCTTGAGCGAGGAGAAGAAGGGATCGAGGTCGCGAAGGCGTGTGATGACACGGTCGTAGTCGGGCTCCCAGCCGCGCAGCCACGTGCAGAAGTCGTCGCATTTGTCGGGCGTGCGGCGTCGGGCGTCGATGAAGTGGTAGTAGACGCTTCCCGTGGAAAGCCCAGGCAGCACCATCGGCAGTTGGTCCGGGTGCTCGATTGTGACCTCGGAGTCCATCACCACCAGCTTCCCTCGCAGGAAGTGGAACATCTGATCGGAGCGCGCTGAAGGGACGCTTTCGCGCACGTCGAGCGTGATCTCGACGATGTCGACGAGGGCGAGTCGCAGCTCCTCGAGGTCGTCGTAGTCTGAGGGATCCACGGCGGACAGACGCTCGGCGAGCGCCTTCTCGTGCAGCGCCCAGTAGGCCCATGCCGCGAAGTCGTTGCTGTATTCGGGTTCGTCGAAGCGGGGAGTGAGCAGCCTGCCCCAGAAGTGGTGATAGATGCTGCTCGACGGCACCTTCAGCAGTCCTTCGCGGAACTCCCGGAGGTTCTGAGCCTTGGTCCCGGTGGCGATGGTCATGAGGGCGCAATCACCCACGACAAAGGGAGCCTGGGACGACTGGGCGGGTGGAAGGTGCGGTTTCATGATGGGAGTCCGATCGGCGTCGTGAGCCCGGTCGGGGTGCCGACCGATGCCATTCACTATAATGGATGCATCAACGGAAGGACAGGTCGAGCACGGATGGATGAACCGATCGAACCCGCAGAGTCGGCCCTTGTTGACGCGTTCGACAGGCGGATCGCCGCCTGCCTCGCGGCACAGTTCCAGATCCTGCCGACGGCGTCGCGGCGGCTGCTCGATCCGTTCTCGGGGCGCAGTGTGCTCCTGAATGCTGAGCGCGCCCGCCGCCCGGCGCCCGGGTCGGGGGCCCACCCGTACCGCTCGGGTCGCACGCCTCCCACGCTCTCGTACGTGAGGGCCGGCACTCTCGACGTGCTCGTGGAGACCGAGTCTCAGTCGTTGGAGTTCGCTCGGGAGGCGGGCGAGCGTGGCGCGACCCCCTGGGAGGTGATCGATGCGCTCGGCGGCATGACCCGGTCCACGAGTTCGGGTGCCGGTTCGCCCGCCCCCGTGCCCGCCGCCGCCGTGCCTGCGGTATTCCCCTCCGAACCGTGGCTGGCTCGGACGTTCCTCAATCTGGCACCCATCGTGGCCGACTCCGGGGTGGGCGCCAACGGCTTCGTCGTGGCCGTCGCGCCGGAACACGAAGACGCCGACATGGGTGTCCTGCTTACGGGCCTCGACATGGTGGGCGGTTCCGGGCGGAGCGGCGCAACCGGCGCGATCACCGGCGCGGGCGGAGGTTCCCGAGGCGCCGGGACTGGGCCTGTCGGAGGTAGAGGACGCGGCCGGCTTCTGCCACCGGATGTCGTTGAGGCCGTGGTGCTGTCGTGGGCCCTCCTCGACCGGTGGGCGGAGAGCCGGGGGCTGGTGTCGGTGCCGTTCGTGAACGGAGGAAAGGGTCCCGCGTCGGGGCAGAGCCTCCAGGCGTTTCACGCCCAGTTCTACGCCTTGGGGGCCGATCTCGGGCTTCCGGGGTACGCGTACTCCGGCACGACTTCCGGTTCGACGCGATGCCCGGTCTGCGACGTGATCGCCGAGGCGGCGCTCGAGATCGCCAAGGTGGGGACGGTGGGCGTGTACGCGCATCCGGCACCGGAGAAGGAGCTCACGGTGGTGGTGGCCGCGACGGATCATGTTTCGTCGATCTCCGCGGTGCCCGCGCGTGACTTCGCCCGGGCGCTCACGGTTGCGGTGCGCTCGTTCGAGGCATCGTTGGGCGCCGTGCCGCCTTACAACATCGCCGTGCGTTGCGGGACGAGCGCCGGACACCTACACGCGGAGGTCATCCCTCGCTCTGGGGTGCCTGTGGCCGCTGGCTTCGAGAAGTCTACCGGCCTGTATGTGACGACCCGGGACCCTCTCCACGTAGCCGCCGCCCTTCGCTTGTGGGTTCCCTCGGCGACGGATGCGGCGCTCCGTCCGCCCGACCCGGAGGATTGAGGCGTGGTCGGCGAGTTCGAGCAGGGGGTCGGGGAGTCGGTACACCGGGCCGGGGATGTGCCGCACGGGCCGGGCGCGTTGTCGCGGCGGCTCAGGGAACTGGCCGCCGAGCGTGAGAACGCGGCGCTGTTCTTCGACGTCGACGGGGTCTTGGCGCCTATCTGCCCGCTCCCGGGGGACGCGGCCGTGCCCGAGCCGGTGCGGGAAGCCCTTTCACGGCTCGTCCGCTCTTTCAGGCTGGTAGCCGTGGTGTCCGGGCGATCCGCGCACGATGTGGCGCTGATGCTCGCTGTGGCGGGGGTGACGATCGCCGGGGACCATGGTGCCACGATCGTGCAAGACGGCGTTGAGATCTCGAGTGTCCCCCCGGAGCTTCTCGGTCGGCTTGAGGCTGCCGCCCGTCGGCTCGCGTTCGACGGGCGGCTGCAGGAGGCGGGCGTGAGGGTGGAGGTGAAGGCGGCGAGCATCGCCCTTCACTCGCGGGGTGCGGCGGATCTCGCGGAAGCCATGGAGGTTGCGGCGGCGGCGGCCGAGGCCGCCGCCGCCGCCTTCGACCTCGTCCACCACCGCGGGCGCGCGGTGGTGGATCTGCGTTCGCCGGATGCCGACAAGGGCTCGGCGGTACGGCGCCTCGTGCTGGATACCGGGGTGCGCGCAGCCCTGTACGTGGGAGACGACCGCACCGACATCGACGCGATGCAGGCCCTGCGGCTCCTGGAGAAGGAAGGCACCGCGCCGCTGAGGTCACTCTTGGTTGGAGTCGCCTCCGACGAGATGCCGAGCGGGCTGGCCGAAGCGGCCGACTTCCTCATCTCGCAGAGTGAGGTGCTCTCTCTTCTGAGGGCACTGGAGCGGTCGTCCGCAGAGGCCCCGTGATCGCGCCGGGGGGTTCCTGCGCGGATCGGCGGATCCGAAACCCGGCCCGCGGCCCGACCCTGCCCTAGGCCGCTTCCACCCGTTCCACCCGGACGCGGGTCGAGTAGAAGGCGGTACCGCCTCCCATGTCGGTCGTTTGGGCTACGGTCGCCTGGTTGACGCCAAGGCCGAACTCGATCCACCCACCGCGGGGGCAGGCGACGGCTTCGGGGTGGAGCCCAGAGTCCAGAGACAGGGTGCCCTCGATGTGTCCCACCCGGCTGACGACGCGGACGCGTACCCCATCGTCGAGGCCGAGCGCCGCGGACGCGTCCGGGTGCATACGCACCTTCAGCGGCCCGGTCTGCTCGGCGGCCGACATCTGTGAGTGCATCGCCTCGCCGCGGATCTGGGTGAGCAGGGTGAACGGGTAGTCCGCGTCCGGCGGAGAGGGCGGGGTCACCGCGTCCACGAGGCGGAAGCGGCCGTCTCCGTGAGTGAAGCCGTCTTGCCATGCCACGGGCGGGCGGTCGATGCCCTGGTATCCGCGCTCGCGCAAGGTCTCGAGCGTGGGCCCGTCGGCGGGAAGCCGCGCGCGCAGCCACTTGTCGAGATCGCCGTACGGAACGGGCAGCCGGAGGCGCACGGCCAGGTCGAGGAGGATGTCGAAGTCGCTGCGGCAGCCGGCGGGCGGGTCGACGATCGCGCGGACGGCGGCCACCTCGTTTTGCCAGCAGGAGCCGATCACGTCTTCGTCTTCCAGCCAAAGGGCGGGAGGTAGGACGATGGTGGCGGCACGGGCGGTATCGGTCCAGAAGGCTTCTACCGCCACCACGGTCTCCACGTCGTCGAAGGCACGGCGCAGCGCAGTGGAGTCCGGGCCCTGGTTGAGCAGGTTGGCAGCGAACAGCCAGGCCACTCGCACGGGCGGTGAGGCTGCCCGCATGGAATCCGCCAAGACCGAGATCTCAAGTGGAGGTGGCAGGAGTTCCCGCCCGAGACCCCTCTCGGCCAACAGGGCGGAGATGGGCCGGAAGTGTTCCGACGACGAGCGGTTGTAGAAGAATCCCCCGCCCTCGACACCCAGCGTTCCCGCGAGCAGCGCCAGAGCGTGAAGGGCGCGCACCGTCTCGCCGCCATGGAGATACCTCTGCGTGCCCCACCCCACGATGGTGGCCACTCGGGGCGAAGATACGTAGACCTCGGCCAAACGGCGGGCGTCGGCTTCGGATACATCGCAGATCGCCAGGAGTTCGTCGGTATCGTAGGACACGAGCAGCGCCCGGAACGCCTCTTCGTTGGACGATCTCGCCAGGCCTCCGGGCCCGTACTCCACGAGCATGCGTGCCACCGCGAGAGCCAGGAATCGATCACCCCCTGGACGCACCCGCACGACGTGGTCGGCCAGACCGGTCATGCCGAGGGCATCGGGGGTCACGGCTATCACTATTCCTCCGCGACGTCGCGCTTCGATCACCTGAGCGGCGGTGTGTACCGAGGAGGCGCGCGGGTTCTTGCCCCAGAGGACCACGGCGTCCGACTCGTCTATCTGGCCCGGATCGTTCATGTCGAGACTGCCGGCGTCCAGTCGTATGGCAGCCGTTCCCGCCGCGTCGCACAGACTGCCGGAGACTCCGCGGGCGCCGAGCAGTCCGAAGACGTACTCGGCGAACTCTTTGCCGGCGCCCATCGATCCAGCGCTCCTGATCATCAGGATCGAGGCGGGGTCCCAGGAGCGGGCTTCGGCCAGAGCCGCGGTCGCCACGTCCATCGCCTCGTCCCACGTCGCGGGCCGGAACCGGCCGCCCCGGCCTCCTTCGCGCAGCATGGGGCTGCGAATGCGTTCGTGCGAGGCAAGCCGGGCGGGGTGCCGGTGGATCTTGCGGCAGAGGAGCCCACGCGTGAACGGATGGTCCGGATCGCCGCTCAGCTTGAGGGCGCCGGGGTCGTCGAAACCGGAGGTGGAGCAGACGAGCACCGAACAGCGGTCCGGGCAGTCGAGCGAACACGTAGTGCGACGGACGGGCGAGTCCATGGGATCAGCATACCCGTTTCTGTCCGCACCGCTCGCTATTGTCCCTGGGGGAGGGAATCACGGAATCGGGGAGGTTCGTCGCGATGCGCTGGGTACGGCGGTTGCCGAGTGGAACGAAGTTGCAGGTGGCGTGGCTGGTCGCGGCCTTCCTCGTCGTGTGGGCGTGCGGGCCTGTCGGTGCCGGGGGAGGCTCCTCCGATGGGTTGCGGGCCTCAGCACTCGCGCAGCCGGCCGAGGCTGCCACCGAACGGTCGCCCGGAGTTGAGGTTGAGCCGGCGGTTGAGCCGGCGGTTGAGGCGGAGGTTGAGCCGGGAGTTGGGCCGGCGGGCACACCTTCGCCCGAGGCCGGGGCGGACGTGAGCGTCGATCTGGTACCAGGTCGTTCCGACACCGGCAACGGTGTGCGTCTCTCCGTGCTCGATGTCGTGCGCGAGTCGTTCTCCGCGGAGGGGGCGCAGGCGGGCGACCGCCTGGTCTCAGTCCGTGTGATGCTCGAGAACCTGGGCGCTTCGAGCATCACGTACACTGCGCTCGACCTGCGCGTCGAGGGCGCCGACGGCTCTGTTCATGTTCGGCCCGGCACTCGACGCGGCCCCGGGTCCATGATCACGTACGGAGTGTTGGAGCCGGGCGGATCGGTTGTGGGATGGCGGGTCTTCGTCGTGTCTGGGGTGGCCGCCGCCGTCAGGCTGAGCGGTCACCTTGCTCGATCCGGGTGATCGTCTCGCGCCAGACGGCGAAGTCGTCGTGAATGATCCGTCCCTGGAAGCGCTCGCGCAACTGCATGAGGAAGGGCAGCTCCGCGGCCGGCATGGCGAGGTCTCCCCGGGCACCGGCCAGCTCTTCGAGGGGCAGGTAGAGGGCCTCTCGAGAGAATCTCTGTGACTTGAGCAGCATCCCCGCCAGGCTGGGCATCTCGGGTCCCGCAGAGAACCGGTACGTCGCGTAGGTCTCTTCGGAGAGGTTCTCGAGGAACCACTGCCACTCTCTCCCCACGAGGAGCCACAAGGGGCTTGCCTCCCCATCGGGACGTCGCTCGTATCCCACGAACGTCTGCTCGAGAGAGGCGCCGGCCAGCAGGACTTCGGCCTCCTTCGCCCTGGGGCCGATCGCCATCCAGCTTGCCACGAGTGCGTTGCGGATCCCGGGCGCGCCGGCCTCGAGCGCCGCCAGAGGGATCATCTCCCCGGGGAGCCACCGGGCGGTCAGCGCAGCCCTCGCCGATGGGGTCAAGGTCGGCAGATGAGTCGAGAGCGTCGACGCACCTTCGGCCGCCAGGCACCGCCTTGTTTCGTCGAGCTTTGAGACGAACTCGTCGGTGCGTGCTCCCATCCGCGAGAACGTCCCACCCGTCCGATCCCAACGGACGAACGACACCGAGTACGCCGACTCGTCGCGCACCACGTGTGACAACGAGGAGAGGTACACGGGGGTGACGTCGCAGTCCTCCATGGCGAGGATCATCACATCATCGTAGAGCAGGACGGTGCATGGTCGCATCTCTTGCTCGCCCGCCGCATACTGCGTGGTGAAGTACTCGGGCTCCCCCCCGCCGTCGATGCAGAGCGCCTCCGCCCGCAGGAGCGGCCAGCGTCGTAGTAGCCGTTCACGCAGAGTCGGCCCATCCGCGCCGAGGCGAGATAACGTGAACTGGTGCCCCTCGTAACCGAACTGGAGAGTGTAATCATCGCCGGAAAAACCGGAGATCTGCCGCAGAGGGTACGTCTCCGTGGACATCCCCTGTGGCGTGACGTAGATCGTGCGGTCGTCGAACTCCCAGTCGACTCTGCCAAAGTGTCCTGGCCTGCTGAACACGGCCGTTGATCGCATCAACTGGACCTCACTCCCCACCTAGCCCGCACCGCGGGCAGAAACTCGGCTTCGACCAGAACGCGTAACGCATCGACGCTAGCAATACGCGGGGGGACTGTCAAGGAATCGCCCCGGGCCACTCGCGCCCCTTGAACACGGGCGACGCGGCGGTCCTCACAGCTCCCATCATGCGGTCCACGTATTCGGGGCGCACATCGTCTCGCCAGCGCGGCATTCCACCGCGCCAGAGATAGAGCACGAGCGCTGCGAAACCTTCACCGTCGAACTCGTAAGGGCCGAGTCCGACCGTGCGGCTTCTAGAAGAGATCGAGATCGGTGTCGGTCGAGCGGGACCCGCGACGTCCACCAGAATGTTTACGGCCTCAGCGCGCATGCGGTGCCCTTCGGGGTCTTGAGCAAACTCTCTCGGAAGTGCGGGAAAGGGGTAGCGTCGATAGAACTCGCCTATGAGCCCCGAGTGGTCTACGCCGCTGATCGCCCCGTGGAGGTTCCCGATGTCGTCTTGCTGTTGGATCACCCAGAAAGGCCGAGTCTCGTCGATGTCACCGGGGGCGCAGGCCCACTGGCCGATCCAATCGCAGAGGTCCGACGCGAATACGAAGTGGTCGCGCAGGAGGACGAGATCGGTGGCCACGTTGAAGAACCCGAAGGGGATCGTGCCGTGACTCAGACTGTGGAACGCGAGGGGCACGCCGCCTTCTCCGTATGGTTGGGCTTGACTTCCACCTGTCCCTTCTACTTGCACGTTGGACACGGTTCCCGGCCTCGTCAAGTGCCTATCTCCTGGATTGAACGGCCCGATGTACGGGGATACTTCGCAGCGATGCCGCCCCAAGGGCGCGCTACTCAGTAGGCATCCGAGATCGCCGCGTTGCCTGCGACACGGCGCCGTCCCGTTCGAGGAGGAGACACGATGGTCGAGAGCAGTCAACCGGCCGAATATCGGATGATCATCGGTGGTGAGGAGACAGAGGCGGTCTCCGGCGACCGTCAGGGAGTGATCGATCCGGCGACCGGCGACATGGTCGGCTCGGTGCCCCTCGGCGCAGGTGTCGACGTCGATCGCGCGGTAGAGGCCGCCCGCGAGGCCTACCGCGGATGGTCGCGCTTGACTCCCGGTGCGCGAGGGGCGTATCTCGCCAAGTGGGCCGATCGCCTCGACGAGGAGACCGGACGCCTCGCCGCGCTCGAGACCAGCCAGACGGGCAAGCCCCTCAAGCTCTCTTCGAACTCCGATGTGCCCTTCGCCAACGACAATCTCCGTTTCATGGGCGCGCAGGCGCGCGTGCTCGAAGGCACGGCGGCGGGGGAGTACGTGGAGGGCTACACGAGCATCCTCCGGCGGGAGCCGTTGGGGGTGGTGGGCTCCATCGCCCCGTGGAACTACCCGTATCTCATGGCGGCCTGGAAGGTGGGGCCGGCCCTGGCGGCCGGCAACACGGTGGTGCTCAAGCCGGCCTCGAACACCCCGTTCACCGCGATAGAACTTGCACGCATCGCGCTCGAGGTAGGCATCCCGCCCGGCGTGCTGAACGTGGTGACTGGGCCGGGCGGCGAGGTGGGCTCCGCGATCGCCGCCCACGCGGGCATCGACATGGTCTCACTCACCGGGGATACCGCCACGGGAACCAAGGTGATGGCCGCCGCGGCGCCCACCGTGAAGCGGCTCCACTTGGAGCTCGGCGGCAAGGCGCCCTTCATAGTGTTCGACGACGCCGACCTGGCAGCCGCGGTCCAGGGAGCCGTGGTCGCCGGCTTTGTCAACACCGGCCAGGACTGCACCGCCGCCACGCGGGTGTACGTGCAGCGCTCGTTGTACAACGAGTTCCTGGAAGTGTTCGTTGCCGAAGTGGGCAAGATCCGGGTGGGCGACCCCACCTTGCTTACCACCGACATGGGCCCCCTGATCTCTGAAGCTCAACGCGAACGAGTGCTCGGGGTGATGGAGCGGGCCGAGAAGTCGGGCGTGGAGATCGTGGTTGGTGGACGGGAGATCGATCGGCCAGGCTTCTTCTTCGAGCCCACCGTCCTGGCGGGCGCGCGGCACGAGGACGAGGTGGTTCAGAAGGAGATCTTCGGCCCCGTGGTCGTCGTCCTGGCGTTCGACACCGAAGAAGAGATCATCGCCAAGGCCAACGGCGTGGAGTACGGCCTCGCCTCCTCTGTGTGGACGAGCAACGTGTTCCGCGCGCTGCGCCTGGCCAAGGAGTTGGAGGTTGGTGAAGTGTGGATCAACGACCATCTTCCGCTCGCCTCGGAGATGCCGCACGGTGGCGTGAAGAGATCCGGCTTCGGGTCCGACCTGTCGCGCTACTCGTTCGAGGAGTACACCACGGTCAAGCACGTGATGGCCGACCTCACAGGTGACGTGCGCAAGGGCTGGCACTTCACGATCTTCGGCGACGAGGCCTAGTCTAGTGCGAGGACCTCCGGGGGCCTGCCGGCCCCGGAGGTGACGGTCGGCCCCGGCTGCGCCTAGTCCGAAGTTTTCGCCCCACCTGACGCCCGATCCCGCTGCCGGTGCGGTATCGGGCTCTCTTTTCGCGGTTTGGTGTAGCCAAAGTGCTTCTTGCATTATGTGAGGATATGTCCTAGTATGGTGGTATGCCAAAGCGTGGTGGATCAGTTCACGTAGCCACAATCAAGACGAAGGGTGCCGGCGACCGCGTCTACGTCTCCCACCTGCTTCGCCGCTCCTATCGCGAAGACGGCCGGGTGCGCCACGAGAACCTCGGCAACCTCTCCCACCTGCCCGAAGCGGCCATTCTGGCGATCCGCCGGGTGTTGGCGGGCGAGACCTTGGTCGCCGCCGAGGATCGCTTCGAGATAGAGCGTTCCCTGCCCCACGGTCACGTAGCGGCGGTGCTCGGGACCGTGCGCTCCCTGGATCTCGAACGGCTC
>Ga0180009_10002099_pt1 | contig 23600 bp, 20 predicted proteins | sample OS_PC_MetaG_FD_123537 | JGI IMG/M metagenome (GOLD analysis project Ga0180009, IMG submission 123537) | Groundwater microbial communities from the Aspo Hard Rock Laboratory (HRL) deep subsurface site, Sweden - OS_PC_MetaG | ecosystem: Environmental > Aquatic > Deep subsurface > Groundwater...
AGCTTCTTGTGTACGTCGATACCGACATATGTATTTGACATGGCCGCTCCTTGCTTAAGGGTTTACAAGGCCAGTATAATCTATACTGGCCGAGCGGCCTTCTCATAATATCAAAGCCCTGCGCTTTTGACAATCATGCGCAGCATGAAATGGGACGTCAAAACAACGCCACACGTTCCGCGTGGGGACATGGCGGGCTTGGGTCAATCCTGCCCTGCGGTCCGGTCGATTCGCACAAAAATGGTCTTGACAATCCTCATTGAGTTGCATACTTTTGAATAGCTGATAACAACTGATAACATCCGCCATCCTGGCCGAAAGGCTGTTCACTTTGGGGCTTACTGCCCTGACCATGGGCATTGTGGGCGTTAAGCAGTCTCCGGTCTCGCGTGTACTCGATAGACATGTATGAAATAGGGAGGCCATTATGCATGGCAGAGTGTTACTCACCGCAGTCTTGCTGCTGGCGGTAATCGCCGGTTCAGCCAGCGTTCACGCAGGTGATTATATCCGTCTCGGGCGAGATAGTATTCCGGCCTGGACTGATAACGTTGAGATTCCTTTCTACCTCGAACGGACATGCCCGGAGCCGGAAGAGATAATGGGGCTGTTAAACCCTTTCGAATTCACGTCCACCGGAAACGTTACGTGGGAATATGTAAGGGTAAAACCGAGTGCCATCTGCAATAATTTCAATCTCTGTCACTGCTGCGCATATGCCATCTTTGATGGCTCGCCCCCAGACTATCTTGAGATTTTGAGTGTTAGCATGTTCATAGGATTGCCGGTTACCTCAGAGATTCCGTATGTCACTCTCGTGTTGCACACCGGTGGAGGCACAGGCGAGATATGTGTTGATTCAGTCTACGTTCCCCCAGCGGGCACCTGGAAGTGGTCACAGCTTACCTGTGGTGAAGGAGGCGCGCCAAATCGTCCACTGTTCATCGCCAAAGACAGCAGCGATGCCAATCACCCGATCTGTATTACGGTATTCGATGCCTTGTGTGGAGACGCCGACGGAAGCAGCGGAGTCGATATCGACGATGTGGTGTACTTGATTGATTACATCTTTGTCAGCGGACCGGAGCCTATGCCAACATATTGTATCGGGGATTTTGACGGCACAGGTCAAGTCGATATTGATGATGTCGTTTGGCTCATCGCCTATATATTCCAGGGGGGTCAATATCCAAAACTTTGTTGCGCGAAATGAGCGTGCTCAAGACGGGACGTTCTGGCCGGACAGACACAACCGGCGATTTGAGATAGATTTAGAAGTGAGGTGTTAGACTATGAAAAGAGTGTTCTTACTGGTTACTGCAATTGCGGGACTTTCCTCTGGCTTAGCCAGTGCACAAGTTGATTACATCAAGATCGACAGAAGTCAATTGGTGCAGAATAACTGGGGCGCGCAGATTCCATTCCTGATCACACACCAATCTGCGACTCCAAGCCTCATCAATCAGGGATGCAATGCATTTATGATAACATCCACCGGAGATGCCACATGGAGTATTCAGGGTGGTACCGGCAATAGCTCGCCGTGGTTTGATCTCGGTAGAATCATGTTCGAATGCATCGAATGCGACGGCGTGTCGCCCGATATATTCGCGATACAGATTGTCGGCATGCCGGGTGAAGGAATCCCAAATGTCGAAGACGAACTTCTCTTTACTGTGTACCTGCAAACCGGTCTCGGTAGTGGCCAGATCTGCATTGACTCCTGCTCATTGCCGCCCTCCTGCGACTGGGGATGGTCCGGTACGGACGGTTCTGTGGTTCCCAAGCTGGTGGATGCTCAGGGATCGGACATCCATCCGATATGCATAACGATGCTCGATGTCGTCTGTGGTGATGCTGACGGCAGCGGGGGAGCAGATATAGATGATGTGGCCTATTTGATTGCCTACATCTTCACGTCCGGTCCTGCACCCGTTCCATATGTCTGCGTCGGCGATGTCAATGGCATGGATGGAGTAGACATAGATGATGTGGTCGAGATGCTGGCCTACATTTTCACAGGCGGCCCACCACCGTATCAATATTGCTGTGACATGTAACTGTGTTTTGCGCGTTCAGTAGACAAGGAGGACTGGATGAGTAGACGATTGTTCATTATTGTAATCACATTGCTGGTGGTTGTCGCCGGTTCGGCTGGCGCGCAACCGGGAGATTATATTCGCATTGGAGTCGACTCGCTAGTGGCTGGAGCGCATGATGTCGAGATCAAGTTCTACTGGCAACGCGAATGCACCGACCCGGAGACGGTGCTCAACTTCGGCGTCGGGTTTGACATTACCGCTGAAGGCAATGCCTTCTGGTCGTTCTCAGGGTTCGAAGCGAACCCGGAACTTGCAGAGTGGTTCAATCTCGGTGGGTTGATGTTTGACAACCAAATCGACGGCACACCGCCGGACTATTTCGCCGTCAGCGGTGCTGCAACGCCACCCGGTGGGATCGGGACATTCGAGGAACAATGGATTTTCAGCCTTTATCTGGACGTTGGCTGGGGAGAAGGCGGAATTTGTTTTGACACTTCAGGTTTCAGCGGAGACTGGGGATGCGGCGGGCCGATGTTTATCGCGAAGGACAGCAGCGACGCTGACCATCCGGTTTGCATAACCACTTTTGGAGTGAGGTGCGGGGACGCGAACGGAAACGGTGCGGTAGACATTGATGATGCGGTATATCTGCTGTATTTCATTTTCCAAGGTGGTCCGTACCCGGTACTGGCTACATGCGTCGGGGATGATGACAACAGCGGCGAAGTGGATATTGATGATATCGTGTTTAATATTGCCTACATATTTACTGGCGGGCCATACCCGGTTTGCTGTGGTAAGCCGTATTAGGTATGGCTGAATCCCGGAGCACGGATACGCGCGAAGCGGTTCTGCCGAGTTGATTTGTTCGACAAAGTCGAACCGCGATCAGAGATCGCGGCCACGTGTCTTTCCTACCCGTCGATGAACTTGCCTTCAAGTTCGATCTTGTTCAGAACGTAGCTCTTCAACTCTTCAAGATATCTGTCTCTGGTTTCGAGATAGAAGACTTTGCTTTCGAGATATGTCACTTTCGAAATCTGCCCGTCATTGAATCGTGATTCGGCGATGTTGAGTTTGTTCTCAGCCAGATCGATCTGCTGTCTGACTATTTCGAGCCTTCTATAACCGACATCGAGTTGATTGACAAGATTGATTATCTCAGCCTTGGTTCGTTTTCTAGCACGGTCACTTTCGAGCTTGGACTGCTCAGCACCGAGCCATGCAGACTTCACTGCCGCACCCGACGCGCCACCATCCCATATCGGGAACGAGAAGTTCAGCGCAACTCCCCAGCCCTTGGTATTGATATTGTCGCTGATGCCGTCGGTTTCGACTCTCCCCTGTCCGGTCGAATACTCAGCAGTGAGATCGCCATTGATACCGTGTCCCGATGCTGCATAATTCGCCTGCCGCTCAGCTTTCGAATACTCCATGTCTGCCTTGATTACTGGTACGCTGATCTCCCACGAGTCGAGCATCCTCTGGCGAACATACTTATCTATTTTCTCAGAAACAGTCGGTTGTGTCAGCTCCAATTCGGCAGTCGGATCCCTGTCGAGAAGAATTGCCAGCTCACGCCTCTGCTCCTCGACCTGGTTTTCGATTTCGAAGCTTTCCAATTCCGCATCGAGTCGATTAGATGACGACAGCAGCCAGTCCTCTTCGGAGATCACACCGTCAATCAATTTCATCGAATCGATTTCGGCTGTCAATCCAGCGGCTTCGAACTTGTCGTTTGTGATTTCGGATTTGATCGACAATTGCAGCACAGTAATATATGCCTCAGTGATTTCTTTCCTCAGCGCCGTCTCTTCTTCGAGCCTCACCATCTTCGCGATTTCGAGATCATCCCTGGTGTTGTAAAGATTGTTCTTGGAGTCTGAAGGCTTTAGAATCGGCTGCTCGTATCTAAAAGTGAAGTAACCCTGATTCGTATGCTCTTTAATGAAACTACCGAGCTCGGAACCTGGCCTGGTATTCGGATAGCGATCATCGCGGGTCAGCAGATTCGCGGTAACTTTGACATCACCGCCCGTTATCAGGCTTTGATTCAGCTCGACAAACGAATTGAAGCCGAGATCGCGTGTCCGATAGAGCTGCTTCTCCGTGGCTCCGCCGAAGAACCTGTATGATTCATCGACATTGTACGCAGGCACCGAGCCATTGATCGAAATCTCGGGCACATAGAAATTGATCTTCCGGGCAAAGTAATTCTGCTCTGCGACTTCGAGATTGCCGCGAATCATCCCGCCGCGGGCTGTACGGTTGACCGCGATGTCTATGGCGTCATCGAGTGTCAACATTTCGGCATACGACAGAGCTGGCACAACAATGGCAATTGCCAAAAGCAAAATAACAGAGCCAAAAAGATAATGCTTATTCAGTAGAGATCTATTCATCGATTAACCTCACATCCGAGGGATTTCTATTCATATCGGAGGGACTCTATGACATCGAGCTTGGAAGCCTTATTCGCCGGGAACAAGCCAAAGACAATCCCGACCGTGGCGGATACACCTACTGCAAGGACTATCGAGAAGATGGAGACGATCGTCGGCCAGCCTGCATAATATGTGATTGCTGTTGAGATGATCAGTCCAAGCGCAAGTCCTACCAAGCAGCCGAGCAAGCAAATCGTGACAGCTTCAATGAGGAACTGCCTCAAGATATCGCCACGTTTTGCACCTATTGCGCGGCGGATGCCGATTTCACGAGTCCGTTCGAGTACCGACGCAAGCATGATGTTCATTATGCCGATACCGCCGACTAGCAGCGACAGCCCTGCGATAGCTCCCATGACTATGTTAAAAATCTGCTGTGTTTTCTGTGATTGACGAAGCAGCGATTCCGGTACTACGATTTCATAATCCTCAACGCCGGCATGTCTGCGTTCCATTATGCGCTCCACGAGTTTCGTGACGACCGGAACGTATTTCAGATCGGTAACCGTTATTGTCAATTGATCAATCTCCGGCGTATTATAGGCCTTCTCTATCTCGGAAGAGACTTCCATCCGGAATTGTTGCGTTGCACCTCTCAACTCTGCAACTCGTTCGAGCTTCTTCTGGGCTGTCGAGAGTGGAATGTACACATCCTCGTTGAAATTCTTCAGTTCGAGACCTTCTACTTTGCCTCGCCCGATGTACTTATCCGCCATCACGCCGATCACCGTGAAATCGAGATCGCCGATACGTACGCTTCTGCCTATTGGGTCGTCAAACGCAAAAAGGCTCCGTTTCGCCTTCGCACCCAGCACGCAGACCTGACTGAAATCTTTGCTGTCGAAGTCCTTGAGAAACCGCCCGTTTTCGACCTCAATAGACGATGAGAGAGTGAATTCAGGAATCGTCGCTACAACTCTCACAGCTGCATCATTCCCCCTGTATGAGATCGTGCTGATCGGTTCGAACCTTTGTGGAATGACATTCGCGACGAACTCAGAGTGCTCTGCAATATTCTTACCGTCATCGAGAGTGAGGCCCGGTGATCTCTGCAGAGCGATCCCCGAAGTTGGATCTTCCTCCGGGATTTTGGCATTGACTATGACGTTGTTGACTCCGAGAATGGAAATCTGTTCGAGAGCTTCCTGCTTTGCTCCCTCACCAATCGATAGCATCGCAATAACAGCGGCCACACCGATGATCACGCCGAGCATGGTGAGAAATGTGCGCAGCTTATGTGCGCCGAGGGAATCGAATGACATGCGATACAGGAATCTATGATCCATTGATCGACCTGCCCGCTTGACGCCCCTTGTTCAACTCAGGCTCGGTAGCGACATCGCCCGGCAGATCCAACTCTTCAACCGTAGGATCGCTCAGGCAGACCCGCTCGCCCCCATCGAGGCCGGAGAGTATCTCGATGTTCATGTCATTGCGGCGACCGACCTCGACAGAACGCTTATCCTTGTTGCCGAGATAGACGACAATCTCGCCCTCCTTCTCGAAGACTGCCTCAAGCGGGACAGAGACCACATCGGCAATACGATCCATTATGATTTTGCTGGAGGCAGACATGCCCGGTTTGATCTGCTTGTCATTTTCAAGGATCGCTATTTCGACATCAAAGACGTTTATCTTGGATCCCGGCTCTTTGCGTCGCGCAAGTGTGCTCTTCTTTGTGACAACACCCTGATGCTGCACATTAGGAAAGGCATCGAGCGTGATGATGGCAGCCTGTCCGGAATCAATCTCAGAAGCATTGACTTCAGAAACGGCAGCTTTAACGACCATCTCTGACAGGTCGGGAAGTTGGATTAGACCCTGACCCGGCCACGGCCCATCCCCCTCCTGCACCTTGCTCATGGAGCCACCCTTCCAGATTTCGAGATAGACGACCATGCCCGGAATCGGAGCATTCATTGTGAGCTGATCCAACTCACGCCGTGCAAGATTGACCTTATCCTGCGCCCGTTGAACCTCGAGTGTTGCTTTCTCGACATCGGCCTTGATTTGTTCGAGCTTCGCTTCAAAATTCAGTTCGGCCAGCTCGAGCTCCAGCTTTGCCTCCTCAGCAAGTTTGATAGCTTCGTGTTTCATCTCGTCATAATTGCGCTGGGCCTTCTTAAGATCGAGTTTGAGCTGCTTCTCCTGAATCGAGTATTCGCCTTGAGCACGTTCGAGAGTCGTCCTTGCAATCTTGAGAGTTGATTCGTTGTCCGTGAGATCCGCCTGCTGTTGGGTAGCATCGAACTTAATCACCGGATCACCTTCTTTGACCATCGCACCTTCCGGCGCAAGCCATGTGATCTGGAGCCCCCGAATTCGCGGCGCCGACATCGTATATGCCCGTTTGGCGTCAACGCTGCCGTTCGCTTTCTGAGATATCACAAACTCACCCTTCGCAACCAGAGCAGTCGGAATTTCGGTTGAGATGGTGAAAAAGGCATTGACGCCGTAGTAGCCGCCAAGAACTGCCACGACTATTATCGCTGCATATATTGATTTCTTCATTCGGTTATGTCCTCCGCGTATCACTCCGCCCATGACTTGGAATGGAGTGCCAAAATCATCCTGAAATCAAGTACTTCGCTACACATCCTAATACCAATTTGAACGATGAAAGTTGCGACAACATGGAGCCTTGTCGCTTCTGTTCGACCATGAGAATTCAACCGCATCAGACAGTATATCATTGACTAAGTCCGGCACAAGTGTTAATGTGAGAAACTAAAATGGCGACGGAACGACAGGAGATAGGTCCAGATACACATGATAATCGCAAAAGACCTTTGTAAGACATTTAAAGACAAGAAGCGGGGTACAGTCAGGGCTGTCGACAATGTCAGTTTCGAATGCAAGAATGGTGAGGTTTTCGGGCTTCTTGGTCCAAACGGAGCCGGAAAAACGACCACATTACGACTCCTTTCAACATCTCTGAAGCCGACATCGGGGACGGCAACTATCTGCGGCACAGATGCAAAGACTCAACCGGAGAAGGTGCGGAGTCTGATCGGCTTCTTGTCGGGAAACACCGGTCTCTACGGTCGCCTCACTGCCCGCGAGATGGTGGCCTATTTCGGCAAGCTGTACAGCATGACAAAACCGGAAATCGACAAGAGAATCGACATACTTTTCACAATGCTCGACATGCATGACTTCGCCGATGGCAGAAACGATAAGCTCTCGAGCGGGATGAAGCAGAAAGTCTCAATCGCGCGATCGGTGATTCACGATCCCCCGGTGATGATTTTTGACGAGCCAACGACCGGCCTCGATGTCATGTCGTCTCGCACGATTGTGAAGTTTATCCGACAGTGCCGCGATGCCGGCAAGTGCGTGATTTTTTCGACGCATATAATGAGCGAAGCCATGCGTCTGTGTGACAGGGTAGCAATAATTCACAATGGCCGAATCTTTGCTGACAGCACTCCGACTGATCTGCTGGCACAGACCGGCACAGACAACCTCGAAGATGCTTTCATCAAGATTGTAGGAGAGTGATTGTGCGAGTCAGGATTGTACATGCGATATTCAAGAAAGAGATGACTGATACGCTGCGTGACAGGCGCACTCTGGTTTTCATGCTACTCGTACCGATTGCCGCGATTCCCCTTCTGCTGATGGCGCTGTCGAGTTTAATGACGAGCCAGATTGCCAAAGAAATGGAAAGGGTGTCCGAAGTGGTCGTACAGGGACTGGAATACCTTCCGGATACTCTTCGGTCGGAGCTGATCGGAAGTGATGACCTGACAGTCGTATCGGAAACCCAATATAGAGCGGAAAATCCGACTGCTAACTCAGATATTACTGAGGATCTGAGGCTGGGTGGCTTTGACGTGCTAATGGTAGTGCCGAAAGCATTCGACCGCGCTATCGAGATTGAATCCCCAACCGAGATCGAGCTGTTCTATGATGAAGCCGAGATGAAGTCGGAATTCGCAGTGAGCAAGATCAAGACCGTTCTCGATCCCTATCGGGAACGGATAATTCAGGCGAGGCTGGATCAGCGGGACATCTCCGGTGACATCATAAGGCCATTCGAAATCGTCAGCGAGAACGTGGCATCGATGCAAAAGGTTGCAGGCGAAAAGCTTGGAGCTATGTTGCCGTACCTGATCATAATCATGTGTTTCATGGGAGCGATGTATCCGGCTATCGACCTCGCTGCGGGTGAAAAAGAGAGAGGCACTCTCGAGACCCTGCTTGTGTCCCCAGCGACGAGAGGCGAGTTTGTTGTAGGCAAGTATCTCGTGATACTGACGACCGGCATCACGGCGGCTATTTTGTCGATGGGCAGCCTTACCTTCTCGCTCAACTACATGCTTGAAGATATCGTTGGCAAGATGAATGTCGGCAGGATGCTCGCCATAGAGTTCGATACCAGCACAGTGATTCTCATTTTGATGATCGTGCTACCACTGGCAGGGATATTTGCCGCGATTCTGCTGTCGGTGTCGATTTTCGCAAGATCATTCAAGGAAGCGCAGAGCTACATCACCGGAATCTATATGGTCTTGATTCTGCCCGCATTTGTGTCGTTCCTGCCAGGCATCGAAATGAGCTATCGGATGGCGCTCATCCCAATCGTCAATGTCAGTCTGATAATCAAAGATGCGATATCGGGACAGGTCGAGTGGAACTATGTGATCACAGCTTTCGTATCTACAATCGTGCTTGCGGCTCTGACACTCGTCGCCGCGAGGAAATGGTTTGAACGAGAATCGGTACTATTCAGGATGTAAATCGGGAGATACAAAATGTTGACGAAAATCGATCATTTCAAGGAAAGATGGCAGAACGTATCAGAGTCGACCGGCAAAGTTCTTGCAGCATTGACCGACAGCTCGCTCGAGCAGAAAGTTGCCGACGATCACCGGACAATTGGCAGAATCGCATGGCACATCATACAAACCATTCCGGAAATGGCGAATAAGACCGGCCTTTCCGTCACAGGCCCCAGGGAATCTGATCCTGTTCCCGAATCTGTGGCTGAAATCAAGAAGACCTACGACAACGTGGCCGCGGCTTTGATGTCAGAGATCACCTCAAAATGGACTGACGCTACGCTTGAGCAGGAGGACGAACTCTACGGCATGGTATGGAAACGCGGTCAGACTGTGAATGGACTCATTGAGCATGAGATTCATCACCGAGGACAGATGACTGTGCTGATGCGTCAGGCCGGGCTGAAAGTCCCCGGAGTCTATGGCCCGTCGCTGGAAGAGTGGGATCAGTTCGGCATGAAAGCACCCAAGATCTGACGGCAATCTAAACTGATGTATTTAATGGCGGAAGTGTGCAACCTGTCGTACTTCTATACGTACCAATTTATGTTAGCGCTTACATAATTCTGCGGCGACCAGCCCGAACCGAGTTATCCGCCGCTGCAGAACTGTTCTGTCGACTCAATAGTGAGGAGGAGTGAATGTCAGAGAATCTGAAGGCGATTTCAATCAGACTTAGCATTCAACTGGTGGTGGTTGCATTGACCGCCGGTATGCTGTTCTCGCAAGCTGCCTTTGCCCAGGGAGGACCCGGTCACGAGGAAAGTCGAGCGGCTGACGCCAAACTCAGAGCAGAGATTATCGACTCCGTAACTCTTGTGCTCGACTCGCACTACGTTTTCCCCGATGTCGCGAAAGAAATGAAGAAGTATGTCCGCAAACGGCTCAAGGATGGCAAGTACGACACGCTCAATACGGTGGCGGCGTTGGCGCGAGCATTGACAGATGATCTTCGAGAGGTGTGCCATGACCGTCATCTCGGAATCGCCTTCATGCCAGATGAGTATTTCGAAGGCTTGGAGGCAGACACGGTTACCGATGAACGGCGTGAGCAGGAACTCAAGGAAGCCCAGTACGATAATTTCGGCTTCTACAAGGTGGAGCGTCTCCCCGGCAATATAGGCTATATCGATTTCAGAAGATTTGCAGACGCTCAATACGCCGGTGCAACGGCTATCGCGGCAATGAACTTCCTCGCATACTCAGATGCCATCATATTCGATCTGCGCAACAATGGTGGCGGAAGTCCGTCGATGATTCAATTAATATCGAGCTATTTTTTTGAAGAACCAGAACACTTGAACAGCTTCTATCTTCGGTATGAAGACACGATCCACCAGTTCTGGACCCAGGCCTACGTGCCGGGCAGACGGATGGCGAACACTGATCTTTACGTGCTGACAAGCTCGTACACTTTCTCGGGTGCAGAAGAGTTCACCTATAATATGAAGAGCATGGAGCGTGCGACAATCATCGGCGAAACAACCGGCGGCGGCGCGCATCCGGTCGATGAGGCAATCTTCCCGAATCTTAACGTAGCTATGAGAGTGCCTATGGGCAGGGCGATCAACCCGATCACCGGCACCAACTGGGAGGGGACCGGAATTACACCTGATATTGAAGTCCCGAGTGATCAAGCTCTGTCCGTTGCACGGCGCGAAGCGATGACTAAACTGCTGGAGAAGACGACAGACGAAGATCGCAGGAATGACCTGGAATGGAATATTGCAACTCTTGAAGCCGAGTTGAATCCGGTGACTGTCGATGAGTCAATTCTCAAATCCTATGTCGGCACATACGGCCCCAGGACGCTGATATTCGAGAACGGAGACTTGTATTACCAGCGCCAGGACAGACCGAAGTACAAGATGATTCCGATGGCAAACGATCTGTTCATGTTCAAGGAGATTGACTATTTCAGGATCAAAGTTATCAGGGATGATAGCGGCAATCCGACCGAGTTGAACGGTCTCTACGACAATGGCCATGTGGACATTTCACCTAAGTCCGGTAGTTGATGGATAAATTCAAGCCGGAAAACAAAAATCTGGCTGAGATCAAAAAATGTTTGACAATGCCGATATTTTTGCTAAGTTTGTGAAACCTGAAAGATGTAGATGCGTAAGACTCGATAATGAAGCAGTAGTACTTTAACCACCGAGGAGATTTGATGATCAATATTACATCCGATTATTGTCAAGTCTTTGTCAGCCTTGGCGTGAGCCAGGTTAACGAATTCCACGGCGGGAGAAGTGTGTCTTGATCTGAACAAATACACATAGATTCTTGACCCGCCGTGACCAGAGAGGTTCGGCGGGTTTTTTGTTATATCTCCGGACCTGAGTCACGAGAACTTGAAACCAGAAGAATAGGGCAGAACAATGGTCAGCCAATTCTACGAAAACGAAAAAATCAGGCCGGAAGAAGATATCAGCTCGAAGAAGGCATTCGGAAAACTGCTGCCGCTGCTCAGCATACATAAGCGCGGAGTCATTTTCTGTCTGTTCCTTCTCTTCTCGGCGACAGCGCTTTCTCTTATCTGGCCAGTGCTTCTTAAGAGAGCGCTCGACCTTGACATCAAGAACAACGACTTCCATGGGCTTCTGATTACTGTCGCCGCAATTGGCGTTATCCAGATAGTAACGCTGGTACTGCAATATGTGCAGCGTGTCAGGCTGGAAATAATCGGACAGGATGTGATGGTTGATTTAAAGCGAAAGCTGTTCAACCACATCCTGTCGCTCGATGTGTCGTTCTTTGACAGGAATCCGGTTGGACGGCTCCTTGCGAGAGTCGAGTCGGACACAGAGTCGCTTCGAATGCTGTTCACCAACACGGTGGTGCTGATAGTCGGTGATTTGATTCTGGTCACGGGAATCTTCGGAGTGATGTTCTATTATAGCTGGAGACTCGCGTTGATCCTGTTCATGATAATGCCGATTATCGCAGTCCTGATCCTGATCTTCGAGCGCAAGACAACGAGTCGATTCCTCGAGGTCAGGAAGAAAATGGCGGAAGTCACTGCGCAGTTGACGGAGTTCCTGCAGGGAATGTCGATCATACAGGTGTTTCACCAGGGCAAGTATGCGCGCGACCGAGTATTTCGCGCCAACAAGCTGAAGTTCGATGAAGACAAATATGTGAACATAGCTGTTTGCTTGTTTTTCAACACGGTCTTCTTCTTCGAGTATGTCATGGTGGCGCTTACACTCTTCTTCGGAGCGTACTGGATCCAGCAAGGTGTGCTCACAGTCGGGACGATCGGAATGTTCATCGTTCTAATCTGGCGGTCTTTCGAGCCAATCTGGAGAACTTCAGAGCAGCTTGCGAACATTCAGAAGGCGGTAGCCGGAGCAAAGAGAATTTTCTCTCTGCTGTCGGTGGAGCAGAGGATTCCCGATCCTGAGAAGCCGATTCCGTTGACTCGGATCGAGAGAGGCATTCGCTTCGAGGATGTCAGCTTCTCTTATACTGAAGATGGCAGTTTTGCGATGAAGAATGTCTCTTTCGACATACCTGTTGGAAGTCGTGTTGCACTTGTTGGTGTGACAGGTGGTGGCAAATCGACTGTGATTTCGCTGCTGCTCCGTCTATATGACCCGCAGAAGGGCCGTATTATGATCGACGGAACGGATATTCGAGACATATCGAAGGCAGATCTACGCAGCCGGTTTGCGCTTGTGCTGCAAGATATTCTGCTCTTCCCGGGAGATGTCAAATCGAACATCTCGCTGGAGTCGGATGCGATACCCGAGGAGAAGTTGATCGAAGCTGCCCGGACGGTCGAGGCGGATCGTTTCATCTCTGCGCTGCCGAATGGGTACGCAACCGAAGTTTCCGAGAAGGGCGCGAATTTCAGCCGAGGTGAGAGGCAGCTACTATCGTTCGCGAGGGCGCTGGTGACAGACCCGGACGTGCTGCTTCTTGACGAGGCGACGAGTTCGGTCGACCCAGAAACGGAACGCACGATTCAGGCTTCTTTGAAGAAGCTGATGGAAGGGCGGACATCGCTGATCATCGCGCATCGTCTTTCGACGATCCTCGATGTCGATGAGATTCTGGTGATCCGCCGAGGTGAGATAATTGAGCGGGGAACGCATACGGAGTTGATCCTCCAAGATGGATACTACTCCAAGCTGTTCCACCTGCAATTCAAGAGTAAGAATGGAGTAATCTCCAATGCTGGATAAAATAAAGTGGTTCTGGAGGTACTACAAGGAGTACGGTTACGTACTTGCGGTGCTTATTCTTCTGACCCCGGTTCAGACTGCGCTTCATGTTTTGATTCCGAGGTTGATCGAATTCACGGTCGACTATGTTAAGACAGGGGATGTGCCGTCAAACAGAGTGGCTGTGATGCTAAGTGAATTCGGAGCGACGATCGGACTGTCGACCGTAGCCATCTATGCAATCTCACTCGTTTTGGTCGGGTTGTGTGCGAACAGTCTGTATGCGTTCGTGCAGAGTCACCGCGCATGGATGAACCTGAAACTGGAATGGCTGTTTCGGCAGAAAGCATTCGACGGCATCACACTCCGAGGTCCCGACTTTTTCAACAAATTCAGGACCGGAGATCTTGTGACGAGAATGACCGACGATGTAGCAGAGAAGCTCTCCTGGTTTGCCTGCTCCGGCATATTCAGGCTCTACGAGGCGGTCATGATTGTCATTTTCACGATTGTAATGATGGCGTCGATTGATCCTATGCTTGCGCTGTGGTCGATAACACCTTTGCCGTTTCTGATTGTGATCTTCTTCAAGAGCTCCAGCCTGCTGGACAAGAGGTTTGATCACCTTCAAACGCGAATATCGCGATTCAACGATGTGATGGAGGCCTGTTTCTCCGGAATACGGGTGGTCAAAGCCTATGTCAAGGAGAAGGCACAGAGGACGAAGTTCGATAATGCCGTGGAGGACCGACGGGATGCCGAGATTGCTGCGATCAAGTCGCATACGGTGATCGAATCGCTGTACATGTACATATGGCAGTTTGCGATTCTCATTGTCCTCGTCGCCGGTGGCTATATGGTGATAAACTCCGGTCTGTCCCTCGGAAAGCTGATGGCGTTTATTTACTATATCGTGTACCTGGTGTTTCCGATGTTCGACATCGGCCAGTTCCTGGTGAAGTCTCGTCAATCGGCGGTCTCTATCGATCGTTTGATGGAGCTCGAGAATGTTCCGCCGATGGTGACAGACGTCGGCTTGGAGAGCGGCAATGGAGACATAAAGGGAAGACTGAGCTTCGAAAATGTCATACTATCGTTCCCCGGCTCCGAGCGAAATGTGATCGACGACATCTCGCTCGATATCGAGCCGAGTGAAACGATCGCGCTGGTCGGCAAGGTCGGCTCAGGCAAGAGCTGGTTCGTGAACATGATCCCGCGACTGGTGGATCCGACATCCGGGAAGGTTCGGCTCGATGGTCACGACTTGCGGACAATCAAGTTGAAAGGGCTTCGCGAGAGCATCGGTTATGTTCCGCAGGAGCCGGTACTGTTCAGCGACACCGTGAAGAACAATATTGTGCTTGGACGGAAGGGTATTTCGGACGAAGTAATCGATTGGGCGGTTGATGTCTCGCAGCTGAAACAGGAAATTGAGACATTTCCGGATCGCATCGACACAAATGTCGGCACGCGTGGAATGACACTGTCAGGCGGTCAGAAGCAGAGGCTTGCTCTCGCGAGAGCCCTGGTAAGCAAACCGAGGATACTGATTCTGGACGATTGCACGTCTGCGCTCGATTCTGCGACAGAGACATCGCTGTGGGAGAAATTGCACGATGTCATGCCCGACATGACTGCAATCGTGATAACGCATAGACCCGACACCCTTGAAAGGGCTGATCGGATATACGTTTTCGATGAAGGCAAAGTGGCGGAAACAGGCACCCACGACGAACTCATGGATCGCGGCGAAAGATACGCAAGAATGTACAAGCGATATAGGCTTGAAGAAGAAGTCGCTTGTGGGTAAATTGGAATCTGGCCAGCCCGGAGGCGAGTCAGCCTCCGGGCATGCAAAGGATCGGTATGTTGACCGAATCTGAGAGAGAAGAGATCAAGATTTATCTCGAAGGCGTTGTCCTTGGCAAAATGCGCGACCGTGTGATCAGGGCAATCGAGGTCAATTCCAGATATAGACATCAACCGAAGATGCGCATAGAGGTCGGCAAGTCCTACCGGGATCTCGAACCGGGCGCGCCATACGAGGAGGTAGTCGCGATATTCGAGTCGGAGTCTTTCCTCGTTTGCACCAAAGAGCGAGGTGCCGGCACGGGTCTCCCCTACTATTTCGTTAGAGAGGATGTGCGACGAGTCGAAACATAACTAATCGCGAAAACCGGATCGCACTGCCCCTAGAAAACCATTGACATCCGTTTGCATCAGACCTATTTTCAAAGTGTAAGGCCTGACGACTATCTCCGCCAAGTCGCCGTCGTGTCTGATCAGTTAAACCAATCTGAATGAATATGTGGGGTTGATGATTAGATGAAATGTTTCTTCGCGATAATACTGTTCAGCGTCCTGACTTCTCTGTGGCTAGTTCAATTCTTTGGCAGTGCGCACACCTACATCGATCCGGGCAGCGGCAGCTACGTTTTCCAGATTCTCATAGCCGGTTTGCTGGGTGCTGTGTTTGCTACAAAAGCCTTCTGGAAGAATGTGAGAATGTTCCTGGCCACCCGTCTGGGGAAAAAGCGCTCGAATAAGAATGACGATCAGTAGCCGCATCATCAAGAGCTCATTCAGGGATCCGAGCGGATTCGTTTTTCTGGACGGCGGAACGATCTATCGTCAGATCAACAAGTGCTATAGGGAGCACTATGAATATCTTATGGGGTCCGGTCTGTACGACGCGCTGACCGAGGCTGGATTACTGTTGAATCACGAAGAGGTGGATAAGCTCGCCGGGCGTTCCGAGCTTGAATACAAGGTCATCAGACCAGAACAGATAGACTTCCTGACGTATCCTTACGAGTGGTGCTTCAGCCAACTCAGGGATGCAGCCCCGACAACTCTGGCAATCCAGAACATTGCATTTCGCTTCGGCATGACCCTTAAAGATGCCAGCGCATACAATGTTCAGTTTCATCAAGGTAAACCCATTTTCATAGATACTCTTTCTTTTGAGATTTACGAGGAAGGTCATACTTGGAATGCCTACCGACAATTCTGCCAACACTTCCTGGCCCCACTTGCTCTAATGAGCTGTCGAGACATCCGTCTCAGCCAACTGCTAAGAAACAATATAGATGGTATTCCGCTCGATCTGGCTAGCTCACTTCTGCCAATACGGAGTCGGCTCCGATTCTCTCTGTTGAGTCACATATATCTCCATTCGATTAGTCAGCGTCGATACGCAGACAAACGGGTCGGAACAGGCCGCAGGATTAGCCAACAGGCATTTCTGGGATTAATCGACAGTCTCGAATCCGCAGTCAGGGGACTTTCCTATGAACCTGCTGGAACTGTATGGTCTGATTACTACAGCGATACTAATTACAGTGACGATACGCTGCGACAAAAAGAGTCTGCAGTTGCCGATTTCCTCGATGCTGTACTGCCCCGGAGCGTATGGGATATCGGTAGCAATACCGGTCGATTCAGCCGCCTCGCATCATCGAAAGGGATTCAGACTCTCTCAATTGACAGCGATCCGGCGGCAGTCGAGAAGAACTATCTGGAATGCCTTCGGATCGGGGATACTAAGTGTCTGCCACTGCTTGCTGACCTGACCAATCCGAGCCCCGGTATCGGTTGGCGAAACGAGGAGCGGATAGCCCTTATCAACCGCGGCACGCCAGACTGCGTGATGGCGCTGGCTCTTGTTCACCATCTGGTGATTTCCAACAATGTTCCGCCGGGACTGATTGCTGAGTTTTTTGCGGGCATTTGTCACAGCCTAATAATTGAATTTGTACCCAAAGCCGACTCTCAGGTGGTTCGACTGCTTCGATCGAGACAGGATATCTTCGAGGATTACTCCGAATCTGGTTTCGCGGATGCGTTCAGGCAATACTTCACGATCAGCAGGAAGGCACCGCTTAGCGGCAGCGAGAGAGTACTGTTTCTCATGGAATCAAAAGGGAACTGACATCTGTGAACCGATACCCGTTCCACATTCTGCTGTTGTCGGCTTTTCCGGTTATATACCTTTATTCTCTGAACGCCGATGAAACCCATCTCAGCCAGTTACTTCGGGCATCGGCAGTCTTGCTCATTTGCGCAGCAATCCTCTGGTTAATGCTGAAATTCACCGTTAGAGATGGGAGAAAGGCCGGGCTCGTAGTCTCCTTCTCTATACTGTACTGCTTCTCGTACGGACCAATCACAGCTTCTATGTACTCTATGGGATTGTGCCCAATTCCAGCCCAAATGCGTATACGCTATGTAATTGTCTGGATTCTCATTTACTTGATTGCAGTAGTGCTACTTCTGATTGCGCGCAGAAGCGTGATGCCGGTTACACGCATCGTCAACATCGTAGCGATATGTCTCGTAGCAACTTCGAACTGGTCCTGACTGAGTTTGAGCAGGTCCTGATTGCGCTGACACTGATCGCAAGAATTTCCGAGCATCTTGGGCTGCAGTACTCTGCTCACAGAAATCGACTCAATTACACTCTTGATCATCTCGCGGAAGCTTCGCAGACGGATGGGCCTGTGTTTGTTTTCGCTCATATGATAGCACCACATCCCCCATTTGTCTTCGATTCAGATGGAGAGGAAGTCAATCCAAACAGAAGTTTCGTATTTGCTGACGGATCGCATTTCATACTCTCGGGAGGCACTCAAGATGAGTACCGCAAGGGCTATGCGGGATATCTGTCGTGGCTGAACGGTAAATTGATTCGATGTATAGATAGCATATTCGCTCGATCCAAGACTCCCCCGGTGATTATCTTGCACGCGGATCACGGTCCCGGGTCAATGCTGGACTGGGGGAGTATAGACAAATCGAACGTATTGGAAAGAACGTCAATCCTCAATGCAGTCTACACAGGTGGAACTGATTGTCCTATTCTGTACCCATCTATCAGCCCGGTAAACATCTTCAGAGCCGTTTTCAACCGCGCTTTCGGGACAGATTTTGAGTTCCTCGCAGACAAAAGTAATTTTTCGGTTTGGGCTACGCCCTACCAGACTGTCGATATTACCAATAAGCTTGACGGAAGTCGCGAGCTGGATTCGTTGGTACAATAACTGATCTGCGCCATGCAGTTGTCTCGAGAATTCCGGCAGCCAGATTCCCTCGCAGTGATGTGGGCCGACGGTCTTACCGGCCTGCTGCATCATATCGAGAACAGAGCGGCGTTTGTGGTCATATCTCCGGATCGGCCTGATGTTCAGAAGGAGTTTGCTTCCAGTCGAAACTGAGATTTCAAGATGTACTCATGCAGCGAGAACTCGTTCGCCAAAGACGTGGGCTTCCAGACTGATGATGGTGGGTACTGGCCCGATATATCGGCATTCAAGAAGTCTCCCGACGGCATGATGCATCGAATTTCGAAAGCCTACTTCGGACCCGGTGATGACTTCTGCAGCACGTGGCACTTCTTCGATCTGCTTGCGGATGGGCCTGCGGGATGGGAGCCGAAGTACAGCTACTGAGAACAAGCACTACACAGTCAGAATTGCCATGCAAAAGAAAGGAGCGATCAATTATGATCGCTCCTTGTTCTTTACGCTTAAAGAGTCTTACAGTCTTCTGTAAGCTCTGCTATGCCGTGCGCACTAACACGAGTAGATGGGTGCAGGTCCACCGGTGAAGATGTAGGCTATCAGATAGACCACATCGTCGATGTCCACGCCGCCGCTGCCGTCTGCATCACCACAGCATACTGCTGCCACTGGCGGCGGGCCGCCGGTGAAAATGTACGCTATCAGATATACGACGTCGTCGATATCAACACCCGTACTGCCGTCTGCATCACCCTCAAGACAGATGATGCCTGCACAACCAGGACACGAAAGACCGTTAGCAGCGATCCACAAACGACCTTTAGCTATAAGATTGTCAAAGTCCGTCTTGCCGGTCAAACTCGATGTCTTGACCTTACAAACCGTGATGCTCTTACCTGGTTCGATCTCAAGATCCTGACACACTGCGTAGAATGAGTTCAGGTCCTCGATCGAATCTGGATCCGATGCCGTGAAACCGCTCAATGTAGTCAGCAGATTGCCAATGTCAGCTGGTACATAGCCGGAGTTCGGATATACCCAGATGTCGTTCTCAAGCACGATCGCGCCGGCGATCTCATGTGAGAACGCTGCTCCACCATAGTAATCCTGCTGAGGATCGGCTATCGGTCCATACTGATATACATACTGACCGGTGCCGTCCGCTCCTGAGCGGTTGTCCGATCCATCGGCCCCATCAGGAATATCCCAGTCGATGCCTTCTCCAATGTGAATCCGGATCGTCGTGTCGGCATGGTTGATGAATGTCACACGCTCAATCAACACACATGTGTCTGGATGCGTCGGGACGTAGTATTCAGCTACCCCTCTGACTACCTTGTCAGGTGTGATAAACTCACCCTTCGCATAATCATAGTTGCCGTGACTCTCAAGGGTCAGTACCGAAGCGCCTTCGAAGTAGACATTATCGTCAGAACCATCGAAGAACGAGAAGTATGTCTGTGAAGGATCGTCAGCATACGTGATAACTACGCCTTCGTCGTACATCAGGTCTACACTGTCTTCAAACCAGTACATGTTGCCAAGTGCAGAAGCCGCGGCAAGACCGGCTCTTCCAACGTTCCAGACCGCTACCGACCAGCATTGGGTCGACAGATATGGATCGCTGTATTCGTCAGCATAATACTGGCAGCGAGCGCGCAGACTGATGTTGACATCGAAATTAGCGCTGCCTGCGCTACTTGTCAGGCTGACAGCAATAGTACCGGAGTAGTTACCCTCTGCGGCAACCGGACCGATTGTAACCGTGATTGTGTGCGTTGCATCGATACCGGCTGTGATCGAACCCGAAGTCGTGGCTGGTGAAATCCAGCCCTGATTCGGTGTGAGAGTGAAACCGATCGGCACGTTGCCGTTGTTCGTCAATCTCAGTTCAAATGTCGTAGTGACGCCGATCGTGCAGCCGGTGCTGTCATTCGGAGAAACCACTAGATCATAAGACTGCGCGCCGGTCGCGTAATCGAAGATCGGTTCCGGAGAGAAACAGTCATAAGTCATGTACTTCATAGCATTGTCGGTCTCTGTACCTTCTTCTTGTATGAAGCTACCAGCATCGTTGTCATCTACATACATGATGTGTACTTCATCGACCGAATACTTAGCCATCGAACCGAAGTTCTCATTGTGGCAATCGCCACCGAGACAATCATCAGTCCATGTATTGGTCAAATCAACAGTAGTACCCTTCTTAACCGGAGTACCTGTGCCTGCTGTCGATGTAGTGTCGTGCTCCGGTAGGCTACCGTCGGGACCCCACGTGATACCACCGTCACTGGAGGCGGTGATCATAATATCACCGTTTGCGTAACCGCCATTCGAGCAGTCGCCGCAGTTAAGCTGACCGCCACCCTCCGTGGCCTCGACTCCGAATTGAGTGAACATGACATAAAGAAGCTCACTCGAGCCGGTGTAGCATTCGGAGATGTTGACTTTGGAGATAGCACCGAGTCCTGCACCGATTCCTTGGGAACAGAAACCGGTTACTCCGGTTGCGTCGAGCACCTGCGAGATGTTCACGCCCGGTGCCTGATCATTGCTCCAGTGCCACATGCTGCTGCGGAACAGCGGCTGGCATGGATTGTCTTCCATGTCCTTATCTGGTGTGACCCAAATGATATGGAGAACGCCAGCAGAATCGTATATAGCGCTGACTTCATTGTTAGCCCACAGCCGGGCATCTTCGTAATTGTTGGCGCCGCCATCCGAGTAATTCGTCACATTTACCGGTACTCCCCAGTTAGCACCGCCGTTAGTCGACTCTATATAGTAGACTTCGTTCGCAAATGTCGTCCATGTTGTACATGGTAACTGGGTGAGATCGAGGGTAAGAGGTTTCAGATAGACGATCGCCACGTTGTCGCGCGTCGGGTTCGGGTCGGAACGAACGACGCCAGCGATGTCATACGTTGTCTCAATGTACAGTCCGACCGAATCACCAGCGGTGCACTTATCGAACTCACCGTTCACATATCTGTAATAGATGAGCGACTTCCAATACTCGCCTTGGACTGTTTCGGGCGGTGATTCTGTCGACACAAGGTGGATCACCTCATCGAGGCCGGACGTGAGCTGATACTCGACCGCCGGCCAAATGTAGGCGTCGCCCTCTTGGGTGCCGGAGGCGAAATCCTGACAGTTGGGAATCGCCAGATTCGAAGGGCTTGGTGAGAATACCGTGGCGAAGGTCCCGTTTGGGGGACTGCTATCGGGCCCTGACCTCGTGCGATACAACGCCGCAGCTGGACCTTCATGCCATGCGCCGACTGCTGCACCCGATGATGTAACATCGATCGTGGTGTATCCGCCATTGTTACCGGATACTTCCGTACCACCCGACGCACCAGACGAATGTGCCCATGCACCGTTCGTCAGGTTGCGTGCGTTGTAGTTAATATGCCTGAAGCCTGCTGTACCCGGACTCTTCATCCAGATAAAGTGGACGTACGGCGAACCACTCAGGCTTGGTGTGTAAGCGATCTGACGGCCCATTGAGCCATTCTTCTGGAATTCATACCGGGTTATCCCGACTGTATCGCCGGGAGGTTGAGGACCCGGTGCGAAGCTGGATGAACCGAGCAACGGTCCGCCATTGCCCACCGGAGAATCTTCGCTACCGTCCATCTGTCTGATCATCAGCTTCTGAGCCTTTGCGGCAGGTGCGTTGTCCGTAGCCATTGCCGGTCCGACTGCCAACAGCATCAGAATCAGAGTTAGAACAAATATCAAACTAAAACTTCTGTTCACCTCTTGCTCCTTTCGGTGATTAGTCAAAGTTCAATTTACTGCTGTGGTTTGGTGAATTAGAAATATCGCTTGTGTCCCTCATATGGCTGATGTTGTCATAAATACACGTCGCCATATTCAGGATTCCTGCATAAGCACCTCCGCTAATCTGACGTTCGAAGTTGATGTTACATAATTACAGGTTTCAAATACACGTAATGGCGATGAGTAAAAAGTCAGTATACAATAATATGCAAAACCTTCCGAAAAAGTCAAGAACAAACAGGCACCTATTTGCACGATGATAGGATCTCCATGATGTCCCCATACCTTCTGAAAGCTGCTGTTACATATAAACATGGCAAGATTCGTAATGATTCATTCCATCACAATTTGGATTCTTCGGGACACATTGAAAAAGAATCGGCAATGACGGCCTGAAACTCTACACTCGGGACATTTTGATACAGCAGACCACTTCATAGACGCTGAATGGTCAGGAATGTTGAATCTTCACGCGGGCAGGAATCCTTTCCTGCACGATTCAGTCGGCTGTCAGGAAGGCAAACCGAGCACTGGAAGAGATCTTACGATCTTCATGGTTTCAATGCTGACATTGATCACCTGACCGACAAGCCGAACGATATACTCTTCGTCATCCGGGCGATTCGGATCACTGAGAATCCCGCTTCGCTTGTCGGTCTTGATTCTGTACTGGTCGATTACCCAATCGAGTGCCGACCGGTTGCCGAGGCGATATTCGAACGCATTCTTCGGAATGCCACCGAGCGTTAGCGAATCGTTGACTTTGAGTTCAGACTTGTCTTTGCTGAGTCGTATTTTGTCGTCGACTCGATACGACAGGGGAATTCCCTTGGCCTCGATCCATTCGAGTTCATACGGCTCGATCTTCTCATAGTCGAGATGCAGCCCGGCGAGCCTCTTACCCGCTTCGGCGAACGCGCGGAAATCTGGCGCGAATGGGATGCGGGGAAGCTCTCGCTTGAGGCAGTCGGCATATCTCTCGCAGTAGACAGGGTGATGTAGCAGCCCGTAGACATAGTTGAATATATCCCACTTGCCGATTTTCTTGTCGTTGTAATGTTCGCGGAATGTCTTCAACGCCCAGTCGGTGATATTCTCCCGCCGATTGCTCCCATTTTCGTCATAGACGTAGAAGGGGAAGCATTGCGTTTTCTCAAGCATATCAAGGCATGGAATACCAGAGACAATGAGCGTTTGGAATGGCCTACTACTTCCAATGCCGCTTACGCACATCAGCCGATTGTCAGCTTCCGATTCTGGGGTGGGAAGGATCACTGGTAGCTGGTAGCGCCTTTCATTGAGAAGCGCATCAAAGAACAGGCTCAGCTTTAAGAAGGGCCGGTATGTTGACACTCTG
>Ga0180009_10002100_pt1 | contig 23599 bp, 21 predicted proteins | sample OS_PC_MetaG_FD_123537 | JGI IMG/M metagenome (GOLD analysis project Ga0180009, IMG submission 123537) | Groundwater microbial communities from the Aspo Hard Rock Laboratory (HRL) deep subsurface site, Sweden - OS_PC_MetaG | ecosystem: Environmental > Aquatic > Deep subsurface > Groundwater...
TATCCAAATATAGAAGAGTTAAAGGAATTGTTTGGCATATCTGAAACCACATTTCAACCAACCGCAAATTATATTGATATGCTTTCGGGATTATCCGGTTCCATTTGTGAGGACCTGGTATTCACGAATTCAAGCCAGTCTCCAGTATGGTATATTGAAATAATGACGCCCAATGATCACAGCATTGCTGCTTTCGAAGAAGATGATTATGGAAGCGTTGCCATCCAGGGCGAAGGGGAATATGGTCAGAAAACTTTCTGCTTTTCTTATGCCCTGGCACATTTGGAAGACGGTAGCCAGGGAACAAGAGAAGAACTGCTCTCCCGGATTGTGGATTGGTTCCTGCTGGGAGTTGGCATCGATGAAAAAATCGCAGAGGAAATGCCTGTTGAGATCAGGATATTTCCCTCTCCGTTCTCAGAAAATACCAACATTCACTTCTCTTTGGAACAGGATAGTTACATCAAACTGGAAATCATTGATCTTACCGGTCATCAGTTAGGGCTTCTTTGCAATAGGGATTTACCTTCAGGCGATTATTCATTCTCATTTTCAGGACAAAACCTTGCAAGTGGGGTTTACCTGTGCTGTTTGTATAGCAGAAATCAGGTGATTGTTAAGAAATTGATTGTGCAGTGAGATTAGGGCAAAAATATTGAAAATTAAAAGAGATTGCATCATGAAAAACTTTACCTTAATAATTTCAGCTTGGCTGATTTGCTGCCACATGCAGCTATCAGCCCAGCCCTGCCTGCCCGAAGGCATTACTTTCACAACCCAGGAACAAATTGACAATTTTCAGATCAGCTATCCGGGTTGTACAGAGATTGAGGGGGATGTGGAGATACAGGGCAATGATATAACCAATTTGCACGGATTAAATGTTGTGACATCTATCGGGGGATTGCTTACAATCCGAGATAATATTGCGCTGAACAGTTTATCGGGCATAGAAAACCTGGTTGCAATTGCAGGGGATTTAAATATTATTGGGAATCCATTATTGTCAAACTTAGTTGGTTTGAATAATCTAAATTCGGTTGACGGTACAATCAGTGTTATATTCAACGATTCCCTGACAAGTTTGACTGGCCTGGAGAACCTAACTTCAATACCAGGGAATATTGATATCGGTGGCTACTGGATTGGTAGCAATCCGCTATTGTCAAGCTTAACCGGATTGAATAATCTGGATTCAATCGGGGGAAGTCTCTCCATTGGTCATAGTCCAGTTTTGACAAGTTTAGCAGGATTAGACAATCTGAAATATATCGGCGGAGACCTTCAATTTCGTACAAACAATTCCCTGGAAAGCATAGAAAATTTGAGAAACCTGGAGTACATCGGGGGTTCACTCATTTTTGATCAATGCTACGCTCTTACCAACCTTGAAGGATTGGAAAATCTTACATCTGTTATTGGTGACCTTGATATGAGATTCAACTGGGTTCTGGAAAATCTGACAGGTTTGGAAAATCTAATTTCTATTGAAGGCAGACTCCTGAGTATCCATAATTTTGAACTGGCAAATTTCTCAGAACTGTCTAATCTGAATTCTTTAGGGGGCCTTCTTCTATATTCCAACAACTCTTTAACTAGTTTAACAGGCCTTGAAAACCTGGCAAATATAACGGGTAGCATTGAAATTGGCGGACTTAATGGTGGAGGAAATCCTATACTTACCAACCTGGTGGGATTAAACAATCTGACTTCCATAGGAGGAAATCTGGAACTTTATGGGAATGCTGCCCTGTCCAGCTTAACAGGGCTTGAAAACCTGGATCACATATCTGGTTCACTTCACATTGGATCAGGGACGTATGGAAACTTCGGGAATCCATCCCTTTCCAATTTAGCAGGTTTAGAAAATCTGAATTACGTCGGTGGTACTGTATGGATTGATTCAAATGATTCCTTGTTGTATCTGACCGGATTGGATAATTTAGATACAATCGGGGGATATTTCAATGTTTCAGATAATCCATCCTTAACCAGTTTAACAGGATTGGAGAACCTAGCTTCAATCGGGGGAAAAATTACAATTTTTAATAATAATTCGCTGACCAACTTCCTGGGACTGGAAAATTTGAATACCATCGGAGGAACCCTTTGGATATATTACAACTCTTCCCTGCTCAGTTTGGAGGGATTGCACAATATATCTGCAGGAACCATTAGTTCCCTGAATATTTATCATAATGATACTTTATCAACCTGCGATGTGCAGAGCATCTGCGATTACCTGGCAGCACCAAACGGAACGGTTTCTATTCAGTGCAACGCCCCCGGCTGCAACAGCCTGCAAGAGGTGGAAGAAGCCTGCGGGATAGTGGGAACAGATGAGTTGCAGGTTCCGGGGTCCGGGTTCCGGGTTGAAGCGTATCCGAATCCGTGTTACACCACTGCGTGGCTGCGATTTACGATGTATGATCAGCGATTTGTGATTTGTGATTTATGGGGGATTGATGGAAGGAAGATTTGCCGGTTGCTGAATGAAGAAATGGAAGAAGGAGGACATGCCGTGGAGATTGATATGGGAAGCCTGCCGGCAGGCATCTATTTTGTGAGGATTCAGGCGGAAGAGATGCTTGTAATCAGGAAGCTGGTTAAGATTTAAGATGAACGATTAGTGATTTTTGATTTCGATGTATTTATGATTTGATGATTTATGATTTACGATTTACCGCATCAACAAATAACAAGATAACCAGATAACCGAATAATCATGACAAAATTCGCGAAAATCCGCCCAATCCGCGTCATCCGCGTTCTATCACACCCTAACCCCACTCCCACACTCAACCAGTAATTAAAAACCAGTAATACCGTGAAAAAACAAATTCTAACATTAATCCTTGCATTGGGCAGCATCACCCTCTCTGCCCAACCTGTATGTTCATGCCTGCCCGAAGGTATTTATTTCGACCACCAGGATGAAATTGACAACTTCCAGGTTAATTACCCCGGATGCACAGCGATAACAAGTAATGTCACGATCATTTCATATGGAAGTATAAATAATCTGAACGGATTAAGTGTCCTGACGTCAATCGGGGGAAAATTACAATTTTATAATAATAGTTCTCTGACTAACTTCCAGGGACTGGATAACCTGGTTTCGGTAGGGGGGAAATTGGAAATTCACAATAATAGCCACCTGGTAAATTTTAGCGGCTTAGGCAATCTGGTTTCCATTGGGGGAAACTTAGTAATTCACGATAATTCTCTCCTGGCTAATTTTAACGGCTTAGACAATCTGGTTTCTATCGATGGAGATATTGACATATACAACAATAATGCTCTTGTAAATTTTACCGGACTTGAAAACCTGAGTTCTATTGGTGGTGATGTCGATATTGGAAAATATATGGAAGGCAACCCCGCACTCGAAAATTTGACCGGGCTTAATGGGCTTGAATCTATAGGGGGATATCTTTTGATTCAATATAATAACAACTTACAGGATTTGTCAGGATTGAACAACCTGGTTAGCATTGGGGACTTTCTGGAGATTCATGGTCGATCTTTGGAGAATTTAATCGGCCTTAACAATTTAGATTCCATCTGTACAAAACTGACTCTTAATTCGAACCTTGCTTTGACAAACCTGGAAGGTTTAACAAGTCTTTCCTATGTCGGAGAAGGAATTACGATTATCCATAATCATGCCCTGACCAGTTTAACCGGGTTAAATAACCTGACATCATTAGATGGTGATCTACACTTATCAAATAACGATGCTCTCACCAGCATGGCCGGACTGGAGAATTTAACCTCAATAGGAGGAGATCTGAAAATAACTCTTGAATCACTGTCAAACCTGACAGGACTTGAAAACCTTAAATCGGTTTCGGGGTCACTGAAAATCGGCGAGTATTCATTGTACACGGAAAATCCTGCCCTGGCCAGTCTGACCGGACTTGAAGGCTTAAATTATATCGGGGGGGATCTTATTATTGTTGGTAATACAATTCTTACAAGCCTGACAGGATTAGACAACCTCTCTGTAATCGACGGAAGTCTAAAAATCGGATACTATGGTATATACTGGTACTGGGCTGCTCTTGGCAACCAAAACCTTTTAAACCTGGAGGGTTTAAATAGCCTTAGTACAATTGGAGGAAACCTGGAGATCTATGCCAACGATAACCTGTCCAGTCTTAACGGTTTGGAAAACCTCGTATCTCTCGGGGGAAGCCTGATAATTGGACCTTACTGGGATCATTACTATATCGGGGGCAACGGCTCATTAGTCGATATAACAGCCCTGGAAAATCTCTCAGGTATCGGCCTTGATTTGTACATTGGAAATAATGACCGCCTTACAGGCCTGGAAGGCCTGGAGAACCTCGACTCCATCGGAGGATATTTGAGAATATATCACAATGATTCCCTGGCTGATTTAACCGGGCTTGAAAACATTGACCCCGGCTCGATTGACAGTCTGTCTATTACTTACAACAACTCATTAACTAACTGCGATGCACAAAGTATATGCGGTTTCTTATCAAATCCAAACGGTCCGGTCACCATTCGTCACAATGCCAGCGGATGCAATAATCCACCTGAAGTGGCAAATGCCTGTGGTTTTACGATGCCCTGTCTTCCATACGGATACTATTACTTTTTTACCCAGGCTGACATTGACAGTTTTCCGGCATATTATCCCGGATGTTATGAATTGGAAGGGGATGTTTTGATAAGTGGCATTGATATAATGAATCTGGAAGGACTCAGTGAAGTGACAGCCGTAGGGGGGGACCTTGTGATCAGTTATAACAACACCCTTGCCAATCTGTCCGGGCTTGACGCCCTGTCAAATATCGGGGAAAATTTAATTATTGAAAACAACGAACAACTTACCGGTATTACCGGACTTGAAAACCTGGCATCCATAGGAGGCAGTCTTCATATTAATGAAAACCCTTTACTGTACGGTATAACGGCATTTATCAATTTAAGCTCCCTTGGAGGATCAATAAGTATTAGTACCAATTCCTCACTGATTAGTTTAACGGGCCTGGACAATATTACTTTTATTAATGGAAGCCTTTACATTGGTTACAATGCCTCTTTAACCTGCCTGGCAGGTTTAGGGAATGTCACTTCTATTGGCCAGGGAGCTAAAATATCGCATAATTTTGCCCTTACAAACCTGGCAGCATTAGACAACCTTGTTTCAATTGCAGGAGACTTTGAGATCAATAATAATATGGCAATTACCAGTCTGGCGGGGCTGGAAAACCTGTATTCTATAGGTGGAGGCCTCAGAATAAGTACCAACTCTTCACTGGAAACCCTGGTAAACCTGCAAAACCTCACATCAATAGGAGGAGATCTCTGGATTGACTATAACGGCAACCTTACCAGCCTGGAAGGACTGGAAAATATCGATGCAGGTACAATCAGCAGGTTGATTATCATACATAACTCCTCTCTCTCATTCTGTGCTGTAAAAAGTATATGCGATTACCTGGTGGCCTCTCCAAACGGTAGTACCATCCATGATGACAATTCAGAGGGATGTAATAGCGCGGAAGAGATTTTAGAGCAGTGTGAATTTGTCGACATAAACGAGTTCAGGGCTCAAAGTTCTGAGTTCAAGGTTGAGTGCTATCCGAATCCGTGTTACGCCAATGCGTGGCTGCGATTTACGATGTATGATCAGCGATTTGTGATTTGTGATTTATGGGGGATTGATGGAAGGAAGATTTTCCGGTTGATGAATGAAGAAATGGAAGTAGGAGAACATGCTGTGGAGATTGATATGGGAAGCCTGCCGGCAGGTATCTATTTTGTGAGGATTCAGGCGGGAGAGATGCTTGTGATGAAGAAAGTGGTGAAGATCCGTGATTAACGGATTAATCCCATACGATTGTACAGTCGAATGGGATTAATCCTTGACCAAATACTCCAATCATTTGAACAAATAACACAAGGGAAAATTCAGGTCTCATCGGAAATTTATATCTGGTTAGAAAACTTGCAGGCGACAGTCAGATTGTTTTCATACCCCTACCCATCGCCTGCACAACAAAGCGATCATCATGAACAACATAACACTTTTAATTTTAACATTGCTGTTTACCCAAATAAAAGCCATTTCCCAACCCTGCCTGCCCGAAGGCATCACCTTTAACACCCAGGCCCAGATCGACAATTTCCAAACCAACCACCCCAATTGCACAGAAATAGAAGGGAATGTCGAAATTAATGGGAATGATATCACCAATTTAAACGGTCTGAATGTTTTAACATCCATCGGAGGAGACATTGAGATATCGGGTAATTATATCCTGACAAATTTGATGGGACTTGAAAACCTGACTTCTATTGGGGGGAGTTTTACAATTGGGGTGCGAGGCTATTCTTCTCAAGGTAATCCAGCCCTATCCAGTTTAATAGGATTGGATAATTTGACGAGCATCGGAGGAAATCTTATAATTGAGGGTACATCAGTCCTGACAAGTCTGACCGGACTTGAAAACCTGACTTCTGTTCAGGGAGATTTAATAATTGGATATTATCATTCATACATGAGTTTGTATTGTACTGGTAACTCGTCTTTGCTCAGCTTAACAGGTTTGGAGAATCTGGTTTACATAGGGGGAAGCCTTGAGATTTATTGTAATGATGCTTTGACAAGTTTAACAGGATTGGAAAGCCTGGTTTCTATTGAAGGTGACCTGAAAATTGGATTTTATGCTTGGTATTTTTATGGAGGAGCATTCCATGCTGGCAATCCATCCCTGACTAGTCTATCAGGTTTGGAAGGTATAACTTCTATTGGGGGTGACCTTAATATCATGGACAACAATGCCCTTCCCGATTTATCAGGACTTGATAACCTGTCTTCAATTGGTGGAGGGCTAACAATCGGAACTGGGTTTATTGAAGGTGGTGGAGGCAATCAAACCCTGTCCAGTTTAATGGGGCTTTCTAATTTGACTACTATTGGGGGTGGTCTTGGAATAGTGGGCAATCCAGTATTGACTAGTTTATCAGGCCTGGATAATGTTAATGCCGAATCAATTAGTGGTTTATTCATTGCCAACAATGTTACTTTGTCAACCTGTGAAGTGGAAAGTGTTTGTGAATATTTAGCTAATCCAGGTGGGGAAATTGAAATTCATGATAATGCCCCTGGATGCAATAGTATGATAGAGGTGCAGACAGCATGTGATTCAATAACTTCAGTTGAGGAATTAAATTTTAAAGAAAAATTTACAATTTCCCCGAATCCACTTGAATCAGGTAGCATAATAGAATACACATTACATCAAAATTCACCTGTTACTTTAAAAATCCTCGACTTAAGCGGGCGATCTTTCAGAACTCTTGTAAATGAATACCAGCCGAAAGGAGAACAAAGAATAGAATGCAATACAACCGCATTGCCCGCAGGAATTTATTTCTGTACATTAAAAACCAATGAAAGAATTCAAACGAGAAAAATTATAAAACTTTAAACACCCCGCCTCATCCATCCCTCCCCCTGTCACACTTATCTTTTAGAAGAGTGAGGAAGGGAGAAAGGGAGGGGGCAAAAACTGAAGTCTTATGAAAACAAAAAATCTATTTACCGGTATCTGTTTCATTTTCAGTATTAGTCTCTTTGCCGGAAATGTAACACTTCAACAAGCCAAAAAAGTGGCTCTGAATTTCTATTATGAGAAATACAACCGGTTCGAAGGGGTGGTTGTGTATGATCAGTTAAGCATACGGCCTATCCATGTGCAATCTGATGGAATTCAAAACTTTTATTATGTTCTTCAGGTAAATAATGCCGGCTTTATTATTGTTCCTGCCGATGACTGCCTGGCTCCTGTTTTGGGATATTCCTTTAAGCACAATTTTGTTGCCGAAAACCAGCCCCCCAATGTAAGATGGTGGTTTCAACAATATGAAGAGCAGGTAAGGTATGCCAGGGAAAAACAAATGAGTCCTGAGAAGAGGATTATTGACAAATGGACACATTACCTGAATGAAAATTTTGGCTCCATGAAGATTACTGCCGGCGGCAAAGAAGTTGAGCCCTTGCTGACCACTGAGTGGGATCAGGGCTTTCCTGAAAATTATTATTGCCCTGAAGATCCCGCCGGTCCGGGTGGCCATGCTTTAACAGGTTGTGTGGCGACTGCTGTAAGTCAAATAGCATACTACTGGAGATGGCCCGATCATGGCCGGGGATACACTTCCTATCTCCCAAAAACCTACCCTGAGTATGGGGTGCAATCTGCTGATTTCGAAAATACATGGTACCGCTATAACGAAATGGTTGATAAACTGCCAGTTGTAAATACAGCCGTCGCAGAATATATGTATCATGTTGCAGTAAATTTTCACATGGATTTCTCACCGTACGGTTCAGCCCCCGATTCGAGTATGCTAATCCCTGAATATGATTCAACCGCATACCACTTTAAATTCCTTCCATATATCTGGCTTTATCGTGACAGCATGCCTGATGAACAATGGAAAGCCTTACTGGTAGAAATGATAGATGATGCATGTCCAATTTATTATGGTGGTAATTACGAATACTCGCCCGGGCATGCATTTGTGTGCGATGGTTACCTGGATGAGGAATTATTTCATTTTAATTTTGGCTGGGGCGGTATAAGTAACGGCTATTATACCATCGACAACATCCAGGGTTTCAATTACCATCAAGATATCAGATCTACACTTTGTCCCGATACCTTGCAATTTAATTATCCGCTATATGAAACAGGAGCCGATACATTGGGCGCTCTTGAGGGAAGCATTTCTGATGGAAGCGGGCCAATCCATAACTACCTCAACAACACCCAGGTTTCGTGGTTAATTGATCCGCAGAATGAACAAGATTCTGTTACCAATATTGAAATTATAGTGAAACGATTGGATTTGTTCAACGATGGTGACAGGCTTTATATTTACGATGGAGAAGACAACTCTGCTCCCCTTTTGGCCGAATTAAGCGGCAATACAATTCCGAATGATATTGAATCTACAGGAAATAAAGTTTTTGTTGAATTTATAACCGATGGATCGAACACAGCACCCGGATTTTACCTGAATTATAAAACCACCCGACCGGTATGGTGCAGCGGGATGACACAATTAACAGGACAGGCTGCCACATTTGATGATGGCAGTGGTTCATTTTTCTATCACAACTCAAAGACTTGTACCTGGATGATTGATCCTGGAGTAACAGATCCGCTTACACTGCATTTTAATTATTTTGATACAGAGGAAATAAATGATGTAGTAAAAATTTATGACGGCGTTTCGGCGGAACTGATTGCTGAGATCAGCGGGTACTATGAAGATCCCCCTGGACCGGTTACTTCTCCAAGTGGAAAAATGAAACTGGCGTTCTTAACTAACAATAGCATTCGTGCCCAGGGATGGGAGGCCTGGTATGATATTAATACAGGAATACCAGAAAATGCCTTTGATTTTGATTTTATGATTATTCCCAATCCGGTTACTTCTAATATTAAAGTAAGTTTCAATCTGCAATCTGAGGAACAAGTTTCCATCCAGATTTTTGATATCGTAGGACAGAAATTGGAATTTATGGTAAATGAAACGTTAGCCCCCGGTTTTCATTCCATTAATGGTAATCTGGATTACCTGACCGAAGGACTTTATTTCTGCCGGTTGCAAGTTGGGGAAAAAGTTGTGACTAAGAAATTTATTAAACTGTAAATAGCAGCCCCTCATACTCTCCCCCATCACTTCAATAAACTCAATGTGACCGGGGGAGTGTGCAGAGAGGGAAGAAAGAGGTCATCATGAAAACACTTACTGTACTTATTCTTTGTTTAATAATCCCTTTTGTTTTAACCGCTCAGTGGTATCTACAAGCCAGCGGGACAACTGAAAACCTTGCAAGTATTTATTTCGCTGATACCCTGAACGGTTGGGTAACGGGTAGCAACGGAGCCATCCTGCATACTGATGATGCAGGGGAAAACTGGGAAGAGCAAACAATTAACACGGACTATTATCTGAATGATGTTTTTTTTACCGATCCAAATCACGGATGGGTTGTTGGCAGTCAGTATGATGGGTATGGTCAAGGAAGTTTATTTCGTACTTTAAATGGTGGAAACAATTGGAAAGATATGAATTTTGAAGATTTTCCATCAAATGGAGTTTTCTTTACTGATACACTCTGTGGATGGGCAGTAGGATACGGAATAAAGCACACTGCAGATGGAGGCGAAACCTGGGAAAGTCAAAATGTGCCATCTGGTTTCGGGATTGCACGATGTGTCTGGTTTACCGATTCACTGAATGGATGGGTATCAGGAGGCCATAGTAATGGTAGCACCGGTTATATTTATGGTTACATAATACACACCAGTGATGGCGGAAACACCTGGGAGTATCAATTCTATTATGCGGACCGCCACGGTTATGAGTTATGCGATATTTATTTCACAGACTCGCTGAATGGCTGGTGCGTCGGAGGACTGTGGAATGATATAATACTAAAAACAACAAATGGTGGAAATAGCTGGGATACATCATACTATAGCACAGGTAATAATGGATTATATTCTGTTTATTTCATTGATTCGTTCAATGGCTGGGCTGTTGGTGAAAATGGTTCAATAATTTCTACAACAGACGGCGGAAATACGTGGGAATCCGATACGAGCAACACGAGCTATCATTTGAAGAGTGTTTATTTTACTGAAAATGGCCATGGTTGGGTTGTTGGAGATGAAGGTACAATTCTACACGCAGACTATAGCCAGATTGTAGGTCTGGATGAGTTTGGAGATCATAGTTTTAACCTTGGTATTTTATGTTATCCGAATCCATGCTCAGGAACTGCGTTCCTGAGATTTACGGTTAACGATTACCGGTTAACGATTTGTGATTTGTATTCGATTTCGGGATTGTGGATCAGGCGATTGGTGAATGAGGTGATGCCGGCTGGCGTGCATGAGATGGAGTTAGACGTGAGTTCGTTGCCGGACGGAATATACATACTCAGGCTTCAGGCAGATTCCGAGGTTGTAACCAGGAAGCTGGTGAAGATTAACCATTAACAGATTAACGATTTGTTTGGGATTGTTGATTTGGGATTTTTGATATATTGATAGGCTTGGATTGTTTGAATTATATTTTTCAAAATCTAATATCAAATATTCTAAATCAGTAACAAATCAGATAATGTTAAACATTATTCATTTTTTCCCTTCCCGCTTCCGGTTTACAATATAGTCCGGCAAAACCGGCATCCTGTATACAATTTTTTCCTATAATTGTATCCATATTTGATCCCATAATACCTTTTCATTTATGACAAAATTCGACTTTTCCAAGAGAGACAGTTTCGGTTCAAAGATCGGAGTAATCGCAGCAGCGGCCGGATCGGCCATTGGTTTGGGCAATATCTGGCGTTTCCCTTATATTACCGGTGAAAACGGGGGCGCTGCTTTTTTAATGGTTTACCTCGGTTTGATCATATTTATTGGAATCCCGTTAATGCTTTCAGAATTTGTCATTGGTCGGCGGGCTCAGAGAAACCCATACGGTGCCTTCCAGATACTGAAAAAAGGCCAGCCATGGTACCTTGTGGGTTTGATGGGGATAGCCGGGGCATTTTTAATCCTGGCTTTTTACAGCACCATTGCAGGATGGACTCTTGAATATCTGTACAGGTCCATCACCAATGGATTCAGCGGGAAAAGTCCTGCAGAGCTAAGCACGATGTTCAGTGACTTCCAGGCTGGCGGGCTTTGGCCGGTAATGTGGCAGGTAATTTTTATGTTTCTCACGGCATGGATCATCTATCGCGGTGTCAGGAATGGAATAGAAAAATATGCAAAGATATTGATGCCCTTGCTTTTGCTGATCATCATCGCCATCTGTATTCGGTCGGTCACCCTGGAGGGCGCAGGGGACGGCTTGCGCTTCCTGTTCAAACCCGATTTTTCGAAAATAACTTCTTCAGCCATCCTGGAAGCATTGGGACAGGCATTTTTCTCCCTGAGCATCGGCATGGGTACCCTAATCACCTATGGATCATACATCAGCAAAAAAGACAATCTTTCAAACACAGCTATTTCTGTTACTGCAGCAGACACCTTGATCTCCATACTGGCGGGGATCGCCATTTTCCCGGCCGTATTTGCCTTTAACATCAACCCCGCCGAAGGACCTGCCCTGGTTTTCATCACCTTACCCGGGATCTTCGAACAAATGGCAGGAGGATACGTGTGGTCACTATTATTCTTTCTGCTGCTGATCATCGCGGCACTCACATCAACGATCTCTATGCTTGAGGTAGTCGTGGCATTCCTGTCGGAAGAGCTAAACCTTAGCCGGAAACAATCTACCATAATCGCGGCATTGCTCATCACAATCCTTGGCGTTTTCTGTACCCTGTCACAAGGGCCGCTTGACAGCCCTTTCCTTTTCGGCACAAACCTTTTTGGGGTTATGGAATATGCCTCCATCAATCTTCTACTACCCATCGGCGGGTTTTTTATCGTGATCTTCGTCGGGTGGTTCCTTGGCAAAAAGAATGTCAGAGACGAAATTTCCAACCACGGAACACTGAAAGCACAGGTCTTCGGATTGTTTATGATCCTCGTCCGCATCCTCGCCCCTATCGCCATTGCCATGGTGTTTTTATACCAACTTGGAATTTTGGGGTAAGAAAAAAGGGGACATTTCAGGAATTCCGGAACTAATAATCAGGAAAACAAGCTGCAAGGGGAAGGATACAAGTTTCAGGTTTCAGGTTACAGGTTACAGGCTACAAGTTACAGGCTAAAGGGTACAGGGCACTGCAACCTGCAACCTGCAACCTGAAGCCTGAAGCCTGCACCCTGACGCTTGCCGCTTGCAGCCTTATTCTTATCGCCTGAATCCTAATACATTTCACCATGTCGAGCATTATTAAGGACTATTTCACGTTTTCCCGGCGGGAGCAACGCGGGATTTTAGTTTTAGTAGTTATAACAGCCGGGATAATTACATATAACCTGTTGATTCCCGTTTTTGCACCTGTGAAAGACTTTGATATTTCCGGTTTTGAGCAGGATGTTGCAAGGTTCATCCTGGTGCAGGATTCCCTGGACAGCCTGAAAAGTATAAAATTTCAGAGTAAGAGGGTTTATCCTGAAAAACAGGGTAATAAAACCTATGAAAAAGTATGCATTGAAATCAATGCGGCCGACAGTGCAGGATTGACAAAGATCCGTGGCATCGGGGGCGTATTTGCAAAACGGATTATACGATACAGGGAAATGCTGGGTGGATTTTACAACAAAAGACAGCTCATGGAAGTGTACGGTATTGACAGCACAAATTTCCCGGGTATCGCCGAACAGATAAGACTTGATACATCCATGATCAGGAAAATAAATATAAATACAGTCGTTTTTAAAGAATTGCTTAAACACCCATATCTTGATTATGAAGATGTTAAAGCTATATTCAGATTAAAAGACAGGTTGGGGGGGCATATCTCCAGAGTGGATCTATTGAATACCTCCAAACCTGATAAAGATATAATCAACAAAATCATGCCGTACTTAAATTTTGAAACACAATAACTATTATGATGAAAAATAGAACCACAATAATATTACCTGCAGTCTTGAAAATATTACTTTAACACCCACCAATTTCATATCAATCCCCATAATTATTGATCCCCCGGTTTCCCGCCAAGGCGGGACAGGTCGTTCAATCCCGACAAGTCGGGACGTTCAGGCTTTGTGCTGCGCACAGCCAGAACGCTTAATTGTTAGGTGCTGGGCTTGTTTATTTACTGCCTAATTCTTCTCTCATTAATTTAATAATCTCCTTATTTAGTTCGCCAAGCAACAACCATCTCTTATCATGCCCCAATGTTTCAAGGTGTCTTATCATATTATTCGATTCATTTGGTGAAATAAGACTCAGCGTTTTTTGCATTTCGTTATTAAAATCAGTAGTCAATTTGTCTTTCTTTTGAATTCTTCGATTTATTATTAATTGTATGCTTTGAAAGACAAGATCGAAAAATCGTCATTGCCTATAATTACCGCAATTAGAATTGCTGAAATTTCCTTCAGTGCCTGGAATGATTTTTGTTTAATAAGGTCAAATGCGAATATTATTTAGAACATAACCAAAACATTTTAATTTTTCTTAATACTTTCTGGAAGATTTGTGACATTTTGAATTACAAATTCTATGAAACTGAGATTATTTTATAGCAATTTTCTATTTTTCAGCAAGGAAAAGAAATCATCTTTATATTTTGGGCCAATTGGAATTATTTCGTCTCCAATCTGTACGTGATTTCTTTCGATACTGGTTATTTTATTTATTGCAACAACATAAGTATTATGAATTCTAACAAAATTATATGAAGGTAAATATTCAAGAATGTCATTGAAACTTTTTAATGTAAGAATGCTCTTTTTAGTAGTACGTATCGAAAGGTATTCTCTTTCCCCTTTTATATAAAGAATATTGTTAAAATCAACACGTTCAACAACAAAACCGGTTTTTACAAAAAAATAGTTCCGGTCATCTTTTAAATCCAATTTATTAGCTTCCTTATCTGATTTTTGTTCCATGAGAAAGGATTTATATACTTTTTCGGTACCCTCAATGAACCGTTCAAACGAAATGGGCTTTAACAAGTAATCAGATACTTCAAGATCAAAGGCTTCTAAAGCATAATCGTCATAAGCGGTTGTTAATATTACTTTTGGTTTTGATTTCAATACCTTTAAAAACTGAATTCCTGTCAGCTTTTTCATTTGAATATCAAGAAATATAAGGTCTATTGTGTTTTCTTTAAGGTAATTTAAGGCATCAATCGCATTATCAAAAGAATGCTTCCAATTTAGATAAGGTACATTTGAAATATATTCTTCAATCTGTAAAATTGAAGGGGGTTCATCATCTATTACTATACAGCTTATTTCTATCATAACAGGTTGATGCTTAAATGAACAATAAATTGCTTGTCTTTATTAGTTATCGTCAAATGGTATTTATCAGGATAAATTAATTGCAACCTTCTCATTACATTTTCCAGACCTATTCCTCCGGGATTTTGAACGTTATTCTGATTGCCAATTGCTGATACAACATTCTCAACTGTGAAATTAATCAATTTAGGGTTAGTAACGTCCAGTATAATTTTTATTCCGGGCAAAGGGGTCTTTATCTCACCATGCTTGAATGCATTTTCTACAAAAGGGATAAGTAGCATAGGTGGAATACTAATATCATCAGGATGACCTTTTACTATAAAACTTACGAAATCAGGATTGCCAAGCCTGAATGTCTCCAATGTAATATAATCATCAAGGTAATTTATTTCCTTGTCAAGGGGTATTTTCTCGTGATTAGTATTGCTTAAAATAAACCGCATGATACCTGAAAGCTTTATTATTGAATGTGCAGCCTTATCAGGATCTCTTTTAACAAAAGAATGTATTGTATTTAATGTATTAAATAGAAAATGCGGATTAATTTGAGATTTCAGCAATGATAGTTCGCTCTTAACATTTTGCTTTTCAAGTAATGTTTTTTGCTGCTGATTAATGTAACCATCCATGGCTAACCTGAAAAATCCTCCCAGGAAAAAGTAGAGCAAAATTGAGTAAATAGCGACTAAATAATAGGATGTGAAAAGCTGATAATTGTCGATTAAATGTAAAATAATTTCAAGATAGTTTAAGCTAAATGCAAAAATGAAACTATAAAAAATCAGATAAAAAAATGTGATTAAAAAAAATTTCCGATTAGATCTCTTAATAAAAAACCTTGGAATAATGAAGCTATAAACTATATAAAAATCGATAATTTCAAGGATCATTTTATAAGTATGCGTAATGATCCACTCATATAAGTAGGGACGGTCGTAAGTAATAAGTGAAGAAAAGTTCATTGATAAAACAATGAACCAAAAAAGTAAATGAATTGTAATTATTTGCTTCCTTTTCACTTAGATCATTTTAAAGCAAATTTATCATATAATTTTTAGAAATATCCATAAAATCAACAAATAGGCTCTTTCTCTCATCCTAATGGGACTTTTATCCAAAGAATAGAGTATTGAACAAATCCCTTTGAGTATTGATCCCTTTTCAACCTCTATTGATTTCTTTTGCAGAATACAATTACAATTTAAATCTTTGTCAATGAAATTGGAAAATGAATATTAATAACATTGAATCTCTATGAAAAAAAACGAAATGATTTCAGTAAAACTAATCTTAAAAAGGACCATGATCCTGATTTTTTGCATTGTAGGAATTAGCAGTTTAAGTTCACAAACAGTAAGTACGTTTGTAACAGGTTCAGGATTAAATGGCCCTGATGGATTTACCCTTGATACTAACGAAAACCTCTATGTTGCGAACTGGGGGAATGGTTCAGGTAATACTGTATTAAAGATTACACCCGATGCAACCGTCACAACTCACGTTTCCGGGCTTAGTGCCCCGGACGGATTAGCTTTTGATGCACAAGGCAACCTATTCATTTCAAATTATGGATCTGATATCATTAAAAAATTAGAGCCTGATGGAACCATAAGTGATTTTGCTTCTGGCTTTAATAATCCAAGTGACCTGGCTTTTGATACCTTTGGAAACTTATATGTATCGAATCACGGAAATGCAAATGGGAATGAGGTTTCAAAAATCACTCCGGATGGGACTGTAACTACATTTGCCACTGGTTTTAACGGACCGGTCGGACTAGTTTTCGATAATGAAGGATACCTGTATGTTTCAAATTACTCTTCAGGAATAATAAACAAAGTTTCGCCTGAAGGTGAGGTAACTGTATTTGCTTCCATTCCCAACTCACCAATATCACGAATACAATACCTGATATTTGATAAGGATGACAATCTATATGTACCAAGCTACGGACATCATAAGATTTACATCATCAATACTCAAGGAGAGGTCGATGTGTTTGCTGGAACCGGTATTCCTGGCAATACAAACGGTTCAGTTGATTCTGCACAGTTTAATGGCCCTAATAGCATTGCTATTACAGATTCGGGAGTAATTTATGTTTCTGAATATAATGCAAACAGGATACGGAAAATCACTCCGGAACCTCCGGTGGCTATCGATGATATACATAAGAAAGAACCTAAGTACGGAATCCTTCTTCAAAACTTCCCGAATCCATTCAATGGAGCAACAACGATAAGTTATCACATAATGTTGGCAGGAGAGGCAAACATCAGCATCTATAATTCTATTGGGAAAGAAATAAAAGTACTTGTCGATACCTTTAAGAACCCAGGGGAATATAGCATTGAGTTAAATGGAGAAAACTTTGATCCGGGTATTTACTATTGCAAAATGAATGTCAACCATAGGCTAATTGATTCCAAAAAGCTGGTTATAATCAGGTAAAGAATGATTGTATTGCTCTAATAGTCAGCTATATTTCTGCTATCAGAAAGGATTACGTTTAATGGTTATATATAGGAAACTGATAATATATTCCTAATAATCAAATGGGTTTGAATTTAAAAAGAAGTTACAAAATGGGAGTGACGGGGCGAAGCTGTATCAGATCTGAAAATTATTATTGGGCCATAAAATTTTTTTAATTCGTAAGTATTATGAGAACAAAAATTATAGCTAGGCTTTTGTGTTTAGCAGGAATATTTGTGAGTTTTCTGCAAGTACATTAACAAATAAATTTCAATGAACAACTTATTGATGATAATACCCACGGAATGGGTGGGCTATATGCATGCGATCTGGATGGAGATTCAGATACTGATGTGTTATGTGCAACCTTAAGACAGACACCTAATGAATGACAAAGTTAACCTAGTGGACATAGGAAAAGATATTCTTGATCATCACTTCAATGACAAGATAGTTTCAGTAAATGACCATTGTTTGAGAATAGCCATTAACGAAGACAATACTTTCCCTTGGCATAGACACAATTTTACCGATGAATTATTTATTGTCCTAGAAGGAAATCTGAAAATTGAATTTGAAAACGGGGAATTTGTAGACCTTTTTCCAAACGAAACTTATTGCGTAAAATCCGGATTAATTCATCGGACAATTGCTATAAATCGTACAGTTAATCTATGTTTTGAGAGTGACAATGAAGACACTGAATTCCTAGATTTTAATAAAATAGACAGACAATGAAAAGGCAGCACATAACATTGCATATAGCTTATGGCGGGTGAAATGTTAATTTAAAGGTTTTCGTTCTCATGCAAGTTCGTCTTGGGCTGACAGTGAAGTGCTTCGAAAACCGCCACAAGCCATATGCGATACCGTTAACTGCAAGTTTACAGGATAATCAAATAATTTGGTTTTGTAATGATGGTGGACTTCCCATTATCTGGACAAAAATCATTATCGGTTCAGTGGTGTACAGTGTACATTCCGTTTATGCTTCTGATTTCGACAATGATGAAGATATGGCCATTGTTGGTGCGGCATACGCCGGAAGTCCCGGGATAGCCTGGTGGAGGAATGATGGCGGAGAACCCGTTGTATGGACAAAATTTACTGTTGCACAAAACTTCATCAACGCCCATGAAGTTTAGTTGAAGATTTAGATAAGTATGGAAATCCTGATATTTTTGGTGCTTCTTCAGATCTAAATACTATAGCATGGTGGCGAAATGATAGCGATGGTTCAACATCATGGACAAAATTTGTTATTACTAATGATTTCATCCGACCATGGCCGTTGTTTGTTTGTGATTTAAATGTGAATATCTCTTCTGCATACAAAAGATGTTTTAGAAAGATACCGGTTTGCAGGTATACTTTCATCTTATTAATCTGTTGCACTTACTACTTGAATCTATATATAGCCATGAAAAGAATAAAAATGAATTTTGTCCTTTTAGCTGCATTGGTCATTACAATATTACCATCAATGTCACAAAACAATTTGAAAGAATTTGATTCAGGCTTTATAAAGGTAGAAGGAGGCAATTTATATTACGAAATTGCTGGTAAGGGAGAAAACATCATCTTAATTCATGATGGATTAATACACTGCGAGGTTTGGGATAAACAATTGCCCGTATTTGCAAAAAAATATTGCGTTGTCCGCTACGATCGTCGCGGTTATGGTAAATCTTCTAATCTACAAACTCAATTTTCGGATGTTGAAGACTTAAAACAAATATTTCTTCAACTTAAGATTGATCGAGCCATTCTAATCGGCATGTCGGCCGGTGGTGGTTTGGCCATCAATTTCACCCTGAAATATCCAGAAAATGTATCTGCCTTGGTTTTAGTTGGTGCCGTAGTAGGAGGGTTTTCTTATACGTCTCATTTCATGACTCGTGGTGGTCATGTCAATTCATTGGAAAAGCTATTGGCCAGTCCACCAGAAATGATTCAATATTTTGGATGGGAAGATCCTTATCAGAAATATCCGGAAAATATAAAGGCAAAAGAAACATGCTTAAAATTGTTACAAGCCAATCCGATCAATGTTGATGCTAATAAATTCAATTATATGAAACCCGCTGAACGAACCGCGATAAAATTTCTTTCTGAGATCAGCGTGCCTGCATTGGTTTTGGTTGGTGAATTTGATATCCCGGATGCTCATGCACATTCAGGGGCTATTGAGTCAGGAATCCCAGATGCCAGGCGGGAAATTATATTTAAAGCTGGCCATTTGATCCCTTTGGAACAACCCGAAGCATTTAATTCAGCAGTTATGAAGTTTTTAAATAGCATGGAATAATAGGAAATGAGGGATTTAAAAAGAACGGAGGTCATTGTTAAACATACCATAATAGACTGATGAGCTTGTTTATCTAGAAGTACTTCAACTAGTGAAAGTATATGACAGTCTTGGTAAGGTTTACATGAATATGAAATTGAAATTTAATAGAAAATGAACGAATTTTTTAAAAAAAATTATAAACCAATTTAATATGAAAGTACTAATAATAGCAATCTTTATTTTAATGGTTAATTTGAACCATGGTTATTCTCAGGATGAACTTTTAATTGATGCAAAAACAAAAGAAGAAGTTGTAAAAAAGGTCGCTTCAATTATGAAAGAAAAATATGTTTTTGCTGATATTGGAGATAAAATGGCTAAGCATATTATAGAGCAATTTGAAAAGGGAGAATATAAATCTTATATAGAACTGGAACCATTTTGCAAAAAAATGACTTCTGATTTGAGAGATATTAGTAATGACAAACATATTTATGTATTCTTTAGCCCTGAAGAAGCTTTATTGGTAAGAGCAGAAAAAGGAATGTTACCTAAGGATGAAATTAAAAAAATAAATGAGAGATACATTGAGTCTGATAAAAAAGAAAATTTCGGATTCAAAAAAGTTGAAATCCTTGATGGAAATATAGGTTATCTTGATATAAGGTATTTCACAAATTCAGATACTTTGGAGGAAACGCTAAATGGTGCAATGAAATTTCTATCAAATTCTGATGCCATAATTATTGATTTAAGAGACAATGGAGGTGGGACATTAACTCCACTTTTACCCAGTTATTTTCTTTCAAGTGATAAAGTTTATTTAGGTGGTTGCGTCTGCAGAGATACAATTCAAAATGAATATTCCTGGTCATTAACCAATATCAATGGCAAACGTATGTTAAAAGTTGAATTGTATATTCTTACTAATTCTAAGACTTTCTCAGCAGCAGAGGATTTTTCTTATACCATGCAAAGTTTAAAACGAGCAGTTGTGGTTGGAGAAACAACAAAGGGAGGAGCACATCCCGTAGATGTTTTAATAGTGAAAGGAGATATTTTAACACAGATCCCTATATGTGAATCATATAATCCAATAACAAAATCTAACTGGGAAGGAGTTGGTGTCAAGCCTGATTATCTGGTGGCGTCAGAGGATGCATTAAATACTGCATATGTACTGGCATTAAAGAATATAATACGAAAAACTTCAGATGAAGAATATAAATCTGAATTAACTATACTTTTAAAAAATGTTGAAAAATAAGCATAGTATGATAAAAACACGAAAATCCAGGAAACTTGTTATTATCATCCTGTTATCTGCATTTCCCGATATTCGGCAAACCGAAATTGATATTGCTGAAGTTACCAACTTCTCTCCAGCAAATTAATTTCTCATGCTAACGATAAAAAGGGAAAGTGGAGTGATCAAAAGATGAATTTTTTGATAAAAGAATGACTACTGATAATCAATATCTTACTTAACGTTAGTCAGAATTTTAAATACATAAAAAAGAATATTTCTATGAAAAACAAAAACAAACTATGGTGGTACTTAGGCGTCGTATTTATACTAAGCTATGGATGGCAATATTTGATCTATTTAACAGGAGGGATCGAATCAAAACTTTTTCCGTTCTTGATGTTGTTTCCCGGCATTGTTGCAGTGTTTTTTATCATTTTATCCAAAACTGGTTTCCTGAAAATCGGTTGGGGGTTGAAAAATTGGGGATATATTTTACCAGCCATTTTTATCCCGCTTGTAGTTTCCCTTGGACTAGTTTTAATAATTGAAGGATTAAATTGGGGCAGTCTGTCGGAAAAGCTCTTTGTTTTTAATAACGGAATGTTAGAGAGTACAAAAATAGGTTTACTCTTGGGTAACGATAAGCAGACAATTACTTTCTTCATAGTCAATCTTACCCTTTCACATATTGTATTTCTGATTGGCGGTAGCATTTTAACATTAGGGGAAGAATTGGGATGGCGGGGATATTTGCAAGAAAAATTATTAAGAAAATATGGTTTAATTTGGGGGTTTATATTTTTAGGTGCAATATGGGGATATTGGCATCTGCCAATTATCTTAATGGGATACAACTTTCCGAGTCAACCTGTTTTAGGAGCACTAATACTTATGCCTGTTGGTACAATATTTATTGGGACATTTCTTGGTTGGATTTATTTGCGCTCCAAAAGTATCTGGATGCCTGCGCTGGCACATGCTTCTTTAAATCTTTTCTCAGGCTTTCTTTATGGAATGACAATGAATATTAATGAGTTATCCAGACAATTAGTATGGATAGCTGCCTGGGGAATTGTAGCAACTTTTTGTTTGATTGACATATATAAAACCAAACCAATACTCTGGCAGGAAATAGAAACAAAAGCAGATAACAATGTAAATAAAAAATAAACAAAATAGTAGTAATGTCAATTTTTATAACCCGTTTGAACTTGCTTGCAAATTGAAAGATTTGTGCTTCTAAATGTTCATTGTTTAATGCTAAATACCTAATGATATAGCATGAAACTTAGATATGTATTAATGATTTTTGGGGCTATTATTGTTTCCACCAGAACTATTGCACAAGTTTGTTCAATCGGATCATCCTCAAAGAATTTGTTTATTCTGGATGGTCATAATCACCAGGGATTTCCAAACTTTAATGATGATAGTATTTGTTTTGAAATGATGAACCTTAAAAAGAAAGGTTATGATGCTATTGTTTTTCAATTACCAAAAGATAGATCAAAAAGAAACCATTGACTGGTCAGGAAATTTGCGAAAACATCAATAAAACAAAAAAATATCAGAAGATAATATTTGTTTTCAAGTAGTTGATTCTGCTTCTGAACTCGAAAATGGCCCTTCAAGTGACAAAATACTATGCCTTTTTGCAATAGAATACTTTCATGGATTATTTGACAAGGATACAAATTTAATCTCGCAATGTAAAAAGTCAGGTATTGCATATATTACTATTATTGATTCGCCAAAGGATAGCCTGTTTTTTCAAAAAGATAACAAATACTTTCTAACCGAGCAAGGTCAGAATGTTGTCAAAAAAATGAATGCATTGGAGCTAAAAGGGTCCTAAGTCAGGAACTCATAGGGTATTACGTGGTGGAGGTTGCTGGTATAGCCCGGATGAATTAAGAGTTTCATCTAGATGTGGGAGTCCTGTTGATATAGGAGGAAGTAACGGTGGTTTCCGAGTTGTGCTTGAAATTAAATAAACAGAAAATGAGATTAAGAATGAGTATCGCTTATTTAAAATTTAGATAATGAGAATGCGAAAAAAATGCTTAACAAATTGAAGAATTAAAACCAAAAAAATAAAATAAAATTATGAAAAAAATAATTTACGTTTTACTGTTTTTGCCACTAATCGGGCTTTCACAAACTCAGGATTTATCAGAATTGAAAGGCCTTTATCTAGGTCAAAAACCACCTGGAAAAATTGCTGTTAAATTTGCGCCAGATGTTATCAATTATGAACCACATGAATCTCCTTTTTTTTATAATAATGGGGAAAGTATTCTTATTGGTACGATGATGGAAGGAACAAAACACTATCAAAAAATAAATCAGGGATGGTCATTGACAAAAGATATTCCATTTAGTTTACCCAAAAACTGCCAGGGGTTATCTTTTTCTCCTACTGGGGAGAGAATTTATTTTCTTATCTGGGAGAATGATGACGAAAATTTTTACTTTATTGAAAAAAATAAAAATGGCTGGACATCTCCCAAATCTCTGGGTGAAGATGTAAATGCTTTCAAAACCCATTGGCAATTCTCGATTGCCAAAAATGAGAATTTATATTTTTCGTCCGATGGAATAAGGGTTTCTGTTTTTGATGGAGACAAACATCTTAAA